>Ga0164242_10006687_pt1 | contig 12677 bp, 10 predicted proteins | sample OricomgcompostMG_FD_108783 | JGI IMG/M metagenome (GOLD analysis project Ga0164242, IMG submission 108783) | Miracle-Growth compost microbial communities from Emeryville, California, USA - Original compost - Miracle growth compost (MG) ... | reverse complement strand
GCCGGGGTGGGCCGGTCTTCGCCGCCGAGCCCGGGGCCGCGTGCAGGAAGGCCGAGAGAATTTGGCATGATGCAAAAATGGACGTTCTTCAAGCAGGGCGCGGCGCGCTGCGCTCCGCGGCAGGGTGCACGTTGCTGATCGCCGTCCTCACGGGCTGCGGCCACCCCGCGGACGGGACGAGGGCTTCGGCGAGCCCGTCCGCGACCGCCGGGGTGCCGGGACGGGCGACGGTGCGCGGGCCCGGCGTCGGTATGGACATCACCTCGGCGGTGGCTCACCTGGACGCGTCGGGAAACGGCTCCCTGACGATGTCCGTGCGCAGCGAGGAGCCGGTGCCGGACCACCTGGACTTCGTCGCGACCCCGGACTCGGGTCGCGGGCAGCTGGTCGGCGCCGCCCACGGCACCGGCGGAACCCTGCAGAGCGCGGGCATCCTGATCCCGGCCGGCGGCACCGTGCTGTTCGGCCCGGCAGGGCCCCGCGTCGACCTCACCCGTGTGCGCGGCGTCACAGCCCGGCACACGCTGCCGGTGTCCCTGGAGTTCGGTGTGGCCGGGCTGGTCCGGCTGGACGCCGTGGTGCGCGGCGACTGACCGGCGGTCCCGGCCCGACCGGGGCCGGGTCGGCGCCGTCGGCCCGGCCCCGCCCGCCGCTCACCAGCCGAGGCGCTCGGCGGGGGTGGGGCGCGCGTACGGTTCGCTGCCGGCGTCGGTGAAGGCGCGCAGCGCGCGGACCAGGCCCCGGCGCTGCGCGGCGGGCATCCGGGCGGCGATCCGGGTGATCTCGGCGCGGCGCCGCTCCGTGGAGGTCACGACGGTCTGTCGGCCCTGCTCGGTCAGCGAGATGACGCTGGTCCGGCGGTCGCCCGGCTCGGCACCGCGCACCACCATGCCGGCCGCCACGAGGCGGTCGATCATCCGCATGGCGGTGGACGGCTGGACGTCGAGTTCGTCGGCGAGCTGCGAGACGTTCAGCGAACCGCGTGTGTGCAACGCCACCAGCATCCGGAACTGCGGCAGCGTCAGGGTCTCCGCGGTCTCGGCCAGTGACCGGGCGGAGACCGCCACGAGCAGGCGCGAGGCCGTCAGCAGCGCGCCGACCATGGCCTCGGCGTCGCGTTCGTCATCGGTGGGCTCCGGAAGAGCTGCGGTCATGCCTCATTGTTGCAGCCTCCCGCACGTGTCCGGGACAGCTCACGGCCCACTCTTCACGGCTCCGCTACGCCCGGGATGCGGACACGGCCGACAGCACCCCGCCAGCTATTGCATAATGCAAAAGGAAGACAGTGACTGAAGATGGGAGCCCACGGCGGACATGGACACGATCGGGCCGGCTACGGCGGCACAACCGGACACGCCCGCCTCCCCGCTGCGGCGGATGGCGGGGCCGCAGGACCGGTGGCCGGCGGGTCTGCTGGGGGCGCTGCGGGTCTCGCCATGGGGCCTGGCCGTGCTCGCGGTGCTGGTGGGGGTCGGGGCGGGGCTCGGCTCCATCGTCTTCCGATGGCTGATCACCACGTTCACCGGGGTCTTCGCCGGGCACCGCGACTACGCGGCCGCCGGCCATGCGGCCAACCCCCACGTGCCCTGGCTCGGCGTGGGCTTCGTGGTGCTGGCACCCGCCGTGGGCGGACTGCTCTACGGCCCGCTGGTGGATCGGTTCGCCAAGGAGGCCCGCGGCCACGGAGTGCCCGAGGTGATGCTCGCGGTGGCCCGCCGCGGCGGACGGATCAATCCGGCGGTGGCCGTGGTGAAGTCACTCGCGTCCGCCCTGTGCATCGGCTCGGGTGGCTCGGTCGGTCGCGAAGGGCCCATCGTCCAGATCGGCTCCGCGCTGGGCTCGACGCTCGGCCGCGTCGTGCGGGTCGGCGAGGACCGGATGCGGCTGCTGGTCGCCTGCGGCGCGGCCGGCGGCATCGCCGCCACCTTCAACGCGCCCCTGGCCGGCGTGTTCTTCGCGATGGAGCTGATCCTCGGCGACTTCGCCGTCGAGTCCTTCGGGGCGGTGGTGCTCTCCGCGGTGGCCGCCAGCGTCATCGGCCGCGCAGCCTTCGGCGACACCGCCTTCCTGCACCTGCCGGCCTTCCACGTCGACCACCTCGACCAGTACCCGCTGTTCGCCCTCCTCGGTGTGGCCGCGGGCGTGGTCGGTGTCGGCTTCACCCGCGTCCTGTACGCGATCGAGGACGCCTGCGACTGGGCCTGGCGCGGCCCCGAGTGGCTGCGCCCCGCCGTCGGCGGCCTGCTGCTGGGCGCCTTCCTGCTGCTGCTCCCGGAGATGTACGGCGTCGGGTACCCGGTGCTGGAGAAGGCGGCCGGCGGCGGCTACACCGTCTGGTTCCTGCTGGCCCTGCTGGCCGGCAAGGTGCTGGCGACCAGCCTGACCATCGGCATCGGCGGCTCCGGCGGGGTGTTCGCCCCGAGCCTGTTCACCGGGGCCATGCTGGGGGCCGCCTACGGCGCCACCGCCCACCATCTGCTGCCCGCCAGTGCCGGAGCGGCCGGCGCCTACGCCCTGGTGGGCATGGGCGCGGTCTTCGCCGGAGCGTCCCGCGCCCCCATCACCGCCGTCGTCATCCTCTTCGAACTCACCGGCGAGTACTCGATCATCCTTCCCCTGATGCTGGCGGTCGCCGCCTCGGCCACCATCAGCCGCCTGCTGTCGCCCGACACCGTCTACACCCTCAAGCTGCGCCGCCGCGGCATCGACCTGACCGCAGCGGCCCCCGGCGCGCGGCTCGGCGCGCAGCCGGTCGGCGACGTCATGGAGCCCCTGCCCGAGCCGCTGCCCGCCGCCACGCCGCTCCCCCAGGCGGCGCGCCGGCTCAGCCTGTCCGGCCACGGCTCCTTGCCCATAGTCGACGCCTCCGGCGGCTACCTCGGCGTGATCACCGCCCGCGCGGTCGCCGAGGCCCTGGCCGAACCGCACGACCCCGACGGCGGCCGGCCCGAGACGGCCGGCGACCTCGTCGAACCCCCCGCCCCCCTCACCGCCGACACCCCGCTGGCCACAGCGCTGACCATCCTCGTCACCGCCGCCGGGACCGGCCTGCCCGTCCTCGACGCCGGCCAGGAGCGCCTGGTCGGCTGGCTCACCCACCAAAGCGCCCTGCGCGCTCTGCACACCACGGCATAGGCCTCGGGGTGCGTCCCGAACGAGGCGTTTGCTCGATGCAAAGATCGGGGAGGCGAAGGACGTACCGCTGAAGGTTCACTCGAAGGGAGCGGCCATGGAGACGCATCCTCTCGACCCGCAGGAGCCGGAACGGGCGGCCCTGACCGCCCATGAGGAGTCGGTGTTGCTCGGTCGGATCGCGGTGGAGGGCCCCAGCGGCTTCTTCCGCGTGCTCTGGGAGGGCGCCCACGGCAGCCGCGCGGCAGCGCTGCTGCACGCCGGGGCGGCGGTGCGCGCGCTGCCGGACATGGGAGCGCTGCGCGGCCAGGAGCTCCTCGCCCGCGCCCATGTGCCGGCGGAGCAGCCGATCGGCGCCCTGGAGGCGGCGCAGCGCGCCGAGCTGTGCCGCCTCGTGAGCGCCGTCTCCGTCGCCGGGCAGCGACCGCCGCGCTGAGTGGCCGATGGTCAGAGCACGGCCTTGAGGAACGCGCGGGTGCGCTCGTGGTGCGGGTCGTTGAAGACCCGCTCCGGCGGCCCGGTCTCGATGACGCGGCCGGCGTCGAACATCATCACCCGGTGCGAGATGTCCCGGGCGAAGGCCATCTCGTGGGTCACGCAGAGCATGGTGATGTCGGTGCTCTGTGCGATGTCCCGCAGGACGTCGAGCACGCCCGCCACCAGTTCGGGGTCCAGGGCGGAGGTCACCTCGTCCAGGAGCAGCACCTCGGGCCGCATGGCCAGGGCGCGGGCGATGGCGACCCGCTGCTGCTGGCCGCCGGACAGCCGCGTCGGATGGGCGTGCGCCTTGTCGGCCAGGCCCACGAGGTCGAGCAGGTCACGGGCGCGCTGCTCGGCCTCGTCCCGGTCCAGGCCCAGGACGTGGACGGGTGCCTCGGTGAGGTTCGCCAGGACGTCCATGTTCGGGAAGAGGTTGAACTGCTGGAAGACCATGCCGATACGGCTGCGGACCTGCCGCAGGTAGGCCTCGTCGGCCGGCACGAGGGTGCCGTGGGGACCGTGCATGTGGGAGTACGGCTGGCCGTCGAGGTAGATGAAGCCGTCGCTGACGCGTTCCAGTGTCATCAGCAGGCGCAGGATGGTGGTCTTCCCGGAGCCGCTGGGCCCGATCAGGGTGACCCGCTCACCGCGCCGCACGCCGAGGTCGAGGTGGTCCAGGACGGTGTTGTCCCCGTAGCGCTTGACCACCCCCTCGAAGGTGATCCGGTCCAGGCCGTCGCCCGGGACGCGGAGCCGCGGCTTCCCCAGGGGCGCGGAGTCAGTGGGACCGGGCAAGGCGTTCCTCCAGTGTGCGCAGGCCGACCGAGGTCGGGTAGCTCGCGACCAGGAAGATCGCGGCGGTGAGGGTGAGTGTCTCCAGGTAGGCGAAGTGCTCGGAACCGAACTCGTTCGCCTGGTGGACCATCTCGGCGACGCCGATCACGCTGAGGAACGGCGTCTCCTTGAACATCGAGATGGCGTAGTTGCCCAGGGCGGGCAGCACGTTGCGCAGCGCCTGGGGCAGTACGACGGCCCGCCAGACCCGGTGGCGGGGCAGCGACAGCGCGGTGCACGCCTCCCACTGACCGCGCGGTACGGCGTCGATGCCGGCCCGGTACACCTCGGAGGTGTACGCGGCATAGTGGACGCCGAGGACGCCGACCCCGATCACGGTCACCGACAGGCGGGGCAGCAGGACCCACGCGGCGAACAGCTGGATCATCACCGGGGTCGAGCGGACGAACGCGACAGCGGCGCGCACCGGGACGCGCACCCAGCGCGTCGGCGCCCTGCCTGCGATGGCCAGCGCCAGCCCGAGAACGGCCGCGACGAGCGAGCCGAGCACGGTGGCGAGCAGGGTCAGCCGGAAGCCGCGCAACACGACGGGCAGGGACTCCGTGACGTTGCTCCAGTGCCACATCACGCGGCTCCCCTCGACGCGGCCCGTTCCAGCGCGGTGGCACGCGGTCGGCGCGCGGCGGCGGCCCCCAGACCCAGGCGGGCCTTCGCCCTTCGCTCCGCGGCGTTCATACCGGAGGTGGCCGCGGCGGCGAGGACGAAGTACACGACCAGCAGCAGCAGGTAGGCGTCGCGGGTGTCCCCGGTGCCGGCCCGGATCTGCTGCATACGGAAGGTGATGTCTCCGACGGTGATGAGCGAGACCAGCGGGGTGGACTTGAGCAGTTGGATGAGGAGGTTGGTGAAGGGCGGGATCATCTGCGGCCAGGCCTGCGGCAGCAGCACCAGACGCAGTCGCTGCCAGCCCGTCAGGTTCAGCGCGACGGCCGCCTCCCACTGGCCCCGGGGTACGGCCGCGAGCGCACCGCGTACCACCTCGGAGCCGTAGGCGCCGTAGTTGAGGCCGAGCGCGACGACCGCGCAGGCCAGCGGCGTCAACTGGTAGCCCAGGATGGGCAGGGCGTAGAAGAGCCAGAAGAGCTGCACGAACAGGGAGGTGCCGCGGAAGAACTCCACGACGGCGCGCAGCGGGACCCGCAGCGTCCGCCACGGCGATCCCGTGCCCAGTCCCAGCGCGAAGGACAGCGCGAGGGCCAGGACGGCGCCGAGCGCGGTCACCTCCACGGTGGTCAGCAGGCCGTCGCCGACGTCGGGCAGGGAGTGGGACAGCGCGGCGATGAAGTCACCCATCGCCCTCAGCCCTTGCAGAGGGCCGCGGTCGTCAGGCTCTTCGGCGGTATCTCGGCGGTGCCGAAGCCGTACTTCCCGATGAGGCGGACGTAGCGGTCGGGGTCGGACGTGATCTTCTTCAGCTCGGTGTTGAACGCGTCGCGCAGCTTGGTGTTCTTCGAGCGGAAGACCGCGCCGCCGGGGCTGTACTGCTTCTTGCCGTCGACCACGGGCACGAAGGCGGGCAGCACCTCCACCGGTGCGTCCGCGTTCGTCTTCGCCAGCCACTTGAGGGAGATGCCGGTGAGGGCGAAGGCGTCGATCCGCCCGGCGACCAGGGCGTCGAGGCCGTCCTGCTGGGCCTGCAGCGAGGTGATGGAGCCGCTCTTGACGCCCGCAGCCTGGGCGTACCCCTTCTCGACGGCCGCGGTCAGCACGCCGACCCTCACTCCCCCGGAGGCGCAGGACGCCAGGTCGGAGAGGTGCTTGGGGTTGCCCTTGCGCACCATCAGCGCGGTCGGCGAGACGAACTCCGGCTCGGAGAAGATGGCGTTCTCGCAGCGTTCCGGGGTGATCGCCATCCCCGCGCTCACCACGTCGAAGCGGTCGGCGTTCAGACTCGGGATCAGTGACCCGAAGTCGACGACGCTGGCGCGCAGTTCGGGGACGCCCAGGGCCGTGAAGATCGCCTTGTGCAAGGTGGGCGCCTCGCCGGCGAGTTTGCCGCCGTCCTTGAAGCCGTAGGGAGCTTCGTCGGCGAAGCCGATGCGCACGTAACCCTGCTTCTTGATCGAGGCGAGCAGGTCGTCGGCACCTCCCGTCCGGCTGCATCCGGCGACGAGCGCCGGCGCGGCGGCTCCTCCGGCGAGGGCGGCGGCGCCGGAGAGCAGGCTCCGGCGGGACAGGCCTGTGGTGGGTGGCACGAGGACGGACTCCCTGGTCGGACGAATGCGGGGTGAGCCGCGGGAGTCGGGGCACGTCAGGGCGACGGGCAGGACTTCCCTCGACCGCACCTTGACCCTACGCAATCTTTGCATAGGCGAATCAAGCCCTTGGGGTGACCGTTACCCGATCGCAGCCTCGCCACCTCGGGGAGCGATCGTGCCGCAGCGCATGCTCCCGCACTCGCAGGGAGCGGCCATTCGGAGGGTTTCAGCCTCACCGTGGGAACGGCGTCCTCCCTCGTGGTACCCGTCGTGCACTGTGCAAACACTGTCCGCTGCAAAAAAGTGGCGAGTGTTCGACGTCCAGCCCATGATCGGGGATCTCCACCATGGCCTCACTTTCCCGCCGGACCCTGCTCGGCGCCGCCGGCGCGGCCGCCGCCGGCGCGCTGACCGCCTGCTCCGGCTCTTCGCACTCCCGGCATCCTGCGGCCGCCCCGCCCGGAGGCGACGCCGCCGGCACGCCCACCGTGCGCCGCCTGATCGGCGACGGCTCCACCGCGGACACCGGTCCGCAGCCGCTGCAGCCGTCCCTGCCGCCGCTGGAACGGGGGCAGCGCCCGCCGCAGTTCGTGGTGTTCTCCTGGGACGGCGCCGGCGAGATCGGCACCGGCCTGTTCGCCCGCTTCCGCAAGCTGGCCGCCGAGCACGGCGCGACGATGACCTTCTTCCTGTCCGGCCTCTACTGCCTGCCGGAGGACAAGAAGGACCTCTACCGGCCGCCGAACAACCCGGTCGGGGCCTCCGCCATCGGGTACCTCACCGACGAGCACATCAAGATGACGCTCCAGCAGGTCCGCGCCGCGTGGCTGGAGGGCCACGAGATCGGCACCCACTTCAACGGCCACTTCTGCGACGGCAGCGGAAGCGTCGCGAACTGGACCTCGGCCGACTGGGACAGCGAACTGCGCCAGGCCGTCGACTTCGTCACCCACTGGCGCACCAACACCGGCTTCACCGACGTCGACCCGCTGCCCTTCGACTACACCCGCGAACTCGTCGGCGCCCGCACCCCTTGCCTCCTGGGGCAGCAGCAGTGGCTGCCCACCGCGAAGGCGCACGGCTTCCGCTACGACGCCAGCAACCCCGGCGGGCTGCAGATCTGGCCCGCCAAGCTCCAGGGCCTGTGGAACTTCCCCCTGCAGAACATGCCGTTCCCCGGGCACCGTTTCGAGGTGCTCTCGATGGACTACAACATCCTCGCCAACCAGTCGCACAACGCCACGAAGTCCGACCCCGCCAACTACCCGGGCTGGCGGCAGCAGGCCACCGACTCCTACATCGCCGGCTTCCAACGGGCCTACACCACCAACCGGGCGCCCTTCTTCATCGGAAACCACCTGGAGACCTGGAACGGCGGCATCTACATGGACGCCGTCGAGGAGGCCCTCAAGCACGTGGCGGCCGCCGGCGACGACGTCCACATGGTGTCCTTCCGCCAGCTCGCCGACTGGCTCGACCACCAGGACCCCGCACTCCTCGCCACGCTGCGCACCCTCCCGGTCGGCCGGGCTCCGGCCGACGGCTGGAAGGCCTTCACCAGCGCCTGACCGCCGGCAACGGTTGGAAGGGGGCCGGTCGGGATAGCCGTCACACGAGTCTCCGTCGAGCCGAAAGGCTGGATATCCCGTGCCGCCCACCTGGCTGACCGTCCTCGCATGGTGCTTCCTCGCGCTCGCCTTCGCCTCCGCCGGCTGGATCCTGGCCGACATCTACGGCCGCGGCTTCCGGCAGCGCATGGGCGTCATGGAGGCGGTCTGGCCGGTGACCGCGCTCTACTTCGGCCCGCTCGCCGTGTGGGCCTACCGGCGGTGGGGCAGGGTGCGGTCCCCGCGCTGGCAGGAGCGGAACGGCTCGGCGCACGACCCGCCACGCTGGGTGAGCACGGCTCTGGGCGTCTCCCACTGCGGGGCCGGGTGCACGCTCGGGGACGTCATCGCCGAGTTCGCGGTCTTCGCCGCCGGCGTCACCCTGGCCGGGGTGGCCCTGCTGCCGGAGTACATCGGCGACTACGCGCTCGCGCTGATCCTCGGCATCGTCTTCCAGTACTTCGCCATCGCGCCCATGCGCGGACTGCGGCTGCGCGAAGGGCTGACGGAGGCGGCCAAGGCGGACGTGCTGTCGCTGACTGCCTTCGAGGTCGGCCTGTTCGGCTGGATGGCGCTGATGTTCTTCGTGTTCTTCCCCGGACCGCACCTGCACCCGGACCAGGCCGCGTACTGGTTCCTCATGCAGATCGGCATGGTCGCCGGCTTCTTCACCGCCTGGCCGGTCAATTCCTGGCTCATCCGCCGAGGGATCAAGGAGGCGATGTGAGGCCGCACCCCGACCAGCCCGCACCCACTACCGACGGCGCACGCGCCTCCGCGGCGGCGCCGACCGGGGACCCCGGGCCCGCACCGCAGCCGCTGCGCGACTACGCCCTGGTGGCCGACGGGGAACGCGGCGCCCTGGTCGGCCCGCACGGCGAGATCGTCTGGATGTGCGCGCCCCGCTGGGACTCCGGCGCGGTCTTCGCCGGCCTCATCGGCGGCCGGGGCCACTACACCGTCTGCCCGCGGGACCGCTTCGTGCGCGGCGGCTACTACGAGGAAGGGTCGCTGGTGTGGCGCAGCCGCTGGGTGACCTCGCGGGGAATCACCGTGTGCCGTGAGGCGCTGGCCTTTCCGGGAGACCCCCATCGGGCCGTGCTCCTGCGGCGTGCCGTGGCCGAGGAGGGCCCGGCGGACCTGACGGTCACCGTCGAGCCCGTCGCGGAGTTCGGCCGCCACCCCCTGCGCGGGCTGGAACGGGACCGGGACGGGGTGTGGACGGCCCGCTGCGGCACCCTGTGGCTGCGCTGGTCGGGCGCGGCGAAGGCCCGTCCGGCCGACGACGGCCGGCGCCTCTCGATGGAGCTGTCCCTGCGCCCGGGCCAGCACCACGACCTGGTCCTGGAGATCTCCGACGTCCCCCTGCCCGAGCCGGTGGACGCCGACCGCGCCTGGCAGGCCACAGAAGCGGCCTGGCGGCGGCAGGTGCCCGAACTGGGCGACACGATCGCACCCCGCGACGCCCGTCACGCCTACACCGTGATGCGCGGCCTGACGGGTGGTGCCGGCGGCATGGTGGCCGCCGCCACGACCAGTCTGCCCGAGCGGGCCGAGGAGGGACGAAACTACGACTACCGCTATGTGTGGCTGCGGGACCAGTGCTTCGCCGGTCAGGCGGTCGCCGCCGCGGGCGGCCTGCCCCTGCTGGACGACGCGGTCCGCTTCGCCACCGCGCGGCTGCTGGCCGACGGCCCGTCCCTGAAACCCGCGTACGCCGTGGACGGGGCCCCCATCCCGGAACAGCGGAAACTGGACCTGCCGGGTTACCCGGGCGGCTTCGACCTGGTCGGCAACAAGGTCCGCGACCAGCTCCAGCTCGACGCGTTCGGGGAGGTTCTGCTGCTTCTGGCCGCGGCCGCACGTGCCGGCACGTTGGACGCGGACGGCTCGCGTGCCGCCGAGGTGGCCGCCGACGCGATCCGCGACCGCTGGACCGAGCCCGACGCCGGCCTCTGGGAGCTCGCCCCGCGGGCATGGACGCACAGCCGGCTGATCTGCGCCGCCGGACTGCGGGCGGCCGCGGCCTCCCGCCTCGGGTCCGGCGCGCGGGTACGCGACTGGCTGGCCCTGGCCGACGCCGTCATGGCCGACACCGACCGGCACGGCCTGCACCCTTCCGGACGCTGGCAGCGCTCCCCCGGCGACCCCGGCGTGGACGCCGCCCTGCTGCTGCCCGCGCTACGCGGAGCCGTCCCCGCCGACGATCCCCGCACCGTGCTCACCCTCGACGCCTGCCGCCGCGAGCTGGCCGACGACCACATGACCTACCGCTTCCGCCACGACGACCGCCCACTGGCCCAAGCCGAGGGCACCTTCGTGATGTGCGGCTTCGTCGTCGCCCTGGCCGAGCACCAGCAGGGCCACGAGCAGGCCGCCCTGCGCTGGTTCGAGCGCAACCGGGCGGCGAGCGGTCCGGCCGGGCTGTTCTCCGAGGAGTTCGACGTGGCCCAGCGCCAGCTCCGCGGCAACCTGCCGCAGGCGTTCGTCCACGCCCTCCTGCTCGAAGCCGCCGCCCGCCTCGCCCGCCCTCCGAGCTGAGGCCGCTGAGGACACACGCCGCCCGGGACGGGGCGCGGCCGATTCCGTGGGCAACCGGACAGAACATCCCGGATGCACAACCTGTTTGACGGTTGTTCACGTGAGTGTCGATCAGCCGAAAGGAGGGGGTCTCGTGGTCGCTGTTGCCATGCACATCAATACCGATCATGAGACTTCACAGGAAGGCCCGCTGGGCCGTCGCGGCGGCCGTGGTCGCCGCGGCGGCGACAGTCCTCGGCCTCGTGGCGGCCGACGCCGGCGGCGGGTCCGCCGCCGCGGCGAGCACCGGCCAGCGGTATGACGCGGCCTGCCCCGCCGCGGACGCGGTGACCCCCGCCCTGGGCAGCAACCTGATCGCCAACCCGGGAGCCGAGGACTACACCGCGGTCACCGCACTCGGGGCGCCCGGCGGCGATCCGCAGGACGTGCCCGACTGCTGGGACGCTTCCTCTCCGATGGACGCGCCCGGCGCCGTCCTGGAGTCGCTGTCGTCCTCGTCCCCCGGCCAGGCCGGAAAACGCACGTTCTACGGCGGCTACGACTACCACTCCCCGCAGGTATCGATCGTCGGCGTCACGACCACGGCGACCCAGATGATCGACCTCGGTTCGCTGGACGCGGGCGGCAAGGCCTTCTCGCTGACCGGCTCGATCGGCGGCTACACGACGCAGGCCGACTACGCGACCGTCACGGCGGCGTTCGAGGACGCCCAGGGCGCCACCCTCGGCTCCGCGGTCATCGGCCCGGTCGACGCCGCCCAGCGCGGCAACGTCACCAGCCTCGTCCCGGAGGCGGCGGTCGGCACCGTCCCGACGGGCACGCAGAAGGTCCTCGTCACGGTGGCGTCGACGGGGGTCAGCTCCGGCTACGGCATCGACGGCCGGGCCGACGACCTGAACCTGACCATCCGCCCGGCGGGCACCGGCCAGAGCTACACCGCGCCCTGCCCGTCGGCCGACCAGGTCAGCGCGGCCCTGAACAGCAACCTCATCGCGAACCCCGGCGCCGAGGACTACACCGCCGCCACGGCGCTCGGCGCTCCGGAGGGCGACGACCAGGCGATCGCCGACTGTTGGACGAGCACCTCCCCGCTCGCCGCGCCCGGCGGCACGCAGGAGTCGAAGGCCGCGTCCTCCCCGGGCGTGGCCGGCAGCCGGGTCTTCCACGGCGGCACGAGCCCGGACAGTACCCCGGGCGCGGTCACCGCCGGCACCCAACTCATCGACGTCAGTTCGCTGAAGGCCGACGGCCTGCCGTTCAAGCTGACCGGCGAGGTGGGCGGCTCCGCCTCGAAGAGCGATTTCGCGCAGGTCGTCGCCACCTTCGAGAACGCCGACGGAGCGAGCCTGGGCACGGCCGGCATCGGCCCGGCCACCGCCGCCCAGCGCGGCGGCACCACCGAGCTGCTCCCGGACGGCGCCTACGGCACGGTCCCGGCCGGCACCCGCAAGGTCCTCGTCACGATCATCACGGCGACCGCGGGCGGCGACGCCGGCAGCGACGGCACCGCCGACGACCTCGACCTGACGATCGGCCAGAAGGCCGCCGGCCAGAGCTACACCGCTCCCTGCCCGTCCGCGGACCAGGTCACCCCGGCGCTCAACGCCAACCTCATCGCGAACCCCGGCGCCGAGGACTACACGTCGGCGACGGCGCTGGGCGCCCCGCTGGGCGACGACCAGACGATCGCCGACTGCTGGACGAGCGTGTCCCCGCTGAACCCGCCGGACGGCACGCAGGAGTCGCGTGCCTCGACCTACCCCGGCGTGACCGGCAGCCGCGTCTTCTACGGCGGCACCAACCCGAGCACCGTCTCCATCCCGGGCATCACCACCACGGGCACCCAGACGGTCGACGTCGGCTC
>Ga0164242_10006686_pt1 | contig 12678 bp, 7 predicted proteins | sample OricomgcompostMG_FD_108783 | JGI IMG/M metagenome (GOLD analysis project Ga0164242, IMG submission 108783) | Miracle-Growth compost microbial communities from Emeryville, California, USA - Original compost - Miracle growth compost (MG) ... | reverse complement strand
CTCCTCTAATAACCCCAGTCACTCGTTTCGGCCACCTGCCTCCTCTCCAGAAAGCATACTCTTGTATCATCCCTTCGCTACCCGCGTCTCTACTTCGAATTCCGCAAATATGAAGGCCATTCTTCTTCCTCTCGCTATCTTCGCCTCCGTTTCTGCTGCCCAGAGCTCTGCCTGTGGCGCCGACTACATCGTAGAGGCCTGTTTGGGCACCGAGAAGGCCAAGCTCGCCGCCTGCGGTTCAACCGCGTATGAATGCCAATGCAACGCCTACGGCGACATCGTGACGTGAGTTTTGCCCCAGCTACCTCGAACACCGTGAAGTATCCGCGGTGTTGCTCCCTACCGAAGCTAACACGCGTTCAAAACCAAACAGCTGCTTCAACAACTGCCCCAATGATTCCCGCAGGCACGACTACGACGGCCAGCAGCAGATCTTCTGTGCCTACGCGACCCAGTTCCCCATGAGCTCTCCCACCTCCAAGGCCCCCACTGGCAAGCCCACGCCCTCCGCCAGCGCCACCCAGGCCAACGAAGGTTCCGGGTCCGGCGCCGCTAAGAGCACCGGTTCGGGCACCGCCACTGGCACGGGCGCCCAGGCGACGAAGACGAACAACGCTGCCGACCTGGCATTCAATGCCGGCGGCGTCCTCGCTGCTGTCGCGGGTGTCGTCGCCGCGGTTCTGTAAAGGGAATTGGCTAATTTGAAGCCATGGAGTCGGAGTAGCTAGGCGTTGTAGATCAGATATACCTGACGAGGGGAAGCTCAGCCCCATGGAAAATTTCGGCCGCGGGTTATCTGTTCATGATTTTTTTTAAAAAGCGTATATCGGGCCGGGGAGTATGGCATCTGAGCAACGGTTCGAAAGCTACTCGTTTTAATATCTATCTTAATTATATCCATTCACAGCGCTGCCTCCTCAACCCGAGGTCAGATTCCACAAAACGTATCCGCCTCCAACCCTAAGTATATTAACAAGATCGTGTTGCCCGGGACCTTTTTCTGCGAAACCGATGTGCAAACACCGTCTCGAGGATACCCCTCGGCGTGGCCCCGGATAGTCGAATCTATTCGCAGTCTCACAGGACCTCACTCGTCCTAACCTATGTTGATGTGGACTCTTTCCAGATTTTACGGTCCAGTCAAATGCTGCATCACCAGCAACATATTTTTTCTCATTGACTTAATGTTTAAAAGCTGTTAGCAGGACGCGCGTCCGTCCCAGAGACGCCGGATACGGCAGGTCATGCAAACAAACAAGCTCTCGCATTTCCTCCACTTAGCACTCCACTCCTGCAGCGATGAGAGTAGGTTTATGGACCTCCGGCTTAGCCATGACGATTAACATTAGACGGCAAACGCCTGTATCTCCTGGATCCTTTTCTTGGCAGCCTCCCTAACCTCTCTCACAATATCGCCCGCCGGAAGGTCCTCGTTGACAAGCCCAACGCCGGTCCCACTAGAGCATGTTAGTCTCAGAGAAAGGTAGTTCAGCTCCCTTTTTTTAAAAAAATACTCACCACCACGTAACCATGCGAGAAGTGTCGCCAGCTTCTTTGGCCTCCTTAAACTTTCGGGCGTTTTCGTCGACGGGTGTCCCAGCAGCGTGGTCCTGGTACGATTTGCCGATGAGGGCTCGGCCATCGTACATTTCCGGCCATATCGTCGTGCCCTGAACATCGTCATGGAAGGTAGACCTTGTTGTGGTCAGTCCGCAGTTAAGTACTCGGCGAGGTGGCGGGTGCTATACTAACTTGATAGACGAGACGCCGCCGTCCACGGTTTCTTTGAGGAGTTGCCGACGGAAATCAGGTGCCAACGACTCCCTTGAAAGGATGAACTGTGATATTCGTTAGAATCGAGTACATCACTGGGTATGACACGGGGGGTTATCGGCGAGACTCACCCTAGTCCCCATCACGGCTCCTTCGGCCCCTATTGAAAATTAGCACACCTGCTTCTCCTAGGTCACACTCGTTGCTGTATGCCGAATGAGTGCTATTTCCGAATCACACATACCCAGTGCCAGAGCAGCAGCAACGCCCCTACCGTCCACAATCCCGCCCGCCGCTACAACCACAACCTCACTCCCGGGGAACTCGTTGTCCAGCATCGAGCGCACCTCAGGCACAAGGCTGACCACGCCAGCCCCGCGAGCATACTGGTGGCCTCCGGCATCCACCCCCTGCGCAACAATCACATCCGCGCCGTCCTTAACCGCCTTCCTCGCCGCCTCTACGGTGCCGACCTGGATCATGACCGTGAACCCCGACCGGCGCAACAGCTCCACAATCTCCGTCTGCGCGTCCCCCCCGGCGTCCGGCGCGAACAGCCACACGGCCTGCGGACTATGCTCCTGCAGCAGCGGCAGCGCCGCGTCCGCGAAGCGCGCGGCGCTCTCGTGGCAGATGATGAGGCCGACGGCCACGGGCATGGGCGTCAGGGTGCGGTCCGCAAGGCCGAGGGAGGCGCGGGCGGCCGTCAGCTCGGCGGCCAGGTTGGCGAGGTGCTCGCTGCCCGCGTCGAAGTTGTACCCTCCCGGGACGACGCCGAGGCCGCCGGCCTTGCTGACGGCCGCGGAGAGGGCGCCGTTGCTGACGCCGAGCATGGGCGCCGAGATGATGAGCGGGAGCTGTATATGCGGGAACCAGGCCGAGAGCCGGGTCGGCGCCGGCGGCGCGTCCGACGTGCGGGCCCGGTGAGAGCGGTGGAGTCCGGACAGCATTCTCAGGGGCTGAAAAGGGAACGAGGTTGGTGGGGATATCCGCTCGCTTCGGGCAGAACAGATGGACGCTTTGAGGTTCACTGGCGCTTGTATATGCGTGTACAACCCGGTAACTGGTCTCTCTTTACGAAGACAGCTGTAAACGATCCTTCGCATCACTCTTAGGGAAGGCTCATGAGTCACGAGAGGCTGACAACCGAAGAGTGAGACCAACTCGCACCTCCTCGGATGGAGAGAGAGGCGGGTGAGTGGGGGGTCCAGATGACGTCAGCGACCCGAATTGCAGCCGAGTTATCAGCTGTTGAAGCTATCGAAAGTTCACTTCCTCGGACTACAGGAAGTGTTCTATCCGGCCTACAATCAGCACGTTGATGCCTTGGTACGGCCACGTAAATTTGGTACGGCGAACATCCGGTTAGCATCCGTATCTGGAATGCTATGACATCATTACTTCAAGTACTCTCTCTTTCTTCGTAGCCCGTCGTAGGAATCATGATACATCATGTGACCAGCTATCTCCTTGCCGGGCAACCCGTCACAATTCCAATGTTAGTAACTCGGAACTAGTTCCCCTGAACATTCATAGGCTTCCTGGTGGTGTTGAATCCGGGTCGATGGGCGAAGGGGATAATGCCTTGAACCTGAAGACCATTGTTAATTGAGCCAGACACAGTATCACAATACAGTAGAGACTTACTAGAGTATCAGCTTGGGGGGGGGCAGGTTAAGACGGGATTTGATATGCTCCTGGGTCCGAGCAGATTCACGACCAGGGTCGTAGCTCAGAGGAGGGGGTAGCCCCAGAGTTAGGTAAACGTAGAGCTGGCCTGGGGCGGCCAGACGGAGAGCCAAACTAGCCACCCGGGAAGCTGGGCTGCGAATTAATGCAAGACTGGGTTTTGGATAGGGTGTCTGCCATGATCAAGTTGTCGATGTGCCTAATGTTCTAGTACTTCAGGTGCGAAGTGCCTATGCTGGTAGTAGGTAATCCTGACCATCAAAGTTAGACCTTAACATACCTCTACTGGTAATGGGTAATCCTGTCCATCAAAGTTAAGACCTTGATGTGCCTCAGAAATTGGAGAAGAAAATGAGTGTGAAAAGGTCGGGAGATGTCACTAATGCGAAGAGATGAACGTTTGCTTAGAAGGCTTCTTGGAAGGCGGGTGCTAGGTACTCTGTAGTGTCTCGAGGTTAATTTTGATGTTTGGGAGGGGGTTTGTGATTGGAATTCGGGCGTATGGAGGAGTTCAGGATGGTTCCGAGTAATGCAGCTTGGTAAGATGGCTGAAGGAGTTTCGGTGATGATTTGATGCTAACGCGGCGTGTGGGGGTTAAGGCTACCGCGATGGTATGAGGAGGTCTGGCAATACCGACTGAGCGGGCGGACGATTGTAAGCCACGCGATAATTGGATTTGAGATGATAGAGATAATATTAGGCGCTTCCGGTTGATGCGAGGAAGACGAGCCCTGTATAAGCCTCTATGAAACGACCGAGTTGTGATAGGTACAGAACAATAACTACGCAAGACGTTGTTGTCCATACTAAGTCCCAGTCAACGCCGCGGCCAGCTGCTCGCCGCGTTCCCCCCCAAGATAGACATCCTCGGGCCCATCGCCGGAATGTAGGGCCAACTCGCACGCCTCGGCGTAGCCCTTCATGACCATGTCCTCATCCACGCGTAGCCCGTTCTCGACCAACGCGGTGACCACCCCGCGCAGCCGCGCGATCTCCCGCATCGTTTCCACCTCGATCCTGTCGTTCTGGCTCGAGTACATGGTCGTGCTGACGCTCTCCTCCAGATTTGTGATCCCCGTCGCCTTGTCCAGGTCCTCGGGCGTCTCCACGTGCTTGCTGATCCAGACGTACCCGTTCACGCCCAGCACAACATCAATCATCCCCCCGCCGTTGGCCGCCTCCATCGTCCAGACCTGGCGCCTGCTCCGAACCACCCCGCCGCCGCCGCCCGTGCCGGACACGGCCACGAAGACCCCGTTGCGCAGCTTGCCGTACTTGAGCGACCGCGTGTGCAGCGCCGCACCGCCGTCGCCGAAGAGTTGCTGGACCTCCGCCACCAGCAGGTCGCCCTCGGCGAAGAAGGTGCGGATCTGCAGCTCGTCCGTGTCCGTGCGCTTGCGGAGGATGCCTCCTGGCAGGTTGATCGCGCTGAACGGCAGCGCCGCTAGCTGCGTGGAGCCGACGTCGACCCTCCACCGCTTCGCCTGCACCTCGACGATGCGTCCGACCACGAGGTCGCCCACCTCTGGGGTGTAGCGTGCGCGGAGGGGCCGTACCGAGAGCAGCTTGTTAGTCCGCGAGATAGTTCCAGCGACCGACGAGATGATGGTGCTCGTGCTTGGGGTCACATAGGTGCCGTGACCTCTTGATAACTCTGTCAGAATTTTTTTTTTACAGTCTAGAGTATCAGGCTGCGAAAATAAATAACATACCTCATCCACTGGGGATCATCCGTAATGACCTCGCCGGGAGTTACGATCTCATATCTGTCGTCTCGTCTCGCCCGCTTGGCCGGTCGCATCTTCATGTCACCCTCAAGGTCGGCTCCTCCGTTGCTTGAATCCGAATCGGATACATCCCCATCATCGCGACCGAAATGCCGTGGTATCGGCTTCGGTGCTATTATTGTGATTGGCATGTTCGATATAGGTTGAGCCAGCAACTGACTAGGAAGGCGTGGATGAAAACCGCCTCAGTGAGGCAGGAAAGGGTTTTTATCTTTGCTCCTTTTATGCGATGCCTGATTCTCCAACCCGTGTACAAGCTTTTCAGCAAAGCGCCCGGGTATTTTAGGGTCAAATAAGCTCTCAAACGGACTGTTGATGTTGCTACTGCTGCTTCGTCTCCGACTTCAAGTAAGTGTAGATCGCTTGCTTTTCTTTTTCAGGAGGTACCTAGGTACTTAGGTACCTGCCCGATTACTTGCACGGGTCCAATTCATAACCACGTGAGTTGCACCTGGCATCGGCTGCCATCTCAGGGTAAAGTGGTACCCATCGGGTCCCGAGGTAGGTAGCTCTCTCGTTATAGCGAATAGGTCTTTAATTGCGCTGCTCCAGAGTAGCTCTTCCAAAGTAACTCTAAAAGAGGTGAATCTTTAGGAACAGGCCTTCTGGGGTGAGTATCCTTTTGTGTATTTCTTGCTTGGTGAGCTCTGCGGCAACTGACACGGCCCGTCAGTTCGGGATTTCGGCTTCGGTTGGCAAGGGCGATAACGGACGATCCCCACACGAACCAGCGGGCGGGCAATTGATCTCCGGGCTGAACCTCACCCCTCGCTCTTTCCCCCTCGTAGGGAACCGCCTCTCGACACGACCTTCAACAAAGCAATGCTTTGCTCCACACTTCGAGCGGGTGAGCGAACTCCTTGTCCCCAGCTTATGCCCAGCTGGAAATGGTGATGAGAGCTCTACAGCACTCCCTCCGCACACCAAGCCGTGCTGCTGCTTCTCGTCTTGGCTCGGCTACAACATGGGCATGGCGTGAAGGCTGCCGGCCGCTGGTGTCGCGACAACGCCGAGATGCATCGTCGAGCCAGAAGACACGTCCCCGGACCGCCATATTCTTTCCGGGTATGTGTTATTACCCTCTCTCCCACGTCATTCTAACCGCGCATAATTGCTGAGACCCCCCGCCCTTCTCAGGTCAAGGCGTTCAAAGAGTCGGCATGCTCACCCCCTGGCTCGAGGCCTTCCCTGCAACCGCCACCGAGATAGTCGACGAGATCGACCACATAATGGGATACAAGCTATCCGAGATAATCCAGTCCGGCCCTAGCAAGGTCCTGACCGCGACGCCCAACGCGCAGCCCGCCATTATGGCGACCTCGCTGGTGATACTACGCGTCCTAGAGCGCGAGTTCGGCTTCAGGGTCGCCGAGCGCGCCGACTTCGCGCTGGGTCACTCGCTCGGCGAGTTCGCCGCCCTCGTCGCCGCCGGCTACGTCGCCTTCCCCGACAGCCTGTGGATGGTGCGGCGGCGCGCCGAGGCCATGGCCGAGGCGACGCGACAGGCCGAGCGGGAATACGGCGGCGAGTACGGCATGGTGGCCATCGTGACGGAGCCGCCGTACCTGACTCCGCTCATCGGCGCCATTCATGACTTCATCGGCCATGGCAGCCCTGGCGCCAAGAGCGAGAGCGCCGAGGAGTGGAGCCCCATCGACCAGGTGCTGATCGCCAACGTCAACAGCAAGAACCAGATCGTCTTGTCGGGGAACATGGAGCGCATCCGTACCCTCGTGGCCCACGTCCGGCAGTTCCTCGGCCACGACCCCCGCGCCGTACGCCTCAAGAGCGACAGCCCCTTCCACAGTCCCATCATGAAGCCCGCCGTCGCCGTTATGCGGGGGATCCTAGACGGGAAGAGCCGCGTCCCCGGCCGCGAGACTGAGGATATAGTTACCTTCCCGGGAAAGCTGCCCTGCGTCAGCAATGTCAGCGCCAGGCCGTTCGAGAGCAAGGCCGACCTCATTGACCTACTCTCCAGGCAGTGCCTAGAGACGGTCCGGTGGTGGGATAGCATCAAGTACCTCGATCAGGAGCAGCGTGTCAGGAGATGGGTTGGCATCGGCCCAGGGAAGGTCGGGAGGAACCTAGTTGGCAAGGAGGTCGGTATGCGGGGCAAGGATCTCGTCAAGGGTGGTGGCGTGTGGGCGATTACGGATCCGAGTGAGATTGAGGAGGTCCTCCGGGGTCTTGAAGAAACTGAATCCATTGAGGACGACGAGTAATAGAGCCCCGGAGTCAGTTCATTTTTCTATCTAATTTTAAAGGGGAAAGGATGCGATATTTTAAGCAAGGGGGGTTGCCGCTAAGCCCGCAAGGCGTTATGTGGAAGAGAGCCTGTTGGATGGTTCTCCACAACCTGTATTTGTAGTTTAATAGAGGCTCTTGATAGCAGTATGGCCCGCGCTATGTCTACGTAATGCCATTTGCGATGTGTTCTTTTTCCCTCCTCATCCTACACTGAGGGTACTTGGTAGACCATAGGCCTAACGCCGAGGCCAGTACAGCTTGGAACGGTGCTGTTGAGACAGGGGGTGGTCGGAAGATAGGTGACTGAATCACATATATTAAGGGGACACAGGATATCTGATAAGCTAAGATGGTGATTGATGCCTTGCACTCATGCTGTATTCTTATGTGAAACCCCTACCCACAAGCATCTATATTATCGACCCGAGGTCATAGAAAAAGGGATAGATATTCAAGCTCCCCTTCGGCCACCAGTGCTCATCAGCGTGATCTTCTGTTTCTTCTTTTTCTTCCCACCTCCGCCGCCACCTCCCCCAGTCGGCGCCCCTCCCCCACGACCACCACCAGTAGTACTAGCAGGCGCACTCTCGACCCCACTACCGCCCTCAGCGGCTTCGAATCCGAACGCCTCCATCTGCATCGCTAACTCCGCCGTCCCAAGCGTCTCCAGGACCTGGTCGTCCTTGAGCCAACCGTCGTCGTTCGCCGGCTGCCGCGTCACGGGTCCCAGCTCCGGCGACCCGGCCACGACCCGGGTGCCCCACACGGTCCGCTGCGTAGACGGGCTTGTGCTCACGTCCGCGAGCTGGGTGAACCCCGGTCTGGGATTGGGCGGCGTCGAGGACTGGGCGCCGCCGCCTAGGGGTTGGAAGTCCTCCAGGTCGACGGGCGCGTCCGAGGGCGGGGAGGTACCGAACCGAACCACCACGTCGTCGTCCACCGCACCGGACAGGTTGCGCCTTGCGTCCCGGATGGCGGCTGCCTCGATGCGCTCGGCCTGGAGGCGCTCGCGCTCCTCCTGGGCGGCCTTGTCGTGGTTGCGCTTGCGGCGTCGCTCGATCTCCTCGGCGAAGGACGCGAGTGTCTCCGCGGGGACAATATCCGTCCAGTCACACTCCAGGAAGCTGATGAGACAGCCCTGCGGCAGGTGGCCGAGGTATTTCGCGCGTCTGCGCATCGCGTCGTCGACTACGTGGCCCGTGGAGATGTGCTCGACCCTAGGAAGGAGGGTGGAAGGGAACGCCGAGAACGATCCGTATTTCGTCTTCAGGATCCGGATGTCGAGCGGTGAGAGATAGAGGTGCGGTGGGGAGGTGTAGAAGTAGAAGTCCTGCTCGGCATGCCTCGACTGGGTCGATGCCGCAGCGGTCGAGGAAGAAGCGGCGATTTCCGCCTCGCCTAGATCCTGGAGCTTCTCCCTGGCCGCGCCGATGGCCTTGATCGCCCTCTGGGTCCACTCACAGCTCTCATGGAAGAGTAGCTCGTCCTCCTTTTCCTGTTTCTGAAGTTCCTCAACCTCTCGGTCGAACTGCTCCTCCATGTACCCTGCCGTTCCCCTCATGATTCTTGCGTAGTCTAGCACATCCACAGCAAAGTGCCAGGGCACATCCTCATCCGCGTTGAGCACCTCGGCACCCCCCTCCTTCGGCAACGCGAGGGTGCTCGTTGCGTTCCGCATCATCAACCTTAGGACGACGTCTTCGCCGGGTCTGGGTAGGGTGCTCTCCTGGCCCGCGTAGAACCTCACGGGCCGCACCTCAGCAATGAACACACTATCCTCACAGATAGGACACTTCCTCCATCTCGACTGCCTCGCCTGACCCCCCGCCCCCAGACCACCGGGCCCGTTCTCGCTAACAGGGCTCGAGTTCATGTACCGTATCAGGCACGACAGGCAAAATATGTGACCGCATTTAGCCATACGGGGCGCTACGGGCTCCGACAGGCAGATGGGGCACGATGCCTGCTGGGACTCGGCGCTGGCTAGGACCTGCAGCACATCGGCCCAGTCGAGGTGCTTGTCCGCGTCAACAGCTTGTGCGGCGTAGTTACCCCGCGGGGTTACCACGAAGCGGTAGTTGGCATGGACGTAGCGGGCCTTGTCGGCGGCGTGGTGGCCGGACCCCGGGCCCCAGGCGGGGTTGCGGCGGTAGGAGCGGGAGTAGGCTCCGTGCGAGTGTGCATGGTGGCGGCCGTGGTCGTAGGAGCGGTGGGGTGCGGCGTAATCGAGCAGGTGGGTGATGGACATCTGGCCGCGGCGGCTCGACGCGTTTCGGACCGCCCGGATCTCCGCCATCGAGTCCTCCTCGTCAACGTTGGGGTCGCGAGGGCCGGGTTTGCGTTGATAGCGGTGCTGCTTTCTCGATCCCTGGCCCTTTCGGGGGGTCGAGTGTGCAACTGACGGGCTAACTTGACTGGGACGGCGGGCGGATTCGAAGTTGGCGGAGGGGTTGGACTGGCCGGGACTTGGAGAGTGGACTGGTGTTGACGAGATTGATAGGGACTTGCCCGGGTTGGAGGATGTTGAGGTCATGATCGCCAGCCCATGAATAGAAATAGATGCCACTAATCCGACTTGCGAGGAAGGAAAAAAAGAATAATTGTTGTCGGGATGCAAAATAAGACTGTTAAATGTTGCTTTGAAACCCCGGGTTAGTTAGCCGTGACACTCCTCGCCTCCCCGAGTCCCGCCCGGCCCAAGGACAACAAGGACGTCGTTTGTGCGTACCTCTTATCCTTCTACACAGACGCCCCAGACATGCATGTCAGCGGCCCTTTCGAGAAGAGCCCTCTGGAGATGAGTCCGGAATAAATAGATCTGTTGTTGCATAGAAGATTTGCGGGGTCCAAAGAGGCTGGACCCCAGGGATTGGGCGGGGAGAATGCAGGAACTTGGGAAGAGTCACTCCGGCGGGGCAAATTGGTGATGCGGCGATCAAGCCGGGGGTGGAAAGGCAAGCAGATAGCTGGTCACATGATTTATCACGATTCTTTCAACGGCGGGTTAGACGAAACGGAGAATGTAATGATGTCATAGCATTCCAGATACGGGATGCTCACTGGAGGCTCACCGTGACAAACTTGAGTGGCCGTATCAAGGCGTGTTCCATCCGGCTCACAAGCAGCACGTTGACGCCTTGATACGGCCACTCAAAATCGTGTTATCAAAACCCAAATCGCACCGTGTCGGCATTCCTTGCGAAGACCTGTCTCATCACCATAATCACAACCCGGCTAGGCATATGCTAATGAGTAAGAAAGCAGGTGCCTAATGCTTAGCAAGTGTTCATCTCTTCGCATTAGGCCGCTTGTTTTTCATCTCTAATTTGTAGCGCATGTTAAGGTCTAACCTTGGCGAACAGCATTACCTACTGCTGGTATAAGCACTTTCCACCTGAAATGACCCACAGTAAGGTAGGTAAATACCATAACATTCCAGATACGGATGCTCACCGGATGCTTGCCGTGCCAATTTTGAGTGGCCGTATCAAGGCGTCAACGTGCTGCTTGTAGGCCGGATGGAACACGCATAGAGACGTCAATTGAAACAGCCTCAGTCATGATTTGAGAGATATGGCAATGCTGTTATAATCCCTCGAGCATCTTATATTTAAAAGAACTATTCCCTACCTGCCTACCTAACCTAGCCTCCATGCCCCAGGCATCCCACTTCCACCTCCCCTTTAGGTACTACCACCCTATGTAACCTTTCCGCACAGAACGCATTAAGCCACCACTCCCAGCAACGTCAGTAACCCGCGTGGTGCCCCCCAAACCAAAGCCTGTGTTGAGAGAAATATGCACGATGGGCCGGGAGTCAATGCTCTATAGTACAACGGTGCTAGGCGAGGGAAAAAGACGACGCGAGTCCTCTAGCTTCGCAACGCCCGGGGAATCATGAGTGAAAAAAAAAATGAAATGAAAACAAAAACATCCAACAACCATTATCATCTTTGGGAATTACGCGTCGAGTAGGGCGAAAAGCATTTAAATGACGGCAGATTATTCCGTAGGGGGACCCCTTTTCTTAGGGCTTGCTCGAGACCTTGGACTTGATCTTGCTGAAGATGGTGCTGAGCCTGTTCTTCTTCTTCTTCTCCGCGGTGGTGGCGGGGCTCTCGGAAGGTTTGCTGCTGCCGGCAGTGCTGGCCACAGCGGGAGCTGCTACAGCGGGTGCTGCCACGGCCGCCGCCGCCGCAGGAGTCGTCTCGGAAGCCTTGGCACCGTTCACCTCGGGCTGGCTGACCGCAGCGGGGGCCTCCTCGGCAGCGGTCTCTGCTGCGGGCTCGGCCGTCGCGGGAACCGCAATCACAGTAGCCGGTTCTTCGACGGCGGCTTCCTTCGGCGCCTCTTCTTTAGCCGAGGACTCGGCGACCGGCTCGGCGGGCTTGACCTCCTTCAGAAGCTCCGCCTCGACCGCCTTCTTCTCCTCGACAGCCTCCGTGTTCGCAGCCGCCTCGGGGCTCTTCTCGGCCTCGGTGATCGACTGCTTGACTTCGGCGGGTACCTCGGGAGACACCTCTTCCCGGATATCCTCCTTGGCAGCAGCAGCGGGGATAGCTTCTTGGACGGAAGCAGGGAGGGCTTGCTTGACTGAATCCGGAAGATTGGCAGCGGCGTCGGTCGCCTTCTCCGCAACGGCGTCCTTCGTGACGAGAGCAGTTGCAACGGCGGCGGCACCGACAGCAGCAGCGGTAGCGGCGGCGGCGGCGGCGGCTGTCTCCGCGGTCTCGGCGAGAGACTTGTCAGTCTCGGCCTTCTCGGTGCCCAGTCCAGATGTGCCTTCCGAGGTGGAGGGCGCCTCCGGTACCTTCTCGGCAAGCTCGTCCTCGACCTTGGCCTTCTGCGCAACCTCTTCCTTTACTGCGCTAGCCTCCGGCTCGGCGTCTGCCTTCTCCTGACTCTCCTTGACAACCTCGGGCACCTTGGTGTTCTCGAGCGGGACAGCCGCAGCTAGAGCAGCAGTGGACGAGGCGGGAGCAGCGCTGTTAATGGCAGCGTCGCCACCGGCAACAATAGGCAAGCTCGACTCGGGGATCATGTTGCCGGTGACGGGAGGCAGCTCGCTGGTGTCAATACCAGGGATACGATCGCTCTTCTCGTACGACTCCTTGTCCAGGGTCACATGGTTGTTGATGCCATTGGATGCGAGGCCCTCGGGAATCTTCTCGCCGGGCG
>Ga0164242_10006685_pt1 | contig 12680 bp, 13 predicted proteins | sample OricomgcompostMG_FD_108783 | JGI IMG/M metagenome (GOLD analysis project Ga0164242, IMG submission 108783) | Miracle-Growth compost microbial communities from Emeryville, California, USA - Original compost - Miracle growth compost (MG) ... | reverse complement strand
CTATTGTACAGTGATATTGCTGACGTGCTCCAACCGGAGCGCGTTTGAACCTTTAGTTTGAGGAGGAGAAATGAAATCTGAAGTCCAGCCCCTCGGCGCTTTGCGTGCTGTCGGGACTGTCCTGGCGATTGCCGCGACACTCGTCGCGCTGATTCTCGTCGCGATTGCCGTTCAGGCACACGTGAATCTCGTGTTCGCGATCGTCTTCGCTGCCGTTGCCGTCCTGTTCGTGGCACCGCTCTGCGCGTTTGTGGCTCTGCGGAGCATGACGGGTCCGAGCATGATCGCGAAGGCCATAGTCGTGCCGGCAGCCGGCCTCGTGGCGCTAGCGGCACTGTTCGGCGGCGTCCAGTCGGCCATCCAGGCCTACCATGTGGTCAGTACCGGCGACTACGTGGCCGTTCAGAACGGTCTTTTCCGCCCCTAGGGGTGATCCACATACAGCCTCGGCTGTCGGGAGTGGCGGACTCATTTCTCCTCTTCTCCCTCAACTTTTGTGCTGAAAGTTTCAGCCCGAGAGCTGCGGGAGAGCATATGCGTGAAGTACCGGTAGGACTGTCATCATAGCGAGGCGGGATGGTCGCAATATAAGTAAAATATGTTATTATAACCTCATTCGACGACGACTCGTCGTCTGAGAGGTTCTTTTTACGGTTGTGTACATAGACCGAGGTCTCCCGTTCGATCAGAAAGGAAGAGCATGATAGCTCAACAGTCGGCGTGGCGGATGTTTCGCCTACCGATCCTCATCTCGCTCATGGCGCTGTTCGTGGCTTTTTTATACAAGGACGATATCAGTGCTTCACTCGTGACACTGATGTTGGGTGCGCTTGAAATTGCGCTTTCCTTTGACAATGCAGTGGTCAATGCCTCTATCCTGGGGCATATGGATGCCAAGTGGCAACGGATTTTTCTTACGTGGGGAATCGCCATATCGGTGTTCGGTATGCGGTTGCTTTGTCCGTTGTTTATCATCTGGGTGGCGGCAGGATTGGGACCGGTTGATGCGCTCCATCTTGCGCTGAATCCCCCGACGGCTGGCGCAGCGTATTTCCCCGATGGCAGTCCGAGCTACGAAACGTTGCTTCATGGTGCCAAGCCCACTATTCATGGATTTGGCTTTGCGTTTTTGGCGATGTTCACCCTGAGCTTTTTCATCGGAGCCAGGGACCGCATGTGGCTCGCGTGGATCGAGCGTCCGCTTGGCTGGTTGGGCAGATTGGACGAGTTGCCTGTCATGCGGAAGTTGCATTATCTGCGTGTCATACCTACCCTTGCGACACTCGGTATGGTTGCAGTGATGGCGCGATTTTTCGTCGAACCGGCAGATTCGCACCCTGCGGTGTTCGCGGGCGTTACTGGCATCGTTGTGTTCCTGGCGGTCAAAGGTCTGGGCGAAATGTTCGGCCCCGAAGGTCATTCGGAAAGCGCGTCACTGCTAGTGGGGCGGGCAGCGTTCTTCAGCTTTCTCTACCTCATGGTGCTGGATTCGTCATTTTCGCTTGACGGTATCATCGGTGCGTTTGCCATCACGGCCGATCCGATCCTGATCGTACTCGGCCTTGGCTTCATCGGGTCGATGTTTGTCTTGCCGTGTACCGTCTACCTTGTGCGACGAGGGACGCTGAAGTCCTTTGTGTACCTGGAGCACGGCGCCTTTTGGGCGATCGGTGCGCTAGCGGCCGTCATGATGGTGACGAGCGGGACTATCGAGATTCCTGACGCCGCGACCGGTGCGATCGGTGTGGTTTTTATCGGAGCTTCGATCGTCAGCAGCATCGTACACAATCGACGGCATTCGGAGACTGCACCTGTGGTCGTCTGACTACCGTAACCGCTCTGGCGGTGTCTTGGCAGCAATGCCGAGACACCGCCTTTTACTTTTATATCTTGGAACTTTCAGACCAAACGCTGCGAGATATACGGTACAATAAAGAAAATGCACCAAAACCATCCGTTTCGTATTTTCGGCATTTCGGCCGCGATTACCCTATTACTTGGCGTTGTTATGTTCGTGAACGGCGGATTGCCCGGCCTATGGCTCTATATCGTATTGGTATTGCTGGAGGTGACGTTCAGCTTTGATAACGCCGTGGTGAATAGCAAGATTCTCGAGCGTCTGAGTGATCTGTGGCAGACACTGTTTTTGACTGTCGGCATTTTTTTCGCCGTCTTCGTCGTGCGTTTCCTGCTGCCGCTGCTGATCGTCATGCTGACCGCGCATCTGGGTGCCGGTGAAGTTATCAGTCTTGTGTTGAATAATCCTGACGAATACAGCCACCGGTTGCATGAAGCCGCGCCGCTCATCAATGCGTTCGGCGGTATGTTCCTGGTGATGATCGGCCTCTCCTACTTCGTCGATCGTGAAAAGGACGTACACTGGCTCAAGCATGTCGAACGTGGCTTGTCGCAAGCCGGACAGATACGGTTTATCAAACTCATAGTCATGTTACTTGTCACGGTGCTGGTATATGCGACGGTCGATGCCAGTGTGCACGGCGCCGTGCTGGTGGCGAGTCTGCTAGGCATTGCATTGCATGTCGGGCTCGATAGTATCTCGTTCCTGTTCGAAAAGCGTCAGCGCGGTCTGGTCCGGATGAAGAAGCAGGTCGGGTTGGCCGCCTTCGCATCGTTTATGTATCTGCAAGTGCTTGACGCGTCGTTCAGCTTCGACGGCGTGATTGGAGCCTTTGCGATCACGAGCAGCGTGCTGTTGATCGTGACTGGTCTCGGCGCCGGTGCGCTTTGGGTGCGTTCGCTCACCGTGTATTTGGTCCGAACCGGTACGTTGGCCAAGTACCGTTATCTGGAGCATGGTGCCCACTGGGCCATCCTGGTGCTGGGTATCTTGATGTTGAGCAAGCTGTACCATGTGGAGCTGCCCGAGTGGGTGACCGGCTCGCTAGGATTGATATTTATCGTGACCGCAGTGATTACGAGCATCGTCGAAAAACGCGGATCTAAGGTACAATAGCCGATATGACACTACTATGGATGATCATAGCGATTATCGTGGGCAGTTCGATTTCACTGCTTGGCGGCGCGCTGCTTTTTACGACGAAGAAACGCCGTCATACGGCGATTTTGATCGCGATGCCATTTGGTGCCGGGGCACTGCTTGCGGCTGCGTTTTTTGATCTGTTACCTGAGGCATTCGACATGGGAGAACCGCGTGAGCTGCTCTTGTGGGTACTCGCGGGATTCATATTTTTCTTCCTGCTTGAACGTAGCGCGGGCTGGTTTCACCATCACCACGAACATGATGTCCACGCCAAGAATGCTAGTCAGCGCAAGCTCATCGTCCTCGGCGACCTGATGCATAATGCCATCGACGGCGTAGCGATCGGTGCGGCGTTTCTGGTAGATCCGCCGCTTGGGTTTATCACGACGATCGCTGTGAGCGCACACGAGATCCCGAAAGAACTCGGTACTTTCGCCCTGCTGCTTTCGCGTGGCTGGAAAGACCGCATGGTGTTGCTGGCAAACGTCGCAACCGCGGTAGCGACGGTCATAGCGGCCATAATCGTTTATATTCTCGGGTCGAGTCAGCAATTGCCGGTCGGCCCACTGTTGGCGCTGACATCCGGCTTTTTCATCTATGTTGCGGCGAGCGATATCATTCCTGATATTCACGAGCAGCCGCATCGCGTCGGTATGTTGCAGGCGGTGACACTCGTCGTCGGCGTCATACTGGTCGGTATCGTGATCACGCTGCTCGGCGTCTAGAGACTGTGGCTTGTGCTGGCGTGCTCGCCGGCGATGAAATCGTCTATCAGTTCGCTGATTTTCGGAAAGATATCTTTTTGTAACTTCTCTGCCTCTTCGGAGCTGAAATTCGACAGGACGAAGTCGAAAGAGCCTTGACGTTCGAGGAGTTCGTTGGCCGTACCGACGCGGATACGCGCATAGTTCTCGCCCAGGTGAGCGTTGAGCGACTTGATGCCGTTGTTACCGGCGTCAGAGCCCTTCTCGCGGGTGCGCAGCGTACCGAACGGCAGGCTGAGCTCGTCGTGGATGACGAGTACGTCGGCGGAAGTCGCCTTGTAGAAATTGACCAGCGCCAAGGCTGCCCTGCCCGTCTCGTTATAGAACGTCGTCGGTTTGACTAGCAATACCTTTTCACCTTCGACGGTCGTCTCGGCTATATCAGCAGTGAATTTGGGCTTCGGCTGGAACTCCAGGCCGTGTTTGCCCGCATAGTAGTCCAGCGCCATAAACCCGACGTTGTGACGGGTTTTTGCATACTGCTCGCCAGGATTACCCTGAACGAAAATTATCTTCATATCCATATAGTACCAGATGCCTCTATTGACCGAATTATAATAGTATATTATACTATAAAACATGAAAGTTTACAAACCAAAATTGGAAATCATCGAGGACGAAGATGAGCAGCATGAGCGCCGTGTTAGAGATCTCCGTGCGCTGACCCCCGACCAACTGCAGCGACAACAAGAAACGGCCAGGCGCCATACCCGTTTCGAAACCCGCAAAAAGACTCGCGGGGCTGTCGGTCGGCGCGCTATTCGCGAGTCAATGGACCAATAAGCTGTATACTATAGGCATAAGGGCTTTATATATGACGCGCAAAAAGAAATCGAAACGAGCCTCCCGGAAGCATAGTGCTAACCAGAAATTAGCATCGCTGTTCAAGATGTCGCGCGAGCAATTGCAGACGCGCAAGGTTACCGGTGGTGGTGCGCATCGTCCCAAAACACCCGATACCCTGCCTCGGGGCGAACAAAAACGTCGGTCTATCGACGATCAATTGCAATAATTAGGCGTTATTCTTTTCTTGTTTGTATTTTTTCGTGACAGGTTCTTTGCCCTCGGCGATACGCTGCTTGTTAGATTTCACCTGTTTTTCGTCGATAAAGCTGAATTTGATCGGTGTACCGGCATAGTCGTAGGTTTCGCGGAGGAGTTTTTCGAAGTAGCGTTTGTACGACCAGTGGACGAATTTGAGGTCGCTGCCGTGGATGACGAACCATGGCGGATTGTCGTCGGTCTGGACGATGTAGCGGAGCTTCGGGTGGGTATTCTTGAGCCCGGCGGGCGGATGTGCCTGGACGGCACGTTGTAGCAGGTCGTTTAAGACCCGGGTCTTGGTTTCCTGCTTGCGGCGGGCGTCGATTTCACACGCCAGATCGAATAATTTCGTCACATTCTGACCGGTGACGGCGGAAGTGAAAATAAGGGGTGCCCACGGGGTGAATTTGAAGGCTTCGGCGATGCGCGGCGCGACCATGTCACGGGTAAAGGCATCCTTGTCTTCGGCGATATCCCATTTGTTGACGACGATGACCATGCCCTTGCCTGCCTCGTCGATGACACCGGCCAAGCGCTGGTCGAGCTGAGTGTTCAGTTCGTTGGCGTCCATCAGCAGGAAACAGACATCGGCCTGTTCGATGGCCTGCAGGGTGCGTAGAACCGAGAACTTCTCGATGCCGACTTCCTGTTTGCCTTGGCGGCGCATACCTGCCGTGTCGATAAGCTCGATATCGCGGCCCTTGAAGCGCACGGGTACACGATTGACGTCACGGGTCGTGCCAGCGATATTAGCCACGATAGCCTGCTGCTTGCCGGCGAGTGTATTGAATAGGGATGATTTGCCGACGTTCGGTCGGCCGATCAGCGCGATGCGGAGCACATCGTCGGGCTCGTTTTCGAACTTCTCCGGGATGTGGTCGATGATTTCATTCAGTACGTCGGTGATGCCGCTGTTGTGCTCGGCGCTGGTGCGGATGATGGTCTTGATACCTAGCCGGCGGAATTCATCGTCGTGGAGCGCGTCCTTCAAATCGGCCTTGTTGGTGACCAGGATGACCGGTTTTTTGGTCCTCAATGCCCTTTTGGCGATCTGGCGGTCTTCGTCACTGACGTATTGCGTGCTGTCGACAACGACCAGGATGACGTCGGACGCCTCGGAGGCTTCGGTAATCTGCTCCTGAATGGTCGCCTCGAACTCATCTTCGGCCTCTTTCAAGCCTGCTGTGTCGACCAACCAGAATTGATGGTCATGGTAGTCAACCTTACCGAGTACGCTGTCGCGGGTAGTGCCAGCTTCGCGTGCGACGATGGCTTGCTGCGCGCGGACCATACGGTTAAACAGCGAACTCTTGCCGACGTTCGCTTGACCGATGATTGCAACTGTTGGTAACTGGCTTGCCATAAATCTTTACCATTATAACAGAGGTATAGACTATTGACAAGGTATAAAAAATATGACAATTTCTGCCAAGAGTCCGCGCTAGAGTGAGCCGGTAAACTGGGTGACGTCGTAACGCATGTGTCCATTTGATTCCGGACCCCATGTCGACACCGTCATTGTCAGTTGTGACGGCGTACTGTTCGGCGTGATAAATCCGCCGTACAGGAAATGTTGCTGATTCCAACTGACCTGTATCTTCTCATCGCTCCATGGGGCACCGATGTACGGTGCTGTCCGCGTGACAATCCGTGGTGCGTCTTCTCCAGGTGTAGCCGGATCATCACTAAGATCCAGATAACTGAGTACCCATATACTCTTTGTAGGATCATTGGGATCGGCCAGTTTTCGCAGTGACGGTTCACCGAAGTGGCCCTTCAGAATCGGTTGGCACTCTCCGCCCCATCCATGACCGTTGAAGCACTGGTAAGCATCCTTGTCGAGCATTTTGTCCCACGGTACACGCATGAGCATCATCGGGCCTTCTTGCCTGCCGGCACGGGTGGTGACGATATAGACCATGCTGCCGTCGCGCTCCATCGACCACATCTGAAACGGATCGGTATTGTCAGCGTTGTTTTCCCAGACGGGCCCTATGCGTTGGAAATGCTCGCCGTCGTGGCTCAGTGCCAGACCGGCATAATTGGTTTCCCAGCCCGAAACGCCGTCGTCGTCCCAGTTGTTGATACTCATGTACGATACGATCGTGTCGCCGGTTTCGGTAAAGCTGACGCCGTCGTTCGGAATGACAGTGTACTCGCCGCCACCGATATGGCCGTTGGGGATAATTTCTGGCGCCATACCATCGCCGTCTACTCCGACTGCGTCGTCGAAGATGACAGGGTGAGTGGCGTCGGGTTCGGTGTCGGAGCGCAACATGACCGGTGATCGCCAGCCGTTGGGCGAGATCGTTGTCCCCGGCGAGGCGGTGTCGAACGTATCGCCGAACAAATAGCCCGTGCTTCCGTCCGCAAGTCGGAACGGGATGCCGAGATCGGTGCCGCAGACATCCCAGCGTGCACAGGTATCCAAATCGGCGCCAGTGACCCGTTGTATTTTCACGGCCGGTTCTTTTGACCCGGGAAGGTCGGCGACGAAAGATTGCATAGAGGAACTAAGCGACGGCGCTGTCGCTAGCGGTGTAAGCAGCGCCGCGCCGATTGCTGCCCCCCCGAGGATTCGCACCATCCAACGTGGTACTCTCTCCTTCTCCCTGCCTATCGGTCGCTCCATCGACATTGCGGACTATTATACCCGTTTTTGTGAAATATTTCACAAATTCGTATCGTAGGATGTCAGGAGGCGGAAACTATTTCGAATTTACCCGGCTTGAGGTTGCCGAGGTGGTATGCACCGAAGTCGGTACGATGGAGATCTGTGACTACATAACCGAGCGCGGCAAAGGTACGCCGGATCTGGCGATTGCGGCCTTCGCTCATGGTGACGGTCCAGTCCAGCCGGTCATCCGATCGCCGCTCCAGCGTCAGCTGGCTCCTACCGTCGTCGAGATTGACGCCGAAATCACCGATCATCTGTTGATGAAGGGGTTCCAGAGCTTTGTCCAACGATACTTCGTAGCGCTTGACCTTGTAATAGCTGGGGTGTGTCATCTGCTGGGCGAAATCGCCGTCATTCGTCAGCAGGATAAGGCCGCTACTGTCGCGGTCGAGCCTGCCGACGGTTTTGAGCGTGCGATACTCGGGGGGGAGGAGCTCGTAGATGGTCGAGCTGTCACCTTGGCGACGCCGCGAACAGACATAACCGCGTGGTTTATTGAAGGCAAGGTAGATAGACGCCGCCGGTTGGACCGGCTTGTCGTCGACCAGCACAGTACTGTCCTTGGTCACCTGGGCACCGATAATAGCGACTTGCCCGTCAATCCGCACTCGGCCGCGACTAATCAGCTCATCGGCCTGGCGACGAGAGATGCCGCTGTTTTGCGCCAGATATTTGTTCAGGCGCATAGGAAATTCATGGCTCACTACGCGTTATGATAGCACAGACCTAAACTGCGGGAGCAGCTGGCGGTGTGGTGTCGTCTGATGACGATGGTACTTCCGGAGCGGCGGGAGCAGCTGGCGCCAAAGGATCGACGACTGGTGGTACGACCGCGTCGGTAGCCGGAGCGGATACTGAGTTTAGCTCGGGAGCATCAACTTGGGTGCTGACAGGCTCGGCTGGTGCGGTCATTTCCGTATTGACCTGCTCGCTGCTTGTAGCGTCGGAGCCGAGGCCGACGGTCTCAGCAGGGGCAGCGTCACTGGCTGCGACGTCAGGATGAACGACTTGTTCTCCCAGATTTGTCGGCGCCGGTGATGAAAAGGGTGCGGTCGGTTGTGGTAATGTGGATTCGACCTCGGTCGGTTGCGGCGGCAGCGGACCGGCCTCACTGCTATCCGACACCGGTGCTACTGGTGCAACTGGCTCTACCGGGGCGTCTGCTGCGGGTGAGGGGGTGGTATTGTCGGTTGGGTTCATGTCATTATTCTCCTGAAGATTATCGGTGTTTGTAGATGATTCTGCGGGCGGTTCAGACGCAGGCGCTGCTTCGTCGGATGAGGCTTCGGGGGCTGGAGTGTCTGCTGCCGGTGCGTCGCCGCCTTCGCTGGACGTCGGTACGACTTTGCCAGCGTCGCCCAAGACTTCGTGGACGGTGCGGACAACGTCTTCGATACCGACCTGGGATTTGACCAGGTATTTGTCGGCGCCGAGTTGTTCGCCGCGGGCACGCTGGTCGTCGCTGCTAAGAGCGGTCATCATGATGACCTTGATGTCGCGGGTCTCGGTGGTGCTACGCAAGATGTCGAGCATATCGAAACCGCTGATCTTTGGCATCATCACATCACTGATGATGAGTTCTGGTTTTTCTTTGATGGCCATGGCGAGCGCTTCCTCACCATCACCGGCGGAGACGATGTCGTAACCCTCGGCGAGCAGGCGGACGCCGTAAATCTCACGTAGGCTCTTGTCGTCTTCTACTAGTAGTATTTTTGTCATATCCTCTCCATTTTACTAAAGCGTTAGCGAAATTACTATACCCCTTATGCTTTTATTATTTCGGTGCGGCGAACGGATTGGGCTGCGGGCCGGCGACCGGGGGGACTGAGGGCTTGGCAGCTGGCGGTTGTACTGGGGTGGCCTGTGGAGCTGGCGATGAGACCGGCTTCGGTACTGGCGGTTGTTGGACCGCTACTTGAACCGTCGCCAGCGGTGGCGTGGATCCCGCCGGAACTGTTCCGGCTACGGGCGCCTTCTGCGGCTGCGGTGACACTTGTCGTGCGGTTGCTGCCTGTGGGGCGGGCCGCTGTGTTGCTTGAGGCGTCGCTGTCTTGACTACGGGCTGCCCGGGTGCCGCTGTTTGCGATACGGGTTGGGGGCGAGGCTTGGCAGTCTGAAGATTAGACGGCATATTCTGTAGGGCCGACGGCAAAACCATCGGGTTCTTGGGACGAAGTGGCTCGGCTGCTTCTGCTGACTGAGGGTTACCAACCAGCGGGTCAACGTTTTGCTCCGTGGCCGGTGCTGCGGGGGCCGCAGGAGTGACGACGGCTGCTTGCGGTCCGGCCGGCCGGTCGCGGTTCAAAATGATGGGTGTATTGAGAGCCGTTTCACGCTCCTGGGCAGAAATAGGCTCGACGACGGGCGTGTCATCATCCGCATCGGTCTCCGAAGTCTTAACGGCATCGAGAGGGACATCCGTGACGCTGGGTTGGATGCTATCTTTGGAACGGGCCTCGATAAGCCGCTGGGCTTCCATGTGTGAGATGCGCGGCAGCTCGACGGAAAAGGTCGAGCCCTTTTTGTATTCGCTATCTACCCAGATCCGGCCTCCCATGGTCTCGACCAGCCGGCGGCAAAGATAGAGACCCAAACCGGTGCCGCCAATCTCGCGCGTGTCGGTATTGTCGACGCGATAAAATTTTTGGAAGAGGTGCGGAATGTCTTCGGCGGGAATGCCGATACCGCTGTCTTTGATCGATACGACGACGTGCTCTTCGTCGCCCTGGATCGTAATGACGACCTCGCCGGCCGGTGTGTATTTGATGGCGTTTTCAACAAGGTTCGCAAGTACTTCGCGTAGATGATCGGCGTCCAAGTCGACATAAAAAATCGGTTCGACGTTGCGTTCCCCGCCCCTATCGTCTGTAGCCGGGTTGAGAAAGAGCCGCAATTTTTTCTCGTCGGCTTTGGGCCGTAGTCCTTCGACGATATCGTTCGTGTATGAAACCACCTCTATGACCTTGGGGTTGTTCTGCATGCGGCCGTCGTCGGCCTTGGTGACGTCGAGCAGATCCTGGAACAGCCGTCCCAGGTGCTGGGCCGACTCATGCGCCTTGGTAATGAATTCGCGGGCTTTGTCGTCGATCTTGGCAGTGGCCGGGTTGAGTGCTAATCCAAGATAGCCCTCGATAGAGGCGACCGGCGTGCGCATCTCGTGGCTGGCGGTACTGATAAATTCCGCCTGAGCCTTTTCCTCAGCTTGTTCTTTGGCGATATCACGAAAGACGATAATTGCACCCGACCCGATACGGCCGATCGGCGAAATGATGAGTTCAGCGGGAATTTTTTTGCCGGAACTTGTCTGGATCTGCAAGTCGTTGCGGCGCTTGGGTTGATTGGTGGTCAGTACCTCGAACACCGGATCAGTCGCTTTGTCGAGTTCGTGATTGTCGGCGGACAGAAGCTGCAGGACGGATTTGTAATCAAGCCCTAGAGCATCCTGGTGGTCCCAACCGACCGTACGTTGAGCGGCCGGATTGATCAGCTCTATCTGGCCTTTGTTGTTGATCGCGATCACACCGTCGCTGATGGCGCCGATCACGGTATCTGACTTGTTAGCGACCTGGTCGAGCTCGTTTGCCAGATCGTAGTAGGCGCGCTCTTTGGTTTTTTCGTTGTTCGATTTGCTGTGCCACAGGATAAAGCTGGTCAGCAGCGGCAGGAGCCCCGCCAGCAACAGTGTAAAGATGATGTACGGGTTGAGCTGATGCACGAGCATCAGAAAGATAAACAGGCCGACGATCCCGCCTGCCAGCAGACCGAGCACCAGCATGCCGAAAATACCACCAAAAACAGCGGTAATCATCCAGAGTGCCAGAAATGGCGACGACGTCTCCCCTGTCTGTACGACCAAAGTGATTACCGCGGCCAACGCGACGATATAGGCGCCAAGCGCGGTCGAAGTACGGTGTTTTTCCGCCGCCCAAAAATACGATACGGCGGCAATGACGGCGCTGGTCAAGGCCAGACTGATAGCGAGGACGCTGACGCTGAACATATTGTCAGGCTGGTTGATGTCGCGGATCGTTACCCATGCGAAAAGCGCCATGATAATGGCGTCAACCAAAGCAATCGCCTCGCAGACACGGCGATGCCAGAAAGGTGTTAACGTCAGTGGTTTGATAAAAGGCCCCCCTTTTATGATGACAAGGCTTAAGCAGTATTATAGAGGCAAGCCTAGCAATTTGACAAGGGGGTGGCGACAGTTTTATAGATTTTCGACGGCGGTGATGAAATCAAATAGTATCGTCCCCAGTACGGCTGCCCTGCTGTACGCAAGAGCCGGGTGCAAAACGACGCTATCATCCACTGGATGCTCACCAGCCTCACTGTCAGTGAGGCTGTCTGCCAAATAGTATGCGAATCGTCGATTACCAGCCAGATGTCCGTGGTGCGTCAGTCGCATTTCCTCACCGGTCGGCGCGGTTTCGGTGATATCGACTGCCAGACCGATCAGTTTACCTTCTATATTGGACAGCCCGGTGGTATTGTGCGCGACGGTGATAAGTCCGAGATTCGGGTCTGCTATCGTGCCTGATATGATACCGCCGTCCTCGCGCAGCTCGTCGTCGGTACAATCGTTTTCCAGCGTGATAGTGATAGGGTCACCTGTCTTGAAATCCTCAAGTGTTTTGAGCCGCGTCGAACGCGCCAATGCTACTTTGACCTGGTAGCGACGCTCGACGGCGCGCAGTAAGCTGTCGGCCCGTTTCTCGAATTGCTCCATGAGCATATCATACCACTTTTGTAGAGTATGGCAACTATTCGGTGACGGTGATGCCGTTCCAGAAGGCGACGTAGCTGGCGAAATCTTTGCCGACGCGCTCTACGGAACCCTCTTTGGGCTCAGGATAATACCAGGCGCCGAAATCGTTCGTCTGACCGTTTACGACGACATCGTAGTAACTCGCCTCGCCCTTCCATGGACAGATCGTGTGATGATCGCTGTTCTTGTAGTATTCGCGCTTGACGGCGCTCGGCGGAAAATACCAGTTACCCTCGATCCGTATCAGATCTTCTTTCGGTGCTTCCGCGATCACCGTATCGTTCCAGGTTGCTTTCATATACTAAGTATAGCATTATTTTTCCCAGGCGAATTCCGGGTGGCCGAAATGACCGTAGCGGGCGGTCGGCTCGTAGACGGGGCGCTTGAGGTCCAGCAGTTTGATGATGCCACCTGGTGACAGATCGT
>Ga0164242_10006684_pt1 | contig 12681 bp, 11 predicted proteins | sample OricomgcompostMG_FD_108783 | JGI IMG/M metagenome (GOLD analysis project Ga0164242, IMG submission 108783) | Miracle-Growth compost microbial communities from Emeryville, California, USA - Original compost - Miracle growth compost (MG) ... | reverse complement strand
CGTTCATCCTGGGCGAAGCGCCGCGTCTCCTGTTCCCGTTCGCCCGCCGCGTGCTGGCCGATGCGGTGCGTGATGGCGGCTTCCCGCCGCTGCTGCTCGAGCCGATCGACTTCAACGGCCTTTACCTGCAGCAGGCAGCGCAGCGCGCGACCGAGGGTGGCGCGCCGACCAGCATCGAGGGTGTGGGCAACGCCTGACCGGGCAAGCCGGGGGACCGGGGCGGCATGAGCCTCGTCAAGAACACTGCCACGATCGGCATCTTCACGCTGGCGAGCCGCGTGCTCGGTTTCGCGCGCGACATGCTGATGGCGCATTATGTCGGGGCCGGCTTCGCCAACGACGCGTTCAGTGTCGCCTGGCGACTGCCCAACCTGTTCCGCGCGCTGTTCGCCGAGGGCGCGTTTTCGGCGGCGTTCGTCCCCATGTTCAACCGGGTCGTCGGCTCGGCGGAGAACGAGGGAGAGGAGGGATTGCCCGCGGGCATCCGCTTCGCCGAGGACGTGCTTTCTATCCTCCTTCCATTCCTGGTCGTGTTCACCGTGGTGATCATGATCTTTCCCCGGCCGATCGTCTGGCTGATCTCGCTGGGGTTCAAGCATAGCGGCGGGCCGGCGAAGCTCGAGTTCGCGACCCAACTGACGCAGCTCACCTTCCCCTATCTTGCGCTGATCAGCCTCGTTTCGCTGTTCGGCGGGATCATGAACTCGCTCAACCGCTTCTGGGTCAACGCGGCCGCGCCGATCATGCTCAACGTCTGCATGGTCGGCGCGCTGGTGTTCTTCGCCTCCAGTTCGACGCTGGTGACGGCGCATAACCAGGCGATCGCGATCAGCGTGTCGGGGGTTGCGCAGCTCGCCTGGCTGGTATTTGCCGCCCGGCGGGCGGGGGTGAGGCTACGGCTCAAACCGCCGACACTCAACCCGCAGGTCAAGAAGCTGCTGCAAATGATCTGGCCGGCAGCCGTGGGCCAGGGCGCGATCCAGTTCAACGTGTTCGTTATCACGCTGATCGCCTCGGGCCTGCTACCGCAGGGATCTGTGTCGTACATTTACTATGCCGATCGGCTCAATCAGCTGCCGCTGGCGCTGGTCGGGATCGGGGTCGGTACCGCGATCCTGCCGGCACTCTCACGCCAGATCATCGGCGGCGACGAAAAAGCAGCGATGCACACGCAGAACCGCGCGATCGAGCTCGCGCTGCTGCTTGCGCTCCCGGCGGCGGCGGGATTGATGCTCGCCTCGCTGCCGTTGATTACCGCGACACTGCAAACGGGGCATTTCACTGCCGCCGACGCGCATGCTTCCGCGGCAGTGCTGACCGCCTTTGCCTGTGGCCTTCCCGCCTACATTCTTATCAAGGTGTTCACGCCCGGCTTCTATGCGCGCGCAGACACCAAGACACCGGTGCGCATCGCCCTCGTCGAGATGGCGTGCAACATGACGCTCAACCTGCTTTTCGTGTACTTCACCGACCTGTCCTATGTCGGGCTCGCCATTTCGGGCGCCTCGTGCGCGTGGATCAATGCCGGCCTGCTCTACGTGATGCTGCACCGGCGCGGGCATTTGCGTTTCGACGCGCAATTGCGCCGCCGCGTTTTGCGGCTGATCCTGGCGACGATCGCGATGGGCGCGGTTCTGCTGTGGCTCGAGCCGCGGATCACACCGCATCTCGTCGGCAGCTTCTTTCACCGAATCGCGTGGCTGCTTGTGTTGATCGTGCCGGCAGCGGCGGTCTATTTCGCCGCGGCCTTCGCGTTCGGCGCATTCCGCTGGCCCGAGCTCAAGGCGACGCTGCTGCGCCGGCGCTTGACCTGAGCCGGCGGCTCGGCGACAGCGCGACGCCATGAGCAAGCGCGTCGTTTCCGGAATCCAGCCCACGGGCAACCTCCACCTCGGCAACTATCTCGGCGCCATCAAGCAGTGGGTGGCGATGCAGGACGAGGTGGTGGCGGCGGGCGGCGAATGCCTGTTCTTCCTCGCTGACCTTCACGCGCTGACACAGCCGGTTGTCCCGGCGGAACTGGCCGCCAACACGATCGAGATGGCAGCAGCGCTGATCGCGTGCGGGATCGATCCGGCGAAATCGACGCTATTTAACCAGGCGCGCGTTCCCGCACACAGCGAGCTTGCCTGGCTACTCGGCGGAACCGCGCGAGTCGGTTGGCTCAACCGCATGACGCAGTGGAAGGACAAGGCCGGCAAGGACCGCGAAGGCCAGTCGGTCGGGCTGTTCACCTACCCGGTGCTGATGGCCGCCGACGTGCTGGTCTACAAGGCAACTCATGTCCCGGTCGGCCACGACCAGAAGCAGCACCTCGAATTGGCGCGCGACGTGGCGACCAAGTTCAACCAGGATTTCGGCGTCGACCTGTTCCCGCTGCCTGAGCCTTTGGTATCGGTCGCGGCGCCGCGAATCATGAGCTTGCGCGACGGCTCGGCGAAAATGTCCAAGTCTGATCCATCGGAAATGAGCCGTATTCACCTGACCGACGACGACGACGCGATCGCCCAGAAATTTCGCAAGGCGCGTACCGATCCCGAGCCGCTGCCGGAGACTTTCGATGGTCTCGCCGAACGGCCGGAGGCGCGCAACCTGGTGATGATCTACGCCGCGTTGGCCGACAAGCACCCCGAGGCGGTAGTTACTGAGTTTGCCGGCCAGGGCTTTGGCGCGTTCAAGCCAGCGCTGGCCGACCTAGCGGTGGCGGTACTGTCGCCAATTCGCCGGCGCCTGACCCAGCTGCTCGATGACCGCGGAGAGCTCGGCCGGATCCTTGCCGACGGCGCGGAGCGGGCCAGGGAGCGCGCCGCACCGACGCTCGTCGAGGCGCAGCGCGCGATCGGGTTGCAGGTATGACGATGAGGCGTTGCGCTCCCGCGTTCAACTGCTATTCATGTCGCTGGGAACATAATGGCAACCCGTTGAAGTCCCGCTGTTTTGCCTGCCGGAAGGTCGCACGCCGATGAAAAAATCCCTGATCCTCGCCTCCACCGCCACGATCCTGGCACTTTCCGGCTGCGCGACGCCGTTCAGTGCGCGTGTATCGCGCTTTCAGCAACTGCCGCCGCCTTCGGGCCAGACGTTCGTCGTCGAGAGCAAGGACCCGGGCATGCAGGGCAGCCTCGAGTTCCAGCATTATGCCGATCTCGTCACCGCCCAGATGGAGAAGGTCGGCTATCGCCCGGCGAGCGATCCGGCGAGCGCCCAGTTCGTCGTGGACATGCACTACATGGTCGACCATGGCCGTGAAAGAGTGGTGACGACGCCCGATCCGTGGGGTGGCCGTTGGGGTCCGTGGGGGCCCTGGGGCTACCGCGGCTGGGGTTGGGGCTGGGGCTGGGGCGACCCGTTCATGTACGGGCCGGGCTTCGGACCTGACGTGCACAGCTATACCGTCTACACCAGCGAGCTCGACCTCGACATCGAGCGCACCTCCGATGGCAAGCAGGTGTTCGACGGCCACGCCCAGGCGCATTCGACTACCAACGCGCTGACCACGCTGGTGCCCGACTTGATCGACGCGATGTTTACCAACTTCCCGGGCAACAACGGCGAAACCGTCAAGATCACGGTGCAACCCGAGAAGCGATAGGGCGGCGGCGCCCAGCCGTAAACCATCGACCTTCACCCCAGCGAATGCTGGGGTTTCGGTCACTGGCGGCCACATTGCAATCGTGAGAGCTCCCAGGCTTTCGGCGGTTTGGCGTATTTTTATAAGCGTGCTGCGTGCCACCTGCCGTTCGTGGCCTGGGGGCAAAGTGACTTCCAAAAGGCGGTTTAATCCGGTGGATAGTATCGACAGGCCATCGCGGACCGTCGACCTGTCCCGTCGATACGCTACCTCGCCGCCAATCGGCTGCTACTCGAATCGAAAGGTTCGTGCAGATGTTACGTGCGCTGGAGGCTCAGCCCTCAAGCTGGCGCATCAACAAGCGAACCGCGCCGTCGATCTCGCGGTCCGAATCCCGTAGCTCCTCCACCCGCCGCACCGCATGGATCACGGTCGAGTGGTCGCGGCCGCCGAACTTGCGGCCGATCTCGGGCAACGACCGAGTCGTCAATCGCTTGGCAAGGTACATCGCGATCTGCCGCGGCCGCGCCACGATGCGAGCGCGGCGGGCAGAGACGAGGTCGAGCGGCTTGAGGTCGAAATGGGCCGATACCGCGCGCTGGATTTCGTCGATGGTGATGCGCCGCTGGCTGCCGCGCAGCACGTCGCCCAAGGTCGAGACGGTGAAATCGAGATCGATCGTATCGCCGGTCAGCTGAGCATAGGCGACGACGCGGTTGAAGGCGCCCTCAAGCTCGCGAATATTGGCAGTGATCCGCGACGCCAGTAGCTCGATCACCTCGTCGGGTACCGGAGTGTCGGTGAGCTCGTCGCGGCGGCGTTCGAGGATGGCGCGGCGCAATCCAGCTTCGGGCGGCTTGATGTCGCTGACGAGCCCGCCGGACAGGCGCGACACGATACGTGGCTCAACTCCGTCCAAGGCTTGCGGGCAACGGTCGGCGGTGATCACCAGCCTTTTGCCCGAGATCATGCACTCGTTGACGGTGTGGAAGAATTCCTCCTGCGTCGAATCCTTGCCGGCAATGAACTGGAGGTCGTCGATCAGCAGCAGGTCCGCGGCGCGCAGCCGCTGCTTGAACGCCAGCGTGTCCTTGGCGCGCAGCGCGGTCACGAACTCGAACATGAAGCGTTCGGCCGACATTGCGATTACCGTCGCGCCGGGATTGGCTTCGAGGAAAGCGTGGCCGATCGCGTGCATCAGGTGGGTTTTGCCCTGCCCGGTGCCGCTATGGAGGTAGAGCGGGCTGAACCTGGGCGGCCCCGGCTCGGCGAGTGCCTTGGCGGCGTTGAACGCGACGCGGTTCGAAGCGTCGACGACGAAGCGATCGAAGGTGAAGCGCGAATCGAGCAGCGGCGCCGGGGCCGCAGCTTCGGGCATATCGGGGCGCAGCGGCGTGACGTTGCTTGCCATCGGCTCGGCCTTGAGCACCGCCGGCGCCGGCGTTTCGCGCCGGGTCTCGATCGTCACCGAACGAACCTCGGGAATCTGGGCGCGGAACTCGTGAAGCAGCCGCTCGGCGTAATGGCTCTTGACCCAATTAGTCATGAAGGCGCTTGGCAGCGCCAGTCGAACCGATTCGGCATCGCCGGTCTCGACCAATGCCATTGGCTTCAACCACTGGTCAAACAGCCGCGCACCGGCCGAGTCGCGCAAATGCTGCCGGACCCGTGCCCAGGCCGCCGCAATCTCGCTTCTCCGATCTGCCAATGCCTCGCGTGCTGCCACCGGTTCCACCTCCCTACGCCGGGTATCCCCGGCGGCCCCCCAATTTCAGACGCAAGCCACCCGCAGCCGGAATCGCAATCCGCCTGGCAATGTCGCTGTTCACATGAGCCGCAACGATAGAGCACCCCGCGGCGAGGGATTGATTATGAAGCTTCGGCCGAGTCGATCAAGACCAACCCACGTAAAGAATCTGAAATATTCCGGTTGACTCGGATTCCGCCGCAGAAACGCGTCGAAAATTTCACAAACGCCTGATACTAAAGAGCAATTCTGCCATATACCGTTGCTGCCGCCGCGCGAATCGCGGCGAATCCTTGTTTTTCGAACTTGCCGCCGGTTAGCTGCAGCGCACAACAAAAAGGGCCCGCCGAACTACCGTCCGGCAGGCCCTTTTGTGCGCGAAAGAAAGCGTCAGGCGAGCGCGGTGACGCGCTTGGTCAGCCGTGAGAACTTCCGTGCCGCGGTGTTCTTATGGACGACGCCCTTCGCGATGCCGCGCGCCAACTCCGGCTGAACCTCAGCCAGCGCAGCGGAGGCAGCCTGCTTGTCGCCGGCCTCGAGCGCAGCTTCGACCTTCTTGATGAAGGTCCGCAGCCGCGAGACTCGGTTGGAATTGATCGTCGCGCGGCGGGCATTCCGCCGAATACGCTTCTTCGCCTGTGGCGTGTTCGCCATGCCGTCCTCGAAATATCGCCAATGAAAAAGGGCAGCGGAATCACGTCCGCGCCCCGTGAGCGGTGGCCCTTAGCGCCACGTGGCCGCTGGGTCAACCTAACGCTGGCATTTGGGGCACCAGAAAGTCGAGCGGCCGCCCTCGACATAGCGCTGGACGATGCCGCCGCATCCGCATGGCTCGCCTTCGCGGCCATAGACCTGGAACTGCTTGGAGAAATAACCAAGCTCGCCATCGGGCCGGGCGAAATCGCGCAAGCTCGAGCCGCCTGCTTCTATCGCGGCGTTGAGAACCAGATGGATCGTCTCGACCAGCCGCTGCAGCCGAGGTCTGGTCACCGTACCAGCCTTGCGCTTCGGCGAAATACGCGCTTCGTAGAGCGCCTCGCAAACGTAGATGTTGCCGAGCCCGGCGATGATACGCTGATCGAGCAGCATTTGCTTGATCGACGCGCTCCGCCCCTTGAGCGCAGCTGCAAGGTAATCGGCGGTGAGATCGGGCCCAAGTGGCTCGGGTCCTAATGCGGCGAATGGCGGATAAGCCGCAAGGTCGGCGCTCGGCCACAGGTCCACCGCCCCGAACCGCCGCGGATCGTTGAGCGCAATACGGCGCCCTTCCCCGGTCTCGATGACGAGATGGTCGTGCGGCAACAACTCGGCCGGATCGACTCGCCAGCGGCCCGACATGCCGAGGTGAAACACCATCGTATCGCCCCGATCGGTGTCTACCAGTCCGTATTTGGCGCGCCGGCCAAGCGCGGTGACGGTGGCGCCGGTCAGCCGTTGGCCAAGGTCCTCGGGGAACGGCCGGCGCAGGTCGGGGCGATGCAGCCCGACGCGCGTGATGCGCTGGCCCTCGAGCACGGGGCGCAGGCCGCGCACGGTGGTTTCGACTTCGGGTAGTTCGGGCATCGACCGGTACCTGGCGATTGATCCCGTTCGCCCCGGGTAAGGTCGAGGGGCGCGCCACCACGACGGATCGGCGTGCGGAAAGACCGCCCCTCGACAAGTCCCCGGGCAAACGGAAGAGAATGCGACCTGGCCCTACGTTGCGTTTGCCGTCCCCACAAGCGTTGGCTACAGGCCTGCCCATGACCGACACCGTTTCCTTCGGCTACGAAGACGTCGCCCCTGCCGAGAAGACCGCGCGCGTACGCAGCGTCTTCTCCAGCGTCGCCAGCCGCTACGACCTCATGAACGACGCCATGTCGGGTGGAATGCATCGGCTGTGGAAGGACCGTTTCGTCCGCCGTGTGAAGCCGCGCAAGGGCGAGAACCTGCTCGACATGGCGGGCGGCACCGGCGACATCGCCTTCCGGCTTGCGGCATCGGGGGCCACGGTGACGGTCGCCGACATCAACCCGGAAATGCTCGCGGTCGGCATCGAACGTGCGCAGCAGCGTGGCATCGACGACCTGGTATGGACCGAGGCCAATGCCGAGACGCTGCAATTTCCCGACCGCTTCTTCGACGCCTATACGATTGCCTTCGGTATCCGTAACGTCACAAACATCCCCTCAGCGCTGCGCGAGGCACATCGCGTGCTCAAGCGCGGCGGCCGCTTCTTCTGCCTCGAGTTCTCGACAACGCTGTGGCCGGGGTTCGCCGACGTCTACGACTTCTACTCGCACAAACTGGTGCCCAAGCTTGGCAAGCTGCTTGCCGACGACGAGGACAGCTATCGCTACTTGATCGAATCTATTCGTCGCTTCCCGGACATGCCAACGTTCGAGCGCATGATCGGCGAGGCCGGCTTCGTCCAGACCAAGGTCGAACCGATGCTCGGCGGCTTGGTGGCAATCCATTCCGGGTGGCGGATTTGATCGCCGCATCGATGACCGCGGATCTTGTCGCAGCGTGACCGCGCCCGCCGTCCATCTTTGGCGCCTGCTCAAATGGGGTCGCATTCTAGCCCGGCATGGCGCGTTGCGCGGCATCGAAGAGGACCCGAACACGCCGACTCCGGTCCGCCGGCTTGCGCGAATCGCGCGGTTCGCCGCGCGCGTGCCCAAGGTGCCGCGCTATGCCGACGCTTTCCAGGCGATCGGGCCGGCGGCGATCAAGCTCGGCCAGACGCTGGCGACCAGGCCCGACCTGATCGGGGAGGAAGCGGCTGCCGATTTGCGCCGCTTGCAGGACGCGCTGCCGCCAGTGCCGTTCGACACGATCTGCGACCAGCTACGCACGAGTTTCGGGCGGCCGATCGACACTCTCTTCTCGTCGATTGACGAGGAGCCGATCGGGGCTGCCTCGATCGCGCAAGTCCATCGCGCCGAGACCACCGAGGGCCACCATGTCGCGGTCAAGGTGCTGCGCCCGGGGATCGAGAAGGAATTCGCCCAGGCGATCGACACCTACCAATGGGCGGCGGCACAGCTCGAGGCGCTCGGCGGCGAAGCGGCGCGGCTTCGCCCGAGGCTGGTCATCGAGACGTTCAAGCGCTGGACCGCGCGAGAACTCGACTTGCGGCGCGAGGCTGCCTCCGCCTCCGAGCTCGCCGAGGCGATGGCGGCAGAGCCAGACTATGTCGTGCCGGAGATCGACTGGCAGCGCACCACCGGCCGCGTGCTGACGCTCGAATGGATCGACGGCATCAAGCTCGGCGACCGCGATGCGCTGATCGCCGCCGGCTACGACGTCAAGGCGCTCGCCTCCACCTTGGTTCATGCCTTCCTACGCCAGGCGATTTCGGAAGGCTTCTTCCACGCCGACATGCACCAGGGAAATTTGTTCGCGATTCCTGGTAACCGCATCGCCGCGATCGATTTCGGCATCATGGGGCGGATCGACCGGCGCGCGCGCAACTGGCTTGCCGAAATCCTCTATGGCTTGATCACCGGCAACTACCGCCGTGTCGCCGAGATCCACTTCGAGGCGGGCTATGTGCCGCCGCACCACAATGTCGCCGAGTTTGCCACCGCCTTGCGCGCGGTCGGCGAGCCGATGCGCGGGCTGCCGGTCAAGGACATGTCAGTCGGGCGGATGCTCGATGGCTTGTTCAGCATCACGCGCGATTTCGACATGCAGACCCAGCCGCACCTGCTGCTGCTTCAAAAGACGATGGTCATGGTGGAAGGAGTCGCCAATGCCCTCGATCCCGACATCAACATGTGGGAAACTGCCGCCCCGTTCGTCCGCGAATGGATCAGGACCGAGCTCGGCCCCGAAGCCGCTCTCGCCGACCGGATCATCAAGGACGTGCAAACGCTGGCGCGGTTGCCCGAACTGATCCGCTCGATCGAGGCGCGCTATCCGCCGCCGGGCGGCGCCCCCCCTGCCCCGCCACTGCGCGATATCCAGGTCGTTCGGCTCGGTGGCGGCTGGCGTTACGCCGCGGTAGGCGTGCTGAGCGCCATCGTGGCAGTCGCCGCAACCTGGCTGGTGTTGCACTGAGATGGTCGCGGGCCGCGCCCGGACGCCGCTGTGGCTGGCGCAGTCGACGCGCTTCGCTGGAGTATCGCGGCCCGGCGCTCGCATCGCGCTAGCCATCATTGCGTTGCTCATCGCCGTGACGCTGGGCGCCTGCTATCTCGGCGGAAGGTCGCCTTCAGTCGAAGGTCGAAGCGGCAGCGAGACCGACGCCATGCTTTACCAGACGATCGTCGAGGGAATTCGTCACGGCGGCCATTATTATGCCGTCGCCGCAACCGCGCTGCGCGAGGGCGGCTATCCCTTGAAGCCTTTTGTCGCCTTTCGATTGCCGACATTGGCGGTGGTCGAGGCGGCCATCCCACCCATCGTCGCGCTCGCGCTACTGGTGGCGATCGTCGTCGGAGCCGCGATGGCCTGGTACATTCGGCTGCGGCCGGAAACGAAAGACGGCAGGGGCGCGCGTATTGCGATATTGGTGCTGCTTGCCGCGGGCCTGGCGGTGTTCCTCGAGCGTGACATGGTCGCCTTCCACGAAATCGTCGCGGGGCCGCTGATCGCGCTGTCGCTTGCGTTATGGCGACCTGGCCGGTGGGTGGAAGCAGTCGCGATCGCGACCATCGCGCTGCTGATCCGCGAGACCGTGGCCGCCTATGTCATGGTGATGCTGCTGTTTGCGCTCAGCGATCGCAATTGGCGCGAGGCGGCGGGATGGGCGGCTGGCCTCGCCGCGTTCGCGCTGGTGCTGGTGCTCCATGCCCGTGCTGTCGCCGAAGTCGTCGGACCGCTCGATCCCACCTCGCCGGGCTGGCATGGCCTGCTCGGCTATGGCTATTTTATCAGGGCCGTCGCACTGGGAACGCTGCTGGTAATGGCACCGCTCTGGATCGCGGCGCCGCTGATCGCGCTGGCGCTGGTCGGCTGGGCAGCGTGGCGCGACGCGGTTGCTCCGCGCGTGCTGGCGATACTCGCCGCCTACGCCGTGCTGCTCGGCGTATTCGCGCGGCCAGACAACGTCTATTGGGTGCTGCTGATTGCGCCCTTCTTTCTGCTCGGCCTGCTGTTCGTGCCAGATGCACTTGGAGACCTTGTCCATCGCGTGCTCGACAGGCGGCGCAGCATCACCGTGACAAGGATGGTGCGATGAAGCGCATTCTGCTGATCGTCGGCGGCGGCATCGCTGCCTACAAGGCGTGCGAGCTGATCCGCTTGTGCCGCAAGGCAGGAATTACCGTGCGGTGCGTGCTGACCACCGGAGGCGCGCATTTCATCACCCCGATGACGCTTGCCGCGCTCTCCGAGCAGCCGGTGCATACCAGCCTGTGGGATCTCAAGGACGAGGCCGAAATGGGCCATATCCAGCTGAGCCGCGAAGCTGACCTGGTAGTCGTTGCGCCAGCTACCGCCGACCTGCTGGCGAAGATGGCGGCGGGCATCGCCGACGACCTTGCCACCACGCTCTTGCTTGCTACCGACAAGCCAGTGCTGGCGGCGCCGGCGATGAACGTCCGGATGTGGCAGCACGCGGCCACACGCCGCAATGTCGAGGTGTTGCGCGGCGACGGCGTGACGGTGCTCGAGCCCGACGAGGGACCGATGGCGTGCGGCGAATACGGGCCCGGGCGCCTGCCGGAGCCGGCAGCGATCCTCGCCGCGATCGAAGAGGCACTGTCCTCCTCGGTCGTGTCGAGAGAAGCCGGAACAGGCTTTGCGACGTCGCTCGAAACGAACGCAAAGTTGGCGAGCAAGCACGTCCTTGTCACGGCGGGGCCGACGCACGAGCCGATCGACCCAGTGCGCTACATTGCAAATCGCTCGTCGGGTAAGCAGGGCTTCGCGATTGCCGCTGCGCTCGCCCGCCTGGGTGCGCGTGTGACGCTTGTCGCTGGGCCGGTGACGCTCGCGACGCCGTCGGGCGTGGATCGCATCGACGTCGAGACCGCCGAGGAAATGGCAAAAGCGGTTGCCGGCGCGCTTCCCGCCGATGCCGCGGTGATGGTCGCCGCGGTCGGAGACTGGCGCGTCGAGGCCGCTGGCCAGAAGATCAAGAAGGGCACAACACCGCCGAGCCTCGTGCTTCGTGAAAATCCCGATATCCTGGCCGAGCTCGCCAGCAGCCCCCAGCGTCCCCGCCTGCTGATCGGCTTTGCTGCGGAGACCGAACGCGTCAACGAACATGCTGCCGAAAAACGCACCAGGAAGGGTGTCGATTGGATCATCGCCAATGATGTCTCGGGTGACGTAATGGGCGGGGAAGCCAACGCGGTCCATCTTGTCACGGCCTCGGGCGTTGAAAGTTGGGAGCGATTGCCCAAGATCGCGGTCGCCGATCGCCTGGCAGCTCGCATTGCCGAGGCGCTTGAGGGAGGCTGATCTTCACCGCCCACGCAACCCTCGTATCGTCAGCCCTGAAAGAAGTTGAAGGCCAATCTGGGCCTACCAATACCAATCCAAGGGATTTCTAGATGCTCCCTATCACGATCTCTATCAAACGCCTGCCCCACGGCGAGGGTCTCCCGCTGCCCGCCTATGCCAGCGACGGAGCCGCTGGCATGGACGTTGTTGCGGCTGAAGAGATTACGCTGGCACCGGGCGGCCGCCACGCCGTAGCCACCGGCTTCGCCGTCGCCATTCCCGACGGCTATGAAGTCCAGGTCCGCCCGCGCTCCGGGCTGGCGCTCAAAAATGGCGTGACCTGTCTCAACACGCCAGGGACCATCGACAGCGATTATCGTGGCGAGGTGAAGGTGATCCTCGCCAATCTCGGCCAGGAACCGTTCGCGATTCGTCGCGGCGACCGCATCGCCCAGCTCGTTCCTGCCGCCGTTCAGCGCGCCGCGCTGGCCGAGACCAGCTCGCTTGACGAGACGGCGCGCGGCGCGGGCGGCTTCGGATCGACCGGGCGCTGATGGAGCTCACTGACCAGCAACTAAGCCGATACGCGCGCCATATCATCCTGCGCGAGATCGGCGGCGACGGGCAGAAGCGGCTGCTCGGCGCAACCGTCGCGCTGGTCGGTGCCGGCGGAATCGGGTCGCCGGCGATCCAGTATCTCACCGGGGCGGGCGTCGGCCGACTGATCGTGATCGACGACGACCGGGTCGAGCTTTCCAACCTCCAGCGCCAGACCCTATTTGGCGCCGATGCGATAGGCGCGCCCAAGGCAATCGCCGCGCGCGAAGCGGTTGCGCGGCTCAACCCCGATGTGACCGTTGAGCCGCATGTCGCGCGGATCGATGCGACCAACGCGGCAGAGCTGATCGCTGGCGCTGGCGTGGTGATCGACGGGTCGGACAATTTCGCGACCCGAATGGCAGTTGCCGACGCCGCGCTGGCGGCGCGG
>Ga0164242_10006683_pt1 | contig 12682 bp, 10 predicted proteins | sample OricomgcompostMG_FD_108783 | JGI IMG/M metagenome (GOLD analysis project Ga0164242, IMG submission 108783) | Miracle-Growth compost microbial communities from Emeryville, California, USA - Original compost - Miracle growth compost (MG) ... | reverse complement strand
GATGTCGCCGACGGGCAGCTGATCCGGTGTCGTCCACGGAGCGCCTCGTTCCACAACCTCCCCTTGTTCCATGCGGTGTTCGCCGGGGACATCCTGACCGACTTCGCGTTCATCGAGGCCAGCTTCGGCCTGTCGCCGGCAGGTGTTGCGCAGTGAACAGAGTGGAATCGGCGGATCCGCATGACGCGATGACGAAAGGAGTGTCCGATGGCTTGGATCGCCCGGGGCTTGCGTAACGGCGTCCTGACCACCGCATACCCGCGACGCCGGGACGACTATGCCGACGAGTTCGCCGGAGGTGTCGCCGTACGGCGGCCGCAGGACCCCGACAGATCCCTGTCGAAGGACAGTGATCAACAGCGACGACCGCTTCCCCCGTGTCCGACCGGGGCCATCGGGCGTGATCGGGATGGTTTTCCGTGGATAGACCGGGGCCGCTGCATCCTGTGCGGTCGGTGCACCGATGATCAGCCGGATCGGTTTGTCTGGCAGCGCGGCTCCGAGGTGGCCGTCGCCAGTCGCCGCGAACTACTCAGCGACTTCCCCGAGTCTGCGCCCCCTACGGAGTTGGACGATGTTGATGCGATCCGTCGTGCGCTGGCCCAGCGGACACGTCGGTTTCGGCGATCCCTGATGATCCGACATGTCGATCTCGGCTCGGACGGTTCTGAGGAGTGGGAGATCGCAGCACTGGTCAACCCCGTCTACGACATCCACCGGTTGGGGTTGTATTTCACCACTTCGCCGCGGCATGCCGATCTGTTGATGATCACCGGCGCAGGGTCCAGGGCGATGCGGGAAAGCCTGCGACGAACTGTTGAAGCGACATCACGGCCGTACGTCGTGATGGCTGTGGGCACCGATGCCATCAGTGGTGGGATGATCACGCCGGCTGTCGAAGTCACTCGTGGCAAACCGCACGCGATCGATCCGGTGCCGACCTACGCTGCGTCGGGGGGCATTGCGTCGGGTGGCATTGCGCCGGGAGTTCCGGCTGATGTTCTGGTGCCCGGCTCGCCACCGTCGCCGTTCATGATCTTGTCGGGCCTGCTGCTGGCCACCAACCGGCTGACGCGACAGCAGCCCCGTCCCTCGGGCGGACGATCGTGAGCCCGTTGGTGCTGGTCCTCGTGGCAGCACTGTTGTTGGCAGCGGGGGCGGCGGCCGACCTGGTCTTTGGCGTACGCAACGCGGTGACGAGGCAGCTGCCGCACTGGTTCTGCGCGGCGGCCGGACTGGTGCTCCTGTCCGCGGGCGTCGAGGTGGTCACGTCGGGGAACACGGTGACGTGGGGAGCTGACTGGCTGGCGACCGGATGGGGTTCCGGGCTTCGGCTCGATCCGTTGGCCGGACTGTTCCTGACGCTGATCGGAGCCGTCGAGGTGCCTGTCGCGCTGATCTTCGCATCCTGGTCCCGAATCACCCGCGCACTGCGTCGTCGTACCCTGGCGACCTTCCACGCGTCGATGGTTGCTGTCCTGGTGTTGGTGGTCCTGGCGCGCGACGTCTTCACCTTCTTCCTCGCGTGGGAAGCCCTGACACTGTTGTTCTATCTGACGACCGGTTACGCCCGACATCGTCCCGATCGGGCCCGGGCCAGTCTGCTGACTGTCATCATCAGCAAGTCAGGGGGTGCGGCGCTGCTGCTGGCTGTGCTGCTCCTGGTGGCGCAGAGCCACCGGACCGAGTGGCTGGAATTCGTTGGCGCACACGGTTTCGGCCATCATGATCTGCCCTATGTCCTGTTGGTCATCGCCTTCGGTGCCAAGGTCGGCCTTGTGCCGCTGCACGTCTGGATGCCGGAGGGTTATGCCGCCGCTCCCGGGCCGATGCGCGCGCTGATGTCAGGCGTGGCAACCTTGGTCGGGTTCTACGGGCTGTGGCGCACCACGCAGGTCCTCGGCGCCCCGCCGACCTGGCTGATCGTCCTCATTCTGTTGCTCGGCGGGGTGACCGCGCTGCTCGGCATTGCGCACACGACGATTCAGCAGGATCTGCGCCGACTGGTGAGCTACTCCAGCGTCGAAAACGCCGGATTGATCGTCACCGGCTACGGCGTCGCTCTGGTCGGCTTGAAGGTCCCTGACCCACAGATCAGCTCGCAGATCATCGCCGCCGGACTGCTGGCGGCGTCGCTGCAGATGATCACCCATGCCGTGGCGAAGTCTGCCCTGTTCGGCGCCACCGCGACGATCGAACTCGGGGCGGGTACCACCTGGCTCGATCATCTCCGCGGACTCGGGCGTCGGATGCCCGTCTCCGGTGCCGTGTTCGGCGTCGGCGCTCTGACGCTGGCCGGGCTTCCGCCGACAGCCGGCTTCGTCTCGGAGTGGTTCCTGCTCGAAGCACTGATGCAGCAGTTCCGGGTGAGCGGACTGGTCCTGCAGCTGGCGCTGGCGATCGCTGGTGCACTGCTCGCGTTGACCGCCGGCTTCGCAACGGTGGCCTTCGTGCGCATCGTCGGCCTGGTCATCTTCGGGGCAAGCACCGATCACGCGCCGACGGACCGCCGGGAGACAACCCTGTCCGGCAAGATCGGACTGATCATTTTGGCACTGGGCTGTCTGGCTCTCGCCGCGGCGGCCCCGGCCGAGATCACCTTCTTGTCCCGCGGCATGACCGACCTCGTGCCACGGTCGGTGATGGCCCAGGCGGTGTCACCGGGAAGTGTTCTGGGCCCGGTGTTTCGCGACTTCTCGGTTTTGTCGCCCACCTGGCTGTGGGTTGAATTGCCGATCGCCGTGCTGGTCACCGCCGCGGCGGCCCTTCTGGCGTCCCGCCGCGGCTTGATCGCGATTCGCCGCGTCCCGCCCTGGCGCTCGGCTACCGACGGAGCCGGTGACCAATTGCGGTACACCCCGTTCGCGTACGCCAACCCGACCCGTCGCGTGCTGGCGAACATCCTGCACACCCGATCAACGGTCGAGGATCTGGAGAATGCTCCCGGTCATCCAGGAACCGACATCGACCCGCGGGCCCACGATCGCCCGAGACCGCGCCTGGGCTATCGGATCGACGTTGTCGAGATCGTCGGGCAGTACGGGTATCGTCCGCTGAATCGGCTGCTGCGTGAGGCGGCAACACTGATCACCAAGATCCAGTCCGGGCGGCTGGACGTCTATCTGGCGTACATGCTTGTCGCCCTCATCGCACTGGTCGCGGTCGCGGTCCTGCTGAACTGACATGTCACGAGCACGCGCCGAAACCTGGCCATGTCCGGCCTGGTGTGACCAACGGGAGCGGCATCGCTGGGAAGGCGATGTCGATGGTCTGTGGCGCGAGCACACAGCGACGACCGGTGAGGGCAGATGCCGCGTCATCCTCGCACAATGGGAGGAACTCCGTGATGCCGAGAGCGGACCGATACGGCAGCCTGTTGTGATCAGGTTGCCGGAGATCGAGCACCACCCCGGAGACTTCCTCGACGGACCGCAACTCAGCCTCGAAGAGGCCGACCTGCTGATGGCGAATGTCCGGAGGGCAACGGACCAACTCGCTAGCAGCCGGGAAGAATCCGTCCGGCGAAGCTGCGCCGAACTCATCGATCGGCGATGTCCTCGCTGAGCTGTCTCAACTGCTCGGCGAGATCGCGCAGCAGCTGGACGCGCCCGCGCAGGTCATCCAGTGCAGGCACAAGGTCAGTTTGTGATAGCTGTGCCAATTGCCGGGCCGACACGTCCGCGCGTCGCAGCTCATCGCCAAGATCGTCGAATGCCTGCCGGGTCAGCGCGTCACGGCGGCGGCCGGTCTCGGTAAGGGCCCTTCGCAGATCACCGAGGAGTCGGCCGACGTGCTGGTCTGCAAGTCGGTCGGCCTCTTCGTCCAGGTAACGACGTATCCGGCGTCTGCTGTGCGAGCCAACATGTCGCAGACCGCTCCGGATCGCATGATTCCACCCGACATCTTCGGTGAAGGTATACCGCAGCGTCGGAAGCCGGACTGCTTGGGGTGGAGGCGCCGTGGCCGTGAGGTCAATTCGCAATAGCTCGCGGACCGCTTCGGCAACCGCCAAATAAGCTCGTTCCAGCAGCTGCTGGGTGCGCTCCTGCTGCTGCTCGGTCTCTTGCCGTATTGCATCGGCGAATCGGCAGCGCAACTCCTCGATCCCGGTCTGGACGACGCCGGCGATAGCCGCCCTGCCCTGGTCCTCAAGATCGACCGGTGACCGAGCCGCACTCGCCGCGAGTGCCGCTGCTGCTGCCTGTTGCCCCTGACGGCTCAACATCCCGACTTCGCCGGAGCCGAGCTGCTCCAGACGGCGGACAAGACGTTTCATCCCCTGTTCCCCGAGATCGATCGCCTCAGTCTGCGCTCGGTTCAGTCGCGCGATCACATCCTGCAACCCGGTAACAATCTCCGATCGCTCCTGCATGGTCGCGGTGGCCGCGGCCAACTCGATCTGTCGTTGGTCGAGTTGGCGTAGCGCCATCCGGTATGCCGCGGCGCTGACACTCATCCGGACCGTGGCCTGCCGGCCATCGGTTGCTTGCCGCACGATCGCCGCCGACAGCGCCGCAACGCCACTGCGGCACCACTCCTCCTCGTCGTCGGTCTCGCGTGCGTGGAGTGCGGTCCGTGCCGAACACGGATAGACCGTGGTCGGACGCCCTAATACCTCCTCCACGACGGCCGAAACGAAATCCCGGGCCTCCCCAAGATCTGCATAGCTCAGCCGGTCGGTCTTGTTCAGCACCACCGCAACGACCGCCGACATCTCCGACAGCCGCTGCAGCAGGCTGCGTTCGGCAGCAGACATCGGTGCGTCCGAAGTCAGCACCAGGATCGCCATGTCCATCGCCTCCAGGGATCTTCGCGCCTGATCGGTGTTGTCGGTGAAGACCGAACCCATCCCTGGCGAATCGATCAGTACGAGATCTGCTGTCGGCAAGCCTGCCTCGAGGTCGACGCCCACCTCCTCGACACCCAGCCGGTTGCTCGGATTCCGTGACTGGGAAACGAAGTCCGGCAGTTTCGCCAGCGGGTGTCGTTCACGCCTGCCGTCGACGAAGGCAATCTCGAGTTCTTCGCTGGGCCCCGATCGGATCGTCGTCGGTACCGCCGTCACCGGTGTCACGCCCGAAGGAAGCAGGTCACGACCGATCAAGGCGTTGGCCAGGGTCGACTTCCCGCGTTTTGCCTCTCCGGCCAGTAACACCCGCAGCTCGCCGGAGCCGAGCCGGTCCAGCAAGGCGTCCACCTGTCGCCGGCCGACGTGATCAGCAACGGCCCGGATCCCGACCAGGGCCTGCTCAACCGATCGGATCGACTCCGCTTGGGTCATGCTCGACATCATCCTCGGTCCCCCTCTCTGGCTCACCGACGTGCACCACCCGCGTCGCGACCCGGTTGATCAGCTGGGCGTCGAAGCTGGCGAAGATGATCGCGAGCCCTTTGTCCCGTTCCTCATGCAAGCGCTCGGCCAGCCAGTTGACCCCCTCGGCGTCAAGCCTGGCCTCCGGTTCGTCGAGAACCAGCAGTTTGCAGGGCCGGATGAACACGGTGGCGAGGGCGAGGCGTTGTTGTTGGCCGGTCGACAGCATGTCCGGCAGCTGACCCGACTGGGGAAGCAGCTGCAGCTCCTCCAGGATCTCGTCCACGACAGCCAGTGGTGTGGTCAGGCCGTGGGCGCGGGCAAGTAGGTCGAGATGTTCGACGACGCTGAGGTCGGGAAAGAAGTCGAAGTCGTCCACCAGGGTTGCCAGGTCGCGCCGAACCTCCAGATCGGTCTCCTGCACCGGCCTGCCATTGATCTCGACCAGGCCGGCATCTGCTCGGTCTGCTCCGACGAGACAGCGCAGCAACGTCGACTTACCGGCGCCGTTGCGGCCGGTGATCGCGACAGCCTCGCCCGCGCGGACCGTGAGATCGAAATCATCGACGATCGTCGCCGCGCCGTACGCGCGCCGCAGACCGGAGACTTTCAGCACCACCGAACCCGTCGGCGAAGCGTCCGGCTTCGCGATCATCGGATCACCGCGCTGCCGTGCCGGGTCAGAAAGCCAGGCATGATCTGGACAAGCAGGTCTACCGCAGTGCCGTAGGAGTTCGAGCCGACCCAAATCCGAAAGATGCCGTGATGAGAACCGCGCACCGCCGCGGCGTATGCGGCGACCCGGCGGCGGGCGAACTCGGTCAGTAGGTCGTCGGCCGCGGCAACTCCGTCGAGATCGAGGATCGGGATCCACGCCTGAGCGACGACCCCGTTGCCGTGCCCGGTCGGTGGTAGCCAGAACGCGCGGGACAGCCCGTTCGGATGGACGTTGGCGTATCGCGACTGCACCGAGCTGCTCATGATCGTCTCCTGCCTGTTCGCAGGGACCATCAGCACAGCGGCGTTCGGCCAGATGCGGCCCGGCGAGTCCCATCGCCGTTCGGTTCAGCTCAATTCACAGTGTACCGACAGCCCGAATCTGCGGTCAGTCCTCGGTGTGGCTCCACGGACGTGCCAGTGCCGGCAGTCCTGCCAGCAGTCTCAGCGCGTCCTCATAAGCTTTGTTCTCCTCGGCGGTGACCAGGTTGCGTCGGATGGCCTCTCGGGCAAGAGCGAAGGAGCGCATATCGTCGCAGGCACGGCTCAGCCGGCTTGCCGTGGCCCGGGTCAGTGCGCGTGCCCTCTCGTCGTCGGGGCCGGCTGCCAGCACGGTTGCCAGGTGCCGTAGGCACAGGACCGGCATTCGCTCCGCCGGGCTCGGTGCGGCGGGTTGTCGGGCCAGGCGTTCGGCCTGCTTGCGCTCGGTGCGGTCGAGCTCAGCACAGATTCGGCAGCTGTCTGTACGCTGAAGATGTCGATCAATGACCTCGCCGAGTTGCCGGGCTGCTCCCCGATCGACATCCGGGCGCTCCGCTCCGGCTGACGCGTCCACAGCGGTCCGCAACGCCTCCGCCAGGTCCCCTGCCAGCCGTGCGTATCCGGAGGAGATACCGACCGGCGATCCCATAGCGGCGTATTCCCAGGTGTGCAGCCGGCAGAACCCGCTCTGTCGCGCATGGCTGAGTTGGGCGCGTTCCATCGTCGCCAGACGAAATTGTTCGTGACCCAGCGTTCGGGTAAGTGTCCGCTGCAGCCGGGCACAGATCACGCAGGTGAGCGGTCCCGTGGCCTGGTCGTGCGAGTGCGCTGTCCTGACGTCGGCATGCAGGGACCGCCTGTCGTTGTGGTCGGCGGCATCGTCGCTCGATCCGGGCTGAAATCCAGCCAACGCCGCCCGCAAGTCGCTCAGCGACTCCCGGTCCGCGGCGCTCGGCGCAGTCGCCAGCTGGTGCAGGGTCCGGTTGATCGCGGTATTCAGATCGTGGTCGGTCACGTCGGCGAAGTGCTCGACCCATCGAGGAACTGCTGAACCGAGCCGTTCACACAGGGCGGTCGTGGCATCTGTCGCAGCGGTCTCTACCGTCGTGGTCAGCGCTGCTTGGAGGTCACCGGCTGACGGTCCGCGGCGCCGGGCGCGGCGGCCGAGGTGGACCGGCGTCGTCCAGGGAGCCGATGCGATGCTGAAGGACGGCAGGTCGCCTACCGACCACGTTGCGCCGGCCGGGATCTGATCCGCACCCAGTCCTGCGGCCCGGCGGGTGATCGTGTCAACCGCTCGGTCCACTCCCAGCAGCTTGCCGATCGGTTCGGCGCCCGAGTTGGTGAGCGTCTCGCGGACATCGGCAACGTGCCTGTCCCACCAGATCTGATAGATCGGCTGGGTCGAGCGCTCCAGGCTTTCGGAGATTCGGTCCGCATTCGAAGCCTGCGGGCCACTCTCCACCGTTGGCGAACGGCTACCGGTCCGGTCCAGGAGGTCCTGCATCGGAGCGGTCAGCCGGCTGCGCAGGTCCGCCTTCCAGCTCGAGCTGTGACTCCTCACCAATCGCATCATCTCCCGGTCGAACACATCGCTGAGTTCGGTGATCGATTGCTCCAGATCGGACCGTAGCCGAGCAACGTCGGCGTCGATCTGATCGGTGATGGTCTTGGCTACCCGCGGATCGGTGCCGAGCTCTCCCAGCTGCAGATCACGCGCCAGCGCAGCAGCCAGGAGCTCAGACCGCTGCACAGCGCGAGCCAGTAACAGCTCGTACTTCTCCTGAGTCAGGAAGCCGAGCAGCTCGTTCTCCAGACCGGTCAGCCCACTTGCGGCCAGCTCCTCGGGGTCACCCTTCATGCGAGCGTTCAACGCCTGCAGCGCCGACACCGAATGAACGGGCTGGTCGGCCAGTCCTTGCTCGGCGAGCCGGGCTGACACGTACTCCTCGACGTCGGCCAGCTGGTCCGGAGACGCAAGATCACGTTTGTTGATCACGATGAACAGCCGCCCGACGCGTTGCCGCAGCTCGGTGAGGAAGGCCAGCTCGGTGCTGCTCAGCGGCGAGTCGAAGCCGGTGACGAACACGGCTGCATCGGCCTCGGGAAGGTACTGCCGCGTCGTCGCGGTGCTGGTGGCATCTTCCGATCCGATCCCCGGGGTGTCGACGAAGGCGATTCCCAAACGCAGTAGATCGGATGGCAACTCGACGGCTGCGCTCAACACCTGCAGGATCGAACGCTGAGTCCCGGACCGTGCCACGTAATCGGCGAGTTCGGTCAACGGGACCTCGATCGGCAAGGTCGCATCTCGGCGACGGACACTGGCACGGGCTCTGCTGCCGTAGGTCACAGTTGTCACCACCGAGGTCATCGGCAAGGCCCCGGTGGGAAGAAAGTCCCCGCCGAGGATGGCATTCATCAGCGTGGTCTTACCACGGCTGAACTGTCCGGCGACCGCCAGCCGAAGGCGGTCCTCGGCCAGCCGCGCCAGCAACGCGCGGGCTTGGTCCTCGACCAGGCCGTCGGCGCGTGACCGGGCGAGATAGAGCGCGGACCGGACATGATCGGCCAACGTCAGACGATCGTGCTGGTAGGCCAGCAACTCTCGGTCTGTCATCGTTCGCCCTTCCACCGGCCGGCTGCCGAACCGGGGCTGCCGACGCCGACTCCTGAGCTGGTCTGCTGCCCCGGGCCGATCCTGGCGTCCGACGTCTTGCCGTGACAGTACTTGCCGTGGACGATGCGGAGCAGGTCCAGACCCAGGATGTGGTCGGCGCGGGCAAAGGTGACGTACTTCGTCCCCGACGGGACCGCATGATCGATCTCCAGCCGGTGCAACACCGTGAGCACGGCCGGAGTGTCAAGGACACCGAGCAATGATCGGCCGATAGCGTCAAATTCGCCGGAGCTTGCCGGTGGCATCTCGGCCCAGCCGGCCAGCTTGAATCGCCATCGCCGCAACGTCTGTTCGGCCCGATGCAGACGCGCTCGCGTCAGGTCGGCCGGGGTCGCCGGGGCAAAGCGCAGCAATGCCAGCCGGACAGCGACCGCGTCCACGTCGTCGCCAAACGGAGCGTCGAGTATCGCTGAGCCCGATCCGCCCGCAACAGTGATCAGCTGCCCCGGAGACAGCAGAGAAGACCCCTCCGGCGCTGCGAGGCCGATGTCATTCCGCGGGTCGGACGAGCCATCGGAATCCCCTGCCGGTGGACTGCGTCCATCGGGCTCCCTTATCTGCAGGTGTGATGCGTAGGCGGCACCCCGGCCTCGGCTCGACCCGTTGGTCAGGACCACAGCTCGCTGACCGGACAGATCCTTCAGCGCGCGGCGAAGCACGTCCGCCAGCAGCCTGATCCGCAGCTCTGTCCATGGGTCATCCCGCCGGTCCTTCACATCGATCAGAATCCGTCGCAAGGACGTGGCCGAACGATGCTCGGCTCGGCGCGGATAGGCGGGCTGTCGGTCCATCCGGTCATCACGCGATCTTCAGCCAGCGGCCGATGCCCGCGAGCACGATTCCGCCGAGGACGAGAAGCCCGGACCAGACCACCGAACGCCCGTGAATGAATCTCGCCAGAGACGCTCCCAGGCACGCGAGCATGACGAAGGCGCTGAGCATGCCGATCCACCCGTGGCGGGGAGTCAACCAAGCAATGAGGAGTGGGATCAAGCAACCGATGAAACTCGCCGCGCCGCCGGCTGCTGCTTCACGCAGCGCCTCTCGGAATACGGTGCGGCCCAGGCTGGTGAGCGCAAGACGGCCCCGACCTCCGAGATTCAGCTCCCGGGCCGCGTGGACCAGCTCAGATCGAAGGTCGACGTAGGTGGAGACGAACAGGACGAACCATCCGGTGACCGCAGCGAAGAGGGACACGCGGAGAGCTAGCCCGAACGTCACCTGTCGGCCGACGTCGAGAATCGATGCAGACGCCAGCGCCAGGGCGTTCATCACTCCGTCGACGAAGCCCAGCACCGGGCCGCGCGGGCCGATGCTGGCGAAGAGCTCGCGCAGGCTAGCCACGAGCCGGAGTTCATGATCATCGTCTCGATCCATGATTTGTCGCCGCTAGCGCTTTCGCGGAATATGCTCGATGAGCCGCTCGCCCACCACCAACTCGTCGATGCTGTGCACCACAGCACCGGAGTTCTCGATCGCGCGGATCAAGCTGCTGTAGTTGATCTTCGACCCCTCGACGGTGATGTTGGTTCCGATGGTCTCGACGTCGATCTCGTTGACCGCGATGTTTGCACTCTCCACACCGGGCACGGCGACGATGGCCTCGGCGATGTCGATCAGCTCCGGGCGATGGAGAGCCTTGTCGACGTCGAGAACTACCCGGCGTATGTTCAACACTGTCGGCTACCGCCCTCGGTATTGTCACGCCAGCGGGCGATGCTGGCCATGATCTCAGCTACGGCTTCGGTCAGCCCTGCCCAGCTCGCGCCCTCTACCGACTTTCCGGGCTCGAGCTCCTTGTAGACCTGGAAGAAATGCTCGATCTCACGCCTCAGGAAGTGATCGACATCCGGCAGGTCGCGCAACTCGTCGCGGCGCGGATCGTCGGCTGGGACACAGAGCACCTTGTCGTCAGGGCCGTTCTCATCCGTCATCCGGAACATCGCTACCGCCCGGCACCGAATCAGACATCCTGGAAACGTCGGTTCACGCACCATTACCAAGGCATCGAGCGGATCGCCGTCGAGGCCGAGCGTGTCCTCGATGAATCCGTAGTCGGCCGGATACTGGGTCGAGGTGAAGAGAGTACGATCCAGCCGGATCCGCCCCGTTTCATGATCAACTTCGTACTTGTTCTTGTGTCCGGTGGGGATCTCGACGGTGACATCGAAGGTGAAGTCCGTGGCCGGTGGCGTGGTCGTCATACCGAACCACCAGGCTGCGCTGTACTCATCGTCTCCTCCGCATCGTAAGGCCAGGGCCGCAGACGCTCGTAGATGTCCTTGCCGAAACTGGTCGGCAGAGGTTCGGCCGGCAGCAGTCGGAAGCTCCGGCGACCCGACTCCAATCGCTCAGCTCGTAGGCTCAGCAGACTGTCGTCGTTGGCCACCAGTCGCCCCGCCATCTCGAAGTTGTGGGTCACCAGGAACACCGAGACGTGCCGCTCGCGCAGCGCCCCGAAGACGTCGGCTCCGAGGTCAGCGGCTTCCGCCTCGTTGGTGCCGGCAAAGGTTTCGTTCATCAGAAGCATGCCGCCCGGCCGGGTGTGTTCGACGATTGCGCTGAGCCGGCGTAGCTCATCGAAGAACCGTCCACCGACCATGCCGGAGTCTTCCTCCCGGGCGAAGTGGGAGAAGATCGTCGGCGCCGGCCGTGCCGACCACGCATACGCCGGGGCGAACATGCCTGCTTGGGTCATCAATTGTGCGACACCGATGGCACGGAGCAGTGTCGACTTTCCGCCCGAGTTCGCACCGGTGATGACGATCCCCGAGCGGGCGCCAGGGCCGACCTCGTTGCGGATGACCTGGCGTTCGCCGGACAGCGGCAGATGTGGGTCGTACACCTCGCTACCACGCAACAGATCGGTCCCCTCCTCCAGGATCTCCGGAAAACACATCGGTTGGCTGAGTGCCGTGAGGCGGCGGTGCAGATTCACGCAGCCCAGGTAGAAGCCGATCTCGCGGTGGAGGAACTCGAAGAAGCCCCGCAGGAAGTCCGCGGCTTGTGCTGTTGCGTTGGCCACCTGGTTGAGTCCGCGGCCTTCGATCGCCGACAGCTCCTCGGCGCCGGCCTCGTCCCTGGCAGGAATCTGATAGGACAGCGAGTTCTTGGTCGAGATGCCGATCCGTTCTGCCCAGGGTTCCCGCTCCGGTGGATGCAACACATCATCGACACCGCTATTACCCGGACCCAAGCGCCGACCGATGATCGTCCCGTCGCGAAACGCCAGTCGCCGAAGGTGATCTTGAGCCTCGGCGAAGAACTGCTCGTCCAGATCCTCGATCAGACCTGAGTACAAGGATCGCATACCGTCGGATCGCACCTGGGGCAACTGTTGTCGGGCGAATTCCTCCAGCTCCTGCAAGAACGGAACCAGTTGGCCCAGCACGGTCCGTGCTCGATGCAGAATTGCGCTCGGGCTGGACCGAATGAAGCCGATGTAGATCGAGCGTTCGGTCCGTAGCGCCCTGGTGCACAGGTCGTAGAGTGCGGCGGTCTCATCGGGCAGGCTGAGGCAGTCGCGAAGCACCTGCTGTCGATACCGGATCGTCGTGACGTCGGTGAGGGGATGGACCAGCGTGTAGCGGGCGAGTTGGTAGATCAACTTGTCCCCGTTCGCCATCGTCTGCAACACGTCTTCGAGCTGCAGATCGGTCAGCAGATCTGCAGCTTGAGGCTCAATGTCCTGGGTTGGTCGGTATTGCGTGTCG
>Ga0164242_10006682_pt1 | contig 12682 bp, 12 predicted proteins | sample OricomgcompostMG_FD_108783 | JGI IMG/M metagenome (GOLD analysis project Ga0164242, IMG submission 108783) | Miracle-Growth compost microbial communities from Emeryville, California, USA - Original compost - Miracle growth compost (MG) ... | reverse complement strand
CATTTTGAATTTACCTGGGAAGAAGAAAACCCGGAAAGTATGAAGAAGATATGTCCGAATCTATTTACGAAAATGTGGAATAATTAAAAAAAAGCTATTCTAAAAAAGCAAATTGATGTTATTGCTATAGTAGTGGCGAAGGCTTTACCATAGAGGAATAAAAGATTTCTTCCCAAAAAGATGCTTAAAATCTTAAATATTAATAAATATCCTAATTTAAAATCATTAGCTATTATCAAAAAAATATAAGGAAAAGTGGTTTATTGTAGAAATTGTTAAGTTGGCAGAAAAATCTCGTCCGATTAAATGTAGGATTATGGATCTGAGGAGTACTATTTTAAAAGGTTAGGTTGCAGTACGAATGTTCAAGACAACCATAGCATACATATTGTAAGCAATATTATAATCAAAGTTTACCTACTTTTTAGCATGTGAACGATACACCATAGCATATTACCACCTTATGCATCTTTGTCAATTAATTGATAATACGTGGAAGCATTAATAAAGGTCGTTCCTTTCGTTTTAAATATTCCTGGCTTTTCATGACAATGCCCAAAAATGCAGTACTGCGGTTTTATTAAATGGACGTATTCATTGATTTGGTTCATACCAATTCCTCCATCCAGTATACCAGCTGGCGGATAATGGCTAACCAAAATATCACAGGTAGAATCTGCCAGCTGATCATCACACATAAAATCAACATTTATTCCACGGATAGAAACACCGTTGCAATATACAGTTGTATTGTTTAACCAACTGACTCCACTTGGAATGAGCGTTTTACTGGCATCTGGTTCTAATTCAAATGGTAGATCATGATTGCCGTGGACAAAGATTTTATGGCGAATATTTAAACCGGAAAACCAATTAAAAAAATCTTCTATCTGTTCCAAATCCCCACCATTACAAATATCTCCCGCGTGGATTACAATTTGAATATTATCCGGGATCTCTATTAATTGATGCATTCCGTGCGTATCCGACAATACTAATATATGCTGGTCCTTAATTTCAATTTGATACATAGGGTGTTTCTGGAAGTTAGCATTTTTAAAGTTTAGTCCTGGCTTCGTTCATTTTTCATTAATAAAGACTGCTTGCAGCAATTTACAAACCTGTCCTGCATCATAGGCCACAGACCCATATTACATTTAAAAATTATCGCATTTGAGATATTTCACCTTACCAATTTTCTCCTTCTGAATGGCATAGGCTATATTTAAGACTTCATCCACATATTGTTCCTCACGCATAATGAAATAACTTGGATGGTATACCTTAATAAACAGTCTTCCATCTTTGTAAAATCCAGATTCACCAATTTTGGAATCGTAATTTTCGAGATCAAACTCATTTTTTATGATATCAAAAACACCGCCACAAATAATTAGATCAGGATTAATAAAATCTATTTGTTTTTTAATAATTTCTTTATCTCTAATAAAATAGCGATTGATTTCGGACATGTTACTCTGAGTGCCACCAGGTACTTTTTTTAAATTAATAATTGCGGCTGCTTTAAAAGCGTCATATACCTCTTCGTTTTCATCATAATTGTCCATATCATCCCATTTCAGAAAATTACCTTTCAAAATGCCATAATTAACATACATCATTCTTTTCAGTAAATTAGGAGCAGCTGGTAGAGCCTTGGTCTCAAAATCAAAATGATCACTGGCTACGTAATCTGAATAGTATTTAATAGTATCATCTCCATTAAAGGCTTCTTTAAATAGCCATAGTATTTTTGTATTGGCCTTTTTATATCTTGAATAGTCCAATATACCATCAACCATTAACCCCTTGAACTCGATACCTTCGGTTTCTTGATAATACTTAATCAAATCATCATTGAAGATGTTAATTGCAGATTCATTTAGATTACTCATATTTTGTTTTTTTAGTTTTAGCCAAAAGCTAAATAGTTATTATAATAAATAGAAATACAGCTACCAGTAACACCTTACTCAAAAAACAGGGCCACACCTTAGCAGGTACATTTTGGTCATCCATAGTTTCTAATCCAAATCTAATGCGAAATTTTATAATTTGTAATTTTTCTCAAAAAAATTGATCAATCACAAGAACCACAATATTTCAGGGGAGGCTTTTAGCTTTAATGCTTTGGGATCAGAAATAACCCAACCCTAACCTTAATCCCAGCCTGCCATGCTAGTCTTAAGGTAAATGCTTCCTGGTAAACACCTTTCTACAAATGGTGGATTAGGCAATAACAGCATTATTTCCGGGCTTACTTTGAGCGTGCCTGAATAAAGCCGTTAAATCTCCATATATTCATTAGGGTTATATAAACTTTGTATCGCGTCTCGATTAACAGTAAATTCTTGTCCCCACATTAAATTAAAATCAACATTTATCAAGGCAGTCTTTTTGAAAATTTCTAAAAAATCATCAGCCAAGGCCAAACCTTCCCATTTGTCGAATCCTAAAAAAGTCGCCACCGCTTCTGGTGAACAATTCATACCATCTATTTGCAGTCCCACCGCAATAGAAAAAATGATGGCCATATTATAATTCAAATCGAATCTTCGCTGAACTAAACAAATATCACCTAATATATCCTGAGAGTAATCCATGCCTATACCTCTTCCAAATTTGTAGATTTTTTCGACACTTTTAATCAAAACAGTTTCCATATTGTTTCATTTAGAATACAAAGATAGCAGTGGGCTCCGCCAAAAGCTGTCATAGTCATAAAACAATAAAAAACTAAAACTAACTCGAAAAATCATACAGCAATGCCAAATAAGGTATTGCCACTGCTGGCAGTATTATAAATGATATTCATCTGCATATGTTAAAGGATATTGTGATATAAAATCAGGATCACTAGGATTTCTATTGATTATCAAGCTTCAGTCCTGCCCATTTAGACGTGTAGTGATCCTCTGCTAAAATTAACATTGCAGCCAAAATTGCCAAATCCGGAAGTAAATTGGCGCCATATACGGAAGTAGAATAGAGCCAAATCCAGAAGTAAATCGACGCCAAATCTAGAAGTTTGTGTATTTTTGTGGGTATCAATCTGTAAAAATGAGTAATAACAAATACATACCCAGAATTTGTGATACAACCTTGAAAAACGCACTTAACAGAGTGGGTGCCGTACTTATTGAAGGCGTAAAATGGTGCGGCAAAACTAGTACTGCATCCAACGTGGCTCGCAGCACGCTCTATATGCAAGACCCCGACAATGCCCGCTCGTACCGGGAATTGGCAGACACCAAACCCTCGTTATTGTTGCAAGGAGAGGCTCCACGCCTAATAGACGAATGGCAAATGTCGCCCGTCCTTTGGGATGCGATGCGTTTCGAGGTGGACAAAAGGCAAAAAAACGGACAGTTTATCCTTACAGGTTCAGCTGTTCCTTCAGACAATGTTACCGCACATAACGGTACAGGGCGTTTTGCCCGTGTTTTAATGCGACCAATGAGTTTGTTTGAATCCCGGGAATCAAATGGCAGCGTTTCCCTTGCTGATTTGTTTGAAGGGAAACAAGACATTGAAGGCGTCTCCACATTAAGCATCGAACAAATAGCTTTTGCTATTTGCAGAGGTGGCTTTCCCGCCACTTTAGGCAAAGGGGAAAAAGCGGCCTTGCAAATGTCTGTAGATTATGTAGAGGCAATCATTAATCAAGACATTTCGCAGGTTGACGGTGTAGAGAAAAATCCGAATCGAGTTCGAATTCTTTTACGTTCGCTTGCCAGGAACATTGCAACGATGGTTTCAATACCAACTATTTTAAAAGATATTGAAGGTACCGAAACCACCCTTTCTGACAAAACCGTTGCGGTTTATTACAATGCGCTGCAACGTATTTTTGTCGCTGAACCAATGCCAGCGTGGTCGCCTTCACTTCGTTCCAAAACAGCCATTCGTACTTCCAACAAGCATCATTTTGTTGATCCTTGCATAGCCACTGCGGTTATGCGGGTTAGTCCTTCGGGCATTTTGCAAGATTTTGAATACTTCGGTTTTTTGTTTGAAGCCTTGTGCGCACGCGACGTGAGAATTTACGCCCAGAACAATGATGGCGAGGTGTTTCATTACCGGGATAAAAACGGTTTAGAAGCCGATATGATTGTTGCCTTGCGCGACGGACGGTGGGGAGCAATAGAAGTAAAATTAAGCAACGAAAAAATAGAGGAAGCAGCGGAAAATTTATTGAAACTAAAAGAAAAAATAAATACAGATAAAATGGGTGAGCCCTCTTTTTTAATGGTCATCACAGGCGGACAATACGCTTTTAAGCGTAAAGACGGCGTGCTGATAGTGCCAATTTCGTGTTTAAAAAATTAAACATAATTTCGTCTATAAGGCGAAAGATTTTAATTACTTAAAAAGCTTCATGATGCACCTGACAGCTTTAGGTGTCAATCTAATGAATGAGGCAATAGGGAAGGCCTATCACCAAAAGAAACCTAAAAAACGAGGGATGCATATGCAACAGGCGAATTTAACTGAAGCTCTATACACAATCAAGAACTCAATTATTGCATTATTTTATTTAAAAATGGTAAAGGGACATTGAAAGAGATTTTAACGAGGATTAGTTGTAAAAGAGAACTTATAAGAAAAGAGGGAAAATTTGCTCGTAACCATTAGCCCAAACGTAAGTACGATAAGAATTACAAGCCTATTTGATGCTTAAGTAAACATTAGTGATTAAATTATTGATTCCCCGCAAAAATAAGCAAGGCTACTAAGCCCAAAAGAACGGCCTAAATCGAACGCTTTAAAAAGGTGGTATCGGCTTTATAAGTTAAGTGGTAACGTTTAAGTCCGGTATTAAAATACTCCAAGTGGGAACATTAGGAAAATAATAATAACTTTTGAATAATGGAGTTAAGGGTGACTACCATATGTAGTCACCCTTTCCAATTAAGTAATTCCTTTGGTTCACATACTTGTAATATAGCAGCCTTCAGCTGTTCAATTATCTGAAGGTTTGCAGAACCTGGAGTCAGTAGTAGCTCCTTTGCTTTATGAAAGGCTTCTTTCCTTGGTGGAATATTTTGTGGAGCAGACTCTCTTAAAACATATTCACTGACAGTATTTAATAAATCCTCCTGTACAACAGCTCTTGCAAATTCATAGTGAAGAAATCCAGGGCTAGCATCTTGACATTTTCTATCCCAATAAAACTTTATGATCTCAACTGAGACTCGCTTACATAGCTTGATTTCAGCAATAGCTCTATCCATGAGTTTCTGAGGAATCAGTAGACTTTCAAATAAATGTATCAACTCTTCAAAGCAGAGTATATTTAAGAATTTTTGAAAGTTTGGGTGTCTTTTATAAGTATCATTATAAGCTTTGATATAATCTTTATGCAGATTCACATATATGTATGAGCCAGTGACGAATATTTCGGGTTTATTCTCCTGATCTAAGAATCTAAGGATTTTACCCAATTTTCTCTTAGGTGCTATTGTACACTTCCAGATAATATGACGCGTCCTCTTGGGAAGTCTATGTTTTCTCCTGGTATGAAGAACTGTAGCTGATAGAACCAATCTACTACACTCCTGATTTCTGCTAAAAGTTTTGTAGTATCTATACCCAATATAAGTTTTTGACATGCTGAGGTCTCCGGAAGTAGTATTGAATGCCTCTTCCCAAAAGCTTGGACCTCCTCTTGGATCAATGGACCATGGAAAAGATATAGAACTGTATCTATTCATTTTTGATAGATAACCGGAATTTTTAGATATGAATCCTTGAAATAATTTAGCAACTTGTCCTGCCTTGTATGATATACCTCCTTCCAAGTTCTTGCTGGCTCCAGATTGATCTTCTCTAACAGCTTCAGTACTTCCTCTGGGATCTCCAGATTTGTTATCATGTATATTAAGGTTTGCTTCCATATATCAAATATATGAAAAAGTTAGGGTTTGTTATTTTTTAAAAAACTTATTTTTGTGCCCGAAAACTATATATATGAACAAATTCTATGTTTATTGAGCTAAGTAATACTTTTTTCCTGTTCAAATATTGTTTCGGAGGTTCCAGATGATAATACTCCCTCTATTTCTATAAAGTGTCAAGATCTAGGCAACAAAGTGATATAGGGGGAGTATGCCGGGTATGCAAAGACCTATGTTGGAATGATATGGGATGGTTTTGAATATGGAAATGATCAAGAAAGTCATGGATATTTTCTAACAGCCTATGAAGTTACCGGTAAGGATCAGTATGGTGAAGTTATCACTCCAAATGTATTGTCTTTTATTGTAACAGAGGGTGAATTCAAGTCATAAATGCAATCGGCACCTCCCCGTTATTTTTAATTGCTTCGTGAAAAACCTCGTTTGGCGATCGATAGCCATACCTCTTTCTGGGTCTATTGTTTAGTTTGGTTTCAGCCTTTTTAAGCTCTTCATTCGTGATTTGAGAGAAGTCATGACCTTTGGGGAAGTATTGTCTGAGAAGCCCGTTAAAATTCTCATTTGCCCCTCTTTCCCAGCTGTGATATGGTTTGGCAAAGTAATAGTCAATATCAAGCTTCGCAGATATTATTTTGTGCCACGTAAACTCCCTTCCGTTATCTGTAGTAATGGTATGCAAAAAGGACTTCCAGCCCTTTAATGTTCTGAGAGCGGCCTCTGTCACATTTTCGGCGGATTTTGTTTCCAATAGCTCAATTTTAACCACCCCAGTGGCCCTGTCATTGACTGTTAGTATGGCTCCTTTATGATCTTTACCAATTACCAGATCCATTTCCAGGTCTCCGACCCTAATCTTTTCTTCCACTATTGAAGGGCGTTCCTCTATATCCCGTCTATCCTGAATCCTCCCTCTGGTCTTATAAGTGTTACCTCGTTTTTGACGTTTTTTTTCCTTCGGCGAAAATGAGTGCAAAGTGTACCCCCTTTCTTTTGATCCGCATATGCATGGATGTAAATAGATTCATGACTCACGCAGTCAACGCCTTCTAATTTGGCACGGCCTGCAATCTGTTCCGGGCTGTAATCCAGCTTAATATGTTTTTCAACGTATAATTGAACTTTAGGGGTCCAGGGAGTATATTTGGGTTTAGTGATATGGCGCTCCTCGCATTTACGCTGTGCCAGATTCGCATTATAAACACCGCTTCGTTGATCACAGTTACGTCGAAGCTCGCGAGAAATAGTACTGGAAGACACATTTAACTGTTCTGCCGTAAATTTCTGAGTCTTTCCGGCGTTTATTAGCGCTTGAATTTCGTATCTTTGTCCTTCGGTTAGATGTTTCAATATTTTGTTTTTAGCGAGCGCAATATGCAACATATTAACCAATCAGCCAAGTGGGATGGAAAATTTCATCCCCTTAGCTGATAAATTTCTGCAGATTTTATTTCACTATACCCTCTATAGAAACTTCTCCTTCAAATGAACCAATAGTTATAGGTTTGTACATTCTATTAGCTCCACAGAGCTCCAAAATTCACCCCGGAAGTTATTTATAAGGAAGACTCAGCAAGAGAAAAAGAACGCAAGTAATCGCGCTTAAAACGATAAATAACCCCAATCTAAAAAGAACAACAGGACTGGGTGTTATTAAAACAATGATTTAATAAATGCTTCGACACTCAGCGGTATTCCTGGTATGTTGCACCTCTGCAGCGCATACTTCCGCTTTCTACTGATCCTATCAAAGGTACGATATTATTACATTACAGCTAATTTAAACTTCACTATTTTTTTTAAATTAAAGAAAAAAGTAGCAAAAAAGAAATCAATGGCATAGGCTACGCCTATGCTTTTTTTTGCAGGGCTACGCCACTGCTAGATGGAGAAGACCGGGGCGAGTCTCGGCATGCGCTCCGCGCATTAGTATAGTGTGTGGGCTATCGCCCACAAGGTTTTTTTAGGCATATTTATCAAAGCATTTACAGAGAGATGCGATGGATAAACAAAAATTGAAGCGCGGCTAGAAAAATTGCATTTATGGCTTGAACCTAGGAATGATAAAGATGTCGAAAACAAAACCTATATCGATAATCTAGGAGTGAGTTATATTGGAGAGTCCAATGGAACAGATGTCACTGTAGTATCAGTTATCACAAAAATCACCTCTGTTGTGGAAAACAAGGTTTCAGTAAATATATCAGTAAATATGGAAACATACTCTGGAGAATTCCCTAATGGGAAGTATGTGAAACATCCTTTTACGGGAGAGTGTAAGAATGTTGAAATAGTAGAATAGTAAAGGAAGAAGGAAAAGAGTAAAAACTTTCCCTTCTTCCTTTTTTGGGGGTACTTGGTCCTTGACTGAGCAAGGGAGAAGCTTTTATAGCTACATCAGGGTTTAGAGTAGTACCATTGTAACCAACAATTCTCATTAAATTAGCCCAGACTTTTAGATCCCCTTTCTCCCATATGCCAGATTTCTTCTAATGTAACCATTCGATTTAAGCCCCTCTTTTTTGGTTGATACTATCATAATACCTTTGCATCAATAAAAACCAATGGAGTCAATTGATCGTGATGCAATGATACGTTTGGTAAAAAGTAATCCGCCTACCTTTTCTCTGGCTTAGAGACTGGTGATTATTTAAATCATTTTAATACCGGTCAAAAAAGCTACCACCCCACAGATCAAAAAAGCGCTACTACCTCATTTGATGGGAGATCCCGGAAAAATAGCTTCAAAAAGATGGCCCAAAATCTTATTTGGAATGATCGTTCCAATAAGTTTACCTTTGCACTGGGACCATTGGCCAATCAATCGAGGTTGATTACTTAGCGTAGTACGATTTGGTTATATGGTTTACGGGCAAGGCGTGATGTGAATACTTATTTTCGGTTTTTAATTTTTAAACCACCTCAATATGGCAAGAACAAAGGAATTTGAACAGCGAGAAGTGCTTGAGAAGGCCATGCATCTATTTTGGGCCAGAGGCTATAACGCCACTTCTGCGCAGGATTTAGTTGATGGTCTGGGTATCAGCAGGTCCAGCCTTTATAGCACCTTTGGGGACAAACACCAGCTATTCATTAAATGTCTTGAACTTTACCGCCAGCAGATGTCGGGCCAACTCATTGAAATGATTAATGAATCCACCAATATTGAGGAGACTTTACGACACGTTTTTCAAAGAGTCATCCATGATTCATTGACGGATAAATTAAACAAGGGGTGTCTGATGACTAATTCCAGTATTGAACTAGCCCCACATGACGATGAGATTGCAGCTATTGTGGCAGCCAATACGCTGGATATTGAAAATGCACTGAAACGCCTTATTGAACAAGGCCAGCAACTCGGCATCATAACAATGACCTTGTCAGCGAGTTCCCTTGCCCGGTTTCTTTATAATAACATCCGGGGCCTGAGGGTCCTGGCTAAATCTAAAAAGCTCAATCAAGAAGTCTTTGACGAAATTGTAAATACGACATTGTCCATCTTAAAAAAATAGACGGACGGCGTTCTTATTTGCTGATAAGCACTTATTCATTGGCCAACTTGTAAATCTATATAATCTATAAATATTAACTATTAACTATTAAAGTATTACAGAAAATGACAAATACTATAAAAACAATAAACACTAAAATGCCTCCCAAAAAGATAATTGCTGTAAACGGTATTAATTTGGCTTGCTACGAACAGGGTGAGTCGTCAAATGATACCATCTTCCTGTTACATGGTTGGCCACAGACTTCACATATTTGGCGCTTTGTACTCCCCTTGCTTTCAAAGAAGTACCGGGTAATAGCGATTGATTTACCCGGATTGGGGGACAGTTCCAATCCTTCAAGCTATGATACGGAAAATGTAGCAAAAATTATAGTTGGTCTGGCAGACAAGTTGAAATTAGATCAATTGCATCTGATAGGTCATGATATCGGTGCCTGGGTAGCTGGTGCACTTGCTTTAAGCTTTGAAACCAGGCTGAAAACCTTGACTGTAATTGATTCAGGAATACCCGGCCTATTACCTCCGTCTGTTTTTCAACCAGCGAATGCGAATATCATCTGGCAGTTCTATTTTCACGCAATTGAAGATTTGCCAGAATTTCTGACTGCTGGCAAGGAAAAGGCGTATTTCTCATGGTATTTTAATAAGAAGACTTTTATAAAAAATGCGATTGAACCGGAAGATTTAGAGGTATATTATGCAGCTTACAAGGGTGCAGGTAAAATGAAAAGTGGTTTTGACTATTACAGGGCATTTACCACAAGTGCAGCACAGAATAAAGTTCTCTTTGCCAAAGGGAAGTTATCCTTGCCTGTTTTAGCTATTGGTGGGCAGCATGCTTTGGGGGATCAGTTTGGCATCTCCATGCAGCAAATAGCCAGCCATGTTCAAACGGAGACGATAGCTGACTGTGGACACTACGTACCGGAAGAACAACCTGAAAGACTGGCGAGACTGATTTTAGCCCATGTAAAATAATTAGGAGCAACTGTCAGTTTTAAGGTTTCAAAGCAATACACCGGGCACCCTATACCTTATTCCCTATACCCTATTGTCTGGATGGAATAATAGCCTCTTTGTCTGGCAAAGTGGCCATATGGAGTAAGGGATAATTGCGTCAGACATTGCATAAACTACACCAACATAGTGAGTACGCTATGTTCCAAACCAAAGCCCACAATAAGGTCAACAGCACAGGTGTTGTACACTTAAGGAAGCGGTGTGCTTTTAAATATAAATTGTTCGGTGCTTAAGCTCCTGCCTGTAAGTGCATAATTGCGTAGGTTAACTGCAGCAATTAAGCAATTACAGGTCCATTGGAACTGTCATTAAACCCTCCGTACCTTTATCAGTAGCAATCACTTCACCAATGATTTCTGCAACATGGGAGGCGGCATAGGAGCCAAAAGCATCCCAAAGTGCCTGCTTTTGGCTATTTACTTTGTGATAGGCATCATGACTTTTGATGGCTGCATGAAGCAGCCATCCGGTCTCAAATTGACCGGTGTGCATTAAATGCTGAAATAACAAAAAATAATAATTTAAAAAATCACCGCTGTAAAAACTTTGCTTAGTTGGAATCATATCATCCAGTAGATAGTTGCTCTGGATTACAGCATCAATTTTATGGTGGTTATCTTGCTTGATCTTTACACGGATAGTTGATCAAAGCACTTGGGTCATCTGGGTGCTGCTTTAAGGCACACTCAGCCGTCTCAACCATAATTTTTTCATTCTGAAGCCTTTCATAGCAGTAATGGTACTGGTTGGCAAATTCAGGATTATTAGGGTATCTCTTTAGAGTGGCGTAATTTCCCTGATTAGATTTAGGATGTCATTTTGATCCAATGATCGGCTCCAGGTAAAGATAAATGTGATCAGGTCAAGATCAGATATACCAGGTGTGGCGGCTGCTAATGTTACGATGGATTCAGTTATATGATCTGACTTATCAAGGTGGGGCGAGGATTCAATACCCAGCTACTGTAACCTGTTTAGTGGTATTATCCCTTTCATGGTCATAAGTGCATTGATTATCAGCATCCACTGTCACGATGACAAAGTCTTATGCATTCTTCATTAGAAAAGTAAAAAGGTACATTTTGCGGTCAAACAACCTTCATATATGGTAAATTCAATTTTTTACAGCTATCCCCACCCTTTTAAAACCTTTATTTTACTTTTGAACCGCATTAAACAAACCACACAGGTTTCTGGTTGTCAATTACCCGGATAAAAATTCATAGCATGTATCGTGAAATGGGGGGAAACATAACAGAGACGTCAAATTTAATCTTTGAATAAATGAAAAATTTTAAGCCTATTTACTGATGCAAAATCATTTGGTTATCATCCATGATGATTATTATAATATAAGTTTTATTAAATGATTCCACAAAACGAAAATATATGTCAATGGAACATATTCTTTTTGCTCTTAATGCAACTTATGAAAACAAACAATTGATTATCATTATATAGGAGATAAAAAAGTAGAAGACAAAAAAAACCCGGTTCCATCATCAGCATCTGATATCTGAGAGAGGAAAGACCGGGACTGCTTTACAAAGAAACAAACTATTTTGGTAAACTGCATAATAATAATGCTATTTATTTTTATGCAATGAATTATAAATCAATAAGAACAAAGAATACTTACAAAAGGTCTTTTCAGATGAACGCATTTCCAAGTTTTTAAAAGCCCATTCAGATAAAGAAAAAAAAGCCTTGTTACATTATCAAACCAATATTGAATTATGTGAATCCTTTTATCCTATTATGTCCGTATTAGAAGTAGCGCTTAGAAATAGTATTAATAGAGAATTAATTACTGAATATGATACAAAAGACAGGTATACACAATTTGCATCAACACCAGGTCTAAAGTCATTGAATCGGAGTATAACATCGGCGCAATCCCAAATAACTAACCGCAATGAACAAATTTCACCATCAAAGGTCGTGGCTGAATTAACCTTGGGATTCTGGGTTCAACTATTTAATGCAGAATATGAATTGATATTATGGAAGGACCTAAGAAGGGTATTTCCCTTTATGCCCAAAACCCAGCGTCAAAGGCATAACATATCTGCAACCCTAAATAATTTTAGAAACTTTAGAAATCGGATTTTCCATAATGAACCAATCTGCTGGAATTTGAATAAACTGGAAGATATTTATGATACTTTAAAACAAATAATGGTATGGATCAATCATGATTTACCTATCTGGTTCACACCAATAGATAGAT
>Ga0164242_10006681_pt1 | contig 12683 bp, 12 predicted proteins | sample OricomgcompostMG_FD_108783 | JGI IMG/M metagenome (GOLD analysis project Ga0164242, IMG submission 108783) | Miracle-Growth compost microbial communities from Emeryville, California, USA - Original compost - Miracle growth compost (MG) ... | reverse complement strand
TCCGGGGAAATGCGTCGTCGGCGACGCGGAGGCGGCTTCGGGGCAGGGCGCCATCGACGAATCGACTCGGCGGTAGCGGGTCTTGACGATCAGCATCGGTGACTCCTTTCACCCGAAGAGAGCTCGGGCGGCGGGAATCGTGACGCGGTTTCCGGAACTTTTTTTGGGCGACTGGATCGCGAGGTCCCGGAGCGGGATGAAGAGGGCCCGCGCGATCGCTCAGAGCACGAGATACCCGAGTACGCCGCATGCGACGACGACGGCCCATGGCGGCGCCTTCCAGGCGACGAGGGCGACGAATGCGGCGGCCGCTACCGCGAGGGCTCGGGCGGACCCGATCCCCTCGGTGAACACCGGGTCGTAGAGGGCGGCGGCGAGGATGCCGACGACCCCCGCGTTCACCCCCATCAGCGCGCGGCGCACGAGCCGCGCCCCGCGCAGCGCCGACCAGAACGGGAGCGCGCCGAGCACGAGCAGCGCGCCGGGCAGGAAGATGGCGACGAGCGCGATGGCGGCGCCGAGCACGCCGCTCGGGCCGGACTGCATGACGCTCCCGAGATACGCGGAGAAGGTGAAGAGCGGCCCCGGCATCGCCTGAGTCGCGCCGTAGCCGGCGAGGAATGCGTCGTGCGACACGAGCCCCGTCGGCACCGTCGCCTGCTCGAGCAGCGGCAGGACGACATGCCCGCCGCCGAAGACGAGCGCGCCCGAGCGGGTGAAGACGTCGGCGAGCCGGACGGTCGGGTCGCCGGTGAGCGCGAGCGCGATCGGCAGCGCGGCGAGCAGCATCGCGAACAGCCCGAGGCAGACGACGCCGGCGCTCCGGCCCCAGCGGAGCTCGAAGGCGGCCTCGTCGTCTGCGGCGCGCGGCGGCTCACGGAGCCAGATCAGGCCGACCACGGCCGCGGCCGCGATGACGACGAGCTGCATCGGCGCCCACGGGACGACGAGGATCGCGGCCATCCCGAGCACGGCGATCGTCGCGCGCTTCGCGTCCGGCGTCAGCGTGCGCGCCATGCTCAGGACCGCCTGCGCGACGACGGCGACCGCGGCCGCCTTGAGCCCGAGCAGCCAGCCGCTGCCCGTCACGTCGCCGAGGGCCGCCGCGCCGTAGGCGAACGCGACGAGCACGATCGCCGAGGGGAGGGTGAATGCGGTCCACGCCGCGAGCATCCCCGCGAGCCCGGCGCGCTGCAGGCCGAGCGCCATCCCGACCTGGCTCGACGCGGGTCCCGGGAGGAACTGGCAGAGCGCGACGAGATCCGCGTACGCCGTCTCGCTGAGCCACTTCCGGCGGACGACGAATGCGTCCCGGAAGTAGCCGAGGTGCGCGATCGGGCCGCCGAAGCTCGTCACGCCGAGCCGGAGGAATGCGACGAAGACCTCGCCGGCGTTCCCCGGATGCCGCGTCGCGGGGAGCGGCCGCGTGGGCGCGTTCGTCACGCGGGCATTATCCGCGAGCGGCGTGAACGATCCCGGTCCCTCAGCGACCGGAAATGTCAGACCCGGGCGAGCAGCGAGCCGATCGCGCTCGTGAAGAGCCGCAGCCCGTCGATGCCGGAGCGCATCGCGGCCGGAGTGTCCGGCCCGAAGCCCGGCTCCACCGCGTGCTCCGGGTGCGGCATGAGCCCGACCACGTTGCCGCGCTCATTCGTCAGGCCGGCAATGTCGTTCATCGAGCCGTTCGGGTTCACGTCGACGTAGCGGAAGACGACGCGGCCCTCGCCCTCGAGCATCTTGAGCGTCTCGTCGTCGGTGATGTAGCCGCCCTCGCCGTTCTTCAGCGGGATGACGATCTCCTCGCCGACCTCGAACTCGTTCGTCCACGCCGTCTCGGCGTTCTCGATCCGGAGGCGCTGGTCGCGGCAGACGAACGTCCCCCGGTCGTTCCGCACGAGGCCGCCCGGCAGGAGGTGCGATTCGACGAGGACCTGGAAGCCGTTGCAGACGCCGAGGACCAGCAGCCCGCGGCCGGCCGCGTCGACGATCTCGCGCATGATCGGCTGCTGCGCGGCGATCGCGCCGCAGCGCAGGTAGTCGCCGTAGCTGAAGCCGCCGGGGAGGACGACGGCGTCGACGTCCTGCAGGTCGTGGTCCCCGTGCCACAGGGCGACGGGCTCGGCGCCCGCGATCCGCACGGCGCGCTGCGCGTCCCGGTCGTCGAGGGAGCCGGGGAAGGTGACGACGCCGATCTTCGGCATGCTCAATGCGTCTCCCCCGCGATGACCTCGGTGAATTCGTCCATCTCGTCCTCCGCGCCGCCCACGTAGACGGCGACGACGTCCTCGATGACGGTGTTCGCGAGGAAGTCCTCCGCGAGCGTGCGCGCCTCGGCGAGCGCCTGCTCCGTGGCCGGGCCGTCGATCGTCAGCTCGAAGCGCTTCCCGATCCGGACGGAGGCGAACTTCTCGTGGCCGCCGCGCTGCAGGGCGCCGAGCGTCGCCTTCCCCGCCGGGTCGAGGAGCTCCGGCTTCGGCATCACTTCGACGACGATCACTGCCACACGGCAATCGTACCGGCGCGACCTGATCGCCCGCTTCCCCCGCTCCGCGCCACCCAGCCCTACCCCGCCTCCCCGGCCCCACCCCGCCTCCCGGCCCCTACCTGACCCCGCCCCGACTTCTGCGCATTCGTTTGCTCAATAACCGCATTTCTGCACAGGACACTGCACAGAAATCGGGGGCGGGCGCGACCTGATCGCCCGCCTCGCACCCTCGCCCGCTTCCCCCCGGATCCGCGCCGCGCACCCTCTCGGCGCCCAGCCCTCTCGGCTCGCCTCATCCCAGCTCGCCTCGCGTGGCTCGGCCCGACCCCGCCTCCCCGGCCCCTGCCTGGCCCCACCCTGCCTCCCCGGCCCTCCACTTCTGGGCATTCGTTTGCTCAATAACCGCATTTCTGCACAGGACACTGCACAGAAATCGGGGCCGGGCGGGGCTGGGGCGGCGCGACGGGCTGGGCTGGGAGGGAACGAGGGGCTGGGCTGGGAGGGAACGAGGGGCTGGGCTAGGAGGGAACGAGGGGCTGGGCTAGGAGGGAACGAGGGCTGGGATGGGAGGGAACGAGGGGCTGGGATGGGGAACGAGGGGCTGGGCGGGAGTGAACGAGAGGAAGATTCAGGCCGTGAGGCGCTCGATCAGCTCGGCGTAGCGGTCGCGCGTCCGCGACACGATGTCGGGCGCCAGCGCCGGCGGCGTCCCGGTCCCGTCCCAGTGGGCGCTCAGCCAGTCGCGGACGCCCTGCTTGTCCCAGGAGACGCCGCGCCGGCCCGCGTCGTAGGCGTCCTTGTCCCAGAAGCGGCTCGAGTCGGAGGTGAGCACCTCATCGCCGAGCACGATCTGCCGCTGCGGGTCGCCCGGCGTCGCCCCGAACTCGAACTTCGTGTCGGCGATGATGATGCCGCGCGCCTCGGCGATGTCGGTCGCCTGCAGGAAGATCGAGAGCGAGGCGTCCCGGAGCGCCACGGCGACGTCGGCGCCGACGAGCTCGACGACCCGCTCGAACGGGATGTTCTCGTCGTGCTCGCCCATGGGCGCCTTCCACGCGGGCGTGAAGATCGGCTCGGGGAGGCGATCGCCGTCCCGCAGCCCGGGCGGCAGGGCGACGCCGCAGACCGCCTGCGTCGCCTGGTACTCCTTCCAGCCGGAGCCGGTCAGGTAGCCGCGGACCACGCATTCGATCGGCCACATCTCGAGCCGCTCGACGAGCATCGCGCGATCGGCCACCTCGGCGGGGATCGGCGATTCGTCGGGGACGAGATGGTTCGCCACCTGGGGGAACCGCGCGAACCACCAGCGCGACAGCCGCGTCAGCAGCGCCCCCTTGCCGGGGATCGGCGGCTCGAGGACGTGATCGAATGCGCTGATCCGGTCCGACGCGACCATGAGCACCTGACCCGGGAGATCGGGGCGCTCGTAGAGGTCGCGGACCTTTCCCGAGTAGGTGCGGGTCCAGTCCGCCAGCCCTTCGTCTCGCTTCGCTCGCCCAGGGACCGATCCGCCGCTCACGCCTCCAGGCTACCGAGCACGTCGAAAAGGCCGCCGATCACTGCCGTCGGGCATAGCGCATTCATGATCCCCGCACCGATTGGATGAACGAATGAGCAGCGTCGCCGACCCCGTCAAGCCCGCGGCGACGAGCGCGGCGGCGCCCCGCCTCGGCTTCGCGCTCGCGATCGTGTGCATCGGCGTCGCGATGGGCACGCTCGATCTCACCGTCGTGAACGTCGCGATCCCGTCCATCCGCGTCGCGCTCGGCGCCGACGAGGCGACGGCGACGTGGATCAGCGCCGGCTTCTCGCTCACGACGGCCCTGACGCTCGTGCCGGGCGGCCGGCTCGGCGATCGCTTCGGGCACGTGTGGATGTACGTCGCGGGTGTCGCGCTGTTCAGCCTCGCGAGCCTCGTCACGGGCCTCGCCGCCGGCCCTGCGATGATCATCGGCTCGCGGATCGCGCAGGGGATCGGCGCCGGCCTCATCTTCCCGTCGGCGGGCGCCCTCATCCAGCTCATGTTCACGGGGCGCGCGCGGGGTCGGGCGCTCGGCATCTACGGCATGGTCGTGTCGATCGGCGCGGCGACGGGCGGGCTCCTCGGCGGGTTCGTCATCGGGGCGTTCGGGGCCGAGTACGGCTGGCGCATCCTCTTCTTCATCAACCTGCCCGTCGGCCTCTTCGCGGCGATCGCCGCGATCGTCGTGCTCCCGCGGCACGCGCGGCACCGGCACGTCGGCTTCGACTGGGGCGGGCTGGCGCTGCTCGCCGTCGGCCTGCTCGCCGTCCTCATCCCGATCATGCTCGGCCGCGGCGCCGGCTGGCCGTGGTGGACGTGGGCGAGCATGGCGGCCGGCGTCGTCATCGTCGCGCTGTTCCTCCGCTGGGAGTCGTACGTCTCGGGACGCGGCCGCACGCCGATCGTGCCGCCCGAGCTCTTCCATCGCCGGGCGTTCAGCGCCGGGGTCGCGGTCGCGTTCTGCTTCTTCGCCTCGTTCACGAGCCTGTTCTTCTCGTTCTCGCTCTACTGGCAGGCGCAGCTCGGGCACTCCGCTCTCTCGCTGTCGCTCCTCTCGACCCCGTTCGCGTTCGGGGCGATCCTCGGCAGCTCGCAGAGCGCCCGGCTCACCGAGCGCTTCGGCCGGGGCCTGCTGCTCTTCGGCATCGGCCTGCTCGCCGTCGCGTTCGCGTCGGCCGCCGTGATCGTCGCCGCGATGCCGGGCGAGGATCTCGAGTTCTGGATGTTCATGCCGTCGATGCTCGTCGCCGGCATCGGGAACGGGGTCTCGATCAGCCCGAACGTCCAGTTCGTCGTCGCGGCGGTCGAGCCCGCATCCGCCGGCGCCGCGAACGGCGTCCTGACGACGACGCAGCGGCTCGGCGCGGCCATCGGCGTCTCGCTCCTCGCGACGCTGTTCTTCGGCGTCGGGATCGTCGCGGCGATCTCGATGGCCGTCGTCTTCGCGATCGCGGGCGTGCTCGCGACGCTCGCGCTCCCCCGGCGGTACGGCGCCGCGTAGGCGTGCGTCAGCTGACGGACCGCATCTCGGCATTCACCGACTGCACGGTGTTCGGGCAGACGAACCACGTCTGCACACCGATCACGAGCGCAGGCCCCGTGCCGGAGCGGGATCGCGCCCGCTACGCGATGCCGGCCGCGATGTCGCGCCGGTAGTGCCCGCCCTCGAGGCCGATGCCCTCGAGCGCCGCGTATGCCTTGTGCCGCGCGTCCTCGAAGGTCGGGGCGAGCGCGACGACCGACAGCACCCGGCCGCCCGTCGCGACGAAGCCGCCGTCCGGAGTCCGGGCGGTCGCCGCGTGCGCGACCGACACGCCCTCGAATCCGCCGCGCTCGTCGAGCCCGGTGAGCGTCCGTCCGGTCACGGCCGCCTCCGGATAGCCCTCGCTCGCGAGGACCACGGTGACCGCGACGTCCTCGCAGAACTCCGGCGCGCGCATTCCTCCGAGCGTCCCCGTCGCCGCCGCGTACATGAGGTGCGACAGCGGGGTCTGCAGCCGGGGCAGCACGGCCTGCGTCTCGGGGTCGCCGAAGCGCGCGTTGAACTCGATGACCCGCATGCCCGACGGCGTGATGATGAGGCCGCAGTAGAGAAGGCCGATGAATGGGGTCTGCTCGGCCGCGAGCTGGCGCACGGTCGGCAGCGCGATGCGCTCGGTGACCTCCTCGACGAATCCCGGCGGGAGCCACGGGAGCGGGGTGTAGGCGCCCATCCCGCCGGTGTTCGGGCCCGCGTCGCCGTCGTTCACCCGCTTGTAGTCCTGCACCGGGGTGAGCGGCAGGACGTGGGTGCCGTCCGTGATGAAGAAGAGGGAGACCTCGCGACCCTCGAGGTACTCCTCGACGAGGATGCTCCCGTGCTGGAGCCAGTAGGCCGCGTGCTCGGCCGCCGCGGCTCGGTCGTCGGTGACGAGGACGCCTTTGCCCGCCGCGAGGCCGTCGGCCTTGACGACGTACGGCGCGCCGATCTCGTCGAACGCGCGTTCCGCCTCCTCGATCGTCGCCGCCCGCGTCGAGGCGCCGGTCGGGACGCCGGCGGACTCCATGATCCGCTTCGCGAACGCCTTGCTCCCCTCGAGCGCCGCCGCCGCCTTGCCCGGGCCGAAGACCGCGATGCCGCGCGGGCGCAGCGCGTCGGCGACACCCGCGACGAGCGGCGCCTCGGGGCCGATGACGACGAGGTCGATGTCGTTGTCGACGGCGAAGTCGGCGACGAGCGCAGGGTCGTTCGGGTTGAGGGCGACGGTCTCCGCCTCGGCCGCGATGCCGGCGTTGCCCGGCGCCGCGATGATCTCGTGCGCGGTCTCCTCGCGCAGGAGCGCCTTGACGATCGCGTGCTCCCGGGCGCCGGAGCCGAGGACGAGGATGCGCACCCGACGAGCCTAGCGGCGCCGCTTCGCGGTGCGCCCGTTCGCTTCGCCGCGCGCCCGTCCGCCCACCGCCTGCCTGGGCGTTCCCGCCCACCGCCTGCCCGGACGTTCCCGCCCCACCGCCTGCCCGGACGTTCCCGCCCCACCGCCCGCCCGAACGTTCCCCAGCCGCCGAACCGCGCGGAATGCGCCGAACCGCGCTGAGAATCGCGTCCGGTTCGGCGCATTCCGCGCGGTTCGACGCCGATGTGCCCGCGATGTGCCCGGGTCGGTTGCGATGGGCCTCAGGCGGTGCGATGTGGCTGCCGTGCGCGGCCCGGCGCGGGAGGATGGGGGAATGGCGCGGAAGCGGATCCCGGACGGCGACGGGCTCGCGGCGCTGCGGCTCGCGCTCGGGGCCGGTGCCGCACGCGAGGACACGGCGCTCGCGGTCCGCTGGCTGCTCCAGCTGCTCGCCGAGCGCGCACCGGGGAACTCGGTGGAGGTGCGGGTGCCCCCGTTCGGTGCGGTGCAGGCCGTCGAGGGCCCGCGGCACACCCGCGGCACGCCGCCGAACGTGATCGAGATGGTCCCGCCTGTATGGCTCGCGCTCGCGACCGGCCGGCGCGCGTGGGCGGAGGCGCTCGCGGGCGGCGAGGTGTCGGCGAGCGGGGCGCGCGCGGATCTGTCAGCGTTCCTGCCGCTCATCTCCAGGAGAATCGACGGGTGACCGATCAGATCCCAGTGACCGACGAGTCGGAGCCCGGTGTCGAGCAGTACCGCGCGGCGGTCCGGCGGGCGCCGAAGCTCGGCGTCTTCCTCGGGCTCGGCGGCGTCCTCGGCGCCATCGTCGCGGGCATCCTCACGGCCGCCCAGGACCGCGGCACGAGTCAGGCCGGCGACGCCGGAGCGATCTCCGACAACGGCCTATGGGTCGTCGTCGTGTTCTTCTTCTCGATCGCAATCGGCATGGCGGTCGGCGCCGTCGTCGCGCTCATCCTCGATCGCGCGAGCCGGCGCCGCACCGCGATCATCACCGTCGAGCGCGGCGTCGTCGAGACGGAGTGGGACGAGGATCAGACCGGTGCGACGGAGGAGGAGCCGGGGAATGCGGGGGCCGGGAATGCGGAGCCCGGGAATGCGGGGCTCGGGCATGCGGAGCCGGGGAATGCGGACGCGGCCACCGGCTCGGAGGTCGCCGAGAATTCCTCTCCCGATGTCGGAGGCCGGGCTTAGCCTCCCGGCATGAGCGTCACCTTCAGTCCCTACCTCGCGTTCCCGGGCACCGCCCGTGAAGCGCTGAGCTTCTACGCCGACGTGCTCGGCGGCACCGTCGAGATCTCCACCTTCGGCGACTTCGGCTACAGCGACCCGGCGGTCGCCGAGCAGGTCATGCATTCGACCTTCACGGCCGAAGGCATTCGGTTCCACGCGTCGGACAGCCCCGACCGGCCGGCGGGGGCACCAACCGACGGCCAGCCGAGGGTCGGCGTCTCGCTCGCGATCACCGGCTCCGAGCGGGGGAATCTCGACGAGGTCTTCGCACGGCTCGCCGAGGGCGGTCAGATCAAGCTGCCGCTCGCGAAGCAGGTGTGGGGCGACTATTTCGGCCAGCTCACCGACAAGTACGGCGTGGTCTGGATGGTCGACTTCCGCGACCCGTCGGGCGAAGCCGGGACGGAGCCGGAGCCGGGCAGCTGACTCAGCTGAGCTGGTTCGCCTCGACCCATGCGAGGTACTCGTCATCGACGGCGCCGGTCACGTATTCGCCGGTGAAGCAGGACATCTCGAGGTCGGTGACGTCCGAGCCCTCGATGATGGCGTCCCGCATGTCCGACACCTCCTGATACACGAGGTAGTCGGCGCCGAGCTCCTGGGCGATCTCGGGGATCGTGCGGCCGGCCGCGACCAGCTCCTGCCGGGACGGCATGTTGATGCCGTAGACGTGCGGGTAGCGGACGGGGGGTGCGGCCGAGCTGAAGGTCACGGAGTTCGCGCCCGCCTGCCGCGCCATCTCGACGATCTCGTGCGAGGTCGTGCCGCGGACGATCGAGTCGTCGACGATGAGGATGTTCTTGCCCTTGAACTCGCTCGACATCGCATTCAGCTTCTGCTTGACCGACTTCTTCCGCTGCTCCTGACCCGGCATGATGAACGTCCGGCCGACGTAGCGATTCTTGTAGAAGCCTTCGCGGTATTCGATCCCGAGCCGCTGGGCGACCTGCATCGCGGCCGGACGGGATGAGTCGGGGATCGGCATGACGACGTCGATCGCGCCGGAGGGGGTGTGCTTCGCGATCGTGGCCGCGAGCCGGTCGCCCAGCCGGAGCCGGGCCTCGTAGACGGAGATCCCGTTCATCACGCTGTCGGGGCGGGCGAGGTACACGTACTCGAACGAGCAGGGGACGAGCCGCGGGTTCTTCGCGCACTGGCGGGAGTGCAGCTCGCCGGAGCGCGTGATGAAGATCGCCTCGCCGGGCGCGACCTCCCGGACGATCTCGTAGTCGGCGTTCTCGAGGACGAGCGACTCGGAGGCGACGACCCACTCGGTGCCGACGAGCCCCTCGCTCTTCCGGCCGAGGATGAGCGGCCGGATGCCGTAGGGGTCGCGGAAGGCGAGGAGGCCCTCACCGGCGATGAGTGCGATGCAGGCGTAGGAGCCCTCGACCCGCTCGTGGAGCGTCTCGATCGCGTCGAACACCTGGTCCGGGTCGAGCGAGCTGCCCCGCACCTGCGCCTGGAGCTCGTTCGCGAGGACGTTCACGAGGGCCTCGGTGTCGGAGTGCGTGTTGAGGTGCCGCCGGTCGCGGTGGAAGAGCTCGTCGGTGAGCTGGCGGACATTCGTGAGGTTCCCGTTGTGGACGAGCACGATGCCGTACGGCGCATTCACGTAGAACGGCTGCGACTCCTGCTCCTGCTTCGCATCGCCCCGCGTCGTGTAGCGGACGTGGCCGAGGCCCATGGTGCCGAGCAGGGCCCGCATGTCGCGGGTCCGGTATGCCTCGCGGACCTGGCCGCGTGCCTTGTGCATGTGGATCGTCGAGCCGTCCGCGGTCGCGATGCCGGTGGAGTCCTGCCCGCGATGCTGGAGGAGTCCGAGGCTGTCGTAGATGGACTGCGCCACGGGGCTGGACGAGACGATGCCGACGATGCCGCACATTTGCGGAATGGCTCCCAGAAGTTCCGCCGTTCGCACCCGATCGGGTGCGGTCCATCCTCCCATACGCCACCGGTGAACGTCCTGACGGGGCCGCCCGGCGTCGCCGTCGGGCCTCCGAGCACGCGGGCCGATCTCGTCTACCCTGGTGCGCGTGACCGGCGACAGCAGCCAGACCTACCGCGAGGCGGGCGTCGACACCGCCGCCGGCGATCTCGCCGTCGAACTGATGAAGTCGGCGGTGCGGCGGACGCACGGGCCGGAGGTGCTCGGCGGGGTGGGCGGCTTCGCAGGCCTCTGGGATGCGAGCGCGCTGCAGGGCTACCGGCATCCGCTCCTCGCGACGAGCACGGACGGCGTCGGCACGAAGGTCGCGATCGCGCAGGCGCTCGACAAGCACGACACGATCGGCCAGGACCTCGTCGGCATGGTCGTCGACGACATCGTCGTCCTCGGTGCGAAGCCGCTCTTCCTGACCGATTACATCGCCTGCGGCCGGGTGGTCCCCGAGCGCATCGCGGAGATCGTCGGCGGGATCGCGCGGGCCTGCGAGGCGACGGGCACCGCGCTCGTCGGCGGCGAGACGGCGGAGCACCCCGGGCTCATCGGACCGGATGACTACGACGTCGCCGGGGCCGCGGTCGGCGCGGTCGAGGCGGATGCGGTCCTCGGTCCCGAGCGCGTCCGTGAGGGCGACGTCGTCCTCGGGCTCGCGAGCTCTGGCCTCCATTCGAACGGCTTCTCGCTCGTCCGCCACATCCTCGGCACGGCGGGCATCGGCGTCGAGGACCGGCTCGACGAGTTCGGCGGAGTCGTCGGCGAGATGCTCCTCACGCCGACCCGCCTCTACACGACGCCGTTGCTCGGCCTCCTCGACGACGAGGACCTCGGCGCGTCCGTCCACGCCATCTCGCATGTGACCGGGGGCGGCATCGCCGCGAATCTCGCTCGCGTCCTCCCGCGCGGCGCCTGGACGGAGCTCGACCGCTCGGCCTGGGCGGTCCCCGAGGTCTTCCGCACGCTCTCGTCGATCGCCGACACGACGCTCGAGTCCGCCGAGGGCACGTGGAACCTCGGCCTCGGCATGCTCCTCGTCGCCGCACCCGCGGACGCCGAGGCGATCGGCGCGGCACTCACGGCCGAGGGCATCCCGACCGCCGAGATCGGCCGGGTGAACGGGGCCGACGGGGCCGGACGACCCGCCGGCGATGACTGGGTCGAGGGCGCGAAGGGCGTCGACGGCGGCGCCGTCCGGCTCGTCGGGACGTACCGCGGCTGACGCGGACGTCGGGAACCGGGACGATGATGGCCGAGATCCGGAGCGACCGGACGTTCGTCGACGCGCGCGGCGTGACGATCCATTACTCGGTCTGGGCGCGCAACCAGCCGCGCGGCGTCGTGCAGCTCCTCCATGGACTCGGCGAGCACCGGCACCGCTACCGGCAGCTCGCCGAGGTGCTCGTCGCCGCGGGGTACAGCGTGTGGGCCGACGACCACCGCGGGCACGGCGAGACGGGGATGGCGCAGTGGCGCGGGGACGCGTCGAGGCTCGGGCGCCTCGGCCCGGGCGGCATGCGCGCGACGATCGAGGCGGTCCGGCAGTTCGGCGAGATCGCGCGGGACGCGAATCCGCGCATTCCGTTCATCCTGCTCGGCCACTCCTGGGGTTCCCTCCTCGCGCAGATCCTCCTGAACCGTCAGCCCGAGGCCTACGACGGGGTCGTCCTCTCAGGCAGCGCGTACCGGACGTTCACCGACATGAACGGCGGGGACCTGAATGCGCGGCATCGCGCGCTCGGCGATCCTCAGTACGAGTGGATCAGCCGCGATCGCGCGGTGGTCGAGGGGGCCGCGAAGGATCCGCTCATGTTCGCTGCGACGGCGCTGAAGCTCTTCGGCCTCCCCGACACGCTCCGGCTCCTCGGCCGGCCGGCGCGCGGCCTCGGCAGGCATGGCGACGTCCCGATGCTGCTGCAGGTCGGGTCCGATGACGCGTTCGGCGGCGAGGGGTCCGTCGCGAAGCTCGCGGATGCGTATGCGCAGCGCGGCGGCCTCACCGACGTGACGTCGATCGTCTATCCCGGCGCCCGGCACGAGGTCTACAACGAGACGAACCGCCAGGAGGTCTATGCCGACCTCATCGCCTGGCTCACGGAGCGCTTCCCCGGCTGAGCGTCTCGCGGCGGGCCGCTTCGTCTCCCCGCGCTCGCTGAGCGACCGAGTTCGGTCCCTGAGCGCGGCGGAGCCGAGGCGAAGGCGCCTGTGCCTAGGCTCGAAGCCATGCACGGCGAGTACAAGGTGCCCGGCGGCAAGCTCGTCGTCGTCGATCTCGACGTCGTCGACGACCGGCTGGCGAGCGTCCGGGTCGCCGGCGACTTCTTCCTCGAGCCCGACGAGGCGCTCGGCGACATCGAGGCGGCGCTCAATGGCATGCCCGCCGAGGCGTCTGGGGACGACTATGCCGCCGCCATCCGGCGGGGGCTGCGGCCGGGGGCGGTCCTGCTCGGACTCTCGCCCGAGGCGGTCGCGACGACCGTGCGCCGAGCACTCGCGCGGGCCACCGCATTCACCGACTATCGCTGGCGGCTGCTGCGCGGCCCGGCGCTCGACCCGCTCACCCAGGTCGCGCTCGACGAGGTGCTCGCGAATCGCGTCGGCGAGGGGCTGCGG
>Ga0164242_10006680_pt1 | contig 12683 bp, 14 predicted proteins | sample OricomgcompostMG_FD_108783 | JGI IMG/M metagenome (GOLD analysis project Ga0164242, IMG submission 108783) | Miracle-Growth compost microbial communities from Emeryville, California, USA - Original compost - Miracle growth compost (MG) ... | reverse complement strand
TCGGCGTAGTAGCGGGTCAGCGGCGACGACCGATCCGCAGCGCCGTCACCGCGCGCAACGCTGTCGATCAGGTAGGCGTAGCCGGTCCCGAGCTTCATCCGCCGTATCGAGATCGTCATGCCGTCTGGCCGGCCAGGCGTAAGCGTTTCACCTTATGCAAGCGGCCGATTCCCCCGGGTGCCAGCGGTGTAAGGCTCTGGTTTTGGTGGGGAGCGTGAGCGCGGGTGATGGTGATGGTGATGGTGATGGGCGGTGACGGCTCGGGTCGGTGGTCGGGCCGGTGATCGCTGGTGAGTCATTGTGATGCTGACGGTGGGCGGTCGTAGTGTGCCGATCATGGGTCAATCTCCGGCCGATGCGCGGGCGCTTCTACAAGCCGCGCTCGGCACACGCGGGCGCGGCAGCGCGGTGCTGCCCCGCCTCGCGCGAGCAAGGATCGCCGAGGACGATGCTCTGGCGGCGTGGTCCGACGCCGTCACCGACTACGACGACGCGCTCCAGCGACGCCAGCGTGTCCTCGACCGCGCCGAGGCCGGTGTTCATCGCCGGATGTCCCCGCTGACTCCCGCCCGGTACATGCGCATGGAACACACCCTCGCTTGCGTGAGGGCGTACCACCGTTCGCCTGCGTGGGTGCGCGACATGCTCCACGTCCAGCGGACCCGCCCGGCCGTGAACGAGGCCCGTCGCCGACTCGCGTCTCTCACAGCCGTCGAGGACGCGAGAGTCGCCGACGCGCGTCAGGCCCGAGCTACCGCGACCGCAGACTTGATCGGAGCGCTCGGGCTGAGCTGGGCGGCCCACGTGACGGGACTGAGGCCGCAACGGTTGGGCATGATGCGCGCCGGCCGCTAGGCCCCCGTCGCGCTCGTTCTGCCGTTCGCGCTGGTACGCAACACGACGCACACACGACAGGGGCAGTGCCGAAACGCACCCGCCTGTTCCCTGCGTCGGTGACTCGACTACGCCTGACCGGCCTCCTTGCAGACGCTCTCGTTCCCGAGGGCCGGTCGAGAGGTGACGCGAATGACCCGAACACGAAAGCCAGATCCGGCGATGCTGGACCGGCTCCGTCAAGCCCGAGCCGTCGAGGACACCGCGCTCGCGACGGTCGCCGCAGCACACGCGACCGTTGACGCGGCTGCTGCCAAACGCGCCGACGTGCTCGCCGCCCTCGACGCGACGGTCGCAGAGGCGCAAGCCCAACTCGCGCGAGCCCGCGCCGAACTTGTCGACGCGGCCGGCCTGGACCGCGCAGCGCTCGCGCTCGGGTTGACCAATGCCGCGTTGCGCAAGAGCCTGCCCACCGGCGAGCGCGCCAAGGCGCGCAACACGGCCAGCGGCGCTGTCATCGACGCCGACCAGGCACGGCTGAGCGCCGGGGGTGAGCGCTGATGGCCACTCCGAACCCGGAGCGGGTCCGTGCCGTACTGCGCGCCGCGCTCGTCGAGCACGCCACCGAACTCGGCCTCGACCCCGCCTCCGTGCGCTTCCCCCGACCGAACGCCATCACCGCCACCACCGGAAACGGTGAAGCGCTCAGCGTGGACGTCGGCGTCTACGGGATGACGCGATAAGGACCGCGCCGCTCGCGGGCTCGGGATAGGCTCGACGACCGTTAAACCCTGCCAGCGTGTCCGAGACGGGCGTCTGACTGCGGTTCTCGCCGTGTCACGAGGACGACTGTCGGAGGGCGGCCACCGTGTCACACGTACGCCGCGTCGACCATGTCGACATCACTGTCGCGGACCTCGACTCAGTGACGGCGTTGTTCCTCGGGCTGGGTTTAGAGGTCGAGGGCACGCGGATGTTCGTTGAGGGCGAGTTCTTGGACATGGTCATCGGCATCCCTGACTCCCACACTGAGATCGTCAGGCGTCGCCACCGGACGGCACGGCGATGCCCGGCTGGAGCTGTCGAGCTTCGTCCGGCCCGACGATGAGCAGGAATCACCAGCCGCGATGGCCAATGAGACTGGGGCTGCGCAACGCGGCCTTCGCGGTTGATGACCTCCGGCCGCGGCCATCGACCGGCTGGCCGCGGCCCGCTACGGGCTGGTCGGCGCCGTCGGCCGGTACGAGAGCGTCTGGCCCATGGCCTACGTCCGCGGTCCGGAGAAGACCATCGTGTACTTGCCGAACGCATCGGCTGACGCCGCCGTCGACGGGGCCGGTGACCAGGACTTGCGCCGAGGGCACGCGGCGATCTCAACCAGCGGTTGCACTACCTCCTTGCCGGGCACATGACACGCAGCGCTCGAGCTGGAGCGCGGGTGCCCACCGCCCGGCGGATCCCGGTCGGTCGTCCCGCTGAAGGATCTGCCTGCGGGTCTGGTCGGCGCTGGCCCTGGCCCTGGCCCTGGGCCGTCCTAGCGCCTGACTCCGTCCGCCGAATTCCGCTCCCTTGCAGGACAGCGCTACGCGGGTACCCGTGAACCTGCGTCCTCGCCCCAGAGTGATTCGCACACGGCGTCCCTCACGTGCCGAGGTCGTGGAGCCTCCCGAGGAACGTCGAGCCCCGACATAGGGTCGAGATAACTTCCGACCTAAAGCGAGGACCATGCGGATCCGGCGAATCGACATCGAGAACTTCCGCGGCATTAAGTCAGCCTCCTGGCGACTGCCACTCGGTCGCCGATTTTTCGCCCTGATCGGCCCCGGTGACTCCACGAAGACGACCGTCCTGACCGCACTCGAGCGCGCGCTTCACGACCGTGCAGGGCAGAGCGCCGTGGACACTGACTTCTACGACGTCGACGTGGCTCATCCAGTTCGCATCCGGGTCGCAGTCGACGAGCTGCCGGATGAACTCATCGCTATGGACGCGTTTGGCGGCTTCCTCGCCGGCATCGACGACAACGGCGAGTGGATGCACGACCCCGTCGATGAGGTTCAGCGCTGCGTCATTGTCGAGTTTCTGGTCGAGGCCGACCTCGAGCCTGTCTGGCAGTCCTACCGACCTCCGCTAGAAGGGCTGGACGACGAGGAGTCGCGCCCTGTCCGGGCGCGGCACCGGTCGCGGATGACGGCCTACCGGATCGACGACCGCATCGACGCACACCTGAGGTGGTCACGGAGCTCGTCCCTCGGAAAGCTCACATCCAGCCGGGACGACACCCGATCGACTCTCACACTGGCAGGACGCGCCGCACGCGACGCTGCTGCGAGCGCTATCACTGACGCTCTGAAGACACTGGCAAGGGAGGTACAGGAGCAGGTTCAGGCGATCGGCACAACGGAGTTTGCGGACCTGAAGCCCGGACTCGACATCTCATTGACGAATAGCCAGGGAAACCTTGCGTTGTTCGAAGGCGACGTCCCCTTGACGAACTTCGGGCTCGGCACCCGGCGACTGACCGGGGCCGCGACGCAGCAGCTCGCGAACCAGGGCAGCGCAACCCTCCTCATCGACGAGGTGGAGCACGGCCTCGAACCGCATCGGCTGGTTCACCTCCTGGGCCATCTGCGGACTAGCGAGGCATTCTCGCAGGTGTTCGTCACCACCCACTCGCCAACCGCTCTGCAGCACCTCGAGCCCGAGGAACTGGTGATGGTCCGTTCGACCGACGGCGTGACCGAGCTGCGGCCCCTGGATAACCCGGACGAACTGCGTAGCCTGCTGAAAAGCAGGCCTGAGGCTTTCCTTGCGCGCCGCATCGTGATCAACGAGGGCAAGACCGAGTACGGGGTAGTCCTCGAGCATCTCGATGAGTGGAACCTCGGAACCGACCCTGAGCCAGCGCCGTCGGCCGCGCTCGGGGTCGTGCCCATCGAGGGCAACGGTGGGACCGGGTCGGCAACCTGGGCGCAACAGTTCCTCAAGGTTGGCTACGACATCGTGCTGTTCATCGACAGCGACGACGAGGCAGCGAACAACCTCGCGTCGACCATCGAGATCGCCGGCGGGACGGTCGTTCGGTGGAGCGGCGCACACAGCATCGAGACGGCGATCTGCGCACAGCTCGACGAGGCTGGGCTCAACGCATTCATCCAAGCCGCCCTGGACGTCGCCGACGACCGGGAGGCCTCCGCACAGTCATACGCGGCCAAACTCGTGACGAAGGGCGCACCCACTGCGAGCGAAGACGTCGACCCATTGAACGTCACTACCTGGGCCGAGGCGGGCGTCGACCTGGAGCGGGCTCGCGAGATCGTCGGCCTCGCCGCCAAGGGCAAGACCATCGACAAGGACAAAGCCTGGTTCAAACGGGTCGACAAGGGTCGTCGCCTCGGGCGGTTCATCCTCGATACGCCGGCGCTTCAAATCGGTGAAGTCAAGGCGACGTTCGACGAGCTGAAGGCTGCCATTTACGCCCGCCCGAAGTCACCACCCGCTGCAACGCCTAACCACCAACCGGAGCAGCCCAATGGCTGAGGAGTTGTCGGACGAATTGAAGGCCGACGCCGCAAGGTTCGTCGACGCCCTGCCTGCCTCGGTCGTCATGCCGGCCGGCTCGGGCAAGACCCATGTGCTCGCGGCCGCCGCAAAGCACGTCGTCGTCGGCGGCGGCAAGGTCCTGGTAATCACTCACACCAATGCGGGCGTCCAGGCCGTTGCTTCCCGCCTGAAGCGGTTCGGGGTGACGACCGGCGTTCACGTCACGACCATCACGAGCTTGGCATTCTGGCTCGCCCGCGCTTACCCGGTGCTCGGCGAGCGCATCGTTTCGCGCGTGATGGTTCCCGACGACTCACAGGACTACGTGCAGGCCGCGACCCGCGCCCTGGTGCGTACGCATGTCAAGGCCGTCATGAGAGCCTCGTATACACACGTCCTCGTCGACGAGTACCAAGACTGCAACACCCAGCACCACGCCATGGTTCTGAATTTGAAGGCCGCGGTTGGCAGTGTCGGAGTCCTTGGTGACCCCCTCCAGGCGATCTTCGGGTTCTCCGAGCAGCTCCCTGATTGGGACGCGGTCCTCGGCGAGTTCCCTGAGTGCCCGGACATCACGCCGGAGCCCTGGCGCTGGGCCGGGCACAACGAGGATCTTGGCGCCTGGCTGCTCGAGATCCGCCCTCACCTCACCGCTGGCCGAGTCCTGCAGTTGGACAACATCAAGTACCCGTCCGGGGTCCGGTTCACGGACATCTCGGGGAACTACCGGGGACTGGCCAACGCAGCTCGGTCTGCGCTATCGCTGCCACCCGACGAGACCGTGCTTGTCATCAGCGCCCGGCACGCAGCCAGCGGCCGGAGCATCGCAGGCCAGCTCGACGGTCGGTACACCATCATGGAGGAGGTCGCCGGCAGCTTCATCGGTAGCTGGCTGGCCAAACTCGTCGACGCTGAGCCGGAGTATTACGCGTCCTGGCTCTTTGACTTCACCAAGAAGTGCCACGCAGGGAATGGAATCCTGGATCCCGCCTCGCTCGGCAAGTGCTACAGCCGCGGCGAGACCGGAGGCCACCTGCTGGAGTCGTCGGCGAAGCGCGAACCGGTTCGGATTGCCATCGATGCAATGGACCGCGTCGTGGTAAATCCCACCCTGGGTGAGCTGGCCGCGGCGATGGACGTCATCCCCAGCTCTGCTGGGATTAGGCTGCACTCGCACGAAGCCTGGTACGACGCCAAGACCGCAATCCGCGGGGCGGCAGCAGAGGGAAGCGACAAGTCACTTCTTCACACCGAACTCGCCAAAGCTCGCGACTCTCTGCGTCACACTGGGCGGCGCGAACGCCGCCGGATCATCTCCCGCACCTTGCTCGTCAAAGGGCTTGAGTACGACCACGTCATCATCGCGGACGCGGGTAACCATGCGGAGGTCAATGACCTGTACGTCGCTCTAACCCGCGCACGCAAGTCCATCAACATCCTCGCCAGCGGCAGATCGCTAACCCTCGTCGAATCGCCCAGGGGGCCCAAGGCCCACAAGAAGTTCTAGCGATCAAAGAAGAGACACCCGGCTGACTCGCGCCGCGAGGCGTACTGCTGGAAAGCGCTCGGCTTCGACGTGGCTTGCCTGCCATCTTCTTGACGCGAGACAGCGACCTCGCCGCGCGACGACTGGCTCCGCGGCCAAGTGTCTAGTTCTTGGGGTGGCGAAGCGGGCCCAAATAGCGACGATTAGCGACTACTCGGCGGTATCCCTTTCGCGATTTATGTGAGGTGGCGGATATGAAACGTGGCGGCGGCGCACCTCCAGTTGCGCGCCATCGAAGCTGGCGGTACCTATCGAGTGGTGGCTCTGCGAACGTGCCTGCATCGCTCAGGCCGCTCGGTGCGGCCAACTTTGGCGGCCTAGCAAATGGGTCAGGGGCGGAGTTGACGGTGGGTCTGGTCGAGTGGGCACGTGAGCTGTCTCGCGCCCAGCTGGAGGAGGTCCTCCCTCGACGCTGGGCGCATGTCCAGTCGGTCGCAACCGAAGCACAGCGGATCGCGGGACTTCTCGGCGAGGACGGGGATCTGCTGGTCGCGGCCGCTCTGTTACATGACGTCGGCTACGCGCCGCAGCTCGCGGCGGCTGGGTTCCACCCGTTGGACGGCGCACGCTACTTGACGTCGTTGGGAGCATCGCGGCGTTTGACGTGCCTGGTGGCCAGGCACTGCTGCGCCAGCCTCGAAGCCGAGATGCGCGGCGTGGAAGCCGATATCGCGCAGTTCGAGGACGAGGTGAGCGCGACGCGGGATGCGCTGTGGTACTGCGACATGGTGACCGGCCCCGATGGTCAGCGGTTGCGATTCGCCGACCGCGTCGCAGAGATACGGCAGCGCTACGGCGAGTCCACCCTCGTGAGCCGTTTCATCGTCCGCGCCTCCGCCGGGGAGCTGGGCGCTGCAGTCGAACGGACTATGGCACGGATGGCGCAAGCTGGTATCGATCAGCCGAGGTACGGCTGAGACTGCCGTTCGAACCCGTGGCTGATGCGGAGCCGCACGGACGGGTGCATATTAAGTTGCTCGACTCGGTCGCGCTCGACCCACTCGACATGGGTCGACTCATGGCTCGGGGTGAGCGTGCCGTCGATCGGCCGGCCTCGGAAGCAGACCGAGAACTCTTGTCGTACCTCGCCGTCGTCGTAGGCGATCACGTGTGCTGGGTCGGAGTAGATGCCGACGAGCCCGATGATCTCTATGCGGATCCCGGTCTCTTCCAGTGTTTCGCGGATCGCGGTAGCGGTGATCGATTCACCGATGTCCTGCGCCCCTCCGGGAATCGCCCACAGTCCGTTGTCGGATCTCTGGATCAGGAGCACCTGCGCCGCGTCGTTCTCGACGAAGGCTGACGCCGCGACGACGATGCTGTTCGCAGGCGGTGCGGCTGGGTCGTGGAAGTAGTCGAGTTTCGGCACTCGTCTTGACTACCACTTCGGTGCCCGCGCCGTGTCCCAGACCCGCTCGAAACTCTGCACGTACATGTCGAAGAGGTCGCCGCTGGCGAGCCTGCGCAGATGCTGCGCCGGCGCGTGGGGTGCGCCGAAGCCGTAGACGTGCGGGTTGACGATCATCTCGTCGTCGTAGCGGAAGATCGAGTTGTACAGGGTCGTCGAGTGGCAGCGGATCTCGACGCCCGGTGCGTCATGTAGGGCGTGGAAGTAGGCCAAGGCGTTTCGCGCCTTGGCCGGGATGGAGCTCTTGCCGATTCCCTCATCCTCGCTGAGCCGCGCCACCTCTCGGCTGGTCGGGTTCCCGAACATCAGACGGACGCGGACGCCGTCCTTGCCCTTGGCCCGCAAGGTCTTCAGCAGGCCAGGGGTCTCGGTTAGGAACATGCCGACGTACACGAGCACGCCGACCTCGCGCACGGCCTGGGACAGCAGCTTGCCCCACAGGTCAGCGGGCACGGCGTTGCGGTGCGGGTAGAAAGTCACGAGTTCTGATTGCGCCGCGCTGGCGGCTTTGTCGGCAGGCAGCGCGTCTGGCCATAAGTAGCGCTCGGACTCACCGAGCGTGGCGGCGAGCTTGTGGCGGTGGCGGGGGTAGGGCATGCGCCCTCGTGTGACCCACCGCTCGGCGGTCTTCGGGTCGACCTGCAGCGCTGCGGCGACATCGTCGGGAGTTAGGCCCTTGCGCGCCAGCGCGTCGCGTAAACGATCGTTCGCCATGAGAGCCTCCGGACCTCTAGGGACGACTTGAGCGTATCAGAGACGTCCCTAGATGTCCCACCGTGTGGTGCTGCCGTCCTCGGAAATCCGAAACCGTCGGAAGGGCAAACCCCCTGACACCCGCAGGAAGGCGCACCCCTTATGGCACCCGACCCGCTCCCGCCTCGTAAGCCCATCAGCAACCCCGACCGGCCGAAGCTGCCCCCGACGCGCCTGCCCGCTGAAGTCGCCGGAATCATCCGGTCCGCGTTCGCGCGGCGCGCCGACCTCGAAGCCGCCGGAGCGCGCGAGCGCTGTATGCAGCCGATGTGGGAGCTAGCGGCAGAGATCTGCTCCCGGTTCCCCTGCCTGGCGGCCGAGCCCGGCGTTGTCGGCATCCGGCTCTGCGAGCTGGCGGCTGACACGCCCGCCGACCAGGTCTGGGCCAGAGTGCGGACCGCGCCGCGAGCGGACGCTTGGGAGTACGCGCGCGACCACCACCATTGCGTTCGCGTCGGTGACTGGAGCGGGTGGGCAGCATGACCGCGCCGGGCGCGGACGACCCATACCGGGACCGGGCCGAACAGGTGTGCGCTCTCGTCACGCTTGAGACGGGATGCGTCTGGCCGGAACGCCTCGTCGACGCGATGGCGCTCGTGCTCAGCGCCATCGCCGACGTCGAGCAGGGTCGCGTCAAGTCGGCGCGCTACAACCCTAAGAACAGGATGCGGTGGCTGAGGGGCGAGACCACGCACGATCACGCCAGCCCGATCTTGCGCAGGCTGATCGACATCTACGGTCTGCGCGAACCGCTCGCGAGGCAGCTGTGCCATATCGCGCTGGGGACCGCTCGCTTCGATGACTGTGACGTGTTTGGCTCGTCGTCGGCGTTGCTGATGCACCTCGCCGGGGTGACCGTGGTCAGCGACCGCGTTGCCCAGCGGTGGGCCGCGTGTCTTGTTCGCGCCAGCGCGCCTGGTCCGGTCGCGAAGGCGACCACCAACCACCTGCGCCGCGCCGTCCAGCGCCACCGTCGCAGCCTGCTGCCAAGCAGCCCGAGGACCGGATGCGAGTCACGAGTCGCCAGTTGACGCTGGCATGACACTTTCCCGGCCTACGTCCGATTGGGCGTGCCACCCGAGCAAGGGACCGAGGATGCCTCAGCAGACCGATGACCGCCCGAGCGCCAACTCCGACGACGCGCCATGCGAGGACCCGATCGACGACCGCGAGAACGCGATCGCGGACGAGTCGTCATGGCCCTCGCATCTGCGCGTCGTAGGTCCGGGCTCCGGCGAGGATGACGGGTGGCGGTACAGCCCGGCCGTCGAGGCGCGGCAAGCGTGGGAGGGCATCAGCATCGGGGCCTCGGACGACCCACGCAAGTGCAAGCCCGCGCCGGCTTCCGCGAGGGTCGCGGCGCTGATGCAGGCGTGGTTCGTGCCGCTGCGCTGGCGAGACACCGTCTACGTCATTCCGCGTCGCAGCGCTGACCCGGCTGATGTGCCGGCCGGCGGCGTGCTGCGCGACGTCGACTCCGGGTTCATCCGGCAGCGCTGCGCGGCGCGCTTCGCTCACATGACCGGCGGTTCGGAGGTGCCCTCGCGCGGCGCGATCGTCGACGGCCTGACGGCGTTCGCCGGCTCTGCGCGGCGCATCGACCGCACCCCGTACGTGCGGTGGGGACGCTCAGCGGCCGACGGCGCGCTGTGGTGGGACTCCGGTGGCCGGGGCTTCGTCCGCGTCGCCGAGGACGGCTGGAGCATCGAGCCTGAACCCGGCGCGTACTTCCTGCGCCCGAACGGCATGCCGGTGCTCGACTTGCCCGAGCACGGCGGCTCTTTGGACCGACTCTGGGACTTTGCCCGCGTCGGGGAGCAGGACCGGGATCTGGTGCTGGCGTGGATGCTGCAGCAGGCCGACCCGGACTACGAGGCAGCGACGCCCCTGCTGTATCTGACAGGCCAGCATGGCGCGGCGAAGTCCACGACTGCGACGGTGATCGCGATGGCGTGCGGCGACGACATCGAGCGTGACGTGCCCAAGGACCTCGGCGCGAAGCCCCACGATTTTCTGGTGTCGCTGGCCGGCACCCACATCACCCTGCTGGACAACCTTTCCCACCTGTCGCCGCAGGCCAGCGACGTGCTGTGCGTGGCCGTCACCGGGGGCACGTCCCGGCAGCGCAAGCTGTTCACCGACACCGACTTGGTGTACCTGCGGCTGCGCAAACCGATGATCGCCACCTCGATCGACCTGGGGATCGTCCGCGAGGATCTCGCCGAGCGCATGATTCCGATCCGACTGCCGGCCGCGCCGAGTGGCGCCGCGCGTAGGAACGAGAAGCGGCTGATGGCCGAGTTCCGCACCTTCCTGCCGGGCGTCTTCGGCGCGCTGCTGGATCTGCTGGTCGAGGTGCTAGCGTCCGACGAGCCGCGCGTCCCGCTGCCACGGCTGGCAGCGTTCGGCGAGACCGCCGCGCGGCTCGACGCGGTGCGCGATGGGGCGCGATCGCTGGCCCGGCTGGACTGCCTTCTTGCGACGCTCGCGCAACGCTCGGTCGGCGAGGACGTGTTCTGGTCAGCCGTCTACGACGCGCTCGGGCAAGATTCCTGGACCGGGACCTGCGCCGAACTGCTCGCAGTCGCGGACCCGGACGGCGACCTGGCGCGCCGGCACCGCAAAGGCGGTTGGCCCCAGAGCGCGCGGGCGCTGTCGCAGCGCATGGAGCGCATCGCGCCGACTCTGCGCGCCGTCGGATGGCAGGTGCGGCGCAACGAGGCCGCCGGGACCAACCGCGCGCTGACCTGGACCGTGTGCCCGCGCCCGGCTGAGTAGGACTGCCTGGCCGTCACGCCGACGGTGGCGGGCACCGCCGAGCCGATCCGCGCGGAAGCCTCCTGCGGAAGCCTCGCGGGTACCCGGATGCTGCTTCCGCCCGCGACGACCGTCTTACCCGAGCTTCACCGGCCAAGTGGGATCGGTGTTCGCTCTCGACAACATGCGGAAGATCAGCGCGGCCTCTGCGGCACCTTCCGCGACGGCTTCCGCATCATCAGGCGGCAACTCCCGGCCCCCGTTTCGCGGGACTTCCACCCGTCTCGATCCAGTCTCACGCGGAAGGTGCGGAAGCAATCCTAGGTTTCAAGATTTTGGTTGACGTGGTTGGTGACCTAGTGGGATAGGCGATTGCTTCCGCGTCTTGCGCACCTGCCGGTCCTTGCCCGCTCGCGCTGGAGGCGACGTGCGGCACGGCCTGCGGTGATCTGGCTACGCCTGGCCGGCGAAGCGAAAACGGACGCTCGCCCGCCTCAGCCGGGGGCAGAGCCACGGCGATGAAGGAACTGATGGCGCGCAAGCAGTGGCAGGCAGCATGAAGGCGGGCACGCTCCTCACGGCAGTCCTCGCGCCGGTCGCGGCGCTGCTGCTGTTCTTGATCGTGATCTGCGGCGGCGCGGTTGGTAGCACCACGGCGATGGCCGCGGCGGCCACGCCGACGTGTGCCGGCAGCGGCCCGATCAAAAGCCTTGATGCCGTGCAGGCGGCGAACGCGCACACCGTGGTCGCGGTGGCCGAGAGCATGGGCGGCCAGCAGGGGGCAGTGATCGCGGTGGCGGTGGCGCTGGCCGAGTCGGGCATGCGCGACCTGGGCAACACCACCGTCGCGGGCTCGGACGCCGGGCAGGGCATGGGCTCTGACCATGACTCGGTCGGGCTGTTTCAGCAGCGCGCCTCGTGGGGCAGTCTCACCGAACGCCTCGACCCGGCAACCTCGGCCCGGCTGTTCATGAGCAGGCTGCTGGCCGTCACGGGCTGGCAGCAGGTGAAGCCGTGGCTCGCGGCGCAGGCCGTGCAGCGGTCCGCGCACGCCGACGGGTCGAACTACCAAGCACAGCTTGACCAGGCGAAAACGATCGTCGACGGCGCTGGCAGCGGCGCCAATTGCGACACGCTCACCGGCGGGCGGTCGGCGAACCCGCGGCAGGGCTCGCACGGCTTGCCCGACGACTACACGATCCCCGCATCGGCGAACACGGCGGAGACGACGGCGATCACGTTCGCGCTTGCCCAACTGGACAAGCCCTACGTGTTCGGCGCGGCCGGGCCGGACGCATTCGACTGCTCCGGGCTGACCATGGCCGCCTGGAGCCAGGCCGGCGTGGCGTTGCCGCACTTCACCGGCACGCAAGCCACCGTCGGCACCGCAGTGACGGATCCGAGCCTGATGTCGCCCGGGGACTTGATCCTGGTGCCCGGCGACGACGGAACGCTGGCGGCGCCGGGGCATGTCGGGATGTATCTCGGCGACGGGCTCGTCGTCAACGCGTCCTCGCCGAAGACCGGCATCCGGGTGCAGGCCTACGCCGACTTCGTGCAGGCCGGGCACGGCCTGTCCGGCATCCGACACATCGAATGAATGAAAGGGCAAACTCTGATGACCGACAACGCCGATAATGACCAAGGCGACGGCGACGACGACCGAGGCGACTGCGCCTACGAGCGTCCGTGGATCGAGTACCGCACCCTGCCCGACGGGCCGTGGCTCGAGCGAGAGTTCGACACCGTCGCCCAGGCCGAGGATTGGGCTCACGAACATCTCGGGGCGGACGTGCTGGACGTCAGCCGCGTCCACGCCCCGGTCGCTGTCCCACCGGATTG
>Ga0164242_10006679_pt1 | contig 12685 bp, 8 predicted proteins | sample OricomgcompostMG_FD_108783 | JGI IMG/M metagenome (GOLD analysis project Ga0164242, IMG submission 108783) | Miracle-Growth compost microbial communities from Emeryville, California, USA - Original compost - Miracle growth compost (MG) ... | reverse complement strand
CAGCACCGTCAGATAGGTTTCGACGCCCTTGCGGATCCAGCCCCCGGAATAGCCGAGAAACAGGGTGCGGGCGGTCTGCTGGCTGATGGTGCTGGCGCCGCGCAGGGGCTTTTTCGGGTTCCGGCGGTGCTCGTCCATCGCCTTCTGGATGGCGGCGAAGTCGAAGCCGTTATGGCGGCAGAAATTCTGGTCCTCGGCCCCGATCACCGCCCGTTCCAGCCGGGGTGAAATGTCGTCGGACCAGGAATAATGGGCCCCCTTTCCCATCGCCAGGCTGGCCAGCATCTGCGGCGTGCCGGGGATGGGCAGGAAGCGGAAGAGCAGCAGGGTGAGGATGGGTGCGGGTATGAGGAAGAAGAACGCGAGCGCCAGCGCGCGCTTCACCCAGCCCCAGCGCGACCAGCGCCTCCTGATTCCCCCTTGGCCCATGGGAAACCATACCAAAAGTTACAGCGGCCGTTATGGCCCCCTGTGCGCCGGGATGTTAGGTCTGTCGGCGAATCCCCAAAAGGGCGATAAGCGGCGGCCATGCACGACATCCTGATTTCCATCTTCCTGGGCATCGTCGAAGGCCTGACCGAGTTCCTGCCGGTCTCGTCCACGGCGCACCTGCTGATCGCCGAGGATCTGCTGGGCTTCCACCCCCCGGGCGAGGTGTTGCCCATCGTCATCCAGTTGGGCGCGATCCTGGCGGTGGTGGCGGTCTATTGGCGGAAATTCTGGACCGTGCTGGTGACGCTGCCGTCCTCGCGCCCGGCACAGCACTTCACTCTTTCGGTGCTGGTGGCTTTCCTGCCCGCGGCGGTCATCGGCGCGGCGCTGCACGGCTTCATCAAGCAGGTGCTGTTCGCGCCCGCCATTGCGCCGGTGGTGATCGCGGTGTCCCTGACCCTGGGCGGCATCCTGATCCTGGTGCTGGAGCGGATGCGGCCGCTGCCGCGCTTCACCGATGGCGACAACCTGCCTTATGCCAAGGCCTTGCAGATCGGTTTCTGCCAGGTGCTGGCGATCTTCCCCGGGGTCTCGCGTTCCGGCGCCACCATCCTGGGCGGAGAATTGCTGGGCGTGGGCCGCGCCGCCGCCGCGCATTTCACATTCTATCTGGCGGTGCCCACCATGCTGGGCGCCACCGTGCTGGATGTTTACAAGAATCGCGACGCGCTGGCGGGCGCTGCCTGGACCGATATCGGCGTTGGCTCCGTTGTCGCGTTCCTGGTGGCCCTGGTGGTGGTGAGGGGCTTCATCGGCTTCATCAGCCGCTATGGCCTGGCGCCCTTCGGCTGGTATCGCATCGGCGCCGGGCTGTGCCTCTTCGCCTGGATCGCGCTGCGCTAGTCTGTTTCGGCGCGCAATTCTTCCGAGGCCGGTAGCGTCAGCGTGCCAACGCTTCGCACGTTTCGGATGGCGCTCTAACCGATTTTCGCCATGTCGGCATACTCGCCCTTGGGCCGGTAGCGCCAGAGATAGGCTGGGACCTCCGCCTCCACCGTGGCGGGCGTGATGCCAAGATCGGCCAGGCCCAGCGCGCCTGGCGCTACGACATTGTCGTGGCGCAGCAGCTTGACCTGATCGGGGGTCAATGGCGGGTTGGGCAGGAACTGGAGGAAGAAGGCCTTGATGGCGGCAATGCCGAACGGCACGGGCAGCAGGACGCGGCTGCGGCCGGTCTCGGCCAGAATGACCTGCAGTATTTGCCGGAAGCTGTAGACGGTCGGTCCGCCCAGTTCATAGGTGCGGGCGCGGGCGGTCTCGCTGTCCAGCGCGATGGCGATGGCGGCGGCGACATCGCCGACGAAGACCGGCTGGAACAGGGTCTTGCCGCCGCCGATCAAAGGCAGCACTGGCAGGAAGCGCGCCATTTCCGCGAATCTGTTGAAAAAGTCGTCTTCCGGTCCGAAGACGATGGAGGGACGCAGGATGGTGGCGGCCGGGAACGCCTCGCGCAGGCGCGTTTCGCCTTCGGCCTTGGTGACGGCATATTGGGACGTGCTTTCGCTGTCCGCCCCGATGGCCGAGACATGCACCAGCGCTTTCACACCCGCCTTGGCGGCAGCGGCGCCGATATGGGCGGCGCCATCGGCCTGCACGGCCGCGAAAGTCTGGCCGCGCTGAAACAGGATGCCGCAGAGATTGACCACGGCATCGGAGCCGGCGAGGGCCGCCGCCACGCTGTCGGCATCGCTGACGTCGCATTTGACGAAGTCGATCTGCCCGACCTGGCCGAGTGGGCGCAGGAAGAAACCCCGCGCGGGGCGGCGCGCCGCCACCTTGATGCGCCAGCCTGCCCTGGCGAGCGCCCGTACCGTGTACCTGCCCAAAAAGCCGGTGCCGCCGAAAACCGTGACCAGTCTGGAATCCATGACTCTCATGCCCGAAAAACGAGTCCTGTTTACCCCGGCCGGCTTCGCGGGAAAACCGCAATAACGCCGCGCGGAACAGATGGCGGCGGCTGTGGCGGGGCGTTTCTGGGGCGCAAAAGGGGCGATTGACTTGGGCGGGAACGGCCCCTAAACATCGCGCCCCTACCGGCTGGCCTTGATCGTTTTTCGGGGCCGGCCCCGTGCCCAGATGGCGGAATTGGTAGACGCACTAGTTTCAGGTACTAGCGCTGCAAGGCGTGGAGGTTCGAGTCCTCTTCTGGGCACCATTTGTTCTCTCGCCGACATTCGCGACCGTTCGCCGAGAGCCGAAAACCCAGGAAAACAGGACTTTTTAACGTCCGCCGGCAACCGCCGATGCTCTGGGATGCCCGCCGGCTCTATGGGTGTTTTATGAGTATTTAGGGTCAAAAAAGACCCTTATGGATACAGGTCCCCCGACCTGCGCGTGATGCGACGTCTCTTCAAACGAGGAGAAGGACATGACGCTTACAGACGCCAAATGCCGGGCCGAGAAGCCGGGCGCCAGCCGCAGGAAACTTTCCGACGGATAGGGCTTGCAGTTCTGGGTTCAGGCCAACGGCTCGAAGCTGTGGCACTTGAGCTATTACTTCGGTGGTAAGCAGCGGCAGCTTTCGTTGGGACCATACGGTTGGCCGCAACAGTGAAGGTCTGCTCCGCGCTCGTATGCTTGTGAAAATGCTAGGCCATGGATGCAGTGCCGGCCGCGTCATCGTCGCAACGCCGGCCGGTGGGCTCCGGGTGATCGCAGAATGTATCCGTACCCGGAAGAATGGGTTCGCCGATCGACCCATGCCACCCAAACTTGCCAAGCGCCAGGTGTGGATTGCTGCGATCGGAACGCTGGCGAACCAAACCGGCATGCTTGCCGATTCAAGATCGCAAATCCGTTATCAGGATTTCGAGCCAATGCCGGCTAAGCTTCACAAAGATGGATTCTTCCCTGACCGCAAATTGCTGTCGGCTTTCGCTTTTGCCGCCCCCGGTGCACCGCGCTGACCTAGCTTGTAGTCGTGGCGTGGAATCAAATTCGTCGTTCCGCCGTCATCCGGAAGGGGGCGCTGACGACGCCAGCGCTGGACCGATCAAGCATTGATCGTTGCCTCGGCGTTATGAGAATCCAGAATTCTTATGGAATTCTTATAATTCCTTGCGAGTTTCCGTCTCGAATTTATATGCGGTCAAGTTCTACTTCTTCGGCTCCGAGAGGAGCCTTACCCATGCTTGATGTGATTTTCACCGCAGCCGGATGTGCGCTGGTCGCGATTGTGATCGCCTATGCTTATGCCTGTGACCGCCTCTGAGGAGCGATGACATGGGTCTGGACTATGCCCTGGGCGCGATCGTGACGGCCGGCATCTTCATCTATCTGGTTTACGCGCTCATCCGCCCCGAGCGTTTCTGAGGCTGGCGAACATGACTGCCAACGGCTGGATTCAGATCGCACTTTTCAGCGTGATCATCATCGCGCTCACGCCTGTCCTGGGCGCTTATATGACGAACGTGTTCAGCGGGGAGCGCACCTTCCTGTCTTTCCTCCTGCGGCCAATTGAGCGCGTAATCTATGCGATTTGTGGCGTTCATGAGAAAGACGAGCAGCATTGGACCGGCTACGGCGTTTCCATGCTGCTGTTCAGCCTGGCCGGGTTCTTCCTGTTCTATGCGATCGAGCGCTTCCAGGGCGTTCTGCCGCTCAACCCGCAGGGTCTTGGTGCGTTGAGCGAGCACCTGTCCTTCAACACGGCGATCAGCTTCATCACCAATACCAACTGGCAATCTTATGTGCCGGAACAGACGGTGAGCTATCTGACACAAATGTCGGCGCTCACCATGCACAATTTCGTTTCGGCGGCGACCGGCATCGCCCTGGCCATTGCCTTGATCCGCGGCTTCGCGCGCCGCTCGGCGCAAACCATCGGAAATTTCTGGGTCGATCTGGTGCGGTGCTGCCTCTATGTGCTGCTGCCGATCTCCGTCGCGATCGGCCTGTTTTTCGTCTGGCAGGGCATGCCGCAAAATCTCAGCCCCTATCTCAGCCTGGTGGGCCTGGATGGCGCCAGGCAGACCATCGCCATGGGCCCGGTCGCCTCCCAGGAGGTGATCAAGATGATGGGCACCAATGGCGGCGGCTTTTTCAACGCCAACTCGGCCCATCCTTTCGAGAATCCCAACGCCCTGACCAACCTGGTGCAGATGATCCTGATCTTCAGTCTGGGCGCGGCGCTGACCAATGTCTTTGGTCGCATGGTCGGCAGCCAGAAGCAGGGCTGGGCGATCTTCGCCGTCATGGGCATGCTGTTCTTGGCTGGCGTTATCGTGGTGTACCAGCAGGAGGCGGGCGGCAATCCGGCTTTTGCGGCCTTGCATATCGACCAGGCGTCCGGCCCGTTGCAAGCGGGTGGCAATATGGAAGGCAAGGAGGTGCGGTTCGGCATCGCCAATTCCGCCCTGTTTACCACGGTCACCACCGATGCTTCTTGCGGCGCGGTCAACACCATGCATGACAGCCTGATGCCTCTGGCGGGGCTGATCCCCATGCTCAATATCCAGCTAGGCGAGATCATTTTCGGCGGTGCCGGCTCCGGCCTTTACGGCATGCTGCTGTTCGCCATCATCGCGGTGTTCGTGGCGGGCTTGATGGTGGGCCGCACCCCCGAATATCTGGGCAAGAAGATCGAGGCCAAAGAGGTCAAGATGGCCATGCTTGCCATTCTGATCCTGCCTTTCTCGATCATGGGTTTCACGGCGCTGGCGGCCGTGCTGCCGGCGGGGCTGGCGGGCCTTAACAACAATGGCCCGCACGGCTTCAGCGAGATTCTCTACGCCTTCACCTCGGCCACCGGCAACAATGGCAGCGCCTTTGCGGGCCTGTCCGCGAACACACCATTCTACAATTCCGCCCTGGCGGTGGCGATGTTCGCGGGCCGCTTCCTGATGATCGTGCCCATGTTGGCGGTGGCCGGCTCGCTGGCGGGCAAGAAGACCGTGCCGCCGTCCGCCGGCACCTTTCCCACAGATGGACCGCTGTTCGTGGGGCTGGTTGTGGGCGTCATCCTGATCGTGGGCGGTCTGACCTTCTTTCCCTCGCTGGCGCTCGGCCCGGTCGTGGAACATTTCGCGATGCTCAAAGGCACGCTTTACTGAGGTCGGCATCCATGAACATTCCAGCACAAGCTTGCGGTGACCTGGACGGCGTTCGCAAGCGCACCGCCACCTTGACCGATCCCGCCATCCTGGTTCCCGCCATCGGCGGCGCCTTCAGGAAGCTTCATCCCCGGCACATGATCGCCAATCCGGTCATGTTCGTGGTGGAGATCGTGGCGAGTTTGACCACCATCCTGTTTCTGCGCGATCTGTTCACCGGCGGCGGCAATCCGGGCTTCTCGTTCCAGATCAACCTTTGGCTCTGGTTCACGGTCATCTTCGCCAATTTCGCGGAAGCGATGGCAGAGGGGCGTGGCAAGGCGCAGGCGGCATCGCTGCGGCGGACCAAGGCGGAGACCGGCGCCAAGCTTCTGGAAAAGGACGCGGCAAGCTGGGTGGAGGTTCCCGCGACCCGGCTCAAACCGGGCGACATCGTCCTGGTAGAGGCGGGCGATCTGATCCCCAGTGATGGCGAGGTGATCGCGGGTGTGGCTTCGGTCAACGAAGCGGCCATCACCGGTGAATCCGCGCCGGTGATCCGTGAATCCGGCGGCGACCGGTCGGCGGTAACGGGCGGCACCACGGTCATTTCCGACCAGATCAAGGTGCGGATCACCGCCGCGCCGGGTCACACTTTTATGGACCGCATGATCGCCCTGGTGGAAGGCGCGGAGCGCCAGAAGACGCCCAACGAAATCGCACTCAATATCCTGCTGGCCGGCATGACCATCATCTTTATCTTCGCCGTGGCCAGCATTCCCAGCTTTGCCGCCTATGCGGGCGGTCATATCACGGTGCTGGTGCTGGTGGTGCTGTTCGTCACCCTGATCCCCACCACCATCGGCGCCCTGTTGTCCGCCATCGGCATCGCCGGCATGGACCGGTTGGTGCGGTTCAATGTGCTGGCCATGTCGGGCCGGTCCGTGGAGGCGGCGGGCGATGTGGATATTTTGCTGCTGGACAAGACCGGCACCATCACGCTGGGCAACCGCCAGGCGGCGGAGTTTTTACCGATGGTTGGAACTTCCGAGCGCGACCTGGCCGACGCGGCGCAACTGGCGTCCCTGTCCGACGAGACGCCGGAAGGCCGTTCCATTGTGGTGCTGGCCAAGGAAAAATACGGCATCCGGGGCCGCGAGATGGCGCCGCTCAATGCCCATTTCATTCCTTTCTCGGCGCAGACCCGCATCAGCGGTATCGACGCCGAAGGCTCTTGCGTTCGCAAGGGCGCGGTCGATGCCATACTCGAATATCTCCATGCGACGCCGGACCAGGCCGCCGCTCTGTCCGCGATTTCCGACAGGATCGCCAGGGCAGGGGGCACGCCCCTTGCGGTGGCGAAGGATGGTAGGCTGCTGGGCGTCATCCACCTCAAGGATATCGTGAAGGGCGGTATCCGCGAACGGTTCGCCGCCCTGCGCAAGATGGGTATCCGCACCGTGATGATCACCGGCGACAATCCGCTGACGGCGGCGGCCATCGCAGCGGAAGCCGGTGTGGATGACTTCCTGGCCCAGGCCACCCCGGAAACCAAGCTGAAGCTGATCCGCGACGAGCAGGCCAAGGGCAAGCTGGTGGCGATGTGCGGCGACGGTACCAACGACGCGCCGGCCCTGGCGCAGGCCGATGTCGGCGTGGCGATGAACACCGGCACCATGGCGGCGCGCGAGGCGGGCAACATGGTGGACCTGGACAGCGACCCCACCAAGCTGATCGAAATCGTGGAGATCGGCAAGCAATTGCTGATGACGCGCGGGGCGCTGACCACCTTCTCCATCGCCAACGACGTGGCCAAATATTTCGCCATCATCCCGGCGATGTTCCTGGCTTTCTATCCCCAATTGCAGGCGCTCAATATCATGGACCTTCATTCGCCCCGGAGTGCCATTCTGTCGGCGATCATCTTCAATGCCCTTGTCATCGTGGCATTGATACCGCTGGCGCTGAAAGGCGTCACCTACAAGCCGGTCGGTGCCGCCGCGATCCTGCGCCGGAACCTGCTGATCTATGGCGTGGGCGGCATTGTCGTTCCCTTCATCGGCATCAAGCTGATCGACCTGGCGGTTACCAGCATCGGTCTGGCGTAAGAGGCAAGCCATGTTGAAGCAACTTCGTCCCGCGATCCTGATGACTTTGGTGCTGACGATCCTGTTCGGTCTGGCCTATCCCCTGGGCATGACCGGGCTGGCGCAAGCCCTGTTTCCCCGCCAGGCCAATGGCAGCCTGGTCGCCAGGGGCGGCAAGGTGATCGGCTCTGAACTGATCGGCCAGCGATTTTCCAGCCCGAGATATTTCCACGGCCGGCCCTCGGCCGCCGGCAATGGCTATGACGCCGCCAATTCCGGCGGTTCCAACCTGGGGCCGACGTCCAGAAAACTCGTCGCCCGGGTAAAGGCCGATGCCGCCGCCCTGGCCAAGGAGAACCCCGGTGTGCCCATTCCGGTGGACCTGGTGACGGCCTCCGCCTCCGGCCTGGACCCCGACATTACGCCTGCCGCCGCCCTGTTCCAGGTGCCTCGCGTGGCCGCGGCCCGCAAGCTCTCTCCGGGCGCCGTGCGCAAGCTGGTGGACGCCCATACGCAAGGCCGCCTGCTGGGCCTGATCGGCGAGCCCCATGTCAACGTCCTGATGCTGAACCTGGCCCTGGATGCCCTGCAGAACGGGGGCCGGGTGAGTTATCCTTGAGGAATGGCAGACCGGATCGCCGAGAACCGTCCTGACCCCGATACCCTCCTGGAGCGGGCTGTCCGGGAACAGCGGGGCAAGCTCAAGATCTTTCTGGGCGCAGCCCCCGGCGTGGGCAAGACCTATGAGATGCTCACCCAGGCCCACCAGCGCCGCCTGGATGGGGGTGATGTTGTCATCGCGGTGGTGGAAACCCATGGACGGCAGGAAACCGACGTCCTGACCAGGGGGTTCGAGGTCGTCCCCAGGAAGCGCTCCCTTTATAAAGGACATGTGGTTTCCGAACTGGACCTGGACGCGGTCCTTCAGCGGCGCCCCGCGCTGGCGCTGGTGGATGAACTGGCACACACCAACGCCGAAGGCAGCCGCCACCTCAAACGCTATCAGGATGTCGAGGAACTGCTGGCGGCCGGGATTGACGTCTATTCCACGGTCAATATCCAGCATATCGACAGCCTCAATGACATCGTGGCGCAGATCACCCGGATAAAGGTGCGGGAGACCGTGCCCGATTCCGTCCTGGAGGCGGCTGACGAGATCGAACTGGTGGATACCACTGCCGACGACCTGCTCAAGCGGCTCCGGGAAGGCAAGGTCTATGTCAAGACGCAGGCCGAACGGGCGCTGAAGCACTTCTTCCAGCCGGGCAATCTGGCGGCGCTGCGCGAACTGGCGCTGCGCAAGGCCGCCCAGCATGTCGATCGCAATTTGGTCGATTACATGCAGGCCCATGCCATTGCCGGGCCCTGGGCGGCGAGCGAACATGTCCTGTGCTGCATCAATGAGCATCCCTCGGCGGCCGAACTGGTACGGCGGGGCCGGCGTCTGGCCGACAACCTCAAGGCGCCTTACACGGTGCTGTATGTGGAAAGCCCGCGTCATCTCGGTCTCACCGAAGAACAGAAAGACCGGGTGGCCGATACGTTGCGCATTGCCCAGCGCCTGGGCGCGGAGACTGTCGTGCGGCCCGGCCGCGACATTGCCGGCACGGTGCTGGAATATGCCCGCCGCAAGAATGTCACCCATGTCCTGATCGGAAAATCCGCACGCCCGCGCTGGTTCGAGATCCTGCATGGTTCGGTGGTGCGAGAACTGATGCGGCAGAGCGGCGCGATTTCCGTCACGGCGGTTGCCGCCAGGGGCGAAGCCATCGCCTCCAGGACGGTCGCCACCGCCATGGGAACCGACGATCGTGCCTGGCGGAAATATACTTTCAGTAGCGTGGCGATCGCCGTGACGGTCCTGGTCGGGATAGGCTTGCGCGCGGTGTCGAACCAGGCATTGGCCAGCATCGGCATGTTGTTCCTGGTGCCGGTGATGATCAGCGCCGCCTCCTTCGGCCGCGGAGCGGCGCTCTTCACCGCCGTTTTCAGTCTGCTGGCCTACAATTTCTTCTTCCTGGAACCGTTCTATACGCTGACGATCTCCGACCCCAACAACTGGCTGTCCTTCAGCGCCCTGCTGTTCGTGGCGGTGTTTGCCGGCAATCTCGCCGCGCGGGTTCGGGCGCAAGCCGACATGGCGGCGCGCCGTGCCGGCATCGCGGAGGAGCTTTACAAATTCACCGGCAAGATGGCGGGGATCGCGCGTCTGGACGATATCCTTTGGGCCGCGTCCTACCAGATCGCTTCGATGCTGAAGACCAATGTGGTGATCCTGCTGCCCGGTCGGAAGACGCGGCAGTTGGAAATCCGTGGCGGCTTTCCGCCCGATGACGAGCTTTCACCCGACGATGTCGCGGCCGCGACCTGGTGCTGGGAGCACGGGCAGGCGGCGGGCCGTCACGCCGAAACCCTGCCCGGGGCGCGGCGGCTGTTCCTGCCCATGCGCACGGGCTCCGGGCTTGTCGGTGTCATTGGCCTCCAGCGGGCCGGCGACAAGGGACTGTTCACGCCGGAGGAACGGCGTCTGCTGGATTCCCTCAACGACCAGACCGCGCTGGCGGTCGAACGGGCGCAACTGGCGGGGAAAGTGGCCGAAGCGCAGGTTCTGGCCGAGGCGGATAAGCTGCGCGTGGCGATGCTGACCTCCCTGAGCCATGATCTCAGGACGCCGCTGGCCTCCATCCTGGGGGCGGCCACCACGCTTCTGGCCAATCTGGGCCTTTACGATGTCGAGCACACGCGCGAAATGCTGCTGGTGGTGCGCGAAGAGGCCGAGCGCCTGGACCGCTTCGTCGGCAATCTGCTGGACATGTCGCGCCTGGAAGCGGGAGCGCTGGGATCGAAGCCGCAAATGGTCGATGTTTCCGATGTCGTGGCGGCCGCGGTTGCGCGGTTGTCGCGGCGCATGTCGGGCCACCGGCTGCGCGAAGACTTTGCCGATGAACTCCCCTTTGTGGATGCGGACCCGCTGCTGCTCGAGCAGGCCCTGGTCAACCTCCTGGATAATGCGGTCAAATATTCCCCGGAAGGGACGGAGATATTGCTCCGTGCCGAGGCGCGAGAGGGGAGGGTGGTTGTGACGGTAGAGGATGAGGGGCCAGGCATTCCGCGTCCCGAACTGCCGCATATCTTCGACAAATTCTACCGCGTCCGTAAAGCCGATCATGGTGTGGCCGGCACGGGCCTGGGCCTGTCGGTGGCGCGCGGTTTTTTGGAATCGTTCGGGGGCAGTCTGGCGGCCGGCAATCGCAACGATCGCACGGGTGCGGTCTTCACCATGACCCTTCCGGTCCGTAAAATGCCGAGCGCGACATGAACAAGCTTCCTCGCGTCCTGATCGTCGATGACGAACCTCAGATCCGCCGTTTCCTGCGCACCAGCTTGCCGCCGCATGGCTATGACTGCGTCGAGGCGGAGGATGCCGCCACCGCTCTGACGGCCTATGCCAAGGCGCGCCCCGACATGGTCATTCTCGATCTGGGATTGCCGGGACGGGACGGCTTCGCGGTGATCGGAGACATCCGCAAGCAGGCGCTGACGCCGATTGTGGTTCTATCGGCGCGTGGCGACGTCGAGGGCAAGGTCAAAGCGCTCGAACTGGGTGCCGATGATTATGTCACCAAGCCCTTCGACATGATCGAGCTTCTGGCGCGACTCAAGGCCGCTCTGCGTCACGGACTTCAGGCCCAGGGCGAGGCACCGGTCTTCCGCAGCGGGCCGCTACGTGTCGATCTGGTGCGCCGCCGGGTGCTTTTGCGTGGGCAGGAAGTCCATCTGTCGCCCAAGGAATATGCGCTGCTGCGCTTTCTGGTGGGGCATGCGGGCCGGGTGGTGACACATCACCAAATCCTGAAGGAGGTCTGGGGACCGGCCAACACCGAAGACATACAATATCTCCGGGTCCTGATGCGCAATTTGCGCAAGAAAATCGAACCGGAAAGCGAAACCCAGGCGCCGCAACTCATCGTCACCGAGTCGGGCGTCGGCTATCGGCTGATGCAGCTTCCAACGGACTCGGAAAATGCGGCTTAGCTTGTCGGAGCTATGATATTTTTATCATGCCGGCGGTAAATCCCCATCGAATTTTTATGCTCAGCAGCGCTACGAACGGCGGCCGCGTGGGCCTCTCACTATGTCGTTCGCCAACTCCAAAGGCCATCGTGTTCACCATTCGGCTCCCTGTCATGGTCGGGACGGCGGAAGGTCGCCGCATGAGCGCTGCTCGGATTGCTGGCCGGATTTTCCGACAGGGTTTTCCGAGAACGAAGCCGGCATCAGGCAGCGCGAGAATAAGCCGAGCATCGTATTGAAAGAGGCCGCGGCTGCCAGTCTTTACGCTGTCGGCTTGGTAATTCTGCTTATGGTCATTCTGCGGATGTTGCACAGGGCATGACAAGCAGGCGGGCATAGACGGCGAAATTCCATTGTCGCCGGATGACCCGGCTGCGATCGCCCGCAACGCGCTCGCGGTACGGATGCGTACGGAAAATCAGAGACGCGCGATGATCCGGCGCCCCCGGGCGCTGCCAAGGCTGGCGTCAAGCGTCTTGAACCGAGGCCAAGGCGGCATTTGCCGCCCGATTTCGTTGCCGTATGCGTAAGGCAGGCGGATTAAGCATATTGTCAGACATGTGACATAGGGTGCGGCGGGCTGAACGCGGCAAACCTCGATGCGGCACCTCTATTCCATTGGCGCGCTGTTCACGGCGCTGACCATCATGCTGGCGGTACTGCTGGTGACGGTGTTCGCCGTCTCGGCGAACACAGCCTTCAATGACCGGGCCCAATCGCGCCTGGTCGCGGAGGACGTCACCCTGGCCGGAAAGCTGCTATGGGCCCGCGCGGCGCTGCGCTCCGAAGCCACCGTGATCACCACGACCTATGAATCCGCTGACCAGGCAAGCCTGTCCCAGGCGACGGCCTTCCTTCAGACCCATGCGCGCATGATGACCGGCCTGCATGCGCTGATCGGCATGCTCAAGGCCGGGACGCGGAACGACCCCAGGCGGGTGGCCCGGATAGAAAGCCTGGCGGCCGCCTACGACCGCCTCATTCCCGAAGTCGCCCAGAATT
>Ga0164242_10006678_pt1 | contig 12686 bp, 11 predicted proteins | sample OricomgcompostMG_FD_108783 | JGI IMG/M metagenome (GOLD analysis project Ga0164242, IMG submission 108783) | Miracle-Growth compost microbial communities from Emeryville, California, USA - Original compost - Miracle growth compost (MG) ... | reverse complement strand
CTGACAGTGCGGACAGCGGAACGACGATCGATTCATGAACGCCTCCCGGCGGATCGCGTGCCCGCATCGCAGGCAGGGCTCACCCTCCCGGCCGTAGACGTTGAGCGAGCGGTCGAAGTAGCCTGACTCGACTCGTTTGTGACATTCACTCACTCGCCAGTCGAATCATCAGTCGACTCGTCAGTCAATCGCGCTTCCGACTCGCTCTCGGGCTCTCCGATACCGACGATTCGTCTCGCCTCGCGCTCCAGGAGGTGGTCGAAAAATACCTTGCGGATCGCGATCTTCTGCTCGGCCGTCAGCGGCCGTGCGGACGCACGGATCCTCCGAACATGTTCCTCTCGAGCCGTCCAGCCGAACGCGTCGTTCAGATCGGCGACTCGGATCAAGGTCTTGACGACCGGCCGTCCATGGCGGCCACTCACCTTCTCCTTGCGCGCCGGGAGGACTCCCTGTCTGATCCGTCGCCAGATCGTCTGGGGGCTGCAGTCGTGTCGCCCAGCCGCAGCCACCACGTCGACCCACTCGTCCTCGGACATCCGGACTCCTCCAGATCCTGAGCAGCCAGAGAGAGTCGATCCCTCCAACGACCGCGAACCCTTGATGTGACTCATCGTCCGTAGACTCATCGTCAGCGTATCGAAATCGTTGATCCATGACCATCCCGGCGCATCGCATCGCCTTTGGCGAGCGCCTCCGCGACTTGCGACATGAGCGCGGCTGGTCATCCCAGGAAGCCTTCGCCCACCACGTCGGGCTCGACCGCACGTACATCAGCGGTCTGGAGCGATCGCGTCGGAACCCCACTCTCGACGTCATCGTCAAGCTCGCGCACGGCCTCGACGTGAAGCCGCCGGAACTCCTCGCCACAATCGACTGATCCCTGGTACTCGCTGCCAGCGCGTTTCGGGAGTCGCAACAGCGCGACCCGCGCTGCGCTTCGCCGTCCAAGGCGCGCCGTGCGGTAGAAAAGCAGAACCCCGGCCGTGTGATCGGCCCTCCGAAGAGGACTACAGGGACGGGTCCGGGGTGTTCGCCAGCGATACTACAGGACAGGAGACGGGTGTGACCAGCGCGAGCAACTGGGCGTTCTATGAGCGCCACTTCGCTCAGGCGCGACTCCAGCACTACCTCACCCACACCGGGGGCGACCAGTCGGCCGCGATGGAGTTGTACCGCTGGAACGTCGCGATCTCGGGTGCCTTCTGGCAGTCGCTGGCCTACTTCGAGGTGGCGTTGCGCAACGCGCTTGACGAGCGCATGAGCGCCCGGCACGCCGCATACGGCCGTCAAGGTCACTGGGTGTTCGACCACGCTCGCGAACTTGGCCGTGATGCTGACGGGCCGGGCCATCACCGTCAGCCGTACAAGGACGTCGCCGAGGGGATACGGCGTGTGCGCCGGAACCATAAGCAGCTGAGCGCTGGCCAGATCATCTCAGAGGTGTCTTTTGGGTTCTGGCACCAGTTGGTCTCACGACGACAGATGTTCCTGTGGCCCGATCTCGCCGGGGCGTTCCCACACGCGCCGAACCGTAACCAACCGACCATCCAGCGTCCGGTGGCGCAACTGCGCGAGTTCCGGAACCGGCTCGGGCATCACCACCGGGTCTGGTCAGAGAACGTCCATGATCGCTACGCCGACCTGCTACGGGTCGCAAGCTACATCGACCCTGACCTCGAGACCTTCATCGATCAGCGCAGCCCGGTGCCCAATCTGCTCGCGAAGCACCCCTAAGTGACGGAGCATTGCGGAGGCGTCAGCAGTGAGGTCGCGGATGGAATGGTGGACGGATGACGGATGATCACGTGGTCGGCAGCGGAGTTATCGGCGACCCTACGGGCCTCGCCGGAGCGATCGTGAAGCGGCCCGGCATGTACATGGGCGGCCCGATCACGTTCAGCCGCGCCATCGCGTACGCCCTCGGCGTCGAGATGGCGCTGTTGGTGAGCGGCAAGGTCTCGCCACTGACCGAGGAGGAGCACCTGCAGCTCCAAGAACGTGCCGACGGAGACCGCTCCGAGGACGACGAGCGGAACGACATCCGCCGTCTGGAGCCGCTTCTTGCCAAGCTGTTCGTCGCACACTCGACCCAATATCCATATCCGGTGACGTCGGGCAAAGCGACCCCGACTCGACACACTCGCCCGGAGGGAATGTGAGGTCGTCGGTCGTTTCGCCATGTGGTGCCCAGCCTCGTCGCTGTGGGCTGTCGAACGATCCTGCTGACGCCAGGCTCGCCATTACGAATCCCGTGGTGATCGGCTGCCCGAGTCGGAGTGCCGTGCTCGAAGGGTGCACGCCCGGATCCGGTGCAACTGATCTTCCCGGCCTACGCGGACAACCACCATCACCGTAGCCAGCCGCGAACTGTCGGTGGTCGCCCATAGTCTCGGATCAGGGTCGAGATCCGCTCGCCCATTGATAATAAGGAGCCAGCGGTGGCGACCAAGACGGTGTTCTACTCGTTCCACTACGACCGCGACGTGAGCCGGGTCCAGCTCGTGCGCAACATCAACGCGCTGGAGGGTCAGCCCCTCCTCAACGCCCAGGACTGGGAAGAGGTGAAGAGCCGCGGTCAGCAGGCCATCGTCGACTGGATCGACGAGCAGATGAAGTACAAACGCGCTGTCGTTGTCCTCATCGGGCAGGAGACGGCCGGCCGCGAGTGGGTGATCTACGAGATCGAGAAGGCGTGGAAGGACAAGAAGCCGCTCGTCGGAGTCCACATTCACGGGCTCTCGTCTTTCGGCACCGCCGACCGCAAGGGCGCGAACCCGTTCGACAAGGCGTCCGGCGTCAGCGGCATCCCGGTGTTCGACCCGACGGTCACCGACTGGCACGGCGACATCGACACGAAGGCGACCTATGCGGCCCTCGTCAACAACCTGGAGGGCTGGGTCGAGCAGGCGAAGGCCCGCATGTGGTGAGCGAACCATGCGAGTTCTGCGAGATCGTCGACCGCGACGATCCGGACGTCCGCGAGGTGTACAGGGACGAGAACGTGGTCGCCTTCTTCCCGACCGAGCCGGCTGTCCTCGGCCACGTGCTCGTGGTGCCCCGTCGGCACGTCCCGGACATTTGGGGGCTGGGCCCCGACGAGGCTGCTCAGCTCTCACGGGTCACGCTGCTGCTCGCCCAAGCGGTCCGGGACGCCGTGCGGCCCGAAGGGCTCAACGTCATCCAGTCCAATGGTGTGGCCGCGACGCAGACGGTCGAGCACCTTCACGTCCACCTGGTCCCAAGGTCCCAAGGTGACGCGATGGGTCCGATCTGGCCGGAGGAAACGGACTACTCGGAGGAGTCCAAAGAACACACGATGCTCGACGTCCGCGACGCAGCGCGGCGTCTGGGCGACTCCGCCGAGCCGCCGATCGCGCCGGAGGACCGGCGCAAGCACCTCGACTACATCCAGGCAGTGGTCACCAGGCAGTCCGCAGCGTCGTCCTCAGCCAAGGGCTGGTTGCTACCCATCGTCACGGCGACTTTTGGCTTCGCGCTCACCCAGCACTCGTGGGCGCTGGCGGCGCTCGGCATGGTGGCCGTGGTGCTGTTCGCCTACCTCGACGCGAACTACCTCAAGAGCGAGAAGCAGTTCCGCCGCCTCTACAACACGGTTGCGCGGTCGAGCAGGAACGTGCCGCTGTTCACGCTGGACCCGGTCAACGCCGAAGACCCACTGCCAACCGAAGCGCCGGCGTCGACCAAGTGGAAGCGGTTCAAGAAAGCCTACGTGCCCGAGCTCACGATCTGGGCCTCGTGGTCGATAGCGCCTTTCTACATCGCCCTGTTCCTGCTTGGAACGGGCGTGCTCATCGTTTCTGCCTGCTGAGCGCCTACTTTCCCCTTCTCCCGACGATGAAAACGGAGTCCGAGCACAATCCATTGACGTGCGTCCGACCCAAACCGGGCGTCTGTATGAGGGATTCATATACCTCACTCCAGTCGACAATATTTCCAGGACTGGCGACGTCGCATCGGGCCGAGATGTGGTCAGGGTCGTGCGAGCCGTCCCCGGATGACCCTTTGCGGGCTCATCGTCAACCTCTACCGCGGCGACGACTTGAGACGGCCGAACCTCCTTGCCACAATCCAGCTGTCAACACGCAGATGTATTGATCTGCAGCTGCCCGGCGGAGCTGATGTCACGCCTTGGAACCGGAGGGCTTGTTGTCGGCACGCGCGTCAATGACCACAATCGCCTCTTCGCGAGTGAGCTTCAGTTCGTCAAGGATGCGGTCCACCTTGCCGAGATCGTTGGCCGTATAGCCGACGATCATCTTGACCGAGGTCCGCGTCCCATTCGCCTCCTCGTATATCTCAACCTGTTTCTGCAGGTTCCTCTTAAGGTGAGAGTTGCTCGCGAGCTTCACCTCGATGAGCGATTTGTCGAACGCACCCTTGCTCACCTTGAAGTCGACGGGACCTCGACCGTTGTTGACCTCGCGGTTCACGTCGTACTCGCTTCCGATGAACGCGAGCCCGAAACAGAGCTGTACGTCCTTCTCGTTCGAGAATGCGCGTTCCTGCCCCCGGCTTGTTAATCAGCTGGTAGCCGTCCTGGTTCTCGATGTAGTTCTTGAACGCCCGTGCGCGGAACAGCGCCTCGGCGTAGCTCGTCTGCGGCGTCTGGTAGAAGTCGGTGCGTGTCGCTAGGTCGGCAACGATGGCCTTGACCATCTCGACGAGGAAGGCTCTGGTCTCCTCCCGGCGTTTCGCGCTGACGCCGACCGCCTGGTCACCAGAATCTTCCTTCTCGCGGATGTAGTAGTCGATGAGGTCGGGGAAGCGCCGGAGGGTGGCCTGTGCCGCGCGAGACATCTCGTCCCGGGTCGGCTCCTTGCTCAACTGCGCCCCGAAGTAGTTGTTGATCTGTGCGCGCATCTGGTCGTCAGGTACTGCCTCGGGCAAGTGCGAGAAGCGGTGCAGCATGTCCGATCGACTGATCCACGTGTCGTCGCGGGTGAGGATGTCAGCGGGAGTCAGGAGGACGAAGTCACCGCGGAACACTGGGAGCTCATAGTTGCGTGTCGCCCAGGTCTCGGTCGCGTAGCTGAACTCCGCACGCGGCACCGAGAAGCTGGCCCGCTGGCGTTCGTCAAGGTGCTCGCGCGCGAACGTCTGCGTGTAGCTGAGGAGATAGGACTTGATCAGATTCGTGGTGAAGTCGCTGATGTTGTCGCGTCCCACACCGTCCTTGATCAGAGCCAACTTCTCCAAGTGCGTACCTTTGGTGATCGTCTCGGTACCAAAGCTTTTGAGAATCGAGCCAAGCGATCCGTGGAGGGCCGAAGCGAAGTCTGGCCCGAGCCCGCTGCCGGCGTTGCCGAGATGGGTGAACCCGAGCCAGTTCTGCTTGACCTCGCTGAACCGGTACCAGGCGTTGATCAGCCCGTTCGTCAGCGGCTGGTCTGCGTGGTCGCGGAGGAATGTCAGGTAAGTGATGATGCTGGCGTGGAGTTCCTGGTACTCAGGCTTCTCGCTGTTGAAGAGCAGGAACGGGTCGACGAAGAGCGGCAGGTCAGAGGCGAGGCTGATGTCGAACGCGCCGTAGTTCTCCAGCACCGTGGGATCGACCCCGAAGTGCTGGGTGAAGTACAGCTCGATCGCCACCTGCTATGCCCCCACCAGACCCAGCAGCGAGTCGTACGTGTCTACGACGTCGTACCTTACGCCGGCACCGTCCGACTTCGCGTTCAGTGATGCGAAGAACTTCTTGGCGCACTCAATCTTGGCCTCCTCAACACCTTTCAGCTGGAGCGTCGACATCGATCCCTTGGTCTCGGCGACGAAGTACACGTGCTTGATCTTCGTGGTGTCGTCGCGGAAGGCGATGGCCCAGTCGGGGTTGTAATCGCCGACCGGGGTGGGGATGAAGAACCCGCGTGGGAGCTTGGAGTAGACGACGACCTCGTCGCTCACGTCAAGCTTCTCGACGAACGACCGTTCGACCTTGGAGTCGGTGACAACGTATTCGTAGACGCTCTTCTTGAGCTTGTCGCCCGCCTTCGAGAGGTCCTGGGCCGTCTGGTTCTCGGTGAAGATCGAGGAGTCGTAGCGGCCGTCTAGCGGGTCGTACGCGAGGTGCTCGACGATCACTGTGGCCTTCTGCTCGTTGATGAGCCGTGATGCCTCGGTGATGAACTGCTCGGGGTTCTGCTTGAACTTTGCGAACGTGCCCGGGCTGATGCCGGTGAGGATCGCCGCGCAGGTACGGCGGGTCAGCTGGGTCTTCTCAGCGATCTCGCCGAGCAGGTCGTACTTCACGGTCGACCCCGCCGAAACGGCCGAGTGCTCGACCTTGGTCTCGGACACCTTGAATCCGGTGCCGGTCCCGAGCTGCTCGACTTCGAGTCCGACGACCTGCTTGCCGCTCTCGACGAGGTATTGCATGACGGTAACGTTGAGGGTCTTGTCGAGCACCTTGATGCAGTTGGCGATCAGCTCGGCCGAGTCGAACTCGACCTGGTAGACGGCCTTGTGGTTGATACGGTCCCACAGTTCCTGGAACTCGCGCTTCTTGAAGTTCGCCTCGTTGAACGGTATTTTTTTCGGCTTGCGCCCGTCGGTCGGCTTGGGCACGTCGAGGTAGAGGGCGTCGACCAGCGGCCACACAAGGTCGATGACGGGCTTGAGCACGTCCGCGGTGGGCGCGGCGAGCATGCCGTCCGCGCGGGCGTCCTTGTACTCCTGGGTGACCAGGCCGTCGTCGTCGATGTAGTTGTTCCGGATGAGGTGGTTGTACAGCGCCTGCGCGACCGCCTTCTCCAGCACGGTCGTCGAGCCGTCTGCGGTCTTGAACGGCTTGCCGGTGAAGTAGTCGACGCTGGCCTTGTGAGGGCGGGCCGACAGCGACTCGACGATCTCCTTCTGAAGTGCGGTGACGAACTGGGTGTACGACTCGTCGGTAACAACGGTCAGTTCGTTGATGTCGTGCACGGTGACCGGGTTATCCATCCGTTCGCCGTATTGATCGACCGATAGGCGCAGCCCGCGGCCGATCTCCTGCCGTCGCGTGGTGGTATTGTCGCTCTTCTTAAGCATGCCCATCACGAAGACATTTGGGTTGTCCCAGCCCTCCCGCAGCGCGGAGTGCGACCAAATGAACCGTACCGGCTCCTCGAACGACAGCAGCCGCTCCTTGTCCCTTAGGATCAGATCGTAGGCATCAACGTCGTCCGATTGTCCCGCGAAGTCGCCGCGGGCGGCGATCTTGCCGTCGATCGAGTGACCGGTCTTCTTGTCAATCGAGAAGTAGCCCTCGTGCGTCGACCGCACCGGGATCGCTTTGACGTGCTTGCGGTACCGTTCGGCAGCCTCATCGAAGTCCAGCTGCCCGAGATAGTCGGCGAGTACCGCCTCGTACTCCTCCTCGAACACGCGCGCATACTCGCCGAGCGTGTCCTCCCGGTCGTAGTCGCGGTACTTGGCGACCTCATCGATGAAGAACAACGAGAGAGTCTTGATGCCCTGCGTGAACAGCTCGCGCTCCTTGTCGAGGTGAGCGCGGATGACCTCGCGAATCTGGATGCGTCGCTTCTGGTCCTCCGCGACATCTTCGGTGACCTCGCCAGCACCGATGATGTCGCCGTTGCTCAGCTCGATGATGTCGCGGTTCGCGTCGACATCGCGGATGAACAAACCTTTGTATGCCTCGATACCCGCGGAGATGTCGTGCAGGTTCATTCCCTGCGACAGTCGCTTCACCTGCCGCTTGATGCCCTGGGCGGTTTGCACTTCCAGTTCGACCCGCGCCTTCGGGAAGTCCGCGCCCTTTCCGACCTCCAACCCGTCAACGTACAGGTATGCCGAACTGCCAGCCAGGTGCTTCACCGTGATGCCGCGAACCGCGATCTTCTTCACGAGCTTCTGGTTGTAAGCATCCACTGCGTCTAGCCGGTGCACCTTCGTACGCTCGATCTTGTGAGTGGCCGAGTAACGAAGCGCGAACAGGGCGTTGAACAGCCCGAGCGCCGCCAGCGACTTTGACGGCTTCTTCGCATCGCCCTCAATCTTCTGCGGCTCGTCGATAATGAGGATCGGTCGGTTCGCCGCGATCACATCGATCGGTTTGCGGGACTGGAAGTCGTCGAGCACCTCGTAGATGCGACGGGCGTCTTTGCCCGTGGCGTTGAACGCCTGGATATTGATGATCATCACCTGCACGCCTGCATCGGAGGAGAACCGCTCCAGCTCGTGCAGCCGGGACGAGTTGTAGACGAACGTGCGTGGCTTGGTGCCATACATCTGCTGGAAATGCTCAGCGGTAATGTCGAACGACTTCTTCACGCCCTCGCGGATCGCAATCGACGGCACCACGACGATGTACTTCGACCACCCGTACCGCTTGTGCAGCTCCATGATTGTCTTCGTATACACGTATGTTTTACCCGTGCCGGTCTCCATCTCGATATCGAGATTGATCGGGGCGGCCGACTTCTTGACCGGGTCCTTGAGATCCTTCGACAGCTCCAGCCCGCGCACCTGCTGCACCTGCTGCACGTTCGTCAGAAGCTGAGCCGGCGTCAACGCGATCGACGCGTTGCGGAGACCAGCGCCCTCGAGCAAGGTCTGCGCCTGGTTCTTGCCAGGGTCGATGCGATACTTCACCCCGTCGGCATATGGCTGGCCAGTGAACACGTTGACCACGGCATCGACGGCCTCAGTCTGGTAATGCTGGACCTTGAACTGGAGCTTCATCGGCTCAGATCGCCCTTACTTCGGTTTCGGGTGATACCTCGCGGAAGATCTGCTCGGCGTTGATACGTGCAGCGTCGCTTGCGAAAGCTGAGTCCCTGAACACCACGCGGAGCGGATGGCGATTTGCGATGGCCTGCATAACGGCTTCGGTGACCTCGTCCGCGAAGCATGCGATCAGAGCATCACCGTCGACTGCGAATGCTTCGTGTGCTTCGATCCGCTGGCGGACGATTGGCAGCGACAATTCTAATCCCCAATCCAGCAACACCTGGAATAGAAGGTCTTCGCCGGTGCGTCCCGGCTTGATGCTGTCTTCAAGTCCCGCGAGCTCCGACTGGTCGGTCTGATCAGGAGTGCGTAATACTGCAGCGAAGGCTGACTCGTCGATCCTTAGCGCGCGAAAACCCAAATCGAGCTGATCTTGCGCCAGCCCGGCCAGGCTTTCGACCCTGGCCGACGCTCTGGCAATCCGCTCACGACAAAGCTCGGAAATTGTCGAAAAGCCGGCATTGGCGGCATCGCTCTTGGGGTCGAGCTCTTCGGCGAGTTGGACACAGATGAAGGTACGATGTCCGCCGTCTGCGGCATTCTGCTGCATTACGGCGTCGGCGGTCGTCCCCGACCCAGCGAAAAAGTCCAGCACCAGCGCATCCGGGTCAGCGATCCAGCCAAGCAGACGGCGCACTAGCTCGGGCGGTTTCGTAAAGTCAAAGTACTTGGCCATGTCCAAGGCGGCGAGGGCCCTCGCTCCCTGGTCGTTGGTGACGCCATCGAGAAAATCTCGAGGTCGCCTGCCGTCAGCGAGACGATCTTCCAGGTAGTACTTTGTGTAAACGTTCCACTTCGACCGATTGCCGCACTCGTCCTGCAGTGGACTCGCAGCGGTCTCTTTGAATACCAGCAGGTGCTTCTTTTGTTGGTAAGAGTCGAAGCTCCAGCGCCACACGCGGTCTTCGCGGGACTCAGGTGGTCGGTTCACTGCATCTTGAACGCTGGCCGGCCGGTGGGGGCCCGGAGGCAGAACAAACGAGCCGTCAGGGCACTCAATCCAGTAGCGCTGATTCGAGCATCCGCGCAAAGGGTCCAGACTCGCTTGATACAGCCCGACCGTCGCAAAGGCGCCGCGATCGTCGACGGCCGAGAACTTCCGCCGGTATGCTTCATCGACTTCATCCATCAACGGGCCAACCAAGTCAGCATTCCTGGCGACGGTTACTAAGTAGTCCTTCGACGGAGCGAAGTGCGTCCCCTTGTTCGACGTCTTCTTCGTGACGCGGGCCACACTCCCTACGTAGTTTCTCGAACCGTAAACCTCCTTACAGATCTCCACCAGCCCGGCATGCTCGCCATCATCGATAGATATCACGAGGAGGCCGTCATCGGAGAGCAAGTTGCGCGCCAGCCTAAGCCGCGGGTACATCATGCTCAACCAATCCGAATGGAACCGGCCATTTGTTTCAGGGTTGGCGACTAACCGTGCGCCAACGGCGTCGTTCTGTCCCGACTCAACCAAGAACTTCGCCGAAGATCGCGAATAGTCATCGTCGTAGATCAGATCACTCCCCGTGTTATAGGGAGGGTCGACGTAGATGAGCTTGACCTTGCCGAGGTACGACTCCTGGAGCAGCTTAAGCGCATCAAGGTTGTCTCCCTCGATGAAGAGGTTCTTGGTTGTGTCGAAGTCGACCGAATTCTCGCGCATCGGGTGCAGCGCCTTCGCGATAGGCGCGTTCGCGGCGAGCGCGGCGGCGCGCTTTCCGGGCCAGTCGAGCTGGTAGCGCTCCTGCGGCCCCTCGACGATGTGGTCAGCGAGCTCTTGGCGGAGAACGTCGAAGTCGATGGCACGCGCGGGGTTGCCATCGGCGTCGAGCGTCTCGGTGACGGCAGCCGGGAAGAGTTCGGCGATCTTGTCGATGTTTCGCTCGGTCAGGTCGGGCGAGTGCATCTTCAATTTCTTCACGGTCATCCTCTGGTGCTCGTCGCGGGGTCGGTCAGCTTGGCGAGCGCGGTCGCGCGCTCCTTGATCTGCCTACGCAGTTCGATCTTGCGATTGAGTTGTGGTTCGGTGCGCAGCTTCTTCTCCAGCGCGGCGATCTCGCGCTGGAGCTTCCGAGCGCGGTCCAGTCTGTCGGTCGCCTCTGACACGGTCTCGCCGACGCGCGTGGCGATCGGCAGGAGTGACGCCAGGAGCGCCTCATAGAGGCTTGGCAAGTCCAGCGCCGTCGGCAGCGGCCGGCGGGCCCCGCCGACGGCTTGCCACTCGGTGGTGAAGTAGGTGGCGATGCGCCGTGTCTTGCCGTCCAGCGTCTTCTGCGCGGCGACCATGCGGACGCGTTCGGTGCTGGCGACCTCGAAGATGATCGGGAAGTGCACGGTCTTGTCGATGGCGGCGAGCACCTCGTCGGAGACGTCCTCGCCCTTGGTCGCGATCGTGAAGACCTGGATCTCGGGCACCGTGGTCGTACCGCGCAGTCGGATGGTGTCGTCGGCGAGCTTGTAGGCCCAGGTGATGCGCTGGATGTCGTCGACGAACTTCTCGCGCAGCGCGGTGCGGACTTTTCCGTGCTCATAGAACCTGGTCTTGGGCACGGGGCGGCCGAACGCAGCGTTCGCCGGCCAGCGGTAGAGGACGGGCTCAGCCATCGGCGGGCTCATCGACGATGGCGAGGAAGGCAATCAGCTCGAAGTCATCGAGCCCGGCGATGGTCTGCACGAGCGCGGTGGTGTGGCCGGGGCTGAACAGGCTGTCGACATCACGCTCCTCGTTCACGTCGATCATGCAGTGGATCGCGTCGGTGAGCAGACTGCTGTACTTGCCCATGTCCGCGCCGTCACGGGTGGCTGCGTTGAAGATGCGGCACACCTCCCAAGCGGGCTCGTCGCGATTGCGGCATCCGGCACGGATCAGGTCGAGCAGGTGCTTGACCTCGGTGTGATCGGCGATCACCTGACCCGCGTCGTCGAGGTAGACGAGGTAGTGCGGGTGCAGTCGGTTACCGCGGTTGAGCTGCTCGTCGGCGTTGATGTTGCGCAGCACGAACAGCGCCCCGGGCTTCAGGCCCTTCTCCCGGTCGGCCGGCACGACTGCGTGCAGGCCTTTCGGGGTGCCGGCCAGGTCGCCGTACTCCTTGATGTAGCCCAGCAGGTCCATGCGGAAGTCATTCAGGCCCAGGTCGGTGATCGAGACGCCTGTGCGAACGTCCTCGAGTTCGATGACCTCGTCCTGGAGCTTGCGGAGCTGCTCCTTACGGAACGCGGCGTCGCTGGCCTCCTGGGTGAGCACGTTGTCGTCCGCGGTCGCGGCGAGGTCGGCTATGACCATGCGGTTCTCGACGCGTTCTTTGAGGTTGATGTACTCGTCGAGCGAGATGTCGGGCCAGAAGTTCACGAGCTGGATCCGCTCGTTGGTTGACCCGATGCGGTCGATGCGGCCGAAGCGTTGAATAATCCGCACTGGGTTCCAGTGGATGTCGTAGTTGACCAGAAAGTCGCAGTCCTGAAGGTTCTGGCCCTCGCTGATGCAGTCTGTGCCGATCAGTACGTCGATCTCACCAGTCTCCTTCGGCATGACGAGGTGACGCTGTTTCGACCGCGGCGAGAACAGCGTCAGGGTCTGCTGGAACCCATAACCTTTGCCGGCCGTGGTGGATGGGTTGCCCTGGCCGGTAACGAGGGCGCTGTCGTAACCGTGCTGCCTGAGGGTCGGGGCGAGGTTCTTGTAGAGGTACTCAGCGGTGTCCGCGAACGCGGAGAAGATCAGCACCTTGCGGTTGCCGGGGTTCAGCGGCTGCTGGAACTTGTCGGCGACCAGGTCTCGCAGCGTCCCTAGCTTCGAATCGTGCTCGGGGGTGATGCCGCTGATCGAGGCGAGAAGCTGCTCGATGACCTTGCCGTCGTTCACGAGATCGCGGCTCCAGGACTCGACATCCATGTCGGCCAGGTCGATCTGCACCTTGCGGCCGACCGTGCCGGTGGTGGGGAACTCG
>Ga0164242_10006676_pt1 | contig 12687 bp, 7 predicted proteins | sample OricomgcompostMG_FD_108783 | JGI IMG/M metagenome (GOLD analysis project Ga0164242, IMG submission 108783) | Miracle-Growth compost microbial communities from Emeryville, California, USA - Original compost - Miracle growth compost (MG) ... | reverse complement strand
TTCTCGCCTTTCAAGTGACCCTTTGGCCCGACGAGAACGACTCTTACTGCAATTGTGGCAGCAAAATCGAGCCTTGTCATCATATTGTTGCGGTCGCCCTCGCCGTTCAGAACGGGCTCGTGAACGAAGAGGCTCAAGACTCGCTTCCGAAGCTCGAATACTCGTGGCGCATCGACTTGGAAGCACGAAGAATTCAGTTTCAGCGCAGGCTTCAAATCGGCAATCAACAGCGTCCTCTGACGGGCTCGCTCGTGAGCCTGATCGGCGGCGTTCAAAGCGGGCGAATCTCAGGCCCCGTTCCTCCCTCGACTCCACTCGATCTGAAAATCGATTCGATTGTGAGCCCCCCGATCCTTCGGTGGAACGAACTCCTCACCGCCCTGCGAGACCTTCCCGATTTGAACGTCGAAGGATGCGAAGAGGTCGCCACCCTTTCTCTTCGTCGTGCGCAGAGTCGTCCCGGTTTGGTCATCGACCAGCTCGAAGGCGATTCGGCTTTCACGTTGAGGCTGAAGCTTCAGGATTCTCGCCCGCTGTGGACTTTTCAAGAAAACCTGGCGATCTGGAAGACCGAAAGTGGCGTCTATGAATTGGGCCTGCAAACTCGCGAAGCCGTCCCCACTCATCCGAAACGTATCGAACGCGCGGATGAAGCGGCGATGGAAGTTTTTTTGCGCGAAACCCTGCCCGAGCTTCGGGCTGCTTGCGAGGTCGAGATTCGGGCCCCGGATTTTCCGGAGCTGGTCGAACTGGATCCTTCGATCGTCTTTCATGCGCATCCGCTGAAGGACGGAAAAGTTTCGCTGACGGCGCGAGTGGAATATCCGGCACCCCCTGCAGGCCAGATCGCTCGGCGCGATTTCGATCGCGAGCGTGCCTTGCATCGACAACTGAAGCAGGATTACTCGATGAGCCCCGAGCAACCGATCACGCTCGACAGCGAGGCCGCGTTTTCGCTCCGGGTTCGTACCGGCTTAACGGCGCTGGATCCTTATTTAGAGCGGACGTTTCAAACCCTGGGCGGCCTTTCGCTCGAACCCGCGTTGGCGCGGCCCGAAGAGGTGCTGCATTTGTTGCGGTTGAAGGCGAATGCCCCCGCTTCAGCTCCCGCAATTTCGTCATCGGTTTTTTCGTCGATTTTGGGCTCCGCGCCCGAAGCCTTGCCCGAAGTTCGTCCCTCGACCGTGTCGCCCGAACTCTGGGCGCGCCTTCGCGATTACCAAAAACAAGGCGTGACCTGGCTGAGGCAACGCGTGGATGAAGCCCATGAAAACAAATCCAGCGGCGCGATCTTGGCCGACGACATGGGGCTCGGAAAAACCTTACAAACGCTTTGCGCGGTTCCGACCCCCGCACTCGTGATCGTGCCGACGAGTCTGATCCACAACTGGATGACTGAAGCCCGCACCTTCCGGCCCGAGTGGAAGGTCTGCCTTTATCATGGCTCGGATCGTGCGCTCGACGAAACGGCCGATCTGACGATCACGACTTACGGAACCTTACGGCAAGAGGTACAAACCCGATCGCCGAAACTTTTGGCCCGAAGCTGGGCCTCGGCCATCTTGGATGAAGCGCACTGGATTCGAAACCCCGACACTCAGGCCGCAGTGGCCTCGTTTCAAATTCAAGCACGCCTGAAACTTGCGCTGACGGGGACTCCCATCCAAAACAGAACGCGCGACTTATGGAGCTTGTTTCAGTTCATCGCCCCGGGATGGTTCGCGAGCGAAGGCGAGATGACTCCCTCCCTCATTACTCCCTTCGTGCTTCGTCGGACGAAGGACGAAGTGCTGCGCGAACTTCCGCCGAAGACTTACCTCGAACATTCGGTCGAGCTCTCCAATGATGAGCGTGCGGCTTACGAGTCGGCCCTGGCGGCGGCAAAGCAAGAAGTGATGGAGCGATATGCGGATCAGGAAGCGCTTCATCCGCTCACTCTTTTTGAAACCCTGCTTCGGGCCCGTCAGGCCTGCGATCATGTCGGGCTATTCGATCCGGCTCGCTGGAGCCGTAATTCAGCGAAGCTCGATACCTTGTTTGAGATCATCGAAGAACTTCACGATGCCGGGCATTCGGTGCTCGTCTTTTCGCAATGGACGCGGTTTTTGGATCGGATTCAAGAGTCTTTAGGCGAACGCAAATGGGTTAAGAAATGGCTTAGGCTCGACGGCGCCACCCGCAACCGCGCCGAGGTTCTGGAGCGCTTTCAAAACTCGAAAGAGCCTTGTGTGTTTCTGCTCTCGCTTCATGCGGGCGGCGTGGGCTTAAACCTCACGCGTGCCGATCACGTGATCTTTTGCGATCCGTGGTGGAACCCTTTCGTCGAGCTTCAAGCCGAAGACCGGGTTTACCGCATGGGCCAGGAAAAGCCCGTGACGATCCATCGCCTGATCTGCGAAAAAACAATCGAAGAGCGCATCCGATTGCTTCAGTTAGAAAAGCAAAAGCTCGGGGAAGCATTTTTAGCCTCGCCCGAGCTTTCAAAATCGGATTTAGAGATGCTGCTTTAGCTCTGACTTAACGGCACTCAGAAATTGAGCGCGCCGTCGAGCTCAGGACTTGATATTCGAGGCAATTGCCGCCGCTCGGAAGGTCACCGGTCGGCTCCCACTTCGTGCATTTCACTTTTTCTTCCGTCCAGCGTAAAGCATTTCCATCGACCTTCAGGTCTTTCATCGAAAGATACCAGTAGCGTTGCAGGTCTTGAGCAGCGGCGTTCAGATCGCCACCGATGCAAGCACCGTTCGCTCCTTGGGTCAGCACCGTCTGTTGAAGGTGCTCGGGATGATCGTCGATCGAGATCGTGCCGTCGGCCGCGCGATAGTAAAACGCTTGCTCGACCGGTAGCTCACAGCGAGCGATTCCGAAAATTTTTGCATTCCCGAAAGTTCCGCCCAGCGAGTCCGAAATTTGTGGATTGAAAAACGATCCCGATGAAAGATCTGAGGCTGCGAGGTCATAGCCGAACGAATCGGGGCTGGTGCGCTCTTCGGTCAATCTCACTTGAAACGAAGGATAGATCGAATCGACCGCGTTCTCGCGCAGATAACGAATACTGCTCGAAAGCTCCGTTCCGTTGTCTTTATCGTAAACGCTCACCGTACATTTCGAGATCGGAAGCGCAAATGAGGTGGAAGAAGCCAAGGTTGCGATCGCAATCGCTAAGGAACTCATCGAGAGGGTTTTCATGCGATGCATAATAGCAAAATTTGCGATTTCCGTCATGTCAAAATCGAGTGAGGATTCGCCTGAGCGTACGATTTCTTTCAACAAAAATCGTTGAGAACTTCGCTGGACAGGCCTCGGTTATTGTGCTATTGAGAATCATTATCATTTAAAACGAAGGAGATTCGATCGTGGCATCCAAAATGGGCACTCACCAGACGAAATTTAAAATCCAACGCGCGCTTTTAGTCGAGCTGCCAGGCTTAGGCAAACCCGGAGCGCTGGAGCGTCGGTCTTACCCACCCGGACAGCACGGTCAAATGCGCCGGAAGTTTTCGGAGTACGGCCTGCGCCTTCGTGAAAAACAAAAGCTGCGCTTTCATTTCGGGCTGCGCGAAGAGCAGCTTCGCCGCCTCGTTCAGGCCGCGAAGAAAAAATCGCACGGAAACTGGATCGATCATCTGATCTCGACGCTTGAAAGCCGCCTCGATAACATCGTTTTTCGTCTGGGCTTCGCACCTAGCATGGCGGCATCCAAGCAACTCGTTCGCCACGGCCATGTTCTTGTCAACGGTCAGCGCGAAACCATTGCTTCGCGCATTCTCAAGCCGGGTGATCAGATCGAAATGACCGAAGCGGCGGTTCGCCTTCCCCTCGTTCAATGGTCGATCAAACAACCGCGTTTAGAGCTCGCCGATTTTCTTGATCGCGACGTTTCTGAAACCAAGGCCTCGGGTAAACTGAAGTACCGCCCGGACGGCGACGCGCTTCCGTTTCCGTTCACGAAAAGTCTCGTGGCCGAACATTACAGCGGAGTTTAAATGAAACCGCATTCAACTCGCTCTAATGCTAACGCTTCCGCGCCCATTGCGCAGGATTTCGAGTTTTCACACCTTCGGGATCAGCTCGTCAAAATTCGTTTCGACGACACTTCGGTGTATTTGAGCGAAGAGACGGCGTGGGATGTGCTGTATGAAATGGCAGCCTTCCTCGCCCAAAACGACGAAAAAGATTACCCACAGCACGACGATGAGATGGACGATGATCGCATCCGCGAAAGCAAACGAACGCTGAGCCTTCTTCAAGCGTACTCGTCTCCGCAGCACCGCAAGTATTACTCGTAATCGGTCTGTTTAATTCTCAGCTGCTAATTCTCAGCGGTGACTTTTTTCGCGTTCAACACCAAATCGAAGGTCAGCTGCTCGTCCAGTTTATGCGCATGCAACGGCTTCAATTCGTAGCGGGTTCGGTTCAGCGAGAGTTTTCCCTTTGCTTGAAAACCGAAGTCATCTGCCGAAAAGAAAACCCGAATCGTCTCGGGATGAGTAATTCCTAAGATCGTCAGATCGCCGCTCATTCGGCCATTTGGCTGTCCGGGCACAAAGCTATGGACTTCCGAAAAAGAACGCACGCGAAAAAACGCAACCGACGAGCGATGATCGGATGGCTTGCCGAAATCGAAATCTTTCGCCAGCGGAGCAAGGTCGATGACGAATTGCCCCGTCATTCCGGCTTGGCCTTTCATCGGGCCTTCTTTCGGACTCTTTTGAATGAGCAGTTTTCCGGAAAGGATTTTCAGACTGCCATGAAGTTTTCCGTCGATCCAAGCCGCCGACGAGGCTTTCGAATCGATCTTCAAGGTTTGCGCCGGGAGTGCGACCGCCACCCCGGAAAGCAGTAAAAGGGAAATTATTTTCAGCATTTTTCAACTTTAAACAAAGATTTCTGTCCTTCCAACGAAAAGTTCACTATAAAGAAACGGAGCGTCTCTTTAAGGAATCTTTATGTGTGGAATCGTCGGATATGTCGGCCAAAAGCCTGTAAAACCCATTCTCCTCGACGGACTAAAGCGTCTGGAATACCGCGGCTATGACTCCGCAGGTCTCGCTCTTTTTTCAGCAAAAGATTTCGTCATTCGCCGGAACGCAGGCCCCGTTCAAGGGCTGATCGATGTCAGCGCTTCGATCGGCGAAGCGGAAACGCAAGGCATCGCTCATACTCGTTGGGCCACTCATGGTGCTCCTACCGAGAACAATGCACACCCTCACCGCGCGGGCGATCTCGTGCTCGTCCATAACGGCATCATCGAAAATTATGCCGCGATCAAAGAAAAACTTTCGGCTGAAGGCGTTCAATTCGAATCTCAGACCGACACCGAAGTTTTCGCGCAACTGATCGAATCGCATCGCCGTCGCTTGCAGAGCGGGAACGCACTTTCAGACGAAGACGTTCTTTTACAAGCACTCACACACTCGATGAAAGAGGTCGAAGGGCATTACGCAATCCTCGTCATGTCGCGATCTCTGCCCGGAAAAATTTACGGCATTCAAAACGGAGCGCCCCTCGTGGCCTCGCAGCTGCCGAGCGGAAACCTGATTGCAAGCGACATTCAGGCGATCATTCCCTATCACAACCTCGTTTCATTTTTGCCGAAGGGCGAGATTCTGATCGCGTCCTCCGACGTATTTGAAACGCTGGATCCGCGCACCGGTGCCCGTCATCCGCTTCGCACCGAAAAAATCGACTGGACTGCCGATAAGGTCGAAAAAGACGGGTTTGAAAGTTTCATGCTGAAAGAAATCTTCCAGCAGCCGATGGTCGTGGCCGACACCTTAACGGGTCGCCTGCCCGCCAACGAAAAAGAACCGTTCATCTGGGATCACCTCAAAGCGCACGAAGTACTTTGGAAGAACGTGAAGCGACTTTACCTCGTCGCCTGCGGCACCTCTTATCACGCGGCCTTAACGGCCAAATACTTCTTCGAGAAATGGGCGCGCCTCGATTGTCAGATCGACATCGCCAGCGAGTTCCGTTACCGCGACCCGGTTTTAGAACCGGGTACCGTCGTCGGCGTCATCTCGCAATCGGGCGAAACGGCCGACACGCTCGCAGCGCTGAGGCTCGCCAACGAAGCGGGGGCTTCGACCTTTTCGATCTGCAATGTTCCCAGCTCGACGATCACGCGCGAAAGCGGGTTTCAGTACCCCACCAACGCCGGGCCTGAAATCGGCGTGGCTTCGACGAAGGCCTTCACCGCGCAGCTGACCGTCCTTTGCGCCTTGGCCCTCGATGTGGCGCGATTGCGCGGCAAACCCGAGCTGACCTCGTTTCAGGCGCTCGCAAGACTTCCTCACGACCTCGATCGCGTGCTCAGCCAAAGCGAAACGTTCATCCGCATGGGCGAAAAAGTGAAAGATCAGCGGATCATCTTATTCGTCGGCCGGGGTACGATGTTTCCGATCGCGCTTGAAGGTGCGCTCAAGTTCAAGGAGCTGACGTACTTGCCGGCCGAAGGATTCGCCGCAGGCGAACTGAAGCATGGTCCGATCGCCTACATCGATTCGAAGGTGTCGATCGTCGTGCTCGCACCGAAGGACGAGTGGTATTTCAAAACGCTTTCGAACCTCGAAGAGATCCGCGCACGCGGCGGTCACATCGTCACGATCGGAACCGAAGGCGACGAAGTGGCGAAAATCCTTTCAGACGAATTCATCGGAATCCCCGCGAACGATTGGGGAACGATGCCGATCTTATCGGCCATTCCACTTCAACTGCTCGCTTATGGCTGCGCGCGGGCCCTGGGCCGCAACATCGATAAGCCTCGCAATTTAGCGAAATCCGTCACGGTCGAATAAAGGTCGGGCCCACCTTTTGGTAGCAATACTGCGTTATTTTTTTACGGTGACGTCGATGTTTCCTTCATTCATCGTCATCGAATCGACATCAACGCCTGCGCTCTGACCCGAAGGCTTACCCGCCAGCACCGCAATCGTCGCCTTGATGGTCGCCATTTGGTTCGGATCAATCGTTGGGGTCTCGCCTTTCTGACAGGCCAAACATTTTTGCAAATCGGCCTTGAGATCGCCGAAAGCCGTCGCTAACTCAGCGTCGATATTTTTGCTTAAGCCGTCCATCTTCTTTTGGATCTGACTCGACGTCAGCTTCGTCGAACTTTCGCTGGCCCAAAGATAAACCCGGGACGAAAAATTCATCCAGTTCCCTTTAGCGGTTCCGATATCGGCATGAGGAGTCACTTTGCGGACTTGCTCCATCGCCCATACCGAAGCGGCATCGGCCTCGGTAATGTCGGACGAATGCGACGGGCTTTGCGAAAGCAGATACAGCAAGGTCGAAGCGTTCTCGTTCGTCAAACGTGTTTTTCCATTTTTGGTGAAGTAATCCAGTTTCTCGAGGTCGGCAGCTTTTCCGTATTGCTCGTAAAGTTTTTTCACCGCCGGACGCGGATCCTGGCCCAATTTTTCAAGATCGGCCTCTTTTTGTTTGATCAGGCTTTCGAGCGTGTCTTGGTGCCCCTCCGAGACCTGATTGGCCATCTTCAATGCCGCAAGGTCGAACATCTCGTTCAGAATTTTCGGATCTTTCCCGATCACGCTGTCGGCAATCGCCTTCAAAGCCTGGGTTTTTTGATCGTTCGAACAAGTCGCGCCTTGAGTGTCGTCGGTTTTGGCTTTCAAGGCACCGAATGACTGTTGACATTGATCGTGGATATCCGATTTCGCCGAAGCCGATGCCTTCATCATCGCATCCCGTAAATTATCGTCGTCGGAAGAAAAAATCTGACGACCGGACATGCCTCGGAAGCCCAACAATTTCTCTTTGGCTTCCGAAAGGTCACTGATCTTAAATGACTGGCAAGATACGGGCAACGCATCCGCCTGATCGAAATTCGCCTTTTCAAGATCGTCACAACTTCCCAGGTCTTTCAGCGCTTGAGAAATCGTTTGAGTGTTCGACTCCGTTTGAGCCACGTGCATCGCTTGATTGGCCTTGTCGGCGGCATCCTTTGAGAGCGTTTTTTGGATTTCGATAAATTTGCCGAATGCCGTTTGGCAGGCCGTCTTGGTATCGGCGTCCGGCTTCACATCGGTCTTCACCGCCTCATTCGCCTTCTTCGCCGCCTGCTCCACTGGCGGGTTCATCACGGTATAAGAAGTTTTATTGAGCAAACTCGCAAGATCGGAGTTCTGCTGCGGCATCGTGACCTTGGTTTTAGAATCACTGTTCACGAGGTTCTTCAGATTGATCCGCGCATGCTCGGTTTCGATAATCTTGGCATTCTGGCCGCGATACCGATCCATCTGCTTGTTGAATTTTCGGTCCGAAATCTCTTGCTGCCGATCCTGATCGATCACGTTTTGCTGTTGCTCGATTTGAGCGTTCAAGGCCTCCAAAGCATTTTGTTGATCTTGAATTTTCTGCTCTACATTTTGCTGAAGCTCGTCTTTTTGATCCGAATAGCCATCGAGCTTTTTCGAGTATTGATTCTTCACACGACGATTCGAACGGCGATAAGTTTTTCGGGCGGCTTTCAATTCTTCAAGACTCTGCTGTAGCTGACTCCGCTGCGTCTCAAGCTTCGAGAGCGCGTCTTGATCCTTCTGAGTCTGCGTCTTCGCCGCCTTGTATTGGTCGACGTAGGCCTGAGCATCTTGATAAAGACGATTTTGCTGACTCTGAAAAACGACTGAATCGTTCGTCACCGAATGGTTCGTCGCGATCCCGTCGTCGCTATCGTCCGCACGTACTCCCGCAGCTAACGTGAGCCCTAACCCCAACACCCCGATCCATAAGGAAAAAGTCTTCATAGCACCTCTCGTATCGGTCAAATCTTCCGGAAAACTAAAGTATCCCCAGGAATTATTTTAACTCGATGTGGCACAAATGAACAAGTCTTTGTGATTCAATGACTTTCGTCGATTTTACTGTTGAGTCTGGTTATAGCCGGTATTGAGGAAGATCGGTGCCGGATCAGAATCGATGGTGAGATTCTGGGTGGCATCGTCGTTCCGCGAGAACATCACGCCATAGTACTGGTGGGATGCGATCACGCGCAAGGCTTCGAAGTTGAGCTTCCAGTCGCGAGCGGCTTCGGTGACGAGCCCACGGTAGCGCTTCAGCTGAAGCTTATTCGCAGTCGGAAGGGCCGAGCGTACTTCATCCAGGCGAATCTCCAGACCGCACTCTTTGGCGAAAATGATGTTCTTCGCATTTTCGAGTGCCGGAATCACCTCGCGCAAGGCCTTCACGCGGACGGCATTACTGACCGGCATCATGTAGCCGAAGAGCGATCCGTAACGGGCAAGCTGATGATCGTAAGCGGCTCCGCCTTTGATCAGTCCTGCACGAACATCTTGAATCACGGGGGTGAAGAACTGACTCACCATTCGATCGGCCAAACCGAAGACGGGCTTACGGCTTTGTGACTGATCGGCCTCGTGGCTTTCGAGCGACTTCGCGGCGAGCGACATGAAATTTCCGAAATAGTTCAGAAACCGCGAAAACGCGAGCGGTCCTTCGCGGAACGCGTCTTCTTCCATCTCGAACACTTCTTTGATCTGGGCTGCGTGAATCAACTCGTGCCCGATCGTATAAAGCTGGATCAGCGGGCTTTGCTCTTGGCTCACCCACAGGTAACGATCGCTCTTCGAGATCAGCCCGTGACGCTCGCGTTTCTTCGCGAAGCATTCGCCCGAGTACTGATCCAAGCTCAGCTTCTCGTCCAGGCGGACCTGACGATTCAGGATCGAAATACGTTCCGGTACGAGCGCTTTCGTCGTGAAAGCTTCGGGATAGCTTACGCCCTGCTCGATTGCGTACTGACGGATGTTGTAGGCCGCGTAAGGCATCACACTCATGAGTGCCGTAATCGCGTGAATGTCGGCATTTTCTCGGCGATCGACGATGCTCTGCAATTCTTTGATACGCGGATGCTTCGCAAAGTGCTCTTTGCGCGAACGGCGAAGGAATGCCTCGCGATCGGCACCCTTCAAACGACGGGCTTCGATCATCACCTTCATCCAATCATGACGGGCGGCTTGAATGTCGGCTTCGACGAAGTCCGACTCCGAAAGACGGTACTGATTCAGCATCTCCCACTCGCTCGCCGAACGGGGGGCTTGTCCGTGATGCGAGGTCATGAAGGTTTCGCGGTAGAGGAATTGGCTTTGCGCAATTTCTCCGGTGAACAGCTCGGCGAAATCGGCGGCATGCACCGAGTTTTTCAAACGGCGCGAAGCGAGGTCACAGAATTGATCCAGCAGAGACTCCAGCCGCTGAGTCACGAGCGGATTCATCGGCTGATGCGGAAACTTCAGCGTGATCATGTCTTTGATCAACGAGCGCAAGCGGTTCAGGTTGCGACGGGCCTGCGGGTTTGCCTCGGTGATTTGGCGAATGAGGTAGCTCAAATGGCCGAAGTTGAAGAGGTCCGTTCGCTTCATTTCGTAAGTGTATCCGCGATTGACGGCATCTTGGTTCAGCACGTTCAATTCGTCGAGAACCAGATAGAAATCCGAAGTCAGAACCAGATCCAGCTGCTGAAGCAACGACACGAGGCGGGCCTGATAGGCATTGATCTTCAGGAAGTACGACGCGATCGTCTTGCTATCGAGGCGTTTCTCGATCACTTCGATCATGCTGTAGATCGTCTCCATGCAACGAGGATGGATGAACGACGCGATCTCGCGAACCTGAAGTTTGAGCGAATAGAGATAGCCTGAAACACGATAAAGGTCAGTCGGAGGCACGGCAGTGCTGGACGAAGCAACGCTTTGACGAACCAGTTTGCGAAGCTCGTGGACGATGTTTGCCACCTGGACCATCTGCGCACCGACGAAGGTCGGTAACGACGACTGAAACGGAACCGGCTCGCGCGGAGTCGCGGCTTCGACCGCCGAAACGGCATTTTCAGAATTGAGATCGTCGACCACCACGAACGGCGCATATCCGCCGCCTTTCGAGGTATTCACGATCGAACTCATCGGGCCTTTTTCTTTCGGCGCATAGCGAACGAGCGCGTTGTGAGTCATGCGCGGAAGCGTGTCGTTCGCGCCGTAAAACACCCACATGCGGATATCGGCTGCCAGGTTCGCGAAGCGGAACCCGGAACCGCCGTTCTGGCGGACGGCAACGGGAATACGCCCGATGCGGACGACCCGCTGATAGGCGAACTGCTCGGGGGATTTCTTGGCTTCTTTCAGAACCTCACGGCGTTTTTTCTCGTCGAGGGTCATCAAAATGTGAACGCCGGTTCCGCCCGAAAGATTCGGTGCCTTGATCACCCAACTTTGAGGATCGCTCGCGATCAGGTCGAGCGATTCCGCTTTGGAAGGCAGACACTCCGGCGGGCGAATGCGTGCCTGATCCGGGTCCAAACCCATTTTTTCAAGCTCGTCGCGATAGAACTCGGGGGCAAACTCGGTTAGCGCAGCCAGAATGATTTTGTTATCGAGCAAGCGGTTCAAGCCGCCCATGTAAAGCTTGCGATTGACGATCGCATCGACCGCACTCGGAATCGCGTAATCGGATTCGAGCGGCACCGGCTCGCCGTCCTCGCCGATGAGGTATTCCGGCTTACCCTTCTTCCAGGGCTTCAACACGTCCACGCAATAAATCGGATCGCCGTTTTCGGGGTCGCGAAGGAGAATCGATTTTTCACGATCGAACAGCGCACTGTCGCTGTTCACGCGCGAGTAAATCGCCGTCACGACCGGGTCGGAACCGTCGACAGTCCGTAAACGAATCCAGCCCTCCGAGTCGGAATAAAGCTGACCGGCATCGCAATAAATCAGGCCCGAATATGCGGCCAATTGATGAATTTCAGGAGAAGCTCCGTTCGCGCCGCCCGGCGGAAGCAGAACTTGCACGCCGTCTTTGCGGCCCGTCCACCCTTCACCCAGCGAGCGGTACGTTTCGCTCAAAACTTCGAAATGATCGTTCGGAATGATCTTACCCACCGATTCAAGGATGGACGGATCTTCGCGCAGAATCCCTTCCATGATGTTCAGGTTGTTCGAAGCGCCCGACGGAGAACCCGCGTTCAATTCGAGCACGCGGAACGGCAGATCGGGAAGCTCATCGATCCGGCCTTCTTCGATAATGCGCGAAAGCGTTCCGCGCTTCTGGAAGTACTCTTCGATCAGCACTAGATCGAGGCCGACGTTGTCGAGAAACGGATACTCGTTCATGTTTTCGTGGTGCAGTTGCGGAATGTAATGCGGAGAATGCTCGGTCGCATCGAGGAATGCCTTACGCACTCCTTCGGGAAGCGCGCGCACGAATTCGCTTTCATGAATGCTGCTTGCGCCGTAAATGCTTTGAAGCACCTTGCGCAGCGAGATCATCAGAATCTGAGCCGCCGCTTCGACCGAGTTGAAAACCGACTTCGGCAAAGGCACCACCGTCGTCGTCACCGGCACGGTGAAAATGCGGTAAATGCCATCTTTATCGGTCTTTTGAAAGGTCAGGTCGCGCTTCTTCAAAAAGCGCGTCAAGCGCTGGCTGGTGAGATGATGCTCTTGAATCGTTTTACCGAGAATCGCTTCGACCAGCGATTGCGAGTGGGTGTACCCCAACTTCCCTTTCGAGCGAAAAAGATAATTGGCGACGTCGACTTCGTATTTTCCGATGTATCCTTTGTTGGGTTTGTAATTGATGCGACTTTTCGTGCGAATGCGAAGATTCATCAAACGAGTTGCAAGCACAGTCAAATCTCCTTTTTTG
>Ga0164242_10006675_pt1 | contig 12688 bp, 12 predicted proteins | sample OricomgcompostMG_FD_108783 | JGI IMG/M metagenome (GOLD analysis project Ga0164242, IMG submission 108783) | Miracle-Growth compost microbial communities from Emeryville, California, USA - Original compost - Miracle growth compost (MG) ... | reverse complement strand
GCTGCGCGTGCTCATTCCCGGCCTGGCCGGGATGGGCCGGATGCCGTACGGGAGGTTCCTCGCGTTCAACGTGGCCGGAGCGGTGATCTGGGGCGCGGTGATGGTGACCGCCGGCTACCTCGCAGGCAACAGCTGGCACACGATCGCCCACCTGTTCTCCGGGGCAGGGCTGGTGCTCACCTGCTTGGTGGTCGTCGCCTTCATCGCGGTGCAGGTCATCCGGCGACGCCGTCGTGCGACCGCAACCCGGAGATGACGTCGCCGCGCCGCCGGCCCGCGGAGAGGACGTCTGAGCTTCGGTCTGTCGGCCCGGCGGTGGCCTACCGTGTGGTCGTGCGCACCCCCGACTTCTCCGACGGCCAGCTGCTCGAAGGACTGCGCGCGGCCGCAGCGGAGCTCGGCGAGCCGCTGACGAGCGGCACCTACGACGCCTGGCAGCGCGGCCGCGACATCGCCGCCTCGCCGGCGCTGCTGATCCGGCGGTTCGGCTCCTGGCGGGCGGCGTGCGAGGCGGCCGGGCTGAGCGCCAACACGACCCGATCGACGAGCAGGCGCTGGTCGGAGGACGACCTGGTCGCGATCATCGCCACCTACCTCGCCTCCGACGGCGCGACCGGCTCCTTCGCCGACTACACCGCCTGGGCCAAGACACAGGACGGCGCCCCGAGCGGCGCGACCCTGCGCCAGCGCGGCTCGTGGGCCGACCTCAAGCGCCGGGCGAGCCAGGCCTAGCAGCGCCCAGTGGCGGCCGACCGGACAGCGTCGCGATCTGGGGATCCGTCATGGGCGGACTGTAGAGGGGCGGATGCGAGCGCCGAGGCCGCCATCCTCGACGAGCGCAGCGACCCCGAGCGCCGTTCTGTCGTCGTACGGCCGGCCCACCACCTGGACCGCCACCGGAAGCCCGTCGGCCAGGCCTGCCGGCACGCTGACAGCAGGCAGACCGGCCGCGTTGAACGGCGAGGTGAGGCGAGTCAGGACGTGTTCGACCTCGACCTGGGTCTCACCGGCAGCCGTGGTGAACTGCACGTTGCGTTGGCCGAGCGAGGGTGCGGGGACCGGCACGGTCGGCACCAGCAGGGCGTCGTACTGGCTCAACAGGGTGAGCAGCTGCGCGGAGAAACGTGCGATGGCGGCCTCCATCAGCGCCAGCTCGATCGGGTCGGGCGCCGGCGCCGCCAGCAGCTCGGCCAGGTCGGGGCCGAAGGACGACGGCTCGGTCCGGAACGCAGGGCGGTGCAGCAGGCCCGCCTCGAACAGGATGCGCGTGAGTACGGCGTGCGGCATGTCCGCCTCGCCGGCGAAGTCGACGGTCTCCACCTCCAGGCCGAGGTCGGCGAGGTGCGCTGCCGTCGCGGCCACCGCGTCGCGCACAGCAGGGTGCAGCCGCTCCTGGAACCAACCGCTCGGTACGGCGACCCGCGCGGTCGCGGCGTCCTGAGCCACCAACGCGTCGGTCAGGTGCAGGGCCCGCGGGTCGGCGGAGTCGGGTCCGGCGATGGCCTCGACGATCGCGGCCGCGTCGGCCACCGTCCGCGCCAAGGCGCCCACGTGATCCAGACTCGGCGACAGCGGCATCACGCCGGCCAGGCTCACCCGACCGCGGGAGGGCTTGAAGCCGACGCAGCCGCTCAGGGCGGCGGGAATCCGCACACTGCCGGCGGTGTCGGTGCCGATGGCGCCCAGGCAGCTCCCGGCCGCCACCGATGCGGCCGAGCCGCCGGACGAGCCGCCGGCGATGTGACCGGGGCGGTGCGGGTTGTGCGTGGGGCCGTAATAGGAGCTGTCCGTGCGGCCACCCCAGGCGAACTCGTGGGTGGTGTGCTTGCCGACGATGACCGCACCCGCAGCACGCAACCGCGCCACGGCCGTCGCGTCCCGGTCCGGCACGTGGCCCTCGTATCTCGGCGAGCCGTAGGCGGTGCGCAGCCCGGCGGTGTCGAAGAGGTCCTTCACTCCCAACGGCACCCCGTGCAGGGGCCCGAGAGGCTCCCCGTGCAGCACGGCCTGCTCGGCGGTCGACGCCGCCGCCCTCGCCGCTTCCGCATCGATCACGGCATAGGCGTGCACCGCCGGCTCGGTGACCGCAGCGCACGCCAGGACGTGCTCGGTGAGCTCTACCGGCGACAGCTCACCCGAGCGGATCGCCGCCACGGCCTGGGTCAGGGTGAGGTCATCGAGATCTGCCATGTCCTGCCTTCTCGCTCGTCATGGTCAGCGGGCCGCGGGCCGCTTGATGAAGTGGCCCTGGTCGGGAAGCGCCCGCGCGGTGCGCCACTGCACGTAGGTGAACATCTCGACGTTGGCCTCGCCACCGAAGCGGCCACCCGTGCCCGAGGACTTCGTGCCACCCATCGGGGCCCAGGCGTTGTCGTTGATCGGCTGGCCGTTGATGTGCACCATCCCGGAGACGATGCGGTCGGCGACGCCGGCCGCGCGCTCGGGCGACGCGCTGTGCACCGATGCCGAAAGGCCGTAGTCGGTGTCGTTGGCGATCCGTACGGCGTCCTCGTCGTCGGCGGCGGACACGACGACCGCCACCGGGCCGAAGACCTCTTCGCCGTACGCGCGCATCTTCGGCGTCACGCCCTTGAGGACCGTGGGCTCGACGAAGCTGCCCTCCCGGCGTCCACCGACGACCAGCTCGGCACCTTGGGCCACCGCGTCCCGCACGAGCGCCTCGACCCGCTCGGCCTGACGAACGTTGATGAGTGGACCGAGGTCGACGTCCTCGCGATAGGGGTCGCCGACGCGCAGGCCGCGGGCCCAGTCCGCCAGCTCGGCCACGTACTCGTCGAGCACGGCCTCTGCGACCACATGGCGGCCCACCGCCATGCAGACCTGGCCCTGGTGGGTGAAGTTGCCCCAGGCGCCGGCCGCCGCGGCACCGGCGACGTCGGCGTCGTCGAGCACCACGTGCGGACTCTTGCCGCCGAGCTCGAGGGCGACCTTCTTCAACTGGGGCGCTGCCAGCGAGGCGATCGTGCGTCCGACAGGGGTCGAGCCGGTGAAGCTCACCATGGCGACGTCGGGGTGGCTCACCAACGCCGCCCCGACCGAGGCGCCTTGGCCCGGCACCGCGTTGAAGACCCCGGCCGGGAGGCCGGCGGCTTCGAGCAGCCGCCCGATCAGGACGGCACCGCTCACCGGCGTCTGGTGGTCGGGCTTCAGGACGATCGCGTTGCCCAGGGCCAGCGCCGGTGCGACCGAACGCATCGCGAGGGTGAACGGGACGTTCCACGGCGTGATCACCCCGACCACGCCGTACGGGACACGACGGGCGACGCTCACGTCCTCGCCCTGGACAGGGAGCGGTCGCGTCGTCGTACGCTCGGCCAGCGCTGCCGCTTCGCGGAACTCATCGAGCGCCTGCAGGTACTCCGCGGCGTGGGCCTTGGCGCGCACGCTGCCGGACTCGCGGACGATCCAGTCGACGACCTCGTCATGGTGGTCCTCGAGCAGGTCCGCTGCCCGGCGGAGTACGGCGGCTCGCTCCGAACCCGGCAGCGCAGCCCAGGCCGGCTGCGCCGCCTTGGCCGCCGCCACCGCCTGGTCCAGCTGGGCCAGCGAGGCCTCGCGGATCACGAGCAACGGCTCACCGGTCGCCTTCTCGGCGACCGAGATCTCCTCGCCCGCACCGGTCTGCCACTCGCCGGCGACGAACGTCGTCTGGTCGTCCACCTGCCACAGGCGGCCGTCGGTCTGCGTGGTCATCGTCTCTCCTTGTCTGCGTCGACTTGTCTGCGTCGACTTGTCTCCGTCGACTTGGCTCAGTCGACCGGCGGCATGCCGAGGGTGTGGAAGCTCTCGATCGTCTTCAGGCCCCAGGCCTGGCCCTTGGCGCGCTCCGCCTCGGTCCAGGTCACCAGCGGCCAGTCGGGGTCGAGGATGAGCCGGCTCAGCGGGTTGCACAGCTCGATCCGGTTGCCGCCCGGCTCGAAGACGTAGAGGAAGAACGTCTGCTGGATGGCGTGCTTGTGGGGACCGGTCTCGATCAACACGTCGTTGTCCAGGCAGAGGTCGGCCGCACGCAGGATGTCGTCCCGGCTGTCGGTCGCGAAGGCCACGTGGTGCAGCCGACCGTGAGCGCCCTTCCAGTCCTCGGTGTAGACGATGTCGTAGGACTTGTTGCTGAAGCTGAGCCACTTGGCCGAGATCCGGCCGTCGTTCATCTGGATCTGCTCGGTCGGCCGGGCGCCGAGGACGTGCTCGATGAAGTCGGCGTTGGGCGCGACCTGCGAGCCCAGGTAGTTGACGTGGTCGAGGCGCCGTACGCCGACGCCCTGCCGCGGCTTGGCCTGCGGCTGGTTCTTCAAGCCGGGCGCCAGGTGCTCGGGGGCGACGTACCGCTCGGTGTCGTAGTAGAGCGCGATCTGGTGACCGTCCGGGTCGGTGGTCAGGAAGGTCCGGCCGGTGCCGGCCAGGCCGCCGACCCACTCTCCGCTGCCGCCGGCTTCCTCGACCGCACGGACCCGCCGCTGGAGCGCCTCCTCGCTGCTCGCCCGCAGCGCGGTCCGCCGGATGCCGGTGGTCTCGTGGGCGGTGAGAACCAGGCTGGTCAGCTCGTAGTTGTCGAACGTGCGCAGGTGGACCGAGTCGCCCTCCCGTGCGGTCTCGGTCAGGCCCAGGATCTCGGTGAAGAACCAGACGGAGCCGTCGAGATCGGTGGTGAGAAGCTCCACGTGACCGAGGTGGGCGATGTCGCCGAGGGGCGCGGGCATTCGGTTCTCCTTCTTGCTTAGCGTCGCGGCGCCGGGAAGACGGTGCCGTCGAGGATGAGGCGGGCGGTGCGTACGACGGTGGTGCGGGCGATGCCGTCGCCGCCGGCGTCCACACCGAGGTCGAGGAAGCCGGTGGGGTGCTCGACCCGGATCCGGCCGTCGCTGGATGCGGCCAGGCCTGCGGCGACGCTACCCGGAGTCACCACGGCGGCCGCCACGCTGGCGGCGCCGAGGACGCCGATGGCCTGGTGCACCCGCACCGGGATGAAGCTGCGGGTCGCGATGGTGCCGCCGTGCGCCGGCGCGGAGGCCAGCACGATCTTCGGGACCGTGGTGGCCTCGAGGTCCGGGTCGAGGCCCATCGCCTCGACCGCCGCGGCACGCAGCTCACGCACCCGGGCGGTCAGCTTCTCGTCGGCCTCGAGGTCGGCGGGGTCCTCGTCGCCGCGGACGCCGAGGTCGGCGGCCCGGACGATCACCGACGGCATGCCATTGTCGATGCAGGTGACGTCGAGCCCGGCGAGCAGGTCGGTGGCGTTGCCGGTCGGCAGCAGCGGCGCCGCGCTCGGCTCCACGTCGATCTCGATCGGCGCCGCGGTCCCGGGGACGCCGGCGAGCTCGGTGTCGCCGTCGTAGGTGACCGCCCCGGCCGGCGTACGCACGCGGAGGGTGGCCAGGCCACCGGTGTTGACCATCCGGACCCGGACGGTGGTGACGTCATCGGCAGCCGGCACCAGGCCGCGCTCGATGGCGAAGGGAGCAACGGCGGAGAGCATGTTGCCGCACGTCTGCGACGTCGAGACGACCGGCTGGTCGACGACCACCTGCAGGAACAGGTAGTCCACGTCCGCATCCTCGTCCGCGGACGGCGAGACGACGGCGATCTTGCTGGTCAGCGGGTGCGCCCCGCCGAGGCCGTCGATCTGACGCACGTCGGGGCTGCCCATCACGCGCAGCAGCAGGTCGTCTCGCGCTGCCGCCTCCGACGGAAGGTCGGCGGCCAGGAAGACGGCGCCCTTCGAGGTGCCGCCGCGCATCAGCGCACAGCGGATGCCGCTCATGACAGATCGCCGTCCCGCAGCGCCTGCTCGTGGGTCTTGTAGGTCACGCCGAGGTCCTCGACCACGGCCCGCAGCCCGTATCGGTCGAGGCCGAGCTGGCCGTCGGTGAAGGCGGCTCGGGTGGCGGCCTCCTTCTCCAGCCGGGCCTGGGACGCCGTGATGGTGTCCTTCACCCGGGCACGTGGCACCACGACCACGCCGTCGTCGTCGGCCACGACCACGTCGCCGGCCTCGATCCGCTGCCCGGCGATGACGACCGGCAGGTTCACCTGGCCGGCGGTGGCCTTGACCGTGCCTTGCGCCGAGACGTAGCGGGACCAGGCGCCGAAGCCCATCTCCCGCAGCTCGTTCGTGTCCCGCACGGCCGTGTCGCTGACGACGGCATGCACGCCTCGATGGGCGAGCGCCGTCGCGAACAGCTCGCCGAACATGCCGTGGGTCGACGGCGCCGCGCTGGCGACGACCAGGATGTCGCCGGGCCGACACTGCTCGACCGCCACGTGGATCATCAGGTTGTCGCCGGGCCAGCACAGCGCCGTGACCGCGGCGCCGGCCACGGTCAGGCCCTGCTGGATCGGGCGAAGCTCGGGACCGAGGCTTCCGACCCGGCCCATCGCCTCGTGGATCGTGGCGACGCCGTACGTCCGCAGCTTCGCGACGTCCTCGGCGTCCGGCCGGGGTACGTCGGTGACGACGACGTTCCTCATCTCGGTCTCCTCAGCTCAGCCGGTCGGTGACTTGCGGGTAGAAGCGCATGTACGCCTCGCCGTACGTCGAGCTCGGAAAGCCTAGGTTGGGGCCCGCGTTCCGCTTGAGCTGCACCCCACGACGCTTGCCCAGATCGGTGTAGTAGTCCCAGAGGTGCTGCTGGGCGGCAAGGCACTCCATCGCCTTGCGCTTCGTCTCCCAGATCTCGGTGATGTCGAGCAGGACCTGTGGCACGAAGCCGCACTGCTCGGGCTGGTGGGGCTCGAAGAAGAACACCGGCGGGGCGCCGACGACCTCGCCCTCCGCCGGGTAGCCGATGGCCCCGGCGAGCACGCGGGCGTCGAGCGCCATCCGCGCTGCGGCCGGGTGGTCCCCGTTGTACGGGTCGTCGAGCGGGTGGGTGAGCACCACGTTCGGCTGCACGTCGCGGTAGGTCCCGACCAGCTCGTCGGTGAGCTCCTGGGTGGCGACCAACGGGTAGTCGCCGGCGTCGAAGAACCGGATCTCGGCGCCCAGGGTGGCAGCGGCAGCCTCGGCCTCTTCGCGGCGCTTGGCCTTGATCTCCGCCAGGCTGCGGCCGGCGCGCCACTCCGAGGCGGACTCGCCGCGCTCGCCGAACGTGAGACAGGCGATGACGACCTTCTCGCCCCGAGCGGCTGCCAGCGCGATGGCGCCTCCGGCCCGCCATACGAAGTCACCGGCATGCGCCGTGACCACCAGTGTCGTGTTCGTCGGGACGCTCGTCACCGTCATGCCTCCTGGGGCGTCATCGTGGGTTCCGCAGCAGGTTGGCATTGTCGGACACTATTGTCAACAATTTTGTCGCCGTTGCCGTGCGGCGGTCGACGCTTCCGACTACGATGCGACGCACAGCGGTCAGCGGTTGACCCGGCGAGGAGGTGCGGTGAGCGTCGAGCGCGTCGTCACGCAGACGGATGTGGCGGATTCGGTACGTCGAGCGATCCTCGCCGGCGATCTCGTCCCCGGCCAGCGCTTGGTCGAGGCCGAGCTCTCCGACTCCCTCAGCGCCAGCCGTGGCGCCGTACGTGCGGCGCTGATCGACCTGACCCACGAGGGCCTGGTCGAGCGGATCGCCAACCGGGGCGCTCGGGTCCGGGTCGTCACCGTTGCCGAGGCCTTGCAGATCACCGAGGTCCGGATGGCGCTGGAGGGACTGTGCGGTGCCAAGGCAGCGGAGAACGTCACCGACGAGGAGATCGGTGAGCTCGAGGCCCTGGGCGCCCAGATGACCTCGTGCGTGCAGGCCGGTGATGTCGCCGGCTACTCCCAACTCAACCAGCAGTTGCACGAGTGCGTGATCTCCCTGGCCGACCAGCCGGTGGCCGGCGAGGTGCTAGCCCGGCTGCGCGCCCGCAACGTGCGCCACCAGTTCCGGCTGGCCTTCCGGCCCGGTCGGCCGCAGACGTCGCTGCCCCAGCATCTGGCGATCATCGATGCCATCTGTCGTCGCGACCCGGCCGCGGCAGAGGCCGCCGTGCGGGCACACCTGTCCAGCGTCATCGAGGCGCTGCGCGAGGCCCAGGAGAGTGCCTTCGCCTGACCGCCGGTGGCGGCCGAGGCGGCGCCGGCCCGCGGCCGGAGCGCTTGACATGGCACACTTCGCCCGAGATTGTTAATAATCTCGTCAACGATTCGTCGACCGGAACGGCGCCCGAACGTCGACGATCGACACCGGGCTCGGGCCTGACGACCAGCGAAACCTTCCACGCCACGAGCACCGTGGCCGAGCGCAACGATGCAGGAGCAGAGAAAGCATGTCCACCACCACACCGGGCGCTGACCCGGCCGGCTCGCACGCGAGGAGCGCGGCGCTCTTGGGCCGCCTCGATCGCATGCCCCGGCACGCGGTCCGCTACGCCGTCACCGGCATCGTCGGCCTAGGCCTGTTCCTGGTCTTCTATTGCAACTTCAACATCAACGTTTCCTTCATCCAGACCTGCACGCAGATCAAGGACGGCTGCACGCCGGCCAACGCGGCCAGCGCCGAGCGGTGGCCAGTGGTGCTCTACCTGGTCGGCTACGTCCTCGGCGGCCTGGGCGTCGCGCCGCTCTCGGACCGGCTCGGTCGCCGACGCCTGATCGTGGCCGTGCTCGCGTTCGCCCTGATTGGCTCGCTGGTCACCACGTTCGCCGGCGGATTCGGCGTCTTCGTGCTGGGCCGCGCCATCACGGGCGTCGCCATGGGCGGAATGCTCGCGGTGGGCAACACCTACATCGGCGAGATCGCACCGCCGTCCTCACGGGCGCGCTACACCGCCATCACGTTCGTGCTGTGCACGCTGGGCGCGATGATCGGCATCGGTCTGGGCCTGCTCTTCACCACCGAGTCGGCCTCCTTCCCCAACGGCCTGCCGGTCGCGCTCGCCGGGGAGAGCTTCACCGCCGGCTGGCGCTGGATGTACGCCATCGCCGCCGCGGTCGGGATCGTCTCGATCCTGCTCGCGCTGCGCCTTCCCGAGTCACCGCGCTGGCTGCTCGAGCACGACCGGTTCGACGAGGCCGAGGAGGTCGTCGCCAGCCTGGAGCGCCGCGCACTGCGTCGTGGCCCGCTGCCCGAGCCTGCTCCGGCACCGCCGGCGCCCGAGCACGAGAAGCTCTCCGAGGCCTACCGCGAGCTGTTCACCAACCACCGCTACCGCAATCGCGCGCTGGTGCTGATCTCGATGTGGTTCTTCGGCTACGCCACCGTCTTCTCCTTCTCCACCAGCTCGACCTCGATCCTGACCGGGCTGCACTTCACGCCGCCGGTCGCCGGCATGATCACCGCCGTCGGCGGCGTCGGCTTCTTCGTCCAGGGCCTGTTCTCGGCGCGCTGGTCCGAGTCGCTGCCGCGCCACCTGTGGCTGCCGATCGGCGCGGTCCTGACGCTGATCGGTGGCGTGGTGATCGCCGAGCTCGGTGACCACATCACCTGGGCGTTCATCGGCGCGTTCATCGTGTTCTTCGGCTTCAACGTCTGGGTGCCGCCGACCTTCGCCCTCTCGGCGGAGAGCTTCCCGACCCGCATCCGCGCAGCCGGCTTCGGGCTCGTGGACGGCCTCGGCGTCACCGGCGGCATGGTCGGCGTCCTGGTCATCGCACCGCTGGTTCCCCACCTCAGCTCGCTGGCGGCGCTCGTCGTCATCTGCGCCTTCCAGATCGTGGCGGCAGTCATCGCCCAGTTCGCTCCCCGGGCAAGGAACGAGGCACTCGAGGTGCTCTCTCCCTGATCGCCCTCTGATCGCTGGGCGACCGGATCGCCGGTACGTCGCGTGGCGGCCGGCCTGGCCGCCAGGTGAACGCTGGTCGCTCGGTGCCCGTGGTGACTCCTGAATCGCCTGACCCCTCGAGGGTCGGGCCCAGGGTCTGTCCAACGGGCGCCGAGTGCCGGCGCTCACGCCGTCTCGGGCGTCAGTGGTGAGCGAACTCGCGAGCGGGGTGCCGCAGCGCACGCAGGAAGTGCGCGATGTGGTCATGACGGCAGAGGAGGCAGATGCCCTCCGAGCCACCCCGAGAGGTCGTCGCGAAGCGTCCGCACCGAGCGCAGTGCGTGCCGCGGACAGCCCCGACCTCACCGAGCAGGCCAACCACGAGACCCACGCAGGTGAACGCGACGAGCAGCAAGATCAGCACGCTGGTGATGACATCGAGCGTCATTTCCGAACCCCTTCCGTAACCGGTGTCGAACACCATTATATCGTAATACGATACTTTTCCCAGGGCACGGCGAGCACCGGCACAGAGTCCGTCGCGAGAACGCGGCAAGGTTGCCGCCCGAGCAAGTCCGGATCGTCGCTGCCCCTCACTGGTCCAAGCGAGGAGCGTCTCAGCCGCCGCATTCCCTTTCCGGCCAGCGCTCTACGCGTCGACCGGCGGGGCGACGACTCAAGGCGATCACCGGCGGCGTGGCCGAGGTCGTGCGGCCTTTGGCGGACCAGACGCGGACTTTCGTCGCCTACACTCACTCTGACCTGCGCAAACGCTAGAGCTCAGTAGTACCAGGGGTACGGCGACCAGTCCGGCTCGCGCTTCTCCAGGAACTGGTCGCGACCCTCCTGGGCCTCGTCGGTCATGTAGGCGAGCCGGGTGGTTTCCCCGGCGAACAGCTGTTGGCCGACCAGGCCGTCATCGAGCAGGTTGAACGCGTACTTCAGCATCCGCTGGGCGGTGGGCGACTTGCCGTTGATCTTGCGGCCCCAGTCCAGGGCGACGGTCTCGAGCTCGGCGTGCGGAACCGCCTTGTTGACGGTGCCCATCCGGACGCCGTCCTCGGCCGAGTACTCGTCGGCGAGGAAGAAGATCTCGCGGGCGAACTTCTGCCCCACCTGACGGGCGAGGTAGGCGGAGCCGTAGCCGCCGTCGAAGGAGCCGACATCGGCATCGGTCTGCTTGAAGCGTGCGTGCTCGAGCGAGGCCAGTGTCAGGTCACTCACCACGTGCAACGAGTGCCCGCCGCCGGCCGCCCAGCCGGGCACGACGCAGATGACGACCTTCGGCATGAACCGGATCAGCCGCTGGCACTCCAGGATGTGCAGCCGGGCCAGCTTCGCCTTGTCGATCGGGCTCGGCTCGGCGGAGCCGGTCGCACCGGCGCTGTAGGTCGATGTGCCAGCCGTCGATCCCTGCTCCTCGTACTGGTAGCCCGCCTTGCCGCGGATGCGCTGGTCGCCACCGGCACAGAAGGAGTGCTTCCCATTCTTGGGCGACGGGCCGTTGCCGGTGAGGAGCACGCAGCCGACGTCGGCCGACGTACGCGCGTGCTCGAGGGTGCGCAGCAGCTCATCGACGGTGTGCGGCCGGAACGCGTTGAGCACGTCGGGCCGGTCGAACGCGATCCGCACCGTGCCATGCGCCTTGGCCCGGTGGTAGGTCAGGTCGGTCAGGTCCCCGAAGCCCGGGACGACGTCCCACTGGCTCGGGTCGAAGGTGTCGCTGACTCCGTCGATCGCACTCATGCTCCGGAGGCTATCGGGCGGCACCGCGCTGGAATATCCGGGCGCCGCCGGGCACTGTGAGAGGCATGACTGAACTTCAGGGTGAGTACCAGCCGAGCCCGGCCGAGTGGGTCCGCAGCCAGGTCGAGGCGTTCGAGGCCTCCAACGGCGCCGAGGGCAACACGCTGATGGACACGGGCTATCCGATCGTGGTCATCACCAACCGGGGCGCCAAGAGCGGCAAGATCCGCAAGACGCCGGTGATGCGCGTGGAGAAGGACGGCAAGTACCTCGCGGTCGCGTCCAAGGGCGGCGGCCCGGAGGACCCGCTGTGGGCCAACAACTTCCGTGCCCACCCCGAGGTCGAGCTCCAGGACGGCGCCAACAAGGCGCGCTACCGGGTGCGCGAGCTCTCGGGGGACGAGTACGAGCAGTGGTACGCCGAGGCCGAGCGGCAGTGGCCGACCTACACCGAATACCGGGAGAAGGCCCGCGGGCACAACAACCGCGTCATCCCGCTCTTCCTGCTGGAGCCGGCCGGCTGAGAGCTCGGCTCGGGCTCACCACCAGGTGCCGGTGTGCAGTCCGACGTACCAGAGCAGAGCCATTCCGAGGATGGCGAGGATCCAGGCGCCGAGCCGGGTGCCGGCGATGCGGGTGGCGTTGAGCCGCGCGATCGCCGGCCGCTCGGCGAGGCCACGGATGCCGCGGTGGCCGCGCAGCTCCCAGAACCACTCCGGCGCGCTGCCCGCCAAGATGATGACCAGGCGCTGGAACTCGGCCGTGCTCAGATCGGCCACATAGGCCTGGTTGGCCGGCGTGGGCACGGAGACCGACTGCAGCGTGGGCCCGCTGCTCGTCGTACCCGGCCCGTGGTCGGCGGCGCGGTGCCAGCTGCGGTCCCGGATGAGGTCGTCCACCGGCGTCTGACGCAGGTCGTCGTCGGCCGCCTGCGGGCCGACCTGCTGCTGCGGGTCCAGCCCGGTCGGGCCGGAGCCGGCGGCACGCCCGCGCGCCCGCTCCTGCCACGCCGCAGGGTCGGCCGCCGCCCACAGCGAGCGCAGCTGCGCGCGCGGCGGGAGCGGAGCGCCGGCCCGGATCTCCCGCAGGACCTGATAGGCGTCCCGGAAGTCGATGCCGGTCCGCTTGAGTACGACGACCAGCCGCTCGAGCGTGACCGGCTCGCCAGCGGACTCGGGCTTCGGAGCCGCTTGCGGCGTACCGGAAGCGGGCTCCTCCTGGTCCGCCGGCGCGGGCCGCTCGC
>Ga0164242_10006674_pt1 | contig 12688 bp, 13 predicted proteins | sample OricomgcompostMG_FD_108783 | JGI IMG/M metagenome (GOLD analysis project Ga0164242, IMG submission 108783) | Miracle-Growth compost microbial communities from Emeryville, California, USA - Original compost - Miracle growth compost (MG) ... | reverse complement strand
GTCGGCAAGGTCGTCGAGCGGGTCAAGCAGCGCGAGGCCGAGGGCTGGTCGTACGAGGCGGCCGACGCCTCCTTCGAGCTGCTGCTGCGCGACGAACTGGACGGCGCGGCCGCCGCCGCGCCGTTCACCGTCGAGTCCTACCGGGTGATCATCGATCGCCGCGAGGACGGCGCGATGGTCAGCGAGGCGACGGTGAAGCTGACCGCCGGTGGCAAGCGGGTGATCTCGACCGAGGAGGGCAACGGCCCCGTCAACGCCCTCGACCGAGCGCTGCGGCACGCGCTGACCGCGGTCTTCCCGCGGCTGGCCCAGCTCGAGCTCGTCGACTACAAGGTGCGCATCATGCCGGGCAAGCACGGCACGGACGCCGTCACCCGCGTGCTGATCGAGACCTCGGACAAGCAGCGCGAGTGGACGACGGTCGGCGTGCACCCGAACGTCATCGAGGCGAGCTGGCTCGCCCTGCACGACGCGGTGCGCTACGGGCTGCTGGGGGAGACCGACGCCTGACGGGCGCTCCTGACGCTCAGGGCGCGATCACTCAGGACGCTCCGGATGGAATCACTCAGGACGAGGACGGGCGCAGCGACGCGAGCACGCAGGTGTCGCAGTCGTGGCTGCACGCCTCGCCGGCGCCGTCGTGCTCGCACGCGGGGGCGCGCCGCCCGGTGACGTGCTGCGCGTGCGCGTTCTCGCCCTCGACGCCGCCGTTTCCATCAACGAAGTGCAGCTCGTCCGGGTCGTGCTCGTGACCGCACGAGCAGGTCATCCCGGCCGTGGAGATCGCGTCGGTCAGCACCGCCTCGAGCATCGCGTCGGACTCGTCCAGCGTGATGCTGTGCGCGATTCCCCATGCGATCAGGCCGACCAGCACCGCGGCGCCGAAGCCGATGACGGCGAACGTGATCGTGGCTGCGGAGGTACGGCCGGTCGTGGCCACCGCGCCGACGGCGGCGAGCAGGAGCGCGAACGCCCCGAGCGTCCAGACCGCGCGGCGCCGCCGGGCGACCGGCACGGACGAGAGCGGCGAAGTCACGCTCCGATTATGCGCGACGTGCTCCACGTCCCGTCCCGAGGGCCGTCCCGGATCCCGGTCGGTTCGGCTCGGTAGCGTTACGGCCGTGCGCATCGCCCGCTTCGTCCACCCAGGCTCGGCCATGTCCCAGTCCGGCGTCACGTGGGGAATCGTCGAGGGCCCGGCCGACGCCGCGCCCGACGCGCTGACCGTCGCCGCCATCGACGGCCACCCGTTCGCCGACATCCGGTTCACCGGTGACCGCTGGGCGCTGCCCGACGTGCGGCTGCTGGCGCCGATCCTGCCGAGCAAGGTGGTCGCGATCGGCCGCAACTACGCCGACCACGCCAAGGAACTCGGCAACGAGGTCCCGGCCACCCCGCTGATCTTCATCAAGCCGTCGACCACGGTCATCGGCGACGCCGACGCGATCCGGCTGCCCCCGTCCTCCACCGAGGTGCACTTCGAGGGCGAGCTCGCCGCGGTGATCGGCGGGCGCCCGGCCCGCAACGTGTCGCGCGACGAGGCGCTGTCCTACGTCCTGGGCTACGCGGCCGCGAACGACGTGACCGCCCGTGACCAGCAGCGTGCCGACGTCCAGTTCACCCGCGGCAAGGGCTACGACTCGTTCTGCCCGCTCGGGCCGTGGATCGACACCGTCCTGGACCCCACCGACCTGCGCCTGGTCACCCGGGTCAACGGCGAGGTGAAGCAGGACGGCCGTACCAGCGCGATGGTGCACGACGTCGCCGCACAGATCGCGTTCATCAGCGAGATCATGACGCTGCTGCCCGGCGACGTGATCCTGACCGGCACCCCCGCCGGTGTCGGCCCGATCGTCGACGGCGACACGGTCAGCGTCGAGATCGAGGGCATCGGCACCCTGACCAATCCGGTGAAGAAGTCGTGACCATGGCTCCGAGCGACATCCGCGTCCGCTTCTGCCCGTCGCCGACGGGCAACCCGCACGTCGGCCTGATCCGAACCTGCCTGTTCAACTGGGCCTACGCACGCCACGTCGGCGGCACGTTCGTGTTCCGCATCGAGGACACCGACGCCGCCCGCGACTCCGAGCAGTCCTACAACGACCTGCTCTCGGCGCTGCGCTGGCTCGGGCTGGACTGGGACGAGGGGCCCGAGGTCGGCGGCCCGCACGAGCCGTACCGGCAGAGCGAGCGCGGCGAGATCTACGCCGACGTCGTGCGCAAGCTGCGCGAGGCAGGTCATCTCTACGAGTCGTTCTCGACGGCCGAGGAGATCGAGGCGCGCCACGTCTCCGCCGGCCGCAACGCCAAGCTCGGCTACGACAACTTCGACCGCGACCTCACCGACGAGCAGCGCGCGGCGTTCCGCGCCGAGGGGCGCGAGCCGGTGCTCCGCTTGCGCATGCCCGACGAGGACATGACCTGGAACGATCTCGTCCGCGGTGAGGTCACCTTCGCCGCCGGGGACGTCCCCGACTACGTCGTGGTGCGCGCGAACGGTGAGCCGCTGTACCCGCTGGTGAACCCGGTCGACGACGCGCTGATGCGCATCACGCACGTGCTGCGCGGCGAGGACCTGCTGCCGTCGACCCCGCGCCAGATCGCGCTGTACCGCGCGCTGATGGACGTCGGTGTCGCCGAGTTCGTCCCGCAGTTCGGCCACCTGCCCTACGTCATGGGCGAGGGCAACAAGAAGCTGTCCAAGCGCGACCCGCAGTCCTCGCTCAACCTGTACCGCGAGCAGGGTTACCTGCCCGAGGGGCTGCTGAACTACCTCGCGCTGCTCGGCTGGTCGATCGCCGACGACCACGACATCTTCTCGCTGGACGAGATGGTCGCGGCGTTCGACATCGCCGACGTCAACGCCAACCCGGCGCGGTTCGACGGCAAGAAGTGCGAGGCGATCAACGCGACGCACCTGCGCATGCTCTCGCCTGCCGACTTCCAGGAGCGGTTGAGCGGCTACGTCGCCGCCGCCGGACTGCACGCCGACGACCAGACGCTGGCCGCGGTCGTGCCGCTCGTCCAGACCCGCGCGAACACCCTCAGCCAGGCTGCGGAGAAGCTGCGCTACCTGCTCGTGCCCGACAGCGAGCTCACGATCGACCCGGCCGCGGCCGAGAAGCAACTGGGCGAGCAGGGCCAGGCTGTGCTCGCGGCGGCGATCCCCGCGCTGGAGGCGGTTCCCGACTGGACAGCCGAGCCGATCCACGAGGCGCTGAACGTCGCGCTGCTCGACGGCGGCCTCGGCCTCAAGCCCAAGCAGGCGTTCGGCCCGCTGTACGTCGCGATCAGCGGAGCCACCTCGGCGCTTCCGCTGTTCGAGTCCATGCAGCTGCTCGGCCGCGATCGCACGCTCGCGCGGCTGGCCGCGGCCCGCGGGTGATCCGCCCCGGGCGTGGTGTGCGGGTGGTCTTCCTCGACATCGACGACACGCTCGTCGACTACCGCACGGCGTCGCGCTCCGCGTTCCACGCCGTGCTCGGCGCCGAGGCGGACTACGACGCGTTCATCACCCAACCGCACTACGAGCGCTACCTCGCCGGCGAGCTCGGCTTCGACGAGATGCGTGATCTGCGCATGGCCGACTACCTGCGCGCGATAGGTCGTGACGCAGACGCCGCGGACGCCCCCGAGCTCGAACGGCGCCGCTTCGACGGACTCGTCCCGCTGTGCCGGCTGTTCCCCGACGCCGAGCCCTTGCTTCTTGAGCTGCGCCGCCGCGACCTGCTGATCGGGCTGATCACCAACAACGAGCCCGTACACCAATGGGCGAAGATCCGTGCGGTCGGGCTGGACACGATGGTGGACGCGATCGCGATCTCCGGTTCGGTGGGCTGGCCGAAGCCGGACAAGCACATCTTCGACTTCGCCTGCGACCAGCTCGACGTCGAGTCCGATCAGGCGATCCACGTCGGCGACAACCTGCACGCCGACGCCGTCGGCGCGCTGGGCGCGGGGATCGGCGCGGTGTGGCTCGACCGCGACAACCGGCGCACGCAGGTCGACGTCCCCGACGGCATCACCGTGATCAGCGGGCTGAACGAGGTCGCGCCGCTGCTCGACTGAGCTCCCGTGATCAACAGGTCCGAACCGACCGCTCCGGTGCATCCGCGCCTGTTGATCATCGGGTGGTGCGCGGCGCGGTGGCGCGATGCGCTCGGCTCGGTCATTGGGCCGGCGCATATCCGCGGGTTAGCGTCGAGCGCACCGCGACCCGCGTCCCGGATCCACGTCCCGCCCGGGTCCACGTTCCGCCCGTGAAAGGGAATCAGCATGCCGGCAACCCGCCCCGCCTGGAGTGACGACGACGTCGAGGCGTTCCGCGACCTCGCCCGCTCGTTCCTGGAGAAGGAGTGCGCCCCGAACGAGGAGCGCTGGGGCGCCCAGCAGCACGTCGACCGCGAGATCTGGAACAAGGCCGGTGAGCTCGGCCTGCTCTGCCCGTCGATCCCGACCGAGTACGGCGGCGGTGGCGGGACGTTCGCGCTCGAGGCGGTCATGGCCGAGGAGCAGATCCGGGCGAACGCGCCGAGTCTCGGCACGGCCGTGCACAGCACGATCGTCGCGCACTACATCAACTCCTACGGCACCGAGGAGCAGAAGAAGCGGTGGCTGCCCGGCCTCGCGAGCGGCGCGTTCGTCGGTGCGGTCGCGATGACCGAGCCGGGGACGGGCTCGGACCTGCAGAACGTCAAGACCAAGGCGATCAAGACCGGCGGCGAGTACGTCATCGACGGGTCGAAGACGTTCATCTCCAACGGCCTGCTGGCGAACCTGGTGATCACGGTCGCGAAGACCGACCCCGACAACGCCGCCGCCGGCATCTCACTGATCGTCGTCGAGACCGACGGCGCCGAGGGCTTCAGCCGGGGCCGGGTGCTGAAGAAGATCGGCCAGCACGGCCAGGACACGTCCGAGCTGTACTTCGACGGCGTCCGCGTGCCGGTCGACAACCTGCTCGGCGGTGTCGAGGGGCAGGGCTTCGTCCAGCTCATGCAGCAACTCGCCCAGGAGCGGCTCGTCCTCGCCGTCGCCGCCGTCGCCGCGATCGAGGAGACGCTCGCGGTCACCGTGAAGTACACCAAGGAGCGGGAGGCGTTCGGCAAGCCGGTCTTCAACTTCCAGAACACCAAGTTCAAGCTCGCCGAGGTCGCGACGACCGCGAAGATCGCGCGCGTGTTCATCGACGACTGCATCACCAAGCACATCGCCGGCGAACTGGACATCCCCACCGCGTCGATGGCGAAGTGGTGGCTGACCGAGCAGCAGTGCCGCGTCGCCGACGAGTGCCTGCAGCTGTTCGGCGGCTACGGGTACATGGAGGAGTACCCGATCTCGAAGCTGTTCACCGACTCGCGGGTGCAGAAGATCTACGGCGGCACCAACGAGATCATGAAGGAGATCATCAGCCGGTTCCTCTGACCGGATCTCGCGCCGTGAGTCGAAAAACTGTAACGTGTTCTCGTTCTGGCAGGACGACCGAGGACGGTGCACGTGACTGCTCAGCTCGATCCCGTCGTGGCCGCGGCGGACAGTTTCGACGTCACGAACCCGGCGACCGGTGAGGTCGTCGGGACGTTCCCGGTGCACGCAGCCGAGGACATCGCGCAGCGCGTCACCGCCGCCCGCGAGGCGCAGCTGTGGTGGGCCGGGCTCGGCTTCGACGGCCGCCGCAAGCGCATGCAGCAGTGGGTCCGCTGGCTGGCCGACAACTGCGACGAGCTCTACGACCTGGGCTTCCGCGAGACCGGCCGCCCGCGTCCTGACATCCAGTTCGAGCTGCTCGCCGGCATCGAGGACATCCGCTGGGCCGCCGCGCACGCCAAGCGTGTCCTCGGCCGCCGCAAGGTCGCGCCCGGCCTCGCGATGCTGAACTTCGACGCCCGCGTCGAGTACGTCCCTCTCGGTGTCGCCGGCGTCATCGCGCCGTGGAACGCGCCGATCTACACCGTCCTGTGCGGCATGGCGTACGCGCTGGCCGCTGGCAACGCGGTGATCGTGAAGCCGAGCGAGCTCAGCTCGGCGACCGGCGTCTACGCCGTCGAGAGCTTCGCCAAGGCCAACCCCGATGCGCCGGCCGGGCTCACCAGCTGGATCACCGGCTTCGGTGACACCGGTGCCGCGCTGTGCCGCTCGGGCGTGGACAAGCTCGCCTTCACCGGGTCGGTTCCGACCGGGCGCCGGGTGATGGCCGCGTGCAGTGAGAACCTCACCCCGGTGCTGCTCGAGCTGGGCGGCAAGGACGCCACCGTCGTCGCCGAGGACGCAGATCTGGACGCCGCCGCCCAGTCGATCGTCTGGGGCAGCATGTGGAACTCCGGGCAGGCCTGCGTCGGCGTCGAGCGGGTGTACGTCGTCCGGGCCGTCCGCGACCAGTTCCTCGCGAAGGTCGAGGAGAAGGCGTCCCAGCTGACGGTCGGGCTGGACGAGCTGTCCAGCTACGGGCCGATGATCGTGCCGAACCAGATCGAGATCATCCGGCGGCACGTCACGGACGCGCTCGCGGCCGGGGCCACCGCGCTGGTCGGCGGCCTCGACTCGATCCGCCCGCCGTTCGTCGACCCGATCGTGCTCGTCGACGTGCCCGAGGACTGCTCGGCGGTCCAGGAAGAGACGTTCGGCCCCGTCGTCGTCATCAACACCGTCGCGGACGTCGACGACGCCGTGCGCCGCGCGAACGGCACCCGGTTCGGGCTCGGTTCGTCGGTGTTCTCGAAGCGGCGCGGTGCCGAGATCGCCGCGCGACTGCGGGCCGGTGGCACCACGATCAACTCGGTGCTGACGTTCGTGGGCATGCCGTCGCTGCCGTTCGGCGGAGTCCGCGACAGCGGCTTCGGGCGCTTCCACGGCGAGGACGGCCTGCGCGAGTTCGCGAGCGCGAAGGCGACCACGCGCAAGAAGCTCGGCATGGGCAAGGACATGCAGGTCTTCCCGCGCACGCCGGACCAGTTCACGACCGTGCGCCAGGTGATCAAGCTCCGGTACGCCCGGAAGTTCCGCGGCTAGCGACGGGGCGGCTGGTAGGCGGCCGGCGTCGCACCCGTCCACCGCTTGAACGCACGCCGGAACGCGCTCGGTTCGGAGAAGCCGAGCCGCCGCGAGATCTGGTCGACGGCCTCGCCGCGCGCGAGACCGGTGATCGCGGCGTCGCGCATGATCTCCTCGCGGATCGCGCCGAGCGACGTGCCCTCGTCGTCGCGCAGCCGGCGGCGCAGGTGCTGGGCGCTCATCGACAGCCGGGCGGCGACGTCCTCGGAGTCGGGCCACTCGCCGCGCAGGCCGTGCTCGAGGATGCGCCGCACCTGGTCGGCCAGCGTCGTCCCGTAGTTGCGGCGGGTGAGGACGTCCGCGGGGGAGTGCCGCAGGTAGGTCTCGAGATCGGCCTCGTCGCGCACGATCGGCATCCGCAGCAACGACGCGTCGAACTCGATGGCGGCACGCGGCGCGTCGAAGCGCAGCGGCGCGCCGAAGATCAGGTCGTACTCCTCGGGGTCGGGCGGCTGCGGGTAGGGCAGCTCGACGGCGTGCAGCCGGATCCGCCGCCCGACCAGCCAGCCGCTGAAGCGGTGCATCAGCACCAGCAGGAAGTCGGTGACCAGGTGGCCCGGGTCGTCGATGCCGGTCATGTCGACCTCGAGGCGCACCGCGTCGCCCACCTCGACGACCGACACCGTCGGCACGCCGCGCAGGACGGGCCCGAACTCGGCCATCCGCACGCAGACCGTCCGCAGGTCCGGCGAGTTGATCAGCGCGTAGCAGACCAGCCGGAAGCTGCCCCGCGGCACGGGCGCGCGGCCCAGGCCGAACATCTCGTCGTCGCTGAGCTGCCACAGCCGCCGGGTCAGCGTCGCCACCTGCTCCGGGGTGAACCGGGCCCGCGGGTCGTCCAGCAGGGCGGCAGAGATGCCGGCGGCGGACAGTACGTCGGACGGATCCAGCCCGCGGCGCCGCGCGGCCGAGATCGCCGAGCGGACGTAACCCACCGGGATCGTTCGTGTGGTCACGGCCGCCCACTCCGCGCCATGGTCGGGACGTTATCGCACGCGGCGGTCATCGATGCTGCTCGTGCTGGTCATTCCGCCCGTCCCGCCGTCGGCCTACCGTTCGGCGCATGGCCCGCGCCTCGGTGTCCGGAGAGCTCGCCACGTCCGTCGACGCGGCGTGGGCGCTGCTGTCCGACCTGGATCGGTTCGGCGAGTGGCTGACGATCCACGACGCGTGGGAGGGAGGGATCCCCCGCCTCGCCGAGGGCGCCACGCTCATCGAGCTGGTGACCGTCATGGGGATCTCGAGTCGCGTCGAGTGGACGATCGTCGCCTTCGACCCGCCGAGCTCGTTCGCGATCTCCGGCATCGGGATGGCCGGTGCGCGGATCGAGCTGACGATCGGACTCGCCGACACCGGCGGGTCGACGACCGTGACGCTCGAGGCCGAGTTCACCGGGCAGCTGATGGTGGGGGCCATCGGCGAGGCGGTCGAGAAGAACAGCACAGCCGAGCTGCACACGTCGCTCGGCCGGTTGCAGGACCTCGTACGGGTGATGCAGGACGCCGGCTGACGGCGGACGTCGACGCGAAGGGGCAGGTGGGGGACGTGCCGGACAGGACGCTCTCGGGCAAGGTCGTCGTGGTCACGGGCGGTGCGCGCGGCATCGGTGCCGCCACCGCGCGGGCGCTCGCCGCGCGGGGTGCCCGCGTCGCGATCGGAGACCTCGACGAGGACGTCACGAAGCGGGCGGCGAAGGACCTCGGCGCGGACGTGCTGGGGCTGCGGCTGGACGTCACGGACCACGCCGGTTTCTCGGCCTTCCTGGACGAGGTCGAGCGCGAGCTGGGTCCGATCGACGTGCTGATCAACAACGCCGGCATCATGCCGCTCGCCTATCTGGACGAGGAGACGCCCGAGACGACCGGGCGGCTGCTCGCGATCAACCTCGAGGCGGTCATCCACGGCACCCGCGAGGCGATCAGGCGGATGAAGCCGCGCCGCACCGGCCACATCGTCAACGTCGCGTCGATCGCCGGAAAGATCGGCGCGCCCGGCGGGGCGACGTACTGCGCCAGCAAGTTCGGCGTGGTCGGGATGTCGGAGTCCGTCCGCTACGAGCTGCGCGGCACCGGTGTCGAGATCAGCTGCGTCATGCCGACGATCGTCAGCACCGAACTGGCCGCGGGGCTCAAGCAGACCCGGATGAGTTCGCAGGTGAAGCCCGAGCAGGTCGCGGCGGCGATCGTCGGCGCCCTGGAGAAGCCGAGGTTCGACGTGTTCGTGCCCGCCCGGCTCGGCACGCTGGGCCGCGTGATGGCGATGCTGCCGCGTCGCGCGGCGGAGTGGGTCTACAGCCTCGGCGGCTCGGACATGCTGCTCGCCTCGGCCGTCCACTCGTCCGCTCGCGCGGACTACGAGCAGCGGGCGGCCGCGTCGGCGCCGGCGGAGGACGCGACACACTGACGGCGTGCGCGTCGGGGGTGCGTTTTGGATCGTCGCGAGCCGTCCGGTAACGTATGACGACGGCTCGGGCGGTTCACCGCGAGGGCCTTGCCCATGGGGTATGGGGTAATTGGCAGCCCAACTGATTCTGGTTCAGTTAGTCTAGGTTCGAGTCCTGGTACCCCAGCGCAGTACTGGAAGTTCTCTGGGGCCCCGTCGTCTAGTGGCCCAGGACGCCGCCCTCTCAAGGCGGTAGCGCCGGTTCGAATCCGGTCGGGGCTACAACTCGCCGGATCATCCATCCGGCCCGCCGTTGCACGCATCGGGAGCTTTCTGCGTGGGATCCCGCTCCGACCGGGACTTCCGGCTGCTCGTCGCGGGTCAGGCCACCAGCCAGCTCGGCACCCAGGTCAGCTCCATCGCGATCCCGCTGCTCGCGGTCGTGTCGCTGCATGCGTCGGCGTTGCAGCTCGGGCTGATCAGTGCGTCCTCGACGATCGCCTTCGCGGTGATCGCGCTGCCGGTCGGTGCGTGGACCGACCGGTGGCCGCGGCGTCCCGTCCTGGTCGCGTCCGACGTGGCCCGGGCGCTGCTGCTCGCGACCATCCCACTCGCCTGGGCGCTGGGCGGGCTGCGCATCACCCAGCTGCTCGTCGTCGCGCTGGCTGCCGGTTTCGCCCGCGTCTTCTTCGACATCGGCTACCAGAGCTACATCCCGACCGTCGTCGGCGCGGGTGGGGTGCTCAAAGGCAACTCGACGATGGAGACGATCCGCGCCGGCGGGCAGTTCGCCGGGCCCGCGCTCGGCGGCTGGCTGGTCGGCCTGATCGGCGCGGCATCGGTGGTGTCCGTCCAGGCGGGCACGTTCGCCGTGTCGGCAGCGTCGTTGCTCGCCATCCGAGCCCGCGAACCACGCCGCGTACGTGCCGAGGGGCCGCCGACGCGCATCCAGATCGCGCAAGGCCTGCGGTTCGTCGTGCACAACCGCATCCTGCGGGCGATGGCGTTGACCAGTGCGATGGGCAACTTCGCGTTCGCGATCGGCTCGTCCGTGACGGTGATCTACCTGTCGCGCTCGCTCGGCATGTCGGCCGCGGTGATCGGCGACGTGCTTGCCGCAGGCGCGCTGGCGGCGATGGCCGGCGCGGCGGCGACGCCGCGGCTCGCGCGCCGGGTCGGTTCGGTGCGCGTCATCTGGTTGTCGCTCGTGGTCACGACGCCGTTCGGCGTGCTGACCGTGCTGGCGGGGCACGGGTGGGCGGCGATCGTCCTCGTCGTCGTCGGCATGGCGGCGGGCGAGTTCGGCCAGATCCTGTACGCGATCACGAGCGTGAGCCTGCGCCAGCGCGCTGTCGCGCCGGAGCTGCTCGGCCGGGTCAACGCCACGATGCGCTTCCTCATCATGGGCCTGACGCCGCTCGGGGCGGTCGTGGGTGGCGTGCTCGGCGACGCGATCGGTGCGCGCTGGACGCTGCTCGTCTCGGTGCTCGTCGTCGCGCTGTCGCCGGTGCCGTCCTGGCGGTCCCTGCGCCGGCACCGCTCGGTCGAGGACGTGCCGACCTGGACGATCGATCTCGATGCGGTGCACGATGGCGGCGCGGTGCAACGGGAAGGCGCGGTCGATACGTCAGCCTGACGACACACCCATTCGACGTGGAGGGACTCCGTATGCGCGTGAACACCTTGGTACGAACCGTCGCGGTCGCGACGGCGGCGATCGCCGCCGGCACGTTCGCCCTTGCCGGGACGGCACAGGCGTCCGGCACCCCGACCGTGCGGACCGTGCTGCGCCCCGTGACGGCCACCGGGCATGCCGCGCAGGGCTACACCGTCCGCAAGCAGTTGAAGTACTCCGTCGACTGCAGCTTCACCGAGACCTCGCCCGCCGCGGTCGACCGCGACATCGTGCTGTGCGCGCCGGACGCCGCCTACGCCGTCGCGTGCTGGAAGGGCGCGGCCGCGCACACCGTGCTCTGCTTCCAGGACGCGCGCAAGAAGCAGCTCGTCGAGTACCGCGCGAAGACGGTCGCGCAGACCCGTCCGTACCGGATCAAGGCCCCGCTGGACCTGCGGCTGGTCGACGGGACGTACTGCACGATCCGCATCGGCGGCGCCGGCGGCACGCTCAAGCAGCACCCGCGCTGGATCGCCTACTACTACTGCACCGGCGGCAAGACGGTGTGGGCGTCGATGAACGACAAGCACTGGGGCGTCCACCGTGCCAACCCGGTCTGGACGGTGAACATCGCCGGCAGCGGCCGCAACGCGAAGGTGCACCAGCGTGCGGTGAAGCAGGCCTGGTTCGTCGGCACCGTCGGCGTCTGACCGGAGCCGAGCCCGATCACGTTTGTGTTCGGAATGTTCGGTTGCACGCGGCTGCACCGGCCAGACCGAACACAAACGTGATCGGTTACCAGCGCAAGCTGCGGTTGCGGCGGGCCGCGGCGTTGCCGGCGCCGCTGCTCGCGAGCAGCACCAGGATCGCCGCTACGCCGATCTCGCACAGGATCGTCACGAACGAGCCCGCGTGGAACAGGTGGCGCCCGATCAGGCTGCCGAGCAGCGAGCCGATCCAGCCGATCACGACGGTGGTGAAGATGCCGAGCTCCTGCCGGCCCGGGATCAGCAGGCGGGCGAGCCCGCCGATGATCGCGCCGACGAAGGCAGCGCTGATCAACAGCCACAGCGCCCACCCCACGATCGGCAAGACGATGATCAGCACGATCAGCACGACGATCAGCACCAGCATGCTGGCACCGTACCCGGGAAACCGGGGCGTCTCCCGAACCGTGCGTACCGGAACAACTGCTCGGCCGATGCCGATCGGTCCGGCGGTCAGTCCATGAGCGCGCGCAGCTCGATCACGCCGTAGCTCGCCATCGGATGGTCGGCCGCGATCGCGATCGCTTCGTCCAGGTCCCGGCACTCGAGCAGGTCGAACCCACCCAGCACCTCCTTGGTCTCGAGGAACGGGCCGTCGGTCACCACGCGCTTGCCGCCGCGGACGCGCACCGTGCGCGCCTGCCCCTCGGGGACGAGCCGTTCACCGACGATGCGCGTGCCGCGCGAGTCGTTCTCGTCCACCCACTCCTCGATGTCACGCGGCGGCGACGTAGGCGCCGCGACGGGCTCGGTGTCGGTGCAGACCAACATCAGGAATCGCATGGTGTCCTCTCCTCGTGCCGGAAGCGTCCAACACGGTTCCGACGATCCCGAAGGCCGAGCATCGACACAATGACATCGCCACCTGACATCG
>Ga0164242_10006673_pt1 | contig 12691 bp, 9 predicted proteins | sample OricomgcompostMG_FD_108783 | JGI IMG/M metagenome (GOLD analysis project Ga0164242, IMG submission 108783) | Miracle-Growth compost microbial communities from Emeryville, California, USA - Original compost - Miracle growth compost (MG) ... | reverse complement strand
GAGTTCGAGCAGATGGAGATGGAGTTCTTCGTCAAGCCGGGTGAGGACGAGGAGTGGCACCAGTACTGGATCGACACCCGCAAGCAGTGGTACGTCGACCTCGGCATCAACCAGGACAACCTCCGGCTCTACGAGCACGCCAAGGAGAAGCTGTCCCACTACTCCAAGCGCACCGTCGACATCGAGTACCGGTTCAACTTCGCCGGCTCGGAGTGGGGCGAGCTCGAGGGCGTCGCCAACCGCACCGACTTCGACCTGTCGACCCATGCGCAGCACTCGGGCGCCGACCTGTCCTACTTCGATCAGGCCAACAACGAGCGCTACGTCCCCTACGTCATCGAGCCTGCGGCCGGCCTGTCCCGCTCGCTGATGACCTTCCTGGTCGACGCCTACACCGAGGACGAGGCCCCCAACACCAAGGGCGGCGTCGACAAGCGCGTCGTGCTCAAGCTCGACAAGCGCCTCGCTCCCGTGAAGGTCGCGGTGCTGCCCCTCTCCCGCAACGCCGACCTCTCGCCGAAGGCGAAGGATCTCGCCGCCGAGCTGCGCCGCAACTGGAACGTCGACTTTGACGACTCCGGCGCCATCGGCCGCCGCTACCGCCGCCAGGACGAGATCGGCACGCCGTTCTGCGTCACCGTCGACTTCGACACCCTCGAGGACCACGCCGTCACCGTGCGCGAGCGCGACTCGATGGCCCAGGAGCGGGTCTCGCTGGACCGGATCTCGGCGTACTTCGCCGAGAGGTTCCTGGACTGAGCCGACGCGGCCGTGCCATCGGGTGCTGGTCGGGCGTTGAACGGGATGTGATCGCGATGCGGGGGCCGGGCGAATCGAGCAGTCTGTGGACGGATCAGGGGGCATGATGTGCGCCATGGCTCGTCCTGGACGCTCGCTCGGTCTCGCGCTCGGCGCGCTCCTTCTCGCCGGTACGGCGCTGACCGCCTGCGGCGGCTCGTCCTCCGGCGGCTCCGGCGGCACGCCGAGCTCCTCGGCGACCGGCTCCGGATCGGCCGCTGAAGGGGTGGGCGTGCCGGCCGGATACCCGATCCAGGCGGCGACGATCCCCGGCCTCCGGACCAGCCTGACCACCCCCGGCACGACCCTGCGGCTCGGCCAGTCCGCGACGGTGGCGTGGAAGCCCACCCAGCACCTCGTCGGCGGCCTCGAGGTCACCGTCACCGCGGTGCGCCAGACGACCTTCAAGAAGTCGTTCAAGGGCTGGCAGCTCGACGCCGCCACCCGCGCGAACACCCCCTACTTCGTGACCGCGACGGTCCGCAACGCCGGACAGAGCGACCTCAGCGGCCAGCAGGTCCCGCTCTACGGCTCGGCCGCCTCCGGCGCGCTGGTCGAGGCGTCCAGCTTCGCCAGCGACTTCAAGCCCTGCCATCCCGGTGTCCTGCCGACCCCGTTCCGGGCCGGAGACACCGCGCACGTCTGCCTGGTCTACCTCGTGCCCGGCGCCTCCGACGGAGCGAAGGGCAGCCTCGACGGCGTCAGCTTCCGCCCCAGCGAGACGTTCGACCCGATCACCTGGTCGGGCGAGACCACCGCGCCGTCTCCGACGGGCTCCCCGACCGCCGGCCCGACCGGTGCCCCGGGCGGCGGTACGCCGGCCTCCTCGCCGCCCGCCTCGCTCGGCGTACACATGTCGGGCTCGCCGGTCCGCTGAGGTGGTGGCCTGAGAGTTTGGGCCGGGCGGCGGGCCGCCGTGACAATGGGTGTCATGACACCCCTGCGCCTCGGCAACCTCGAGATCACGACCCCGGTCGTGCTCGCGCCGATGGCCGGTGTCACCAACGCGGCGTTCCGCCGGCTGTGCCTGGAGGGGCTCCGTTCGAACGCGGTGGCAGCGCAGGGCGCCGACGGGCTCTTCGTGTGCGAGATGATCACCTCCCGCGGGCTGGTCGAGGGGGACCAGCACACCAAGGACATGCTGTTCTTCGACGAGCTGGAGACGCGCCGCTCGGTGCAGCTCTACGGCACCGACCCGGTCTATGTCGGCAAGGCCACCGAGATCTTATGCGCGGAGTACGGCGTGGCCCACGTCGACCTCAACTTCGGCTGCCCGGTGCCCAAGGTCACCCGCAAGGGCGGTGGCGGTGTGCTGCCGTGGAAGCGCAACCTGCTCGGGGAGATCCTCACCGCCGCGGTCCGGGCCGCCGAGCCGTACGGGGTGCCCGTGACGATGAAGACCCGCAAGGGCATCGACGACGACCACCTGACGTTCCTCGACGCCGGCCGGATCGCCGCCGACAGCGGGATAGCCGCGATCGCGCTGCATGGCCGGACCGTCTCGCAGGCCTATTCCGGCGTGGCCGACTGGGAGGCGATCGCGGAGCTCAAGGCCGCGGTGGGCGGGATCCCGGTCCTCGGCAACGGCGACATCTGGGAGGCCGCCGACGCCCTGCGGATGGTCGCGGAGACAGGCGTCGACGGCGTCGTCGTCGGCCGCGGCTGCCTGGGCCGGCCCTGGCTCTTCCGCGACCTGGCCGCCGCGTTCAGGGGCGAGCGGGTCGCGACCCTCCCGACGCTGGGCGAGGTCGCCGCGATGATGCGTCGTCACGCCGAGCTGCTGTGCAGCCACATGGGCGAGGAGCGCGGCTGCAAGGAGATCCGCAAGCACGTCACCTGGTACCTCAAGGGCTTCCGTGCCGGCGGTGACATGCGGCGCGATCTCGGCCTGGTCAAGACGCTCGCCGACCTCGACCGGCTGCTCGCGGAGCTCGACCCGAGTGAGCCGTTCCCGGCCTCCGAGCTGGGCGCCCCACGCGGGCGTCAGGGCGCTCCGCGGTCCAAGGTCGTCATGCCGGAGGGCTGGCTGGACGACACCGACGGCACCGACTGCGCCATCCCCGAGGACATGGTCTCCGGCGGCTGAGGCCTCGCCCTCGGCGCGGTTGACGTGTGAGCGAAGCGAGCCTCGAGACCTCCGCCAGATTCGGCGCGCTTGTGGACCGTATGGTCTACTCGATCGAAGTCGAACCGCCGATGGGGTGGGGCGGCTCGCCTCTGTCAGCAACAGCAAAGGATCAGCGCTGTGGCCCATGCACGCCACAAGCGGGACACCGATGCCCGCCCGTCGCTCCTGCGACGGACCCGTCTTCCGCTTCTCGCAGCACCCATCGCCCTGGCCGTGACCGGTGGTGCCGTCGCGCTCGGCGTGACCACCCAGGGTGGCTCGGCCTTCGTCGCCACCGACGCCTCGCAGAGCCTGTCCCGGGTCGCCCCGCACGCCACGAGCAGTGCATCGAGCGGCGCGGCGTCGAGCAGCACGGCGCCGAGCAGCGCCGTACCGTCGGCGTCGGCCTCCTCGAGCCAGGCGGCGACCGGCAAGCCGAAGCGTCCGCCCGTCGCGTCCCGCTCGATGCCCCGCAGGAAGATGTACGCCGAGGTGGACCTCAACCTGTGGACCGCTCCCGGCGATGCCGCCGACCAGGTCGGCGAGCTCTCCTCGGGTGACTCGGCGATGTTCACCGGCCTCGCCCGCAACGGCCGCGACGAGATCGTCGTCGACGGCCACCCCCGCTGGGTGACCGCCGGCCACCTCTCGACCGACAAGCCCGACCCGGCCGACGGCGCCCTCTCCGACGCCCCGTGCCCCGACGGCAGCGTCGAGGACCGGCTCAAGCCGGAGACCATCCGGCTCTACCACGCCGTGTGCCACGCCTTCCCGCAGGTCAAGGACTACCTCGGCTGGGGGCCCCGGACCGAGCACGACACCGGCAACGCCATCGACGTCATGGTGTACGGCGACAAGGCCCTCGGCGACCGGATCGCGGCCTGGGCCCAGGCGCACGCCGCCGAGCTCGATCTCTACGACGTGATCTGGTACGACCGGATCTGGACCCCCGTGCGCTCGGCCGAGGGCTGGCGCGACTACGGCGACCACGGCTCGCCGACCGCCAACCATATGGATCACGTCCACATCGGCACCAACTGAGCGCCCGAGCGCCGTGCAGCGGAGCGCCCGCTGCGCGACGCTCGGTCACTGACGTGACGGCGCCCAGCCGCCCTCCGGCAGCCCCTCGTCGTGCCGGACGCGCCCGGCGAGGGACTGTCGGTCACTGTCGCTAGGGTCAGCCGTGATGGATGCCCACTACGATGCGCACGCCCGCGAGCGCCTGGTCGCCGAGCCGCCCAAGCGGGTGGTGGCGCCTGAGCGCACGCCCTTCGAGCGCGACCGTGCCCGCGTGGTCCACGCCGCCAGCTCTCGGCGCCTCGCTGCCAAGACGCAGGTCGTGGGCCCCCAGTCCGACGACTTCGTCCGCAACCGACTGACCCACAGCCTCGAGGTCGCCCAGGTCGCCCGCGACCTCTCGCGTGCGCTCGGCAGCCAGCCCGACATCGCCGAGACCGCAGCCCTGGCCCACGACCTGGGACATCCGCCGTTCGGGCACAACGGCGAGGAGGTGCTCGCCGTCCTGGCCGAGGAGGCCGGCGGCTTCGAGGGCAATGCCCAGACCCTGCGCATCCTGACCCGCCTCGAGGCGAAGACCTTCGACGCGACCGGCGAGTCGGTCGGGCTCAACCTCACCCGCGCGACCCTCGACGCCTGCACGAAGTACCCATGGGCCAGGGGACAGCGGCCGGGTGCCAAGTTCGGGGTCTACGCCGACGACGCGCCCGTCTTCGACTGGCTGCGGGCAGGCGCTCCCGCGTACCGGCGCTGTGTCGAGGCCCAGATCATGGATCTCGCCGACGACGTGGCCTACTCCGTGCACGACGTCGAGGACGGCATCGTCGCGGGGCGAGTGGACCTGACCTCGCTCGATGTGCCGGCCGTCGGCACCGCGGTCCGCGCCGGTTACCGGCCCGACCTGGCCGACGACGACGTCGCGGCGATCCTCGCGGACCTGTCCGCCGTCGTCTCCTGGCCGACCGCCGCCCACGACGGGACCCGACGCAGCCTGGCGGCGCTGAAGAACCTCACCAGCGACCTGGTCGGTCGCTTCTGCGGGGCAGTGCAGCAGGCGACCTTCGAGGTGGCCGGCAACGAGCCCCGGTTCGCCCGCCACCATGCCGATCTGGTCGTGCCTGACGTGACCCGCCGTGAGATGGCGGTGCTGAAGGGCATCGCCGCTCACTACGTCATGCAGGCCGACGATCGGATCGCTTTGATGGCCCGCCAGCGCGAACTGCTCGCCGAACTGATAACTATTCTATTGGGCCTTGGGGAACAGGGACTCGACCGGCAGTACGCCGAGGACTGGGCGGCGGCCCGAGATGACGTTGCGCGATTGCGCGTCGTCATCGACCAGGTCGCCTCCCTGACCGACGCCAGTGCTGTCGCCTGGCACGAACGACTGAGGAGGGCATGATGGATCCGCTGGTGTGGTTGCCGTTCGAGCCGAGCCGGCTCGGCGAGGTGCCGGCCGGTCTGCGCTACGAGGTCGTCGACCCGACCCGCGACGTACCGTCATCGGTGGAGGACGTCGCCTTCTACGTCGCGCCCTACCACATGGGTTCGGCCGTCGCCGACGTGCTGCCCCGGATGAGGTCGCTGCAAGTGGTCCAGACGATGTCGGCGGGTGTGGACAACATCCGGCCGGTGATCCCGCCCGGTGTGACGCTCTGCAACGGCCGCGGCATCCACAACACCTCGACCGCCGAGCTGGCGCTGGCGCTGATCCTGGCCGCGCAGCGCGAGCTCCCGCGCTTCGTCCGGCAACAGGACCGCGGCCAGTGGCTGGGTGGCCAGACCGAGGCGCTGGCCGACAAGCGCGTCCTGATCGTGGGGTACGGCGCGATCGGCGCCGCGATCGAGGCACGACTCCTGCCGTTCGAGTGCGAGATCCGGCGAGTCGCCCGCTCGGCCCGCGACGGCGTCCACGCCATCGACGACCTCCCCGAGCTGTTGCCGGAGGCCGACATCGTGGTGCTGATCGTTCCTCTGACCGACCAGACGCGTGGCTTGGTCGACGCCCAGTTCCTAGGTCGGATGAAGGCCGGCGCCCTTCTGGTCAACCTCGCCCGCGGCGCGGTGGTCGACACCGCGGCGCTGGTGGAGGCATTGCGCGCGGAACGTGTCCGTGCGGCCCTCGACGTGGTCGACCCGGAGCCGTTGCCGGCCGACCATGCCCTGTGGACGGCGCCGGGCGTGCTGATCAGTCCGCACGTCGGCGGGGCGACGACGGCGATGTGGCCCCGTGCCTACCGGCTCATCCGTGAGCAACTCGAGCGATTCACGGCGGGGAAGTCCCTCGTCAATGTAATGGAGGGTGAGTACTGATGTTGCGTGTAGCCGCAGTCCAAGCACAGGCGGTGCCCGGCGACCTCGCCGGCAATCTTGCTGCCACAGTGGCCTGGATCGACCAGGCCGCCGACCGCGGGGCGGCCCTGGTCGTCTTCCCCGAGGCATTCACCACCGGGTACGACGAGGACGTCTTCGCCGGCGCGCTGCCGAGCGCCGACCTGGCCTGGTGCGAGCCGGTGCAGGCTGCGGCCGACCGCACCCGGGTCGTCGTGTTCCTGAGCACACCGCTCGACCACGGCACTCACCGGACCTTGAGCACCGTGGTGTTCCGCCCCGGTCGCGCGCCGGTTGCGGCGTACGACAAGCAGCATCTCGACGAGGGCGAACAGCGCCTCTTCACGCCGGGGGAGCACGGCACCACGATGCTGGTGGAGGACGTCAACGTCGCCCTCTCGATCTGCTACGACGCAAGCTTCCCCGAGCATGCGGCCCAAGCCGCGGTGGACGGTGCGGACCTCTATGTCAACAGCGGCGCCTACTTCCCGGGCGGCGAGCACCGGCGCGATCTTCAGCTTGCTGCCCGGGCACTCGACAACGGCCTCTACGTCGTCCACGCCGGTCTCATCGGCGGGTCGCACGACTTCGTCGGCGGATCGGCCGCCTTCGACCCGGAGGGACAGGTGCTCGAGCAGCTGCCGGCAGGCGTCGAAGGACTGCTGCTGGTCGACGTCGACCGGATCAGGATCGCGCAGGTCCGGGTCGAGCAGCGGATGTGGCTCTACCGGCGCAGCTCCCTCGGCAAGCGTCATTACCTCCCCGGAGCGTAGCCACCGCCGACGCCCATCCGTCCCTCGCTCGCGCTGCCGCTCGCTCGGATCGCCGACTCGCTTCGCTCGCGGCTCCCTCGCTCGCGCACAGCACCATCGAACTCGTCCCTCGCTCATGGCGCTGCCGCTCGCTCGGATCGCCGACTCGCTTCGCTCGTGGCTCCCTCGCTCGCGCACAGCACCATCGAACTCGTCCCTCGCTCATGGCGCTGCCGCTCGCTCGGATCGCCTAGGATCTGCCCGTGGTAGGCCGGATCCGTGAGCAGAGCATCCAAGAGGTGCGGGAGAAAGCGCGGATCGACGACGTCGTCAGCCAGTACGTCACCCTCCGCAACGCCGGCGGCGGCTCGATGAAGGGGCTGTGCCCCTTCCACGACGAGAAGTCGCCCAGCTTCCATGTCACCCCGGCCCGGCAGATGTTCTATTGCTTCGGCTGCCAGGCCGGGGGCGACGTGATCAGCTTCGTGATGAAGATCGACGGGCTGGGCTTCGGCGAGACGGTCGAACGGCTCGCCGAGAAGTACGGCGTGGTCCTCGAGCGCGAGGAGGGCGACGGCCACGAGGAGCGCCCGCGTGGCCCGCAACGCGGCAAGCTGATCGAGGCGCACAAGGTCGCCGCCGAGTTCTTCGCCGAGCAGCTGCTCACCCCCGCAGCGCTGCCGGCCCGACAGTTCCTCGCCGAGCGCAGCTTCGACCAGGCCGCCGCCGTACGCTTCGGGATCGGCTTCGCCCCGACGGATGGTCGCGCCCTGCACCAGCACCTGCGCGGGCGCGGCTTCTCCGACGAGGAGCTGGTCGTGGGAGGCCTCACCCGGCAGAGCGGGTACGACGTCTTCCAGGGTCGGGTGGTCTGGCCGATCCGAGAGTCCAGCGGCGACGTGATCGGCTTCGGCGCACGCAAGCTCTTCGACGACGACCGAATCTCGGGCAAGTACATCAACACCTCCGAGACCCCGATCTACAAGAAGAACACCGTCCTCTACGGCATCGACCTCGCCCGCGAGGGGATGCGCAAGACCGGTCAAGCGGTCGTGGTGGAGGGCTACACCGACGTGATGGCCTGCCACCTCGCCGGGATCACCACCGCCGTGGCCACCTGCGGCACCGCCTTCACCCCCGATCACGGCAAGGTCGTGCGCCGCTTCACGGCCGACTTCAGTGCCGGCCAGGGAGAGATCGTCTTCACCTTCGACGGCGACAGCGCTGGCCAGGCGGCGGCGCTCAAGGTCTTCGCCGGCGATCAGGACTTCGTCGCCCAGACGTACGTCGCGGTCGCACCCGCCGGGCTCGACCCCTGCGACCTGCGCATCCAGCAGGGCGACGAGGCCGTCCAGGCGCTGGTGGAGAACCGCAAGCCGCTGTACGAGTTCGTGCTTCGCAACGCGATGTCGCAGTTCGACCTGAACCGGACGGATGGGCGCGTCGATGCGATGCGCGAGGCTGCCAAGCTGGTCGCCTCCGTCCGCGATCAGTCCAAGATCACTGCCTTCGCCCAAGACATCTCGCGATTTCTGGGCCACGACATCGACACCAACGACGTCGTCGCGGAAGTACGCCGCGCCGGCAGCCGAGCGGCCCGCCGGGGCAACGGCGGCCCGGCCACCGGCCGCCGGGAGAGCCCTGCCGGGGTCGCTGCTGCTGGTGATCAGGGAGCCGCGCCGCGCCCGCCGGCGCCGGACCTGCGCGACCCGCGTTTCGCGATCGAGCGCGAGACTCTCAAGGTGCTGATCCAGCACCCGATGACGGTCGGCCGGCTGACCGGTGAGATCACCACGGCGGACTTCCAGCACCCCGCCTATCAAGCGGTCTGGGCGCTGATCGCCGCAGCCGGCGGCCCCGGAGCCGGAGCCGGTGACGCCGCCTGGGCGGCCCGGCTCAGCGGCGCGGCGGCGTCCCCACAGCTCGCCGCCCTGGTCAGCGCGCTCGCCGTGGAGATGCTGCCCTCACGCCGCGACCCGGACGCCGCCTATGTCACCGAGCACGTGGTGCGACTGCGTGAGGCGTCGTTGCGGCGCCGGATCGCCGAGGTCCACAGCCGGCTCCAGCGCACCAGCCCGACCGAGGACGCGGAGGGCTACCGGGCCCTGTTCACCGAGCTGGCCGGCCTCGAACAGCAGCGCCGCTCGCTGCGCGAGCGCGTCGAGACGACCTGAGGGCATTCCCGTCCCTCGAACGCTCTCGAGGCACGGCACGCCGCTCGGCGACGACGCCATAGCGGTCACATCGAATCCGGACCCGGACCCAAGGCCGCACACCGCCGAAGCCGGGCCGTCCGAGTGGTGGCCCCGATTTGCAGGTGTGGCAGCGGACATTGCTAAGGTTTCGCCTGCCGCTGAACGAGGCGGCTGATCCCCGATAGCTCAATTGGCAGAGCTTCCGACTGTTAATCGGACGGTTGTTGGTTCGAGTCCAACTCGGGGAGCGAACGAGGATCGGCGATGACCATGCGGTCGTCGCCGATCTTTCGTTGCGGGCCGGTAGCTCAGTCGGTTAGAGCAGAGGACTCATAATCCTTGGGTCGTGGGTTCGAGCCCCACCCGGCCTACTCAGCGTTTCTCAGCGCCTCTCGGCCGGCGTCAGCCGGCCGAGATCAGATACCGGCCGTCGTGGTAGACCAGCCGGAGCTGGACGTTGTCGGTCCGCTTCCCGGTGCCGCGCAGCGTATAGGTGTAGCGGTAGGAGACGCCGAGCGGATCCAACGAGGGCGATACGTCGGTGACGTCGTGGATCTTCCGGACGTTGCCCCAGAACTGCCGGTAGCCGTGCAGCCCGCCGCTCGCCCGCTGGTACTCGGGGGTGAGCATGGCGAAGCCCCGGGCTGGGTCGCTGCTCGCCGCCGCCAAGTACGTCGACACGAACGCGCGGATGCCGTCCTCGGTCGGACCCGTGGTCGGACCCGTGGTCGGGCTCGAGGTGGGCGAGGCAGCCGGCGACGGCGGCGGCGTGGTCGCCGTCGCCCGGGTGCTGTCCGTGCCGCCACCCGCCGTCGGGCTCCCGCTGTCGTCGTGCCCGGGGCGAGCCACGAGCAGCACCACGAGCAGCACCAACACGACCAGGCCGCCGATCGCTGCCGGCCACATCCAGCGGGCGTCACGTCGGCCGAGGCGAGCGCCGCCCTGCACTGGCACGGGCGTGGGCATCGCCGGTCCGGACGGCGGGGCGGCGGGCACAGCCGCTGCAGGGGGCGGGCCGGGAGGTGGGGTGAGGGCCGCGAGCGTCGGCAGCGTCCTGGTGGGATCCACTGTCGAGGACGGAGCGCTGGCGAGGAAGGACTGCACCTGCCGGAGGGTCCAGCGCTGCGCGGGATCCTGGGTCATCATGCCGGCGACCATCGGCGCCAGCCACCCGGCACGGTCGGTGCGCGGCGGTGCCTCGTGCACGATCCGGTAGAGCGTGCCCATCATGTTGTCGCCGACCTCGTAGGGCGGGTGCCCGGCGAAGGCGTGGAACGCGGTCGCGCCCAGTGCCCAGACATCGCTCGGCGGCCCCGCGGGACGGCCCGCTGCCACCTCCGGTGCCAGGTAGGCGGGAGAGCCGGTGAGGAAGCCGGTCTGGGTGAGGGTGGCGTCCGCGTCGTCGCTGCGGGCGATGCCGAAGTCGGTGAGCTTCGCCGCCCCGTTGGCATCGATCAGGATGTTCGACGGCTTCACGTCGCGGTGCACGATGCCGGCCGCGTGCGCGGCCGCGAGAGCGTCGGCGATCTGGCCGAGCAGCGGCGCCGCCGCGTAGGGGGAGAGCGGACCGTCGCTGGCAATCCGCTCGGCGAGGGTGCGGCCCTCGACGTACTCCATCACCAGCCACTGATCCGTGCCCTCGGTGACGAGGTCGAAGACCGCCACCACGTGGGGGTGGCTCAGCCGCGCGGCCAGCCGGGCCTCCCGCTCGGCGCGAGCGTGCGAGGAGCTGTGCGCGGGCGCGAGCCGCTTGAGCGCGACCGGCCTGCCCAGCACCTCGTCGGTGCCGAGCCAGACTGCGCCCATCCCACCTCGACCGAGCTCGTGCCCGAGGGTGTACCTGCCGGCGATCACACTTCCAGACCCTAGGGCACGTCTCTCAAGCCGGAAGCGCCTGCTGCGCGCCGCCCGGTGCGCACGCTGGCCACGTTGTCGTCGCACACACCGGACAACGCTCGCGGCCGCCGGCCGCTCTACACTTCAGGCCGTGTCTATCGATCCCACCCTCCTCGACGACCTCGAGTGGCGCGGCCTCATCGCCGACTCGACCGACCGTGACGCGCTCCGCGAAGCGCTGGCCGCGGGGAGCGTGAAGTTCTACATCGGCTTCGACCCCACGGCGCCCAGCCTCCACATGGGCAACCTGCTGCAGATCATCACCGCCATGCGTCTCCAGCGCGCGGGCCACACGCCGTACGCCCTGGTCGGTGGCGCCACCGGCATGATCGGCGACCCGAAGGACTCCGGCGAGCGCACGCTCAATTCGCTCGACACCGTCAAGGAGTGGGTGGACAAGGTACGACGACAGCTCGAGCCGTTCTTCGACTTCGAGGGCGAGGCTGGCTTCACCGGAAGCAACGGCGCGACCATCGTCAACAACTACGACTGGACCGCGTCGCTGTCGACCATCGACTTCCTGCGCGAGGTCGGCAAGCACTTCCCGGTGAACCGGATGCTGGCGCGGGACACCGTGCGCAAGCGCCTGGAGAGCGGCATCTCCTACACCGAGTTCTCCTACGTCCTGCTGCAGTCGATGGACTTCCTCAACCTCTACCGCGACTTCGGTGTCACGCTGCAGCACGGCGGCTCCGACCAATGGGGCAACATCACCGGCGGCGTCGAGCTGATCCGCCGCGCCGACGGCGGCCTCGCACACGCCTTCACCACGCCGCTGGTGACCAAGGCCGATGGCACCAAGTACGGCAAGACCGAGGGCGGGGCGCTATGGCTCGACCCGGAGATGATGTCGCCGTACGCGTTCCATCAGTTCTGGCTCAACGTCGAGGACGCCAAGGTCGGCGAGATGCTGCGCTTCTTCACCTTCCTCTCCCACGAGGAGATCGAGGAGCTCGAGCAGCAGACCGCGGACAAGCCGTTCCTGCGTGCCGGCCAGAAGGCGCTTGCCGACCACATGACCACCCTGGTCCACGGCGCCCAGGAGACCGAGCAGGCCAAGGCCGCCGCCGCGGCGCTGTTCGGTGGCGGCGACCTCACCGGCCTGTCCGGTACGACGCTCGCCGCAGCGTTGCGGGAGGCGGGCACCGTGACGGTGGACCGTGCGGACGGGCTCGCAGTGGTGGACCTCCTCATCGCTGCCGGGCTGGCGACCGGCAGGGGAGAGGCGCGCCGCACGATCGGCGAGGGCGGCGCGTACGTCAACAACGTGCGCGTCGAGGACCCCGAGGCCGTCGTCCCGGAGACCGACCTGATCGACAAGACGTGGCTCGTGCTGCGGCGGGGCAAGAAGCGGTTCGCCGGCGTCGAGGTGCGCTGAGCCCGCTCGGCTGCCCCGCCCCGACCCCGATTTGGCATCGGTGGCTGGGGTGCGTAGTGTTCTCCGGGTCGCCTGAGCACGGGGCGGACGGCCTGTGAGGGTGGTCTGGCTGGTGTGTGGGTGGTGTCGGATCGATGAAGATGCCGCGAAATTGCGGGATCGGGAATGGCTCCGATAAAGTACGGAATGTCCCGCGGGGAAGAAGCCGGTATGGGTT
>Ga0164242_10006672_pt1 | contig 12691 bp, 8 predicted proteins | sample OricomgcompostMG_FD_108783 | JGI IMG/M metagenome (GOLD analysis project Ga0164242, IMG submission 108783) | Miracle-Growth compost microbial communities from Emeryville, California, USA - Original compost - Miracle growth compost (MG) ... | reverse complement strand
GCTTAAGCATCCAGCAATGCATAACTGTTCTTATTTTTCAGGTAATGGATATCCAGTTTTTTTATCAAAAGGATGATCAGCATAACCAGGATGGCCGTTACTCCCAGCCATAAATAAATATCTCGGGCCGAGAGCATCGTGGCTTCTTTTAAAATTTTATGATGCAGCAGCAGGCTTCCCACCTGGCGAGCATGGTCAGCGTCATAGCCGAACTGCATAAATTTACGGCTTACTCCTTCTATATATTCAGGTCCTGCCAGACGATCAGCAGTAACGGACGCCGTCATCGCCGTAAAATGTTTGGTCGTATGAACCAAAACCAGACGGCTGAACCAGCTGGCAGAAACGGGCGCCGCAAAGACGTACCGGACCGCTACACTTAAAAAAGCACGATCTCCGTTATAGTTTTTTTCTACATTGGTGGATGCATAATAGGAAAGTGTGGTGATGGCCATTCCGTAGGCAGCCGCCTTCAGTATTTGTGGGATAATAAAATAATGAATGGCTCCCTCAGGATAAAAAAGAAAATAGGTCATCCAATAATAACCGGCAAAAAGCAGAAATGCCATGGCCAGTACGACCCTTGAACGGTAATGATGATGCAACAGATAGCCGGCCATCGGTATGGCTATTAGAAAACCGGGCAGCATCCATAAATTCAGGGCCGCCACGTTTCTGTAATCATACCCCATTACGGATTGAACAAAGCCGGAGAAAACGGAGGAACTGTTGTATACAAAATACAATAAAAACATCAGCACAAACCCGGTAATCGTATGCGGAAACTTACTAAGCGTAGAAAGGTTTAAATAAGGCCTTCTGGTGGACAGCATTTTCAGAATAAACATAATCAGCGAACCGCCGGCAATCAGGCTCGCTGTCCGGATTTCCTTTGCGTCCCACCAGTCCAGGCGCTGACCGAAAATAGCAATAAAACATACGCAGAAGGCAAGCATTAAAAACAAGATCATCCCCAGCCAGTCAAACTGGTAAATAGGTACCTTTCTGTGCGCTCTGTAATGATGCATTAAAAATCCCACAATGACCATGCTGATGATAATCCCCGGAATCGCTATATAATACGTATAAGACCAATCGTAATCCAGCACGGAAATAGCCGCAAAATAACCGGCCACCTGACTGCCTGTATAAGAAATTGAATAATACAGCCCGTAAAAAAGCCCCCTGCTGTTACCCGGATTAAATCTTGCCATTAAGATGCCGATCCCGTCTATCAGACAAATGCATTTAGCGGCGCCCAGTAAAAAACTCACTGCCACTAACTCGCCTGCGGAACTCAGGTGAGCTGCCGCCAGACACAAAATAAGCTCCAGCATCAAACCACACAACCACATTCTTTTACGCCGCATATATTTTCTGATGCGGTAAAAAAGCGGCAAAACTGCCGCCAGGCCTATACTGCTGGCATAAAATGCCATATGTATCAGTTCACTGGAGCTTCCTAAAAAAGAGGTCACCTCAGATATCGAATAGGCCGACACGCCGCTGACGAAAGACTGACTGAGCAGTAATATAAAAATAGACAGATCACTCAGCCATCCCGGCACTTCCTTGTAAAAACTACTGCTACCTGCAGGTTTGCTGCCCACTAACATACTTCATCCTCTTTAATATGGTTAAACATTTAACTATTTATGCAAAAAATTATCTTTTTAAACGCGCATACATTTTTTCCAGCATCTGCTGCATCATGACTAATTGCCCGGTTGAAAACCCCGTTTCCAGTGTTTCAATCAGGTCCAGCACAATTGGATAAACGCGGTGCCTTAACGCGCGGCCTTCAGCCGTGAGGGCCACAATTTTACTGCGCCTGTCCAGCTCGCCTTCCGTTCTGTATATCAGTCCTCTTTTTTCCAGGTTCACCACCAGTTTTGTCAGACTGGCCTTGTCTTTAAATACATCGTCAGCCAGCTCCTGCTGACTACGCTGATCTTTTTCCCAGAGGGCGCGCAGGATTAAATACATATCGGGGGTGATATCAATACCAGCCCTGCTCAGGGACTGATTCAGCTGAAGGCGGGTAGCGGTATGTACTTTACTGATGGAACGTGTAATGGCTTTTTTAAGCAGGCGTGCAGTCTGCCCGTTGTCTTCATTTGAAAGAACAGATTTCGGGAGAGCCTGCCTTCCACCTGCTGCAGTCTTTAGCGCAGGAGGCGTCTTATTACCCGTATTATTATTTTTCTTCTCCATTTTCGTCCTTATTTCCTTCCCCGTTTTATGCGCTATTTTCTGCTTCTCTTTTTTGTCTGCGGGTACAAAGATACGAATTAGTTAAACATTTAACTAATTTAATTTATTGCGCTCCCTGGTCAGCACGCCTGCTCAACAAAGCCGCCGCGGCACCACTTAACTTAAATAAATCGCCCCTTGTCCTAAGTAACCTGGGGACAAGGGGCGATCTGCTTAATGATGCTGAAAATATTTTTGATGCGCTGTTTATTGATTAATCAGATTATACAGCTCATCCAGTTTAGGACTCAGAATAATTTCCGTACGACGGTTCTGCGCTCTTCCTTCCGGTGTACTGTTGGATGCGACCGGATCGTACTGGCTATGTCCTGAGGCCACCAGATTTAACGGGCTAACCCGGTAACGGTCTACCAGAATACGGACAATGGAATTGGCTCTTGCCGTACTCAATTCCCAGTTGTCCTGGAATCGACCCCTGATGGGAATAGAATCCGTGTGTCCTTCAATATCAATCTGAATATCAGGATTGGTGTTCAGCACTGCCGCTAGTTTAGCCAGGGCGTCTACCCCTTTTTGGCTGACCACAGCGCTTCCGGAAGGAAACAGCAGGCTTTCCTGCATGCTCACATATACTTTACCGTTTTTCTGCGTCACCGTCAGCTCACTAGAGCTAAATCCGGACAGGGCGTCTGCCATTTTCTTTCTTAATTCATCGGATTTTGCTTTCTGCGCTGCCAGCAGATCCTGTAATTGTTTGAGTTTCTGTTGCTGACTGAGTAAGGCCTGTTTACTTTGTGCCAGCTGGTTCTCTTTTGTATTGTTATTGTGTGACAAAGAGGCTACCTGATCATTCAGATTAGCGATATCATTTTTCAGGCCGGTAATCCGGTCCTGTAAATCACTGATATTACTAGCCATTCTCGCACTATCGCTCTGCAATTGTCTGGTGCGCAGCTGTGAGGCTACAAGATCCCTTTTAGGAACACAACTGCTAAAGATAAATACAAAACAAACGAGCGCTAACCCGCATAGTTTCAATGTATTGCTTTTCATTATATTTGATTTTTGATTTTTCGATTTTCAATTTATGTTTCAAAACCTGGTTTTCAAATGTAAATAATTATGAATCACATAGTTAGATAAATAAACAATTACTTACATATATGGTTATACCAACACCATGCCTAAAATCCTTTACAATTTGTTAGCTCGGTTTTAAGCCATTCAAAGCCAGCTGTTTAAAAAAATCGGGGCGCTTATTCAGCGCTGTCCTCCTCCTGCTCAGCATTAAGCTCCACAAACATTTGCCCCTGTGTAGCCTTCAGCGTCACATTTTTGCCACCCTTCTCAAATTCTCCCTGACTAATTACCTGGCCAGTCTCGATTAAAGATTTAATGCGCCAGATGATATAATACTCCGGCAATCCCAGTTTAGCCTTGGTCGCGAGCAGCCCTAACAGCCTGGACAATTTCATGGCAGCAGCGCCTAATTGATCTAAAATGATTTTATCATAATAATCATTTTCTTTTACAGCTAATTTTTTACCGCCTTCCAGTAACCGAACCGATCCCGGTAACTGGGATAACTTTTCCCATTCTTCCGGATCCAGTTCAAATTCACTTAAGGTAACTATGCGGGCAAGTCTTGCCGCCTTCACATATTCCTTGGGCAGGATTTCCGATAACTGTCTTGGATAAAAAATATGTCCCTTCTCATCTATAAAAGGTAAATTATTTAAATAAACGACATAAATCCGCCCCTGAAAATCCATTAAATGACTAATGATGTAATAATATCCGGCTACATCTCTTTCGTTCTGCCCCATCCAGATCCATAAAACAGTATCCTGCTGTTCTTCCAGCCGCTGGAGCAACTGATGCAGCTTCATCTTATCCGCGCTCATTACTTCGGGCTGCATTTCAGGATCCAGGCCAAGCACTGCCTGCCACCAGCCTTTTCTGAGCTGCCAGCCTTCCGGAGTTTCCAGTTCTCCCACCGGCCCCAGGCTGTAATTATCCTCTATATAAATAATCTCTCCGGTATTGGCGGGATCCAGTTCAAAACTTTGTCTGATCTGCTCGCCTCCCGGCTCATCAAATACCATATGTAAAATAGTCACCGGTTTTTCCGGTTCTGCTTCTTTTGACTGCTTACGTTTTCGCTTTGCCTTAGGTTTTAGCTCACCCTGTACTGCAGGGGTTTCACCTTCTTCTGCATCGGCATCTGCATCCATTTCCAACGCATCTTCGCTTGCCGCGTCCGCCTCAATTATCTTTTCATCACCCGTACCCTGTTCGCTTAATAGCGCCTCTGAAATTTCTGTGTCTGCTGACAGTGCTTCCTCCGGCTCCTTTGCCTGCTGAGGATCCGGCGCTGAAATTTCAGCCTCCTGCAGTTCATCCGTGTCATCAGCCTCTGTGCGGCTTTGTTCATTTTCTCCCGAATCCTTTGCCAAGTGATCCTGCGTATTTAGGTTATTTTCTTCTTGTTCGTTTAAATTATGCGCGTCAATACTCATATAAATATTTTTCTATATACCTGTTTCTTATTTACTTTCCAATTGGATGACCGGAATAATCATTTCTTCCATACTTACCCCACCATGCTGAAAGGTGTTTTTATAATAATTGACATAATAATTATAATTATTAGGGTAGCAAAGAAATCCATCCTCCTTGGCAAAAATAAAAGAACTATTAACATGAGGCAAGGGAAGCCCCCCTTCTTTTGGATTTTTAAAAGCAAGTACGTCTTTTGAATTGTAATTCAGGTTTTTACCATGCTTATACCGTAAATTACTGGTGGTCTGTTTATCTCCGATAACCTTGTAGGGTGTTTTCACCTGAACACTCCCATGATCGGTGGAGATAACGATGCGTATTTTTCGGTCCGCAATTTTTTTCAGGGCCTGGCGGAGCGGACTATGCTCAAACCAGCTTTTGGTAATGCTGCGATACCCCTGCTCATCCCCGGCCAGTTCTTTTAAGACCTCCATTTCCGTTCGGGCGTGGCTTAGCATATCGACAAAATTGTAGACAATCACATTTAAATCATTATGCAGCAGATTATGAATGCCGCTGACGAGTTGCTGCGCATCCTGATTACCGACCACTTTGGTATAACTGTATTTAATATCTTTTTTCTGCAGTTTCTTAATAAAAGCGGTTAAAAACTCCTCTTCCTGTAGATTTTTACCCCCTTCTTCCTCATCATTTTTCCATTTACCCGGGAACTTCTCAGCAATCTCCAGCGGCATCATGCCTGCAAAGACGGCATTACGACAATACTGGGTTGCGGTAGGTAAAATACTGTAATAGGTTTCTTCCTTCGTGAGCCGGAAATCCTCTTCCAGCAAAGGCTGAATCATTTTCCACTGATCAAATCTTAAATTATCTATCAGTATAAAAAATGTCGGCACACCCGCTTCCAGTAAAGGCACCACTTTTTCTTTCATCAGATCAGGGCTCATTACGGGCCTGTTGCCGCTGCCTGCCTGAATCCAGTCCAGATAATTTTTGCTGATAAATTTAAAGAACGCGCTATTCGCTTCCTGTTTCTGGGACTGCAGGATTTCCATCATCTCCGGACTGCCGGTTTTTTCCATTTCCAGTTCCCAGTGGGTGAGCTTTTTATAAATCTCCGGCCAGCCTTCCGCATCCGGATTGTCACTGAGCGCCATAAACAGACTCCTGAATTCCATCTGGTAGGCAGTAGTGGTTTTTTCTGCTACCAGCCTTTTATTATCCAGTATTTTTTTAAGGCTCAGCAGTACCTGATTGGGGTTAACCGGCTTGATCAGATAATCGGCAATCTGGCTGCCGATGGCTTCTTCCATCAGGTTTTCCGTCTCGTTTTTGGTCACCATGACGGCAGGCAGACTTCTGTATATTTCCTTAATGGCCGCCAGCGTTTCCAATCCGCTGATACCGGGCATGGATTCATCCAGTAGCACCACATCAGGCCTGTTTTCTTTTATATATTCAATTGCATCATAGCCGTTGGCGAAGGTAATCACCTCATACCCTTTTTGTTCCAAAAACATTTTCTGGCTTTTGAGGCTTTCAATCTCATCATCCACCCATACAATACGCGCATTTGCCATTTATTCTCTCGCTTGGTTTATTTAAATTTCGGTTTAAAAACTTCAAAAAAAATCTTTAAGCATTTAAAGATACAATTTTACAAGAAAAATAAACTTAAATTAAATATAAATTTCGGTAAATCAATGATTTATAAATTATTAATATCCACAAAACCAACTCAATAGCCCGCCACCAAAGCCTATTGCCAGCCGCCGCCCATGGCAGCATATAAGTTCACAATCGCCTCATTGCGCTGCAAAAAATCAGTGACCTGATTAATCTGCGCAGATAGCAGACTTTGCATGGCAATCAGCACTTCACTGTAGTCAGCAAAATCATTGCGTACCAACTCCTGCGTATAATCAACGGCTTTATGTAAGCTGCTCAGCTGCAGGGTCCTGGGCGCTATTTTGTCCGTGGCAGAGCGGTAACTATACAGCGCATTGGACACTTCCTGACCCGCGCCCAGTAATTTCTGCTTAAAATTATACAAGGCCTGCAACTGATCCTGTTTGGCAATTTCCAACCTGGTTTTATTGGCTCTTTTATTAAAGATAGGCTGGGTCAGTCCGCCGATAATGCCCCCGACCAGGGAGCCGGTACTGAAAAAACGGGATAAATCATTACTGCTTAAACCTCCGTTAGCGGTAATATTCAGTGAGGGATAAAAATACGTTCTGGCTACATTGGTCAATTCAAAAGCTTGCCTGAAATCCAGCTCAGCTTCCCTGACATCCGGTCTGCCGGCCAGAATCTCGGCGGGGACGCCTGTTTTAAACAGCGGGATAAATTCCTTCACAGAAAGGCTGTCCCGGGCAATTTTTCCGGGGTCTCTACCCAACAGATAACACAGCGCATTTTCTGTTTCCCGGATATTTCTTTTCAGATCCGGCACAGACACCTGCGTTGCATATAATTCAGCTTCACTTTGCACAACCGCGGCTTCGGTTACCTTTGCTCCGGTTTTCAGGTCTTTCATCACCTTAACCGTTTGTTTCCAGGTATCTACTGTGGTCAGCGTAACACTTAACTCCTTATCATAGGCCATTAAAGAATAATAGTTTCTGGCAATGGAAGCTACCAGGTTTGTCTTTATAGCCTGCGCGGCGGCTTCGGAAGACAAGACAGCAGCCATCTGGGCTTTTTTTGCGCTCTTCAGTTTTCCCCAGATATCCGCTTCCCAGCTGGCGTCCACACCTAAAGAATACTGATGCACATGACTGACAGCCCCTGAAGTGCTTATTTTCTTTGAATATTCAATACTCGCATCTGCATCCAGGCTGGGATAGTTACTCAATTCACTTTGTTTTAAATAGGCCGCCGCCTGGTAGATCCTGGAATAGGCCACCTTTAAATCCAGGTTATTATCAATGCCCTCCTGAATGAGTGCCTGCAACAGAGAATCCCTGAACAGTTCTTTCCAATGCAGTGACCCGATATTGGCACTGTCATTTGTTATTAAATGATTACCCCTGAAAAGGCTGTCAATTTCTACGTTTGGTGATTGATAGGTTTTCACGACAGATTTACAGCCGCCCCAAAAGATCATGAGGCAGCCGGTAAAAATCAGTATCTTGAAATAAGATTGTTTGTTATGCATCAGTGTTCTTATCCTTTTTGTAATCTTTAATAATGCCGGTTAATAACCCGGAGGTCATCCAACTGCTTGAATTTACCCCGGCTGCAAACCCTTTTGCGTACCTGGGGGACCTGCGTAAGTAGCTGAACGGGGCTGATCTTTTAAAAGCAAGGCTTTAGAAGAGGCCGCTGCCGCGTCATCTTCCTCATCCTCGTCCCCGTCTTTATTTTTACGTAATTTTTCCTGAATGCCCTGGAAAATAACAAACAGGACCGGCGTAATAAACACACCGAAGACAGTTCCGATTAACATACCGCCTACCGCACTGGTGCCGATGGAATGATTCCCGTTTGCGCCGGCCCCCGTGGTGAGCATCAGCGGTAAAAGTCCGAATATAAAGGCGAAGGAAGTCATCAGAATCGGCCTTAAACGCATTTTAGCTCCCGATACCGCTGCCTCACGTATGGACATGCCTGCCTTGCGGCGCTTCACGGCATACTCCACAATTAAGATGGAGTTTTTTGCAAGCAGTCCGATCAGCATTATCAGGGTGATCTGAACATAAATATTATTACTGACGCCTAGCAGCTTAATAAAAAGAAAGGCGCCAAACATGCCGATTGGAATGGTCAGTATAATGGACAGCGGCAATATATAACTCTCATACTGCGCACTCAATAACAGGTAAACAAAAATCAGACAAAGCATAAACACATAAATGGTCTGACTGCCGGAATGCTGCTCTTCACGGGAAAGACCGGAATATTCATAACTAAATCCAGGAGGCAGTGTTTCTTTAGCTACCTGCTCAATAGCCGCAATGGCCTGGCCGGAGCTGTAACCTGTTGCCGGGGAGCCATTCACACTAATTGAGTTAAACAGATTAAAACGGGTAATGGTCTGCGCACTATAAATAGTGGACAATGAAACAAATTCTGTAATAGGCACCATCTGCCCGGATTTAGTCCGGACAAAAATAGCATTCAGGCTCTCAGGAGTCATCCGGTATTTTGGATCCGCCTGTACGACTACACGAAACTGTTGCCCGAATTTATTAAAATTAGAAGCATAAATCCCCCCGAAATAACCCTGCATGGCGCCTGTTATATCTGTTAGTGAGAGTCCGGCATCCTTGACCTTCGGCACATTGACATTCATCAGATATTCCGGAAAGTTCGGATTAAAGGAAGTATTGGCATACTGGATTTCGGGGCGCTGATTCAGATCACTTAAAAAATCCTTGCTTACTTTATAAAAACGGGCGATATCTCCGCCGGTCTTATCCTGTAACTGGAAAGAAAAACCGCTGGTGGTACCAAACCCCTGGATCGTGGCAGGGGTATAGAATTTCACTTCCGCATCTTTTATATCGGCGGTCTTGGCAAAAAGTTCTTCTATAATTTCATCTACATCCCGGTGTCTTTTATTCCAGGGAACCAGCGACATGACCAGCATACCGTAGTTATTGCCCGACCCCGCCAGTCGTCCGCGGCCGGTCTCAGCCATCACGTTGCTGATTTCAGGTATGGTAGCGGCAATGGCGGCCACCTTACGGGTCACCATGCCCGTACGCTCCAAAGAAGCCGCCGGCGGCAGGGAAATTTCGCAGTTAAGTGACCCTAGATCCTCTTTGGGAACAAATCCGGTGGGAGTCGTACGGCTGATTAAATATAAGGCTGCCGTAAAGACAACTAATATGCCAACGGGTATCCATTTTTTACGGTTAAAAAAAGAAATCGCCTGCACATAGCGTCCGGTAACCCTTTCAAAGGAAGCATTAAAAGCCGTATAGAATCTTTGCACAAAGCCCTTATGCGCTTTTTTCTTATGGTGTCCCTTTAAAAATAGGGCGCAAAGGGCAGGGCTCAAGGTCAGCGCATTAATGGCCGAAAGCGTAATGGCTATGGCCAGCGTCAGACCGAACTGCTTATAGAACAGTCCGGCAGAACCACCGATAAAACTAACCGGAATAAACACAGCCGCCATGATCAGCGTAATGGAGATAATCGCTCCGGAAATTTCTCCCAGGGCATCAATGCTGGCTTTTCTGCCCGATTTATACCCCTCATCCAGCTTGGCATGGACGGCCTCCACCACCACAATGGCATCATCCACCACAATACCGATGGCCAGGATCAGGGCAAATAAGGTTAACAAATTAATGGTAAAGCCAAAAAGCTTTAAAAAGAAAAAGGTACCGATAATGGCCACCGGTACGGAAATCGCAGGAATCAGCGTAGACCTGAAATCCTGTAAAAAAATAAAGACGACGATGAAAACCAATATAAACGCTTCGATAAAAGTATGGACCACCTTATCAATGGAAGCCGTTAAGAACTCATCCACATTCTTAAGCACGGCAAAGTGTACACCTTTGGGAAAAGATTTTTCTGCATCCTGCATCACCTGTAAGGTTTGGCGGATCACATCCCGGGCATTGGAACCTGCCACCTGACTTACGTATATGGAAACACTCGGATGGCCGTTGGTAGAGGAAGTCTGCAGGTAACTATAGGCACCCAGCTCTATTCTGGCAACATCCCTTAATCTGAGCAGCCTGCCCCTTAAATCACTACGAATGACGATATCGCCAAACTGGCTGGTATCCGTCAGCGTTCCGGGGTATTTAATCACGTACTGAAAGGACTGATTACTGCTTTCCCCGAACTGGCCAGGGGCGGCCTGAATATTCTGTTCTTTAAGGGCAGCCGTAATATCGGCTGGCACCAGTCCGTAAGAGGCCATTTTGGGGGCATTCAGCCAGATACGCATGGAATAATCCATGGAACCGGACGCAGACGCATCCCCTACTCCCTGGATACGTTTAATGATAGGAACGATATTAATATCCGCATAGTTCTGAAGAAAGGTCTGGTCAAAAGCAGGATTATCACTGTATACGGAAAAGGCCAGTAAGGTACTGGTCTGTCTTTTTTTAACCGTGACCCCGGCGATGGTTACCTCCTGAGGCAGTTGCGGTGTAGCCCTGGCAACGGCGTTTTGTACGTTGACCGCCGCAATATTCGGATCACTGCCGATTTTAAAATTCACGGTAATGCTGGCAGAGCCGTCATTACCGGCCGTGGAAGTAATATAGTCCATATTCTCCACTCCGTTAATCTGCTGCTCCAGAGGTACGACCACACTTTTAAGAACGACATCCGCATTGGCCCCTGAATACTTGGCCTGGACAGAAATAGTCGGCGGCGCAATATCTGGGTATTGAGAGATAGGAAGCGTAATGATACCGATAATCCCCAGTATTACAATTAATACAGAAATGACGGTTGCCAGTACCGGCCTTTTTACAAATATCTTTAGCATAATATGAAGAATCTCTGGCGCCTCCCATCCACATAAAAGAACACCAGATTTTTTTGCTTTACATTTTTAAAATCCTCGCCTGCCTTAGAAAAATCTTGCGATTATCCGCACGGATTATTTATCAATCATTGACCGCCTGATCCAGGGTCACGACCTTGGGTTCAATCACCAGGTTTTCTCTCAGGTTATCAATACCCCCTGCCACAATCCTGTCACCAGGCTTGAGGCCGCTTTTCACCACATAGAACTTACCATTATTAGCGCTGTTCACACTGACGCTAACGGAGCTTACTTTATTGTCCGCATCCACTTTATAAACAAATAAAGCCCCCTGGATCTGATAGGTGGCTTTCTGAGGAATTAAGATAGCATCAGCAATCGTTGTCGGAACACGAACGACCGCGCTGCTGCCGTTGCGGATAATACCGTTGGGGTTTGCAAAAACGGCTCTCAGGTTCACGGCCCCGGTCTGCGCATTGATAAAGCCGCTGGCCGATTCAATTTTACCGCGGTGAGAAAAAATACTCCCGTTGGCGAGCACCAGCATCGCCGGCGGCAGCGTGGAGAGTTTCTCCTGGATGGTATTTCCTTTGGCCGAGGCAAAAAAGTCCAGCTCCTGCTTTTCGTTGATAGAGAAATAACAATAGATCTGCGAGATATTGGAGACCGTGGTAAGCGCGGTGGCAGTGGAGCTGCCTACCAGGCTACCCACTTTAAAAGGCAGCATGCCGATAACCCCGGTAACCGGACTGTAAATAGAGGTATAACTCAGGTTTATTCTGGCATTTTCCAAGGCAGCTTCTGCCTGGGAGAGCGCCGCTCTTTTTGCTTCCAGGGTATATTTGGCAGACTTAAGTTCATAGTCACTGATAATGCCCTTTTCCACCAGTGGCTGCACTTTATTGACATTCATCACCGCCGCATCGACGTCTGCTTTGGCAATATTGATATTGGCTTTGGCCGTCCTTACATCCTGTTCATATTGCGGGGCATCAATTTTAAAAAGCAGCTGCCCTTTGGTGACACTGGCTCCTTCGTCCACATAAATCCCGGATATGAATCCATCTATCTTAGGCCGGATTTCTACGTTTTCTATTCCCTGAATAGTGCCTGGATAATCTGCATATAAAGTCGCCGTATCTGATTTTACCATTATCACCGGATAACTATTATTGGTGACCTGATGGCTTTTTTTGGCCTTGCTTTTACAGGAAACACCCAGTAATAAAAAACAGGCACCTAAAAGCATAGAGAGTGAACGCATAATAAATTAAATATATTATTTTTATTCAAATATAAATATTCGGGCAGGACTACTTGTCGTCAGAACGGCAGTTGGATAGCCAGCGCCCCGACAGGTTTAATAATGACGGCGGAATTATATAAATTTCCCAAAATAGTATCAATTTTATGTAAACCCCTGCTTCAGTCTCGGGTGGACCGCAGCTGTCCCCGCTACAGCAGAAGCGGTTCTGCAACCTGATTGTTACT
>Ga0164242_10006671_pt1 | contig 12692 bp, 10 predicted proteins | sample OricomgcompostMG_FD_108783 | JGI IMG/M metagenome (GOLD analysis project Ga0164242, IMG submission 108783) | Miracle-Growth compost microbial communities from Emeryville, California, USA - Original compost - Miracle growth compost (MG) ... | reverse complement strand
GTTCGGATTCAGTTCATTAAAATCATATTCAACACCATCGACCAGAACCAGTGGATTATTATCATTTAAAGTACCGATCCCTCTGATCCTGATGGTGGCCCTGTCGACCCCGGGCTGACTGTTAGACAAATTGACAAATAAACCCGGCACGCCGTGTAAGGCATTACTTGCATTGGTAATGGGTTGTCCCTGCTTTTTGGTCATATCAACTGTGGTCACAGCGCCGGTTAGATTTACCTTTTTCTGGGTACCGTAACCCACTACTATAACGCTGGAAAGATCATTTTCAGCTTCCTGCAAGCGGATGATACCAACCATCGCCTCTGTCACAAGGACGGATTTACTTAGATAACCGATCATGGTAACCTGTAAAGAATCCCCTTCATTTGCCTGAATGGAAAAACTGCCGTCGGATTGCGTAAGGACACTTTTGTCAGCATTCGCGCCTAAAACATGAACAGTGGCACCGCCAAGCGGGCTGTTGTCGACAGCCGACTGCACTTTGCCAGTTATATTGGATTGTGCAAAAGTCGTCACATACATCGTCAAAGAACATAGCAACCATACCGATCTGCAAAGTGCCGTCGTCCGATTACAAGACTTCGGGGACGACTTTCTGGGATGAATTGTAAATTTCATAATTTACGCTTTAGAATTAAGGAGAAGAAAATTAGAGTAGAATAATCAATAACTTTTATTAGGTGATATAGGATTAAGTCTGTATTCATTTCCGCCATAGGTTATGGGAGGCTGTTTCTGCAATCCATCCGGAAAATGCCTGATAACTACCTCAAGCCATGAAGTGCTCCGGACATGCGTTCCTATTTTAAATTATAAAAAGAAAGTCCGGCAATTACCTGTTTACCGCTAAATCCGCGCAACTACTTTCAGGTGCAAAAGCACTGTGGCCCAAATAGGCTATTTATGACTATCACCCTTTGGTGATCATTGTTTAATGGCTGCGGTCCGTCTGCACCTAATAAGGTTAAATAACTTTCAAGTCACCTACAACAACTTGCATATTGGCACCGGGTCTTCCGTTTTCAGCCATGTCTTAACGGAGCCCGGACCCTCACCTTACATTTTATAGACAATGCACATATTTATTTTTTGCTACCTTCCATCAAAGCGGCCCTTAAAGATTTAAGATTAAAAATCCGGCAAAATTTCTGACACCTTTTGTTTATTCCTTTTTATAATAAATAGCCTTTTGCCAAAGAGATAAAATCCGCCACCTGTCGCTCTTGCCACTTGCTGTCATATCCTGATTCCTCAGCCATTATTGCTGCCACGGGCTCAGCTAATTCAATCGCCTTTTGGGCGTTGGTAAAAAGCAGGCGTATGCGGCGGGCCAGTACATCTTCCACAGTTTGCGCCATTTCAAAGCGGACGGCCCATACCACCTGAATAGTCAAAAGCTGCGGGTAGCCTCCAACAGGCTCAGCAAATTTCGGGTCACTGTTCATTAATGCTTGCAGTAAAGGTTTATCGGCACCGTATGCCGCAAGAGGATCAATGAATAAGTCTGATTTTAAAGCCGGAGATGCTATTGATAAAGGGGCTGATCCGTGAATGGGCAAATTAACTGTCGTGCAGGGACGCCTCACTAATAATCCCTGTTGAATCATTTTATCCAAGGTATCTTCAGCCATTTTCCTGTATGTCGTCCATTTGCCCCCTATTACCGATACGAGCCTGCTTTTTGTTACCATTACCTTATGGCTTCTGGATATTTCTTTTGTTTTATCATCATTGTCGCCCGTTGCTGCGAGCGGCCGCAGCCCGGCATAGACACTTAACACATCCTGGCGCCTGGCAGGATGGTTTAAATACTTCCCTGCAGTTTTTAAGACAAACTGGATTTCAGCTTCCAAGGCGCGTGGTTCCAGATCATGTTTATCCAGCGGAGTATCCGTTGTACCTACCAGCACCTTATCGTACCAGGGCAATACAAATAATACACGGCCATCATCTGTTTTTGGGATCATGATGCCGTGATCGCTGTTTAAAAATCTTCGCTCCAGCACCAGATGAATTCCTTGGCTGGGCCGGATAGTAGATTTGGCCAGCCGATTATCCATATGCAGAATTTCATCTGCGAAAACACCCGTCGCGTTGACGACGCTACCGGCACTGACATGGTAAGACACTCCAGATATCTGATCCAGCACGTCCAAACCATTAATATGACCGTCCGCGTTTTTATGTAAAGCAGTTGCCTTTGCATAATTCAGACAGACAGCACCGTGTTCCACCGCCGTCTGTGCGAGATTGAGGGCCAGCCGGGCATCATCAAAAGTCCCGTCATGATAGAGCACACCACATTTGAGTCCTTTTTTTGCAATAGTCGGTAATTTAGCATTCAGGTTTTCTTTTTTGATCAGCCTGGAGGCACCAAAACTAAGACCGCCCGACAGCCAGTCATAAAGTTTTAACCCTGCTATATATTTTACAGCACTTAGATAACTATAACATGGTATAATGATGGATTCATTTTTTGTAAGGTGCGGTGCATTTTGCAATAGCCTGCCTCTCTCCTTCAGGGCTTCTCTGACAAGCCCTATATCACCTTGTGCAAGATAGCGCACACCGCCGTGTACCAGCTTTGTGCTTCTGCTGGAGGTTCCCTTTGCAAAATCCGACTGCTCGATCAGTAAGGTATGATATCCTCTGGTGGCAGCATCTACGGCAATGCCCAGTCCTGTAGCGCCGCCACCGATAATGACCACATCCCAGATCATTTTTTTTTGTAATTGCTTCAGTAATATGTTTCTATCGAATGCTTCCATTTATTGTATGTTTGACTTCTGTCGGGCAAGGCGCCCGGAATTTTAGGTGTTTTCAGTTTGCAACAGCCAAAAAAACAATTTAGTTTCAAATAAAACAAAACAAAGTTTCCTTTATTTTCTTTTATCTTATTTTTTATTCAAAACGAAATTAAAGATAAAGTTTAAGAAATAACAAAAAATCTAAAAGAAATCCTTAAATAAAATTATATTGCACTCATAACCAGAACGATATTTTTCACCGACCTAGTTAGGATGTAATTATTTTTGTGATTTATGGCATTTGCCGGTCATTCAGTAACTTTGGTCACAAAACTTTAACCATGGCTAGTTTAGAGCGTCATCAGCAAATCATTGACATTGTTCAGCAAAAGGGTTATGAGAGTGTAATTAACCTTTGTAAAACAATGAAAGTATCTGCTGTTACCATACGTAAGGATCTTAAACTCCTGGAAAAGGCGGGCAAACTTTACAGAACACATGGGGGAGCGTCAAATACCAATCCTTTTATTACAGACCGACCCGTGAATGAAAAAGAAAGTATGCAGACGGCAGAGAAAAAGGCCATTGGGAAAAAAGCGGCAACTTATATCACAGTGGACGATTCCATCATCATTGCTTCGGGCACAACAATGCTGGCACTGGCAAGAGAGATTCAACCACAGCAAAAATTAATTGTGATTACTTCTGCCTTACAGGTGGCCGCAGAACTGGTCAAGCATAGCAATGTGGATATCATGCAACTGGGAGGGATCGTCCGGCAAAGTTCATCCTCCGTGGTGGGCCGTTATGCGGAAGAAATCCTGCAGGATTTCTTTTGCAGTAAGTTATACCTTGGAGTAGATGGTATTGATTTTGAGTTTGGAATCACGACCAGTAATTCAATGGAAGCCCAACTCAATAAATCCATGCTTGGGGTCGTACAAAGGGTCATTGTACTGGCCGACCATACCAAATTCGGCAAAAGGGGATTTAGCCGGATTTGCGGTTTGCATGACATCGATGAAATCATCACCGATAAAGGCGTCTCCGCCGCTATTGTGGACCAGTGCCAAAAATTGGGAATAAAGATCACCATTGCCGAATAAAAGCTGCAACAGGACTTTTTTGTCCCCGTGTATTGGCTGGAGCCTGTCAAAACGGCCATTGACTGGCTTCAGCCAAAATGAAGGCCTGGCCGGCACAAATAATTATATACACTACATTGAAAAAAAGCCTTTTTTCGAAGAGGCATTTCGCCTGCAACACCTGCCTGCTTCTCACAAGCGCTTGAAAACCCATTCTTTGTTAATATTTTTCTATTTATTTTTGCTTTTTCCTTTTTTTATTATTTCAGATAGGTTAATTTGCGTTTGATATGTTTCGTTTCTTTTCACTTAATCGTTAAATGAAAGCGTCAGTTTTTTGGCTTTCCGGCCTTCCAACCGGACCGCCTGACACTTTTCATTTTAATTAAACAGCTTTAATAATGGAAAAATATATCCTGACGCTTGACCAGGGAACGACCAGTTCAAGGGCTATTTTATTTAACCATGATGGGGACATCGTCTCTCTCGCGCAAAAGGAATTCAATCAAATTTACCCGCATCCAGGATGGGTGGAACATGATCCCATGGAAATTTGGTCTTCGCAGGCAAGCGTCATCACTGAGGCGGTATTGCAAAAAGGCGTCGACCGTGAAGCGCTGGCGGCCATCGGTATTACCAATCAAAGAGAAACTACTATTGTCTGGGACAAGGCCACCGGGATTCCCGTTTACAATGCCATCGTTTGGCAGGACAGAAGGACCGCGGATATCTGCGATAAACTTAAAGCGGAAGGTCAGGCGAGTTTTATCCAGGATAGGACCGGGCTGATAGTAGACGCTTATTTTTCAGGGACAAAAATCACATGGATTTTAAATAATGTTCCGGGCGCCAGAACGCGGGCTGAAAAAGGCGAACTGGCATTCGGCACCGTAGACAGTTGGTTAATCTGGAACCTGACGGGGGGAAAACTCCATATAACGGATGTAACCAATGCATCCAGGACCATGCTTTTTAATATTCATACCCTTGAGTGGGATAAGGACCTGTTATCCCTATTGGAAATCCCTTTTTCCATGCTTCCAGCCGTCAAATCCTCCAGTGAAGTTTATGGACTGACCTCGGGCAGTTTATTAGGTACGCAGGTGCCCATTGCCGGCATTGCCGGAGACCAGCAGTCAGCTCTCTTCGGACATATGTGCAATAAGCCGGGCATGGTGAAAAACACCTATGGCACAGGTTGTTTTATGTTGATGAATATCGGTACAAAACCGACACGCTCTAAAAACAACCTCATTACAACGATTGCCTGGCAAATCGGAAAGGAAGTCCATTATGCCCTTGAAGGCAGTATTTTCATTGCGGGAGCTGTCGTGCAATGGCTTCGTGACGAATTAAAGATGATAGACACGGCTTCTGAAATAGAGCAATATGCAGCGAAGGTAAGGGATACAGGCGGAGTTTACATGGTACCCGCTTTTGCCGGACTGGGAGCACCACATTGGAATCAGGAAGCCAGAGGTTCCATTTTTGGAATTACCCGGGGTACCAATAAAAATCATTTTTGCCGTGCCGCACTGGAGAGCATTGCTTACCAGACCATGGATGTACTTACAGCCATGCAACATGACGCCGGATTGGAGATCCGCCAACTTAGGGTAGATGGCGGTGCGACAAGTAATAATCTGTTACTGCAGTTTCAGGCAGATATTCTGAAAACAGAAGTGCTGCGTCCTAATATTACAGAAATCACGGCCATTGGAGCGGCCTACCTGGCAGGGCTGGCTGTTGGATACTGGGATAATATTGAGGCCATAGAAAAACAATGGCAGGTCAACCGGAGTTTCCGCTGTGAAAGTAAGGATACCGAGGAAAAGATCCGGGGCTGGCAAAAAGCAGTTAAGGCAGTGAAAGCCTGGACACAACCTTAAATTTCATCAAATAATTTTTTCCACCAGGGACATCCTTATAATTTTTAATTTTTCTTATTATTACTAAAGATATCTTATGAATCCAATTGTCGCAGAATTTATTGGCACCATGATATTGATTCTTTTAGGCAATGGCGTAGTGGCAAATGTGCTTTTGAAGGATACGAAGGGCAATAACAGTGGGTGGATCGTCATTACAACCGGCTGGGCACTCGCTGTATTTGCAGGCGTGATCATTGCGGGGCCATATAGCGGGGCACATTTAAACCCGGCTGTCACGCTGGGACTGGCTATTGCCGGCAAATTTGCCTGGGCAAAAGTGCCGGGTTTTGTATTGGCGCAGTTATTGGGCGCGATGGCAGGGGCTTTCCTTGTATTTATGATGTATAAAGACCATTTTAAGCTTACCAAGGTACCGGGCCTGGAAGCGGCATGCTTTTATACCAGTCCGGCCATTAAAAATCCAGGGCTGAATATCCTAAGCGAGGTACTAGGCACCTTCGTATTGATTTTAGCAGTGTTTTACATTACAGGCGGAGAATTTGGCGAGGCCAGGACGCCCATAGGCCTGGGTTCAATAGGCGCCATTCCCGTAGCTTTTATCGTATGGGCCATCGGGCTGTCCTTGGGCGGTACAACGGGATATGCCATTAACCCGGTCAGGGATCTTGGACCACGGATCACTCATGCGCTCCTTCCCTTACAAGGCAAGAACAAATCAGACTGGCAATATGCGTGGGTGCCGATCGTAGGGCCGGTAATAGGATCAGCCATTGCAGCCGGTCTTTATCTGATATTAAGTGCCTGATAATTTTTCCTACGTGCGCTTATACTTTATTCAGTATTTTGGCCGGTGGTGCGGCTTACTTTATTTTTTCTGCCAGGACAGCCGCCGCATCGCGCTGCTTGTATTGCTTGATTAACTTATTTAATTCAGCCTTTAATTTTTTGACTACAGGTTTGTTTTTATTGTCTTCATAAATATTATGAAGTTGTTCAGGATCTGTTTTTAAATCATAAAACTCCCAGTAGTCTCTCGGGTTATAACGATCTATAATCAGGTTGCCTTCATTAACCAATTTGTTTTTTCCCGCGGCAGCCGGCTTATAAAACCGGGCAAGTGTGTATCTTTTCGTTCGTATTCCAAAATGCGGCAACGCATTGTGTTCATTTGGATATTCATAATAGTGATAGAAAACGGCACTTCGAAAATCTTTGCCTTTTCCCTTGAAAACCGGCATTAACGACTGCCCCTGCATATCGGAAGGTATTTTGAGCCCGGCCAGCTGCATGAAAGTTGGTGCGATATCCAGCAGCATTACCATAGAACTGTCCTCAGTGCCAGGCTTGATTAGTTCAGGATATCGGATCACCAACGGCGTTTTCATGGACTGATCATAAATAAACCGTTTATCAAACCAACCGTGTTCTCCTAAATACATTCCCTGGTCTGAGGTATAGATCACAATAGTATTCTTTCCCAGACCGCTTTTATCGATATAGTCAACGATCCTGCCTATATTTCTATCCAGGCTTAACACGGTCGCGTAATAATCACGCATATACCGCTGGAATTTCCATTCCGTTAATGCCTTGCCGGTCAGGTTCCTGCTTTTAAAATCCCGGTATATCGAATCATAATAATCATCAAAATATTTTTTCTGCGAAGGAGTGAACCTGGTATAGTTATCCTTTCCAAATCCGGTATCTGCTTTCATTTTCAGATCATAACCCAGCCGCATCGTGTGCGCGATATTCATGTTATTGACCCTTCCTGCATACCGGTGGGGAAAACTATCGTAAAAATCATCCGGCAAGGGGAAATCCACCTGGTCAAAGGCGCCAAAATCGGCCGTATCGGGTATCCAGGTACGGTGGGTAGCCTTTTCCCCGATGACCAGGCAAAAGGGCTTTGTTGTATCCCTGTTTTTCAACCAGTTTTCACTGAGGTCAGTAATAATATTTGTTACATACCCCCCGATACGGGCCGTATCATTGTCCATATTGATAAAATCAGGATTATAATAATAGCCCTGCTCCGGCACGATCTTAAAATAGGAAAAATGTTGCGGCAGACTGCCCAGGTGCCATTTGCCGATCCATGCCGTCTGATATCCCGCTTCGGTCAAATGGCTCGCAAAAGTGGGTTGCGCCGGATCAAAGCGGGAAAAGTTATCTTTAAATCCATTAAGATTGCTGTATTTACTGGTTAACAAACAAGCCCTGCTCGGTCCACAAAGTGAATTTGTCACAAAGGCATTTTGATAAACGGCCCCCTGACGTGCCAGCCGGTCGATATTTGGAGTGGCCCCATAGGGCGAGCCATAGGCACCGATGGATTGATAGGCATGGTCATCAGAAACGATAATCAAAATATTCGGACGGTTATTACCCCTTGATTGCGCCATTGTTTTACCCACAAAGACAAACAAAAAGCCCAAAAACACGAATAAAGATTTTTTCATAAAATAAACTGACTTATATGGAATGGGTGAAAGCCAGGCTCAACATTACAGGCAAAATATTTTCTGGCTAATGGATCTTACTTATTCAGCCGGTTTATTATCCTTGCTTTCCTTTTATTAAAATTTGGCAATAAAGATAAATAAAATTATGAGTGAAAATGAAATTATGTATGACTTTTTATTACAAGCATTCAGAGGGTACTACATTGTGCCAGATAAGTAAATAATCATTATCACTAACTTATAAATATAAAAAGTGAAGCGAAAAATCGCTTTAAAATTATTTTGTCATAAAAAGTTGAAACCAAATCTAATTCCAGCAATTTCTTAAAAACCGAAGCCAGTTGCCATGCATTATATTTTCAATATCGCCTTTATCATAGCCCGCTTTGGCAAAAATGCCAGGGAGTTTGTCCAGGTCAGCAATATCGTCCAAATCCAATGCCGTCTGTTCTTTACCAAAGGCACCATCCAGATCTGAGCCAATACCAATATGGCGTGCATTGCCGGCCAGCTGGCAAATATGGTCCATATGCCTGAATAATACCTCAAGGGTGCAACCTGTTGTTTCAGGAGTAGACACCCCTCTTTGCCAGCCGGGTACCATCATCCAGGCGTCCAGGGCCGCCCCGATGACCGCTCCCCTGCCTATTAAAGCCCGGATCATCTCATCGGAGAATTGCCGGTTATGATCCACCAGAGCCCTGCAATTATTGTGGCTGGCCCAGATAGGCCCCTTATAGAGATCTAATGCTTCCCAAAACGCCTGATCACATAGATGCGTAACATCCAGGATCATATCCAACCTGTCCATTTCCTTGAGCAACTCCTTGCCGGCCCTTCTCAACGGACCATTACTGTCTGTCCCAAAAGCATAGCGCCCGGGACCGTAATGGGCGGGCCCCAATGCGCGCAGGCCGTCCTCATAACTGCGTTGCAAATAATCTATAGTTACGATGGAATCGGCACCTTCCAGACTGCGGATATAACCAATGGGTAAATGCTTACGGGAGTCCGGATCTGCCCCTATTGTTTGCCAAAGCGTGACGAGCTCATCCAGTTGTTGCCGATTGGTAACAGCGGTCAGCTCTCCCAGGCTTTCCATCTCGCGGTACCAGGCCAATTGTCCCTGCGTTTGCGCCCATGCCTGCTCCGCTGAATGCCAGCCGGGCAGGGCACTGTCCTTGCCTACTACTCGTGCTATCTGTGTGGCAACGACCAGTCCTATTTGCCCCTTGCGCAGAGCGGGGAAACTTACCGTTCCTTTTTCCCTGTCAGGCAAATCGCTCAGCCCCTTTTCGGATGCACGCAACCCGGCAACGGATAACCTTAAATCCCGGTTCCATTCCATGGCATTCATGGCCAGGTCAAGATGTGCATCGATAGTAAACATGCTTTAATTTAAGATGGGTGCTTAAAAATTTATTTTTCTTTTCCTCGCCTGAACCTGCCACTGATCGGTCACCCTGCCCTCTGTTACCACCCAGCCATAATCATACAGTGCCACGGTCGGGCAGATATGATAGGGCACCCCGTAAAGAACCTCGCCAATTTCAGGCAAACGGTCGCGGCTGCCGTCCATCATCCGCACGTTTAAATGCTCTTCACTTTGAAATACTGCCCGCAAATCAGGATAATTCAAAAATTTAACCCTTGGAAAGGGCATTTCCGATGCAACGGACTTTGTTCCCAAATCCAGCGTACAAGTGCCGTTATCCAGTACATCAATCACCCTGGTAATCACCAGGGCAGCCGGTTCAAAAGGCAGATCCGGAAAAGCCGCTTCATACCCCATATCCCAGAAAACAAAGGTTCCCGGACTCAGCTCAGAGTCGGTTCTTTTTATATGGGTAGAAAAAGAGGGAGAGCCACCAATCACGAGTTTTAAGGGTGCATGGTCTTTTTCGGACAATTTATTGCTCAGCGCTTCAATAGGTGCGAATAACAGATCGCTCTGTCTTTGTCTTTGCAATGGGTCTGTTATCTTTAAATGCCCGTCGTATACATGTAATCCCACCACTTCCAGTCCCCGCATTTTCTTTAGCGACTGATATAGGCCGGCTACTTTTTCCACGCCGATACCGGTTCGGTGCATGCCGGCATCAATATCAATGAATATCCGGAGCTGGGTTTCAGCGCTCAGGGCCCGCTTGTTGACAATCTCCGCATTGACCAGGTTGGACACCAGGCAACTGAACACCGTATTCGGGTAACGTTGCACCAATTGCAGCCAACGGTCAAGATCAGGGCCGATCAAAGGATAAGCCAATAAAACGTCTGAAGCATTTAACTGCGCCAGCATTTCTGCTTCGGCAATGGTAGCACATTTAAAACGGGTAATATAATGTTGTTGCAAAAGCCGGCAGACATCCGGCATTTTACTGGTTTTTACATGGGGACGGATCCTGCTGTCATCACCTACCATCTTTTTAAGACGCCTGATATTGGCTAACAGGCGGTCATAATAGATAATGAGGGCCGGTGTCTCCAGGGATCGCGTTTCACTAATGACATACCAAGGCTCTCCACTAACGTCTTTTCCCATACATTGCTAATTCTTAAATGAAGAAGATATTTCAAAAACGGCTTCTATCTCCACGGGGATATTATCCGGTAAAGAGCCCATGCCAACCGCACTGCGCACGCCAACTCCAGCGTCCTCCCCCCAAACCGCCCTGAATAGCTCACTACAACCGTTTATCACATAGGGATGCCTGGTAAAACCAGGTGTGGCGTTGACCATGCCAAAAACCTTAATCACCCTTTTAACCTGATTTAAACTGCCCAGTGTTTTTATAATGGTGGAGAGCATAGCCAGGCCGACTTGCCTTGCTGCCAGAACCCCTTGCTCAATGTCCAGGTTCTCACCTACCCGGCCGACAATCAGGCTGCCATCTTCCTTTAAGGTGCCATGGCCGGAAAGATATAAAAAATCACCAACGATCAAACTGGGTTTATAAACCCCAAGAGGGGCTGGCGCAGGCGGCAGAATAAGGCCTGTAGCGGCAAAATTAGCCTGCGCATCAATCATTCCCTCCCGGGGATCATTACCGGATATTGCCATATCGTGTAGGTTTAAAACTGTTTTAATTATTGTATCTGAGATTTAGAATCAAATTTAATCTAATTGGCTTGACTGTCCTAGGGTATCCCGGTGACTAAGGATTATTTAACGATCAGGTGCAGCATGAAAACGCCAAGAAGGCCGGTGACGGACACAATGGTTTCCATGACGGACCATGATTTAAATGTATCTTTCATACTTAAATTAAAATATTCTTTAAATAGCCAGAAGCCAGAGTCATTGACATGAGAGAAAAAAAGGCTTCCGGCACCGATGGAAAGTACCATAAGATTAGGATCGACATGGCTATGAATGGTCAGGGGCGCCATAAAACCTGCTGCCGTGAGCCCGGCAATAGTGGCAGAACCGACAGCCAGTCGAATGATCGCGGCCATCAGCCAACCCAGCAGCAACGGATGAACAGGCCAGTGATGTATACTGGAAGCGATTGCAGCGCTCACACCACTATCAGCCAATACCTGGTTTAAAGCCCCGGCTCCTGCGATCACCAATAAAATAACAGCAATATCTTTAATGGCCATACCATAAAATTCGCTCACCTTTCTAAGAGAGATTCCCTGAAAATAACCGAGGGTAAAAGTGGCTACCATGATGCAAAAGATCATGACAAAAGAAGCGTTACTGATAAAAATCGGCCATCCGGCTTCCGGGAATCGCCATTTAAGCCAGGCGCCGGCCATAAGCATCAAAACAGGCAGTAACGCAGTGATGAAGCTATTGAATTTACCAGGCATTTTTGCTGCCCCGGTAGGCTGGGGAATAAAACTCTGAAGCGGACTAGAAGGTATTTTGCGCAGGTACCTGCAAAAAAAAGGGCCGGCTAATAAAAGGGCCGGCACGCACAGCATACAACCATACAGTAAGGTAGTTGTAATGCTGCCCTGTAAAGTATGAACCAGCGCCGTCGGGGCCGGATGTGGCGGTAAAAAACCATGTGTGACGGAAAGTGCAGCAAGCATGGGAAGGCCTGTTGCCACTGTTGGTAACTTATATTGATAAGTAACCGAAAAAATAAGCGGCACCACCAGCACAAAGCCAACACCATAAAACAGCGAGATCCCCATTACAAAACCTGTTATCATCAATGCCCAATGAACGTACCCGGTCCCAAATTTCAGGATCAGCAGACGGGCAATTTGCTCTACTGCACCGCTTTCCGCGATGATCTTTCCAAACATGGCACCAAGTGTTATAATAATAATGAGTGACCCCATCATATTGCCGATACCCTTTTCTATGGAGGGAATAATATCTGTCAGGGGCAATCCAAAAAAAAGGCCCCCCATAACGGACACCAGTAAAAAGGAAAGAAAGGCATTTAACTTTACCCAGGAAATTAAAAGGATCAGTACTGCAATGCAAATAAATACCAGTATAAAGGTCATGGACGCGATATTTTT
>Ga0164242_10006670_pt1 | contig 12692 bp, 10 predicted proteins | sample OricomgcompostMG_FD_108783 | JGI IMG/M metagenome (GOLD analysis project Ga0164242, IMG submission 108783) | Miracle-Growth compost microbial communities from Emeryville, California, USA - Original compost - Miracle growth compost (MG) ... | reverse complement strand
GTCTCAGATGAGCCGGTCTCAGATGAGATCGGCGAGCCTGTTCATCAGCGGGATCGCCGAGACGAGGCGCTTGATCTCGCCGGAGGAGAAGTACTCGTCCAGCACCTCCACCATGGCGTGAGCCGCGGCCTGGTCGTGGCTCGCGAGCGCGGCTCGACCGGTCTTGGTCAGCTCGATGACCGTACGCCGGCCATCGGTGGAGTGCGCGTCCCGGGTGACCAGCCCCCGAGCCTCCAGGTCACGCACGATCGCCGCGATGGCCTGCGAGGTGACCTGCTCGTGTCGCGCGATGTCGCTCGGCGAGAGCGCCCCCTCGTGCGAGAGCCGGAGGAGCACCAGGAGCTCGTTGAACTTCACCGCGCCCTCGGCATCGCCCTCGGCCGAGAGGCGGCGCAGCCGGCGGGCGACGCGTCCGACGGCCACACGAAGCTCCTGGGACACCTGCATCAGATCGTCGGACATGGGGTGAGGGTAGCGGCTTCCGTAGGGACCGCAGGCAGCCGCCCCGCGCGGTAGATCACTCATCCAGGTTACGTAAGTAGAATTTACGAGTCAACGATCCTGTGGAATTTGGAATCAATATCGAGAAATTCTCAAATTTGTCGGTCCAATGGATTGACCACTGTGACGAGGGCCACTAGCGTCCGACGACGTGGGCGGCACGGAAGCCCACGTGAACGAAGCGATCAGACGCTCTCCCAGGGGGTTATCCCATGTCGCTCCACCGCCGTGGCCGCCGTTGTGTGGCGGCTGCGTTCTCATCCGTCCTGCTGCTGGCAGCCGCCGGTCTCACGGCCTGCGGCGGAGGGTCCTCCACCGCCGCGGCCGGGGGCGGCGTGCCGACAGTCACGATCGGCAAGGCCGTCGACACCATCGGCTTCTCCGCGGTCGATGTGGCCCAGCAGATGGGCTACTTCAAGGACGCCGGGGTCAACGTCAAGACCACCCTGCTCCAGGGCAGCAGCCAGGCGACCGCTGCCCTCCAGGGCGGCAGCATCCAGTTCGCCACCCTCTCTTCCACCGCGTTGCTCCTTGCCGCCAGCCAGGGGGTGAAGCTCCAGGCCGTCATGAGCCTCGACCATGGCGTCTCGGTCCAGATCGTCGCCACGAAGGACTGGGCTAGTAAGCACGGCATCACCCCGACCGCGCCGCTCGGCCAGCGGATGAAGGGTCTCGAGGGCGCCAAGGACGCGGCGATCTCCTCCACCGGGACTTCGGTGCTGAAGCTGATGATGGATCAGAACGGCGCCGACTCCGGCAAGGTCGACTTCGTCACCGTCGGCTCGGACGCCGCCGGCTCGGCCGCACTCGGCCACGGCACGCTGCAGGTCTTCGTCGGCTCCCCGCCCTCGACGTACTACATGGCGGACAACGCCAACAGCGAGATCGTCGCCAACGCCACCGAGGTGCCGGCGATGAAGGACATGGCCTACGACATCCTCATCACCAACCCGTCCTGGGCCGGGAGCAACCCCAAGACGGCGACCGCCGTGGCGACCGCGCTGAGCCGGGCCGAGAACCTGATGGCGACCGACCCGGACAAGGTCATCGCCCTGGAGCAGAAGCACTTCCCGTCCTACTCCAAGGACGAGCTGATGCAGAGCCTCAAGCAGGTGCAGTGGACGACCAACGGCACCTTCACGCAGCCCATGTGGGACGACGCGGTCAAGGTCTCGCAGCAGATGGGACAGCTCAAGGGCGCGGTCGACACCCAAGAGAACGGGCTGTGGACCAACAAGTACATCGACACCGCGAAGACCGCCCCCGGGAGCAACTGATGTCGTTCGCCCAGCCCACCAACGCCCCCGACACCGCCTCCGCGCGGCGCCGGGAGAGCATGGAGGCATCGATCCGCATCGTCGACGTCGAGCAGCGCTTCGCCCCGACCAATCGGCCCGCGTTCAACGCCCTGGAGGCGGTGAACTTCGAGATCGGTCCGACCGAGTTCTGCTCGATCGTCGGACCGAGCGGCTGCGGGAAGTCCACCGTGCTCAACATGGTGGCCGGCTTCCTGCAGCCCACCGCGGGCCGGATCGAGGCTCTCGGCAAGCCGGTCACGAAGGTCAACACCGAGCTCGGGTACGTCACCCAGGACTCCAACCTGCTGCCCTGGCTCACCACGGCCAAGAACATCGAGCTGCCGCTCAAGATCCGCGGATACGCCAAGCCGGAGCGGGAGAGACTGGTCGCGGAGTGGATCGAGCTGGTCGGCCTGGAGGGCTTCGAGAACTCCTACCCCCACCAGCTGTCCGGCGGCATGCAGAAGCGGTGCGCGATCGCCCGGACGCTGGTCTACGACCCCGAGGTGCTGCTCCTCGACGAGCCGTTCGGCGCCCTCGACGCGATCACCAAGACGGTGCTCCAGGGCGTGCTGCTCGACCTGTGGTCCACCAAGCCACGCAGCGTCTTGTTCGTGACCCACGACCTGAACGAGGCGATCACGCTCTCGGACAAGGTCGTCGTGATGACCAAGCGCCCGGGCACCGTCAAGGCGATCGTCCCGATCGATCTGCCCCGGCCGAGAAACGTCTACGAGATCGGCTCCGACCCCCGCTTCGCCGAGCTGCACCACGGGCTGTGGTCGCTGTTCAAGAGCGAGATCTGAGAGGAGACGCCATGAGTGTCATGCAACGTAGCCGCCAGGCCCCCGCCGAGTCCGCCGACATCGAGGCCGGCGCCCGCGCCAGGTCGCTCCGGGTGCCCGCGACGGCGTGGATCGCCGCCGGACGCCTCGCCATCGTCCTGGTCCTGCTCGTGGCCTGGCAGCTGGCCTCGGGACGGCTGGTCCCGGCGTACCTCATCAGCAGCCCCACGGCGGTGGCGCATCGGCTCTACGACCTGTTCGCGAGCGGCACCGCATGGGCCGACATCTGGATCACCACCGAGGAACTCGTCCTCGGCTATGCCATCGGCGTGGTCGGTGGCATAGCGGTCGGCGTCGCGCTGGGCACCTCGCGGATCGCGGCCGCCCTGATCGAGCCGCTGCTGGCCGCGCTGAACAGCATCCCGAAGATCGCCCTCGCCCCGCTCTTCCTGCTGTGGTTCGGCATCGGGCTCAGCTCCAAGGTCGCGATCGCGGCGATGACGGTCTTCTTCGTGATGTTCTACAACGTCTACATGGGCATGGGCACCATCCCCAACGGCCTGGTCAACATGCTGCAGATCATGGGCGCCAGCCGCCGCGTGATGATCCGCCAGCTCGTCCTGCCTCAGCTCACCGTGCCGATCCTGGCCGGCCTCAAGGCCGGCGTGTCGTTCGCGATGATCGGTGTCGTCGTCGGCGAGTTCGTCGCCGCCGACAAGGGGCTGGGCTACTCGGTCCGCAACTCGACCGATCTGTTCGACTCACCGGGCGTGTACGCCGGGATCATCCTGCTGATGCTGCTCGTGCTCATCGGGATCGGCCTGGTCACCCTGCTCGAGCGACGCCTGCTGCGCTGGCGCCGCTGAAAGTCCACTGCCACCCGTGACCGCCTGCCGGCGGCGTCGTCCGTCGGCGGTCGGCAGCAGCCGATGCGCGCGCACCGCCGCAGTCTGCCCGCGCTGTCGGCCCCACCCCTACCCCACAAGCCCTGGAGGATGCATGGCGCGCTATCGCCTGACCGTCGACACCGGAGGCACGTTCTCCGACTTCGTACTGCTCGACGAAGAGACCGGTGAGCACCGGGTCCTGAAGGTCCCGTCCACCCCCGATGATCCCGGACGGGCCATCCTCGACGGCCTCGACGTCTTGGCGAAGGACGGAGTCTCGCCCGCCGACATCGTCTTCTTCTGCCACGGCACCACCGTCGCCACCAACGCTCTTCTCGAGGAGAAGGGCGCTCGCGTCGGCCTGGTCGTCACCCGTGGGTTCACGGGCATCTACGAGACCCAGGAGCAGAGCCGCCCCTACGGCCCCAGCGTCTTCGACCTGACCTACACCAAGCCGCCACTGCTGGTCCCGGGCCGGCGTACCGCCGAGGTCACCGAGCGGATCGGGGCGAACGGCGAGGTGCGGATCGACCTGGACGAGTCCTCGATCGAGGAGGTCGTCGCCAGGTTCGAGCGCGAGAACGTCGAGTCGGTCGCCGTCTGTCTGCTCTTCTCCTTCATGAACGACGACCACGAGCGTCGCGTCAAGAAGCGACTCAAGGAGGCTCATCCACAGTGGTGGGTGTCGACCTCCTCGGAGCTGCTGCCACAGATCCGTGAATACTTCCGCCTCTCGACGGTCGTCATCAACGCCTACGTCTCGCCGGTGCTGGGTCGCTACGTCGAGAGGCTCGAGAGCGAGCTCGATGCGCTGAAGGTCGCGCCACAGGCGCGATTCACGATGCAGTCCAATGGCGGCTCCTCCCCGTTCACCAGCACCTCGGGGCGCGCCGTGGGCACGATCTTGTCGGGTCCCGCCGGTGGCGTGACCGCCGGCTCCGCGCTCTCGAAGGCGACCGGGAACGACAACATCATCACCTTCGACATGGGCGGTACCAGCTGCGATGTCGCCCTCATCCAGCACGGCGAGCCGGTCATCACCGACCGGTCCAAGATCGACGGTCGCGACATCGCGATCCCGATGCTCGACATCACCACCGTCGCTGCCGGTGGCGGCACGATCTCGCGAGTCGACGAGTACGGCGCGCTGCACGTCGGTCCCGCCTCGGCCGGTGCCGTCCCGGGCCCCGCCTGCTATCTCCGTGGCGGCACCCAGCCGACCACCACCGACTGCAACGTCGTACTCGGCTACCTCAACTCCGGCTCGCTGCTCGGCGGGGCCATGACGATCGACCGGTCCCTGGCCGAGAAGGCCGTGCGGACCGAGTTGGCGGACAAGCTGGGCATGGACGTGCTCAAGGCTGCTGAGGGCCATGTCAGGATCATCGACGTCCAGATGGGCGAGGCGGTCAAGTCGATCTCCACCGAGCGCGGATTCGACCTGCGCGAGTTCGCCCTGGTCCCGTTCGGTGGTGCTGGCCCGCTGCACGCCTGCCGTATCGCGAAGGACCTCGGCCTGGCGCGCGTGGTCATCCCGACCTACCCGGGCGCGTTCTCCGCGCTGGGCCTGCTCATGTCCGACGTCAAGCACGACTACCTGCGCAGCCGCCTGTCGAACATCGAGGACTGCGACCCCGCCGAGATGACCGCGCTGTTCACCGAGCTCGCCTCGCAGGGCAAGGAACAGCTTGCGGCCGAGGGCTTCACCGAGGACCAGATGACGTTCCGCTACTACGCGGACCTGCGCTACGCCGGCCAGGGCTATGAGAACCCGGTGCCGCTCACCGCGCTGCCGACGTCGCCGAGTGACATCGCGGCCGTTCGCTCCGACTTCGACCGGATCCACGAGCAGTGCCACGGCCACGCGGCCCCCGGGCAGCCGGTCGAGATCGTCAACTACCGCGTCGAGGCCTTCGGCGTCGTACCGCAGATCCGGCTCGCCGATCTCGACAAGGCCACCGGTCCGGTCGAGGACGCGATTGTCGGCACCCGCGACGCCTACTTCTCGGACGTCGCCGCCACGCCGTTCGCCGTCAACGTCTACCAACGCGAGAGGCTGCGCGCCGGCCACACCTTCGACGGTCCGGCCCTGATCGACCAGTACGACTCCACCACCGTCGTGTGCGCGGGTCAGACCGTCACCGTCGACGACCACGGCAACCTGATTGTGGAGAACAACCGATGACCGAGACCACACCCAGCGTCGACCCGATCACCGTCGAGGTGATCAGTCAGTCCCTCGGCGGCATCGTCCAGGAGATGCAGAACTCGCTGTTCTGCACCGGCTACTCGACGATCGTGCGGGAATCGCGCGACGCGAGCTGCGCCATCCTCGACTCCGAGGGTCGCGTGCTCTCCCAGTTCACCGTGCTCCCCCTTCACCTGGGCGCGTTCCCCGCATGCGTCCAAAGCCTGCTCGCGTTCTACCCGGCCGACACCTTGAAGCCGGGCGACGCGTTCATCGTGAACCATCCCTACTACGGCGGCAGTCCGCATGCCCCGGACATGGCGCTGATCGCACCGATCATCGTCGACGGTCGGCTGTTCGGCTTCAGCGCGAGCATCGCCCACAAGTCCGACATCGGTGGCATGGTGCCGGGCTCGAGCTCGGGCCTGGCTCGCGAGATCTTCCACGAGGGCATCCTGCTGCCGCCGGTGAAGTTCGTGGACGAGGGTCGCACCGTGCCGGAGGTCGACACCATCCTGCGCGCCAACAGCCGTACGCCGGAGCTGGTGCTGGGCGACCTCGGCGGCCAGGTCGGCTGCACCGCCCTGGGCGCCACCCGGGTCGCCGATCTGTGCCACAAGTACGGCGCCGACGTGGTCGCCGCCGCGGCGGAACGGCTCTACCTGCTCACCGAGCAGCGCATCCGGGCCGCCGTCGCCCAGTGGCCCGACGGGGTCTACTCGGGCAGCGCCGCGCTCCACAGCGACGGGCTCGAGGACAACCAGCCGATCACCATCCGCGTGACGGTCACCGTCAAGGGCGACCAGGCGAGCTTCGACTGGTCCCGGACCGATGACCAGGTCGCCGGCCCGTACAACATCCGCCCACCACTGGTGCGGGCCGTGTGCTCGTACGTGCTCAAGTGCCTCGTCGATCCCGACCTGCCCTCCAACGAGGGCCTGACGCTGGCCGTCGAGAGCACGACACGGCCGGGCTCCGTCGTCGATCCGCACTTCCCGGCACCGGTCAACACGTACATGCCGATCGCCAACGTCGCCGTCGAGGCAGCCCTGGACGCGTTCGCGGAGATCCTGCCGCTGGCCCGGATCGCGGAGAGCAGCCGCGGCATCAGCGGCACGATCTCCCACTTCGAGGACGGCGGCCGGTTCCCGCGGGTGCAGTACGAGCTGCCGGCCGGCGCCATCGGGGCTCGCGCCGACGGCGACGGCGTCTCGGCGTCGAAGGCGCACGTCGCCAACGGCACGATCACACCGATCGAGATCATCGAATCCGAGTTCCCCGTCGAGCTGGTCAGCTTCGAGCTGGTCCCCGACTCGGGCGGCGCCGGCCGCTATCGCGGCGGACTCGCCTACGTCCGCGAATATCGCATGCTCGGCGACGGCCAGTTCAGCAGCCGCGTCGGCCAGATGCTGTCCTCGCCGGTGGGCCGCAACGGCGGCCGGCCGGGCTCGCCGGGTGCCACCGTCGTCAACCCCGGTACGCCGCAAGAGCACGTCATCTTGTCCCGGGACGGCAACTACCGCCTGTACCCCGGCGACGTCATCCGACGCGAGATGACCGGTGCCGGTGGCTACGGCGATCCGCTCGACCGCCCCGCCGAGGAGGTCCTCGACGACGTCCTCGACGGATACGTGACCCCCCGGGGCGCCCGCGAGAGCTACGGCGTGGTCGTCGTTCCCGACGGTCCGGGCTGGGTGATCGACCATGCCGCAACCAAGAAGGAGAGACAGCGTGCAGCAGCGTTTCGAAGGTAAGACCGCCATCGTCACCGGGGCCGGCCGCAACGTCGGTGCGGCGATCGCCCGCCGCCTCGCCGACGAGGGTGCCAGCATCGCCGTCGTCGATCTCGACCAGGGCCGCGGCACCGCGGTCGCCGAGGAGATCAACGCCAGGCACCCCGGCTCCGCCCGGTGGTTCGGCTGCGACGTGTCCGACTCCGAGCAGGTCCAAAAGCTCGTCACCGATGTCGTGGCGGCGTTCGGGACCGTGGACGTCCTGGTCAACAACGTGGCCATCACCGACCGTGGCGCGACCGTCCTCGACCTCGAGGAGGACACGTGGCACCGGGTGCTGAAGGTCTGCATGGACAGCGTCTTCCTCTGCAGCAAGTACGCCGGCCGGCAGATGGTTGCGGCCGGCAACGGCGGCGCCATCGTCAACATCGGATCGACCTCGGGCTACCGCGCTCGGGTCAACGCCACCGCGTACGCCGCCGCCAAGGCGGCCGTCCTCAGCCTCACCCGGTCCATGGCCGCGCAACTCGGCGAGCACGGCATCCGGGTCAACACCGTCGTCCCCAACAAGGTCGGCTCGCCGGTCGGTCAGGACGTCGAGCCCGAGGGCCGCAAGCGCGACAACGTCCTCAATCGTGGGGCCGTCCCGGCGGACATCGCCAACGCCGTCGCCTTCGTCGCCTCCGACGAGGCCGCCTTCATGACCGCGGCCGACATCCTCGTCGACGGTGGCTCCCTCTACGCCGGGTCCTGACAGCTATCAGACAAGGAGATCCATGATGACCTCGACCACCCCGCTCAGCGTCGGCGTGATCGGCCTCGGCGCGATGGGCCGCCCGATGGCCGAACACCTACTCAAAGCCGGCCATCCGACCACCGTTCTCGACCTGGATGCCGACGTGGTCGCCGCCGTCGTCGGGCAGGGCGCCTCGGCGACGGACGAGCTCGCCGAGATCGCCGAGAACGACCTCGTCCTGATCGTCGTCCCCACCGACGCCGACGTCCGCGAGGTCTGCCTCGGCGAGAACGGCCTGATCTCGAACCCGCGCAAGGGCTCGGTCTGGATGATCAACGCCTCGGTCACTCCGCAGACCTGCGCGGACATCGCCGCGGCCTGCGCCCAGGTCGGCGTCGACGTACTCGACGGCGCGCTCACCGGCGGCGTACGCGGCGCCGACGCCGGCGAGATCAACCTCCTCGTCGGCGGCGACGGCGCTGTCCTCGAGCGGATCCGCCCCGGGCTGGACCCGTGGTGCAAGGCCGTCCACCACCTCGGCGACCTCGGCGCCGGCCAGGTCGGCAAGACGGTGAACAACATCTGCCACTGGATCCAGATCGCCGGCGTGCACGAGGCGCTGTTGCTCGGCCAACGCCTCGGCGTCGCACCGTCGAAGTTGCGCGCGGCCCTGGCCGACAGCCCGGCGCAGAGCCGCACCATCGCCGAGATCGACCAGATGAGGTTCACCTGGTGGAAGAAGGACATCGACAACGCCCACCTGATGGCGGAGCCGATCGGCTACCAGATGCCCGTCACCGACCTCGTCTACTCCCTGATGCCTGGCATCACCGTCGACCGCATCGCCAAGCTGGTGAAGGACGAGGATCCCGACGCCTGAGGTCGTTGGCTGTCGCCGGCTGCTGTCGTCGACAGCCACCCCGCCATCCTCGCCGGAGCGTCTTGCCCCGCTTCGGCGAGGAACCGGGAGCGGTCGCGGTCCGAGGCACGGCGGCCCCGGACCGCGACCGCTTGCCGACTCGGCCTCGCGGCCGGCCCGGTGGACATCCTCGCCGGAGCGTCTTGCCCCACTCCGGCGAGGAGGATCAGGTGGCGGAGATGAGCTCCTTCAGCGGGCGCCCGGCATCGACGGACAACTCCGCCGGGATCGAGCGGCCCTCCCCGAGCAGCTTGCGGACGGCCATGTAGTCACGGGGCGTGTTCACCGCGTCGACGGCGATCAGTCGGCCAGCGGCGTAGTAGAGCACCGAGAACTGCTCGGTGTCGGGCTCGCCTCGGACGACGACCTGGTCGTAGCCGTTGGACAGGCCCGCGATCTGAAGCTTGATGTCGCCCTGGTCGGACCAGAACCACGGCACGGCCCGGACCTCGGCCTCCCGGCCGAGCAGCGAGGCCGCGGCCACCTGGGCCTGCGCGATCGCGTTCTGCACCGACTCGATCCGGACCCGGCCCTCGCCGGTGAGCGGATGCGGCAGCGTGGTGCAGTCACCGGCGGCGACGATGGCCCGGTTGCTGGTCCGGGCGGCCGCATCGACCACGATGCCGTGATCGATCTCGAGGCCGAGCTGCCCAGCGAGCTCGGTCCGGGGCTCGAGGCCGATGCCGACCAGCACCAGGTCGGCGGCCAGCAGCCGCCCGTCGGCCAGCCGTACGCCGCTGACGGCGCTCGCCCCCTCGATCCGCTCCAGGGCCGTCTGCAGGAGGATGCGGGTGCCGCGTCGCTCGTGGGCCCGGCGGTAGAACTCCGAGACCACCGGCGCCACCGCTCGGCCGAGCAGCCGGTCCGCGACGTCGACGACGGTGACGTCCTTGCCGGCGGCCCGCGCTGCCGCGGCAGCCTCGAGGCCGATGAATCCCCCTCCGACGACGACGACCTGCTCGGCCGTCGCCAGCCGATCGCGCAGTTCGTGGGCGTTGCGCAGGTGGCGCAGGTAGCAGACGCCCTCGAGGTCGGCACCTGGCAGCCGCAACCGGCGCGCCCGCCCACCGACGGTGAGCGCGAGCCGCGCGAAGCCGATCTTCTCTCCCGCGTGGGTCACGGCAACGCCGGCCCCACCCTGGGGGTCGTCGAGCTCGATCCGCTCGATCTTGGTGCTCAGTCGCAGGTCGATGCGGTTCTCGGCGTACCACTCCGGCTGGCGGAAGGCGAGCGAGTCGGCGGTCGCCTTGCCGGACAGGTATGCCTTCGAGAGCGGAGGACGCTGGTACGGCGCGCGCTTCTCGCTGCCCACCAGCACGATCGGCTCGTCGTCGCCCAGGTCGCGCAGCGAGGTCGCGATCTGCAGACCGGCCTGGCTGGCTCCGACGATGAGCGTTCCGGAGCGATCCATCGGACCTCCTAATGGTAGATTGGTTATACCATACTTGCCGGCGCGGTCGGAGCGCAATCCGTTTCCGGTTCCGCGATGTGACGGCCCTCATAGCCACCACTAGATTGGTCATACAGTTAGCCCTATACTTCAGCACGTTCCCGCGACGCTGAGAAAGCGAGAGACCATGGCCAAGAAGACCCGCACCTTCGTACGGGGGATGAACTCCGAGACCTACACCCTCAACCAGTTCCGCCGGGCGCAGCTCGCGGCCCCGCGCGTGCGGGACAACACGATCGTCACCGACACCGGTGACAGCGTGGCCCACTCGGGGGACTCGGCGAAGACGCGGACGTGGTGGCGGATCGGACCGGGCGACGAGCCGTTCCTCACCCAGACCATCCAGGTCCACTTCAACGAGTTCCCGGGCGAGAGCGCCAACAACGGTCACGGGCACCAGAACGAGGCGGCCTTCTACATCCTCGAGGGTCGCGGCTACGAGATCCACGACGGCTTGCGCTACGACTGGGAGAAGGGCGACCTCTGCTTCGTCCACACCGACTCCCATCACCAGCACTTCAACCCGTACCCGGAGGTGGCGCGCGCGCTGGTGTTCAAGTCCAAGAGCCTGTGGATGTTCATGGGCCTCATCCAGCAGGGCCGCAAGGGCCCGATCGACCGCCCCGACGAGTTCGGCGAGCGCGAGGAATGGTCCCGGATCTGGACCCCGGGCGCCGTCGACATGAACAAGGTCGTCAAGCCGACCGACGGTCAGTGGGAGTACACCCCGCTGGGCTACATGCGGTGGATGAACCACAAGGACAAGACGCCGAACAACCGTCAGTTCTCGATGGACTTCTATGAGGTCACCACGCCGGCGGGCGGGCGCACCGGCAAGTACTGGAAGATGGCGGACCAGGTCTTCTACGCCCTCCAGGGCGACGGCTACTCCCTGATGTGGGAGGTCGAGGCGGAGATCGCGGAGAAGTACTACGCCCGCATCGCCAAGGAGCCGACCCGTCACGAGTTCCGCGAGGGCGACACGATCTACGTCCCGCAGAACACGGTCGTGCAGCACTTCGCCGCCGACGGCACGCCGTTGCACCTGCTCGGCGCGGAGAACCGGATCTTCCAGTACCTCGGCTACGACAACATCTACTTCTTCGAGGACGCCCCGGAGTACACCGAGCACCAGGACAGCTGAGCCCCCGCTCCGCGGTTCCTGCCGAGCCAGCGCCCCGCCACCCGATCGGGTGACGGGGCGCTGTGCGTCTCCCCGCCACCAGTCGGGCGGACGTGGCTCAACCCGTCGTCGCCTCCTGGCGGACGGCGAGGTACAGGTCGGCCAGCGCCTGCGGCAGCTCCGAGGTCTCCCCGATGACGTGGTACGTGCGCGGATCGCAGGCCCGGGAGAGGTAGTCCTCACCCTCGGGGTCGACCGTGACGAGATACGGGTGCACGCCCCCGGCCCGGGCCTCCTCGAGCGCCTTGGCGGTGTCGGCGACGGTGTAGTCGAGGATCGCCTCGTCGCCGTACTGCTGACCGTAGTCGATGTCGAACGGCCGGCCGTCGGAGATCACGACCAGGATCTTCGTCACCGCGTCCACGCTCGCCAGCCGCTCGGCCAGGTGACGGATCGCCGGCGCCATCCGGGTGGTGTGGTCGGGAACGAGGCCGCCGAGTCGGCGCCACACGGTGGGCGTGAGCCGCTCCTCGACGTCCTTGACCACCGTGAGACGGACGTCGTCACGGCCGCTGCCGCTGAAGCCGTAGATGCCGAAGTCGTCTCCGACGCGGCTCAGCGCCTCGGCGACCAGGCTCACCGCGTCGCGCTGCAGATCCAGAACACGGCGGACGGTGCCCGGCGCATCCGGCTCGGGCGGCAGCACGATCGCGGTCGAGGCGGACAGGTCGATGGCGAAGGCCACCACGACCTCGCGGCTGCGCTGCCGCAGGTCGGTGAAGACCCGCTCGCTCGGCTCGACCCCGGTGCGGAGGTCGATCATCGCATCGATGCACGCGTCCAGGTCCAGGTCGTCGCCGGTGATCGCGCGGCGCGTGATCGTGCGCCCCTGCGCGGAGACCCGCTCGAGGCTGCGGACCAGCGCCGAGACCAGGTGTCCGTAGCGGGCCAGCGCACGGAAGTGCCCGTGGTCGGAGCGGTCCGAGGGCGCCGGCCGGACGCGGACCAGGGCGTGATCCGGCAGCAGCCGTCCGGCGTACACGTCCCACTCGGGGTAGGTGAACTCGTGCGG
>Ga0164242_10006669_pt1 | contig 12693 bp, 14 predicted proteins | sample OricomgcompostMG_FD_108783 | JGI IMG/M metagenome (GOLD analysis project Ga0164242, IMG submission 108783) | Miracle-Growth compost microbial communities from Emeryville, California, USA - Original compost - Miracle growth compost (MG) ... | reverse complement strand
CTGTCGCTGACGCTCAACGTCGGCGAACCCGATGTCGACGCGCTGGCGGCGGCGCTTCAGGAGGCACTGGCATGAGGACGATCGTCGTCACCGGCACCGACACCGACGCCGGCAAGACGGTGTTCGCCGCCGCGCTCGCCGGGGCGCTGGGCGCAGCCTATTGGAAGCCGATCCAGGCCGGGCTCGATGACGGCTCCGACCGCGAGCGCGTCGCGCGGCTTTCGGGGCTGCCCGAGGAAAGCCTGCTGCCCGAGGCCTATCGCCTGACCACCCCCTGCTCGCCGCATCGCGCCGCCGAGATTGACGGCGTGGCAATCGATCCCGCCCGCCTCGCGATTCCGGCTCACGACGGCCCGTTGGTCGTCGAAGGCGCCGGCGGCGTGCTGGTGCCCGTAACTCGCCAGTTGCTGTTCGCCGACCTGTTCGCGCATTGGTACGAGCCGGTGGTGCTGGTCGCGCGCACCGCGCTGGGTACGATCAACCACAGCCTGTTGTCGATAGAAGCGTTGAAGCGCCGTAACGTGCCGATCCTCGGCGTCGCCTTCGTCGGCGAGGCGATCGAAGATACGGAGGCGACGATCGCCGCGATCGGCGAGGTCAAGCGGCTCGGCCGCCTGCCGATGCTGCCGAGCCTCGACCGCGCCAGCCTCGCCGCCGCCTTCACCGCGCATTTCGACCTGGAGAATTTCCGCTGAGCTCGCGCGTCTGGCATCCCTTCACCCAGCACGGGCTCGGCGAGCCGATCCCGCTCGTCACCCATGCCGAGGGCGCCGCGCTCTACGCCGCCGACGGCCGCCGCATCATCGACGCGATCTCGTCATGGTGGGTGACGACCCACGGCCATTGCCACCCGCGGATCATGGCGGCGATCGCCGAGCAGACGCAAGCGCTCGACCAGATCATCTTCGCCGGCTGGACTCACGAGCCCGCCGAGGCGGTCGCGCGCGGGCTCACCGCGATCATGCCGCCCGCGCTCGAATACGTCTTCTTCTCCGATTCGGGCTCGACCAGTGTCGAGGTGGCGCTCAAGATGGCGCTCGGCTTTTGGCTCAACCGCGGCGAGCCGCGCCATCGCATCCTCGTTCTCGAGCACAGCTATCACGGCGACACGATCGGTGCGATGTCGGTCGGCGCGCGCGGCGTGTATAACCGGGCCTATGCGCCGCTGCTGTTCGATGTCGGCACGATTCCCTTCCCGAGCGAAGGCGCCGAACAGGCCACGATCGAGGCGCTGGAAGCGGAATGCCGGGCGGGCGCGGCGGCATTCATCGTCGAGCCGCTGCTGCTCGGCGCCGGCGGGATGCTGATCTATCCGCCGCACGTGCTCGCCGAAATGCGCCGCATCTGCGCGGCGCACGGCGTGCTGTTCATCGCCGACGAGGTGATGACCGGCTGGGGCCGCACCGGCACGCTGCTGGCGTGCGAGCAGGCCGATGTGGTGCCCGACATCCTCTGCCTGTCGAAAGGGCTGACCGGCGGTGCCGTCCCGCTGGCGGTAACGATGGCGACCGCGCCGATCTATGAGGCGCATCTGTCGACCGATCGCGCGAAGATGTTCTTCCACTCGTCGAGCTACACCGCCAACCCGATCGCCTGCGCCGCCGCCAGAGCCAATCTGGCGATCTGGTGCGACGAGCCGGTCGCGGATCGGATCGCCGATCTCGCCCGCCGTCAACGGCAGCGGCTCGATGCTCTCGCCGGCCATCCCCACGTCCGCAACGCCCGCGCGATCGGCACCGTCACCGCGATGGAACTGGGCGAAGGCGAGAGCGATTATCTCTCCTCGCGCGGCCCCGCGCTGCTCGCCTTCTTTCGGGAGCGCGACCTGCTCGTCCGGCCGATGGGCAACACGGTCTATGTCATGCCGCCTTATTGCATCGACGACGCCGATCTCGACCGCATCTACGCGGCGATCGCCGAAGCGGCGGCGGCGCTGTGATGCGTCAGGCGACGACGATGCTGACGATTTCGACCGATCGGCAGGGACTGATCGAGGTCACCGACCCGATCGCCCGATGGGTCGCCGGGCACGCGATGCGCACCGGTCTGCTGACGATATTCTGCCGCCACACCTCGGCCTCGCTGGTCATCCAGGAGAATGCCGCGCCGGCGGCGCGCCGCGACCTCGAACGCTATTTCGCGAGGATCGCCCCCGAATCGGCCGAGTACGAGCATGACGAAGAAGGTCCCGACGACATGCCCGCGCATCTGCGCGCCGCGCTCACCAACACGGCGCTGACGATCCCGCTGATCGACGGCGAACTGGCGCTCGGCACCTGGCAGGGCATCTACCTGTTCGAACACCGCCGCCGCCCGCACCGCCGAACGCTGGTGCTGCATTTGATGGGGGAGTAGCCCATCTACCGTCACCCCAGCGAAAGCTGGGGTCTCTCACGATTGAAACGGAACGCTTGCGGCACGAGACCCCAGCTTTCGCTGGGGTGACGATTATTGGGAACTCGCCGGCTCCAACCGCCCCTTGAACCCCTGTGCGATCACGTACCATTCGGAGGAATCCTTGCGGCTCGCCGGCGGCTTGGCGTGTTTCACGGTGGCGAAATTGCGCTTGAGTTCGGCAACCAGATTGTTGTCGGCGCCGCCGGCCAGCACCTTGGCGACGAACGCCCCGCCGGGCCTCAGCACGTCATAGGCGAACGCCGCCCCGGCCTCGACCAGCGCCATCGTCCGCAGATGGTCGGTCTGCGGGTGGCCCACCGTGTTCGCCGCCATGTCCGACAGCACGAGATCGGCCTCGCCGCCCAGCGCCTCGGTGAGCAATTCGGGCGCGCGCTCGTCCATGAAATCCATCTGCAGGATGGTGACGCCCTCGATTGCATCGACCGGCAGCAGGTCGATGCCGACCACCGCGCAATCGCGCCGCTTCTGCCTGACCACTTGGCTCCAGCCGCCCGGCGCGATGCCGAGGTCGATCACACGCTTGGTGCCGCGCAGCAGCGCGAACTTCTCGTCCAGCTCGATCAGCTTGTAGGCGGCGCGGCTGCGATAGCCTTCCGCCTTGGCGCGGCGCACATAGGGGTCGTTCAACTGCCGCTCGAGCCAGCGAGTCGATTGCGCCGAGCGTCCGCGCGCCGTCCGCACGCGCTGCCAGCCGCCCGATCCACCGCGACTCATGGGCGCGGCGCACCCATCAGCCGACGCAAGATGCCCTCGCGGATGCCGCGGTCGGCGACGCCGAGCCGCTCGGCCGGCCACAGGTCGAGGATCGTCTCGAGGATCGCGCAGCCCGCCACGACCAGGTCGGCGCGCTCGGCCCCGATGCAGGGGATTTCGGCACGCTGGTCGATCGTCCTGGCAGCAAGGTCGCTGCTGATCGCGCGCATCGCCGCAGCGGGCACGATCAGGCCGTCGACCGCGCTACGGTCATAATGGTCGAGCTTGAGGTGGACGCTGGCCAGCGTCGTCACCGTCCCGCTGGTGCCGAGCAGCCGCGGCCGCTGGATGCCGCGCGGCAGCCGTGCCGCGAACGACGCCATCGCCTCGGCGACCGTGGCGCGCATCCCGGCATAGGTTTCGTCGAGCGACCCGCCCCCGTCGCGCACCATTGCTTCGGTCAACGACACCACGCCCCACGGCGCGCTGTGCCAGTCGAGCACCTTGGGGATCGGCTCGGCCGTGTCGATCAGCACCAGCTCGGTCGAGCCGCCGCCGATGTCGAACACCAGCGCCGGATCCTCGCCCGGCTCGATCAGTGCGTGGCAGCCGAGCACCGCCAGCCGCGCCTCCTCCTCGGCCGAGATGATGTCGAGCACGATCCCGGTCTCGGCGGCCGCGCGGGCGATGAATTCGGCGCCGTTGGCCGCGCGCCGGCACGCCTCGGTGGCGACCGCGCGCGACAAGGCGACGTTGCGCCGCCTCAGCTTGCTTGCGCACACGGCGAGCGCCGCCAGCGTTCGATCGATCGCCGCGTCGGAGATGCGGCCCGTGGTCGCCAGCCCCTCGCCCAGCCGGACGATCCGCGAGAAGGCGTCGATCACGGTGAAGCCGGCACCGTGCGGCCGGGCGATCAGCAGCCGGCAATTGTTGGTGCCGAGGTCGAGCGCCGCATAATGCTGGGCCTGCGGCCAGCGCGGGCGCGTCGAGGTGCCGGACGGGCGATGGCTCGGACCATGCCGGTACGGCGTCGTGGGCGATACATCCCCCATGGCCGTCACTCTTTTCTTTTATGTTCTGCCGGCACGGCAAGATGCCGCCCGGTGCTTGGCCGCAAGGTAGCGCAAGCCGCTGCGGCGGACAAGCGGCGCCCCGCCGGCGGCGTTGACAGGCCGTTCCCGCCCGCCTAGATCGCCGCCCTCGTTGCCCCGTCGTCTAATGGCAAGACTACGGACTCTGACTCCGTCAATCGTGGTTCGAATCCACGCGGGGCATCCATTCCTCCCGATTCGCCAATAGCGTCGCGGCAGCCGATCGCTTCTATGTCACCGCCGGTCGTATGGCGTTTGCGCCTGGCGTGCGATCGCTTAGCCGATGCGGCAATCATTGTTTCGGGGAGTATCGTGTCGATGAAACAGCTCAAGATCGTCGGTCTGGCGATTCTGGCCAGCGCCGGTAGCGCCACCGCGGCTCATGCCAACAATATCGGCGCAGAAGCCAATGTCGCCCGGGCGGAAGGACATTGGGGCGGTGAGCTTGGCGCGGGCTATTCGTTCGATCTGGGAGCGATCAGCGTGACGCCGGGCGCCGGCCTGCTGTTCGCCAACGATCATACCCGGCTCTACGGGCGGATCGAGGCGGCGGTCGCCATTCCCGCCTTCGCCAAGGTCGGCGCGGGCCTGCGCATCAGCGGCGACCATACCCGGCCCTATGCGACGATCGCCTTCCCGCTGGTGCCCAAGCTCGCCGCGAAGGGGAACATCGGGCCGAAATATTATGCCGTCGGCCTGACGCTCGGCTACTGACGCCCGGGTCCATCCCGTTCGACAGTCCGCTTGCCGCCGCGACCGATGCGGCGGCGCCGATTGCGCTTGACCGCCGCGCCGATTGATCGTTTCGTTGGCGTTCCAGGGAACATGAAGGCAAGCTGATGAATTCATTCAGCGTGCGAACAGGCGGCCTGGGTTATGCCGTGCGAAGGTTTTGCAAGGAGGAAGTCATGAAGACCGGTTTTGCTATGGCTGCGGCCGCGAGTTTGATGATGCCTATGGCTGCGGCGGCCCCCGCCGTGGCGCAGTCGCACCACACCTATCACGGGCGCAACACCTATCATCACTATCACCACCGCTATCGCTGCAAGCGGTCGAGCGGCACCACGGGCCTGATCGCCGGCGGCGCCGGCGGCGCACTGCTCGGCCATGCGCTGGGCGGCGGCACGCTCGGCACCGTGGCGGGCGGCGTCGGCGGCGCGTTGCTCGGCAAGCACCTCGACAAGAAGCACGACGCCGCACAGAATCGCCGCAACGGCTGCTGATCTTCGCGGTTCAGCCGCCTGAATTGAAGGAAACCGCCGGCCGCAGCCCACTGCGCCGGCGGTTTTCGCGTTTGGGGTCGGTTGCCCTCACCAATCCGTTCGAGCTGAGCGAAGTTGGGACACGCTGACCGGGGAGATCAAGCGGGTAATCTCGCCCCGCTTCAGCGTCCAAGCGGCCCCGACAGGCGGAACTGCCGGATCGCGTCGGCGACGATCCAGATCGACCCGACCAGCGCCAGCGTCACGCCGGTGCCGCCCCAATTCATGTGCACGGTCGGCGCGCCGGTCAGCAGCGGCAGCCATACCAGCAGCCCGAATGCGGCGAACATCGCGGTCGCCAGAATCGCCGCGAGCCGAGCACAGACGCCCGAAATCAGCGCGATACCGGCAGCGAGATGACCGACTCCCGTTGCTGCCGCCCAGAACATCGCGTCGGGCGGCAGCCGCTTCGGCACCATCGCGGCGGTCTGCGGCAGATAGAAGAAATGCCCCATCGCATAGACCACCAGGCAAAGGCCGAACACGATCCGGCCGGCATGGGCGATCGCCGCGGCGCGGGCCCCGTTATCGAGCGAGGCGTAGGCGACGATGCCGCCGACGACGAGGCCCAATTCCTCGGCCAAGCCCAGCCACGTCCCGGCAACCGCCGGCGCGCCGATCACCCGGTTTGCCCAGAGCAGCGCGAACACCGCATAGAGCGTAGCCAGCGCCAGCGCCGCGGGCCCGGCGAAGCGCCGCCGCTGCAGCGCCGCGCCGGCAACGATGAACACGACCGCCGCCGCATAGGCCAGCAGCCGCCGGTGCGGCGTTCCGTCGGGCACCGGCTGCCAGGTCGATGCGAAATCGCCCCACCAAAGGCCGATCAGCCCGAGCAGGATGGCAGCAGCACCGTAAACCCGACGACCGAGAAAATTCATGTCCCCCGCCTCCCCATGCCGCGACCCTCGCCCGGAAAGCGGCGGGCGTCAACGCCGGTGCGTTCAGTGCGCCTCGGCGACCTTGGTGGCGGCCTCGGGCGTGCTCCAGTCGTAGCCGCCCATCACGCGCCACACTTCATGGCCGGTCGAATCGTAGAGGACCGTCGTCGGCAGGTTGGCTTGCAGCGCGGTGCTCAGCGCCAGCTTGGGATCGAGATAGGGCTTGAGGTGCGGAAAGCCGTGCGCCTTGAAGAACGGCGCGACCTTGGCCTTGCCCTCCAGATCCTGGCTGACCGTCAGCACCGTCAGCGTGCCACCCTCCTTCGCCGCCAGCGCGTCGAGCGTCGGCATTTCCTTGATGCACGGCGCGCACCATGTCGCCCACAGGTTGAGCAGCACCGGCTTGCCCCTGAAATCGGCGAGCGTCACGTGCTTGCCGTCGGGCGCGGTGAAGCTGGCGGCCGGTTCGGCGGCGCCCTTGTGGCTATAATCGATCGTGCTCGGCGTGGCGGCGGGCGCGGCGGCGCTGGTCACTTCGTCGGGCGAGGGCGCGGCGGCGTTGGTCGCGGCTTGCTCCGGCTGCGGCGATTGCCTATCGCAGCCGCCGATCACCAGCGGCACCGTGAGGAGACAGATTATCAGCGCGCGCAACGACGGCTCCAATGCGATGTGGGGCGGGCGCTTCGCTGAAGGCCCGGCCGCGGTGATGCGCGAGATAAACGCCTCGATCCCGTTCGACAAGGCATTGTGGCGGCAGGACATCGCCGGCTCCAAGGCGCATGTCGCGATGCTGGCCGCGCAGGGCATCGTCTCGACCGAGGACGGCCGGGCGATCGCCGAAGGACTCGATGCCATCGCCGCCGACTATGCGCGCGACGGCGTGCCCGAGGATCTGACGCTCGAAGACATCCACATGGTCACCGAATCGCGCCTCGCCGAGAAGATCGGGCCGGCGGCGGGGCGCCTCCACACCGCGCGTTCGCGCAACGACCAGGTGGCGACCGACTTCCGCTTGTGGGTGCGCGACGCGATCGACAGCGTCGATGCGGCGCTCGGCGCCTTGCAGGACGCGCTGATCGCCCGCGCCGGGGAGCACGCCGCCAGCGTGATGCCCGGCTTCACCCATCTGCAGAGCGCGCAGCCGGTGACGCTCGGCCATCACATGATGGCCTATCACGAGATGATCGCGCGCGACCGCAGCCGCTTCGCCGATGCGCGGGCACGGGCGAACCAATGCCCGCTCGGCGCCGCCGCGCTGGCCGGCACCGGCTTTCCGATCGACCGCCACGCCACCGCCGCGGCGCTCGGCTTCGCCGAGCCGACCCGCAATTCGCTCGATTCGGTTTCCGACCGCGACTTCGCGCTCGATTATCTGATGGCGGCGACTCAATGCGCGCTGCACCTGTCACGGCTCGCCGAGGAATTCGTCATCTGGGCGTCGCAGCCGTTCGGCTTCGTCAGCCTGTCGGACCAATGGTCGACCGGCTCGTCGATCATGCCGCAGAAGCGCAACCCCGACGCCGCCGAGCTGGTCCGCGGCCATGCCGGACGGATCGCCGGCTGCATGACCGCGCTCACGATGACGATGAAGGGCCTGCCGCTCGCTTATTCGAAGGACATGCAGGACGACAAGCCGCCGGTGTTCGAGGCGCACGACTTACTGGGTCTGTCGATCGCGGCGATGACCGGCATGGTCGAGACCGCGACCTTCCGCGCCGACCGGATGCGCGCCGTCGCCGAGGCCGGCTTCGCCACCGCCACCGACCTCGCCGACTGGCTGGTGCGCGAGGCGGGCCTGCCGTTCCGCGAGGCGCACCACGTCACCGGCCGTGCCGTCAAGCGCGCCGAGGAGCTGGGCGTCGGGCTCGCGCACGTGCCGCTCGCCGATCTTCAGGCGATCGACGGCCGGATCGACGCGCGCGTGTTCGACGTGCTGACGGTCGATGCCTCGGTCGCCAGCCGCAAGAGCTTCGGCGGCACCGCGCCCGAGCGGGTGCGCGAGGCGATCGCCGCGGCCAAAGCGGCGCGCGCGGGAGAAAGCCGATGAAGCGCCTCTGCCTCTCGGCCGGGCTGATCCTCGCACTGTCGGCGTGCGGCTCGGCAAGCCAGCTCAAGCCGGCGCAGGGGCACTCGCTGCCGGTCGCGCCCTATGGCGCCGAGACGACGCCCAACGCCAGCGCGCTGCTCAAGGCCTCGCCGCAGCAGCGCCCGCAGCGCGACGACGAGCTGCTCAAACAGTCGCAGAAGCGCCAGCCCGACCCCTTCGACCTCCCGCCGCAATAGAGTTCATGGACCATTTTTCCCTTATCGACGGCGTGATGCACGCCGAGCAGGTGCCGCTTCCGCGCATTGCCGAGGACGTGGGTACCCCCGTCTATGTCTACTCGACCGCGACGCTGAGGCGCCATGCCGAGGTGTTCCGCACCGGCCTTGCCGCCGTGCCGCGAGTCCATCTCGCCTATGCGATCAAGGCCAACCCCAATCTCGCGGTGCTGCGCGTGCTGGCCGATTGCGGTTATGGCGCCGATGTCGTCTCGGGCGGCGAGATGAAGCGCGCGCTCGCTGCCGGCATGGCGGCGAAGGATGTGGTGTTCTCGGGCGTCGGCAAGACCCGCCAGGAGCTCGCCGATGCGCTCGATGCCGGGATCGGCCAGGTCAATCTCGAGCTCGAGGAGGAGGGCGAGGTGCTCGCCGACCTCGCCCACGCGCGGGGCATGACCGCGCCCGCAGTGCTTCGCGTCAACCCCGATGTCGACGCCGGCACCCACGCCAAGATCTCGACCGGGCGCAAGGAAAACAAGTTCGGCGTGCCGATCAGCGAGGCGCGCGCGATCTTCGATCGCCTCGCCCGCCGCCCCGGCCTCGACCTGCGCGGCATCGCCATCCACATCGGCAGCCAGATGAACACGCTGGCGCCGCTGGAAGCCGCCTACAAGCGGATCGGGGAGCTGGTCGCCGAGCTGCGCGCCGCCGGCCATGCGATCAGCCGCGTCGATCTCGGCGGCGGCCTGGGTGTGCCCTATCGCCCCGACGACGTGTTGCCCGGCCCCGCCGATCTCGGCGCGATCGTCGCGCGCGCGACGAAGGATTGGGATGTCGAGCTGATGTTCGAGCCCGGCCGCGTCATCGCCGGCAACGCCGGCGTGCTGCTGACGCGGGTGATCTGGGTCAAGCCCGGAGTCGTCCATCCCTATGTCATCGTCGACGCGGCGATGAACGACCTCGCGCGGCCGGCGCTGTACGATGCCTGGCACGATTTCGCCGCGGTCCGGCCGACCGGCGAGCGAATGACCGCCAACATCGCCGGCCCGGTGTGCGAGAGCAGCGACACCTTCGCGATGAGCCGCGAGATCGACGCGGTGAAGTCGGGCGACCTGGCGATCTTCCGCACCGCCGGCGCCTATGGTGCGACGATGGCCTCGACCTATAACAGCCGCGCCTTGGTGCCCGAGGTGCTGGTCGATGGCGACCGCTACGCCGTCGTCGCCGACCGCATCCAGCCCGAGACGATCCTCGCTGCAGAGCGCGTACCGGAATGGCTGGCACGGTGAGCTGGCCCGGCCTGCCGCTGTTCATGACGGTGGCTGGCCGACCGGTGATCCTGCTCGGCGACGGCCCCGCTGCCGAGGCCAAACGCCGCCTGTTGGAGCGTGCCGGCGCGCTGGTTGTCGGCGAGAAGGCCGATGCCCGGTTGGCGATCGTCGCGGTCGACGACGATGCCGAGGCCGAAGCCGCCGTCGCTCGCCTCCGCGCGCGGGGCGTATTGGTCAATGCGGTCGACCGGCCGGCGTCGTGCGACTTCACTATCCCGGCGATCGTCGACCGCGCGCCGGTGTTGGTAGCGATCGGCACCGGCGGCGCCTCCGCCGGCCTCGCCGCGGCGTTGCGTCAGCGGCTCGAAGCGCTGCTGCCGTCGACGCTTGGGCATCTCGCCCGCCGTCTGTTCGACGCGCGCGAGGCGCTGCGCCACCGCTTCCCTGTCGCCGAGGAGCGCCGCCGCGCGCTGGGCGCCGCGCTGGCGCCCGGCGGCCCGCTCGATCCGCTCGGCGATAGCGGCCGCATCGACGCCTGGCTCGCCGGCGCCGAGGGCGAGCCCGCCCGGCTTGTCAAGCTGACGCTCGTCTCGCCCGATCCGGACGCCCTCACACTGCGTCAGGCCCGTCTGCTTGCCGAGGCCGACCGGCTCTACCACCGCGCCGACGTGCCCGCCGCGATCCTCGACCGCGCTCGTGCCGACGCGGTCCGGATCGCCTGCGCCGCGCCGCCCGCCACGCCCGGCCCCGGCCTTTCGCTCGACCTGGAGATCGCCCGATGAGCGGCTTCGCCTATCACGTCGCCAAGGGCGAGATCGCCAAGCTGACGCCCGAGGAGGCGCTGCAGGCCGAAGGCGGCCTGGTCTGGATTCACCTCGCGACCAACGACGAGCAGGCGCAGGACTGGCTCGCCACCAAGGCTGGGCTCGGCGATTATCTGGTCGACGCGCTGACCGCGACCGAATCGCGTCCGCGCTGCGACGCGGTGGGGGAGGGCGCGTTCCTCAACCTGCGCGGGCGGATGACCGAAAACGTCGTCGCGCCCGATCCGCTTGCCTCGGTACGCATCTGGGCCAAGGCGGGGCGCGTCATCTCCGTGACGCGCAAGCCGCTGATCGCGCTCGACCAGGTGATCGCCGATATCGAGAGCGGCGAGGCAGACGATCCGGGCGACCTGATAACCGCCTTTGCCGCGGCGATCACCGAGGATCTCGATCCGGAGGTCGCCGACCTCGGCGACATGCTCGACGATTGCGAGGCCGATCTCGACGCCAACAAGGTGTTCGAGCTGCGCCGCCACGTCGCGCGCGTTCGCGTCGAGGCGATCCGCTACCGCCGCTTCCTGGCGCCGCAGCGCGCCGCGCTGGAGAAGCTCGCCGCGCTGCCGTGCGACTGGCTGGAGGACGACGACCGCCTCCACCTCGCCGGCGCTGCCGACCGCGCCGCGCGCATGGCCGAGGAACTGGAGAGCATTCGCGAACGCTCGGCGCTGATGCACGAGACGCTGACCGACCTGCGCGCCGAGCAGATCGACCAGCGCTCGCTGATCATCGCGATCGCGGCGATGGTATTCCTGCCGCTGACCTTCATCACCGGGCTGCTCGGCATGAATGTCAAGGGCATCCCCTATGCCGACGAGCCCTGGGCGTTCGACGGTGTGATGGCGGTGTGCGCCGTGATGGCGGCGGCGATCACGTTGTTCTTCCTGCGGCGGCATTGGTTTCGGTGAGTCCCGTTCATGTCGAGTAGGGTTCGAGCTTGTCGAGAACCCGTATCGAGACACATTGATAGTCCCTCGATATGCCATCTCGACTTCGCTCGATGGCTACTCGGGACGAACGGGTGGGCGCCCTACTCCGCCGCCAGCGCTTCCTCGGTGCGTTCCTGCGCCTGGCGGTTCCACATCTCGGCGTAGAGCCCGCCCTGCCGCAGCAGCGCCGCGTGGGTGCCACGCTCGGCGACTTGGCCCGCTTCCAGCACGACGATCTCGTCGGCATCGACGACGGTCGACAGGCGATGGGCGATGACGATCGTGGTGCGGCCGCGCTCGATCGATTGTAGCGTCGTCTGGATATCGGCTTCGGTGCGGCTGTCGAGCGCGCTGGTCGCCTCGTCCAGGATCAGGATCGGCGGGTCCTTGAGCAAGGTTCGCGCGATCGCCACGCGCTGCTTCTCACCGCCGGAGAGCTTGAGGCCGCGCTCGCCGACCCGCGTCTCATAGCCCTCGGGCTGGCGCTCGATGAACCCGGCGATCGCCGCCCCTCTTGCGGCGCGGACGATCTCGTCATGGCTGGCGCCCTCGCGGCCGTAAGCGATGTTGTAGCCGATCGTGTCGTTGAACAGCACCGTATCCTGCGGGACGATGCCGATCGCGGCGCGCAGGCTCGCCTGCGTGATCTGCGCGATATCCTGTCCGTCGATCGTGATCCGCCCGCCGGTAAGGTCGTAGAAACGGTACATCAAGCGCGCCAGCGTCGACTTGCCCGCGCCCGAGGGGCCGACCACCGCGACGGTGTGGCCGGCGGGAATGTCGAGGTCGATGCCCTTGAGGATCGGCTGGCCGGGCTCGTAGCCGAAGCGCACGTCCTCGAAGCGGACATGCCCGTCGATCACGTTGAGCGGCTTGGCGCCCGGCGCGTCGACCACCTCGCTGGGCGTATCGATCAGGTCGAACATCGCCGCCATGTCGATCACGCCCTGGCGGATCGTGCGATAGACCATGCCGAGCAGGTCGAGCGGCCGGAACAGTTGCGACAGCAAGGTCGAAACGAACACCACGTCGCCCGCCGAGAACCGCCCCCGGCTCCAACCCCAGGCG
>Ga0164242_10006668_pt1 | contig 12693 bp, 9 predicted proteins | sample OricomgcompostMG_FD_108783 | JGI IMG/M metagenome (GOLD analysis project Ga0164242, IMG submission 108783) | Miracle-Growth compost microbial communities from Emeryville, California, USA - Original compost - Miracle growth compost (MG) ... | reverse complement strand
GGTTCGGCTCGACCAGCCCGGTCCGGCTGGCGCGTCCACGAAGCCCCCGGTCGGACCAGAACCGAGCACCGAAAATGGTCCGACCGGGGGCTCGGCGGGCTTCGCGCGCAGCGGCTGGCTCGGTTCGGCTCGACCCCCTGTTACGACGAGATTCGAGGCCGAATTTTCGCAGCAACGGGGGGTCGAGCCGGTTGCGCGCGGACGCGCGGACGCCTACGAGGCGACCGAGGTCAGGTCGGGGCGCCGTACCCCGCGACTGAACTCCAGTGCCGGATTGTCGATCGGCTCGCGGGCGAGCATCACCCGGTCCCGCAGGTAGTTGTTGAGCACCTTCCACGGCGCCTCGGCACCCTGCCGCGGCAAGACGGCGTCCGCGCGATGGACGTATCCGGAGTTCAGGCTCGCCAGGATCGACTCGTCCGTGCGCACGTCCGAGGAGGCCCGCGGGACGACCTGGGTGTAGCCGTGACGATCCATGTGATCGAGCAGGCGGCACAGGTAGTTGCACGAGATGTCGACCTTCAACGTCCAGGACGCGTTCGTGTACCCGAAGATCATCGCCGCGTTCGGGACGTTCTCGAGCAGCAGGCCCTTGTACGTCATCAGGTCGTGCGGATCGACCGGCGAGCCGTCGACGACGACCTGCATGCCGCCGAGCAGCTGCACCTTCAACCCCGTCGCCGACACGATGATGTCGGCCTCGAGCTCCGCACCGGAGGCGAGCCGGATCCCGGTCGGCGTCAGCCGCTCGATCGTGTCGGTGACGATGGACGCCTTCTTCTCGCGCAGGACGCGGAACAGGTCGCCGTCGGGGACCACGCACAGCCGCTGGTCCCACGGGTCGTACTTGGGCGTGAAGTGCCGCATGTCGATGTCGGGGCCGATCCGCGACTTCGCGCCGGACGCGATCAGTGACCGCACCGCGTTCGGCATCGCCCGCGCGCCGGAGTACAGCGCACGCTGGATGAGGATGTTCCGTCCCCGCGCCAGGTGGTAGACGGCCTTGTCCGGCAGCACCCGCTTCAGCTGCCCCGAGATCTTGTCGAGCGCCGGCAGCGACAGCACGTAGGTGGGGGAGCGTTGCAGCATCGTCACGTGCGACGCGACGCCGGCCATGGCCGGGACGATCGTCACCGCGGTGGCGCCGCTGCCGATGACGACGACCTTCTTGCCGGCGTAGTCGAGGTCCTCAGGCCAGAACTGCGGATGCACGAACGTCCCGGTGAAGTCCTCGCGACCGGGGAACTGCGGCTGGTAGCCCTGGTCGTAGTCGTAGTAGCCGGTGCAGCCGACGAAGAAGTTGGACGTGTAGGTGTGGGTGCTGCCGTCGGACTCGTCGATCGCCTCGACCGTCCACCGGCCGTCCTCGGTCGACCAGCTCGCCGACACCACCCGCACGCCGAAGCGGATCCGCTCGCGCACGCGGTACTCCTCCGCGGTCGCCTGGACGTACTCACGGATGGACGGCCCGTCCGCCAGCACTTTGAGCTCCGTCCAGGGCCGGAAGTCGTAGCCGAACGTGTACATGTCCGAGTCCGAGCGGACGCCGGGGTAGCGGAACAGGTCCCACGTGCCGCCGATCTGCTCGCGCCGCTCGAGGATCGTGAAGCTCGTCCCCGGCCGGTCGCGCATCAGGTGGCAGGCCGCCCCGATGCCCGAGATGCCGGCGCCGACGATGAGGACGTCGACGTGCTGCCCGGTGGTTGCGCTCGAATCCGTCGCCATGGACCGACCCTTCGGCTCGCCTGTGCGGATCGCGCCATCGTCGCACGCGGGCGCGCCCGACGTCAGCGCGGCGCGTGCACCGGCTGGTCCCGCAGCCGCGGCGGTACCTGGCGAAGCGGGACGGGACGGCGCGTCCACAGCGAGACCGTCAGCCCGTGGTACTGCCGCACCGCGACACGGAGGTAGTGGACGACCAGCAGGTTGCGCTCGCGCTTGAACAGCACACTCGCCTGGCGGCCGCCCGGTCGGCGCCCGACCACCCAGATCCGGTTGCAGGCGAGGATGCGCGGGGCGGACTCGCCCAAGCTCGCGTCGATGCCCCGGAACGTCCCGCTCGCGAGCGGTGTGCGCGCCACACCCACGTCGGCCACGTCGCGGAAGTCGTCCGGATAGCCGAGCTCGACCATGCGGAAGAACGACCCGAAGAACAGCACACCGTCGCCCGGATGCGCGTAGTTGCCGACGAACGCGGCGGGCGGTCCGAAGTCGCGCAAGCGGGCGTCCGGGGTGCGGATGTGCTGTTGGAACGGCGCCTGGACGAGCAGGACGCACAGCACGGCGGCGATGCCCGGCACCCATGCGGTGGTGCGGGCGCGGGCACCGAACAGGCGGCGGCCCAGCCGGGTCGCCCCGTGCGCGATGAGCAGTACGGCGCCGAGCACGCTGTAGAGCACGTAGCGGTCGGCGTACAGCGGAGTGCCGACCTCGGACTCGACGACCAGCAGCAGCGGCGGCGCGACCAGCAGCGGCAGCGCCACCGAGACCAGTCCGACCGGGCCGCGGTTGCGCCACGCCTCGGCGGTCGTCCCGGCAGCCACCGCCGCGCGCGTCCGTCCGGTCGGGACGAGCGCGACGAGCGCGCAGGCGACCGACACGACGATGACGGCGGTGTACGGGCCGAAGTACTCGCGCAGCAGGACGACGATGTCATGCGGCTGGGGCCGGATGATCCACGAGACGGCGTTCTCCTCGCGCGAGGAGATGACGTAGAGCGGGCTGACGGTGACCGCGCCGAGCACGGCGGCGACGAGCCAGCGCAGCCGGGCCCGCCACGCGTAACCGGTGACGATCAACGTGATCGCGTGCGCGGCGAGGACGAGCAGCGCCATCTCGTTCAGCCAGCCGCTGAGGGCGATCAGGACGCCGTACGCCACCCAACGCCGAGCGACGACGATGCCCCCGGCCCCGGACCGCTCGGCATCGAGTGCCCGCACGAGCACGAGCGTCGCGGCCGCGACGAGCAGCGACACGATCGCGTACGACCGGGCGGTCTGCGCGTAGAACATCGCGAACGGGCTGGCCGCGTAGAGCAGGCCCGCGACGACGCCGGTGACCGCCGAACCGCTCAGTCGCCGGCCCAGCGCCGTGACGATCGCCGCGGTGGCGACGGCGGCCATCAGCGACGGCAGCCGCAAGGCGACCGGGCCGTCGCCGAAGACCATCCACGCGTGCATGCCGAGGTAGTACAGGCCGTGGACGGCGTCGACGTTGCCGAGCAGATGGAACAGCCCGTGCAGCGGAAGGCGCGCCGCCCAGCGCGTGGCGGACTCGTCGTTGCCGAACGCTCCGTCGCGCACCAGTCCCCAGCTGCCCAGCGCGGCGAGGACCACGGGTGCGATCAACAGCACGGGCACCCGGTTCCTGCGCGGCCCGGCCGGAGCGCCCGCCTGCGCCGGTTCCGCAGCCGCCGTGTCGTCGGGTGCGTGCGGCGACGTGCGGGTCATTCCGGTGTGGAGCCGAACGTCCGGCGCCAGTGCTGGGGTGAGGTGAACTCGACCGCCGCGCCCCGGTAGGTCTGGCGCAGCGCCGGCCAGTCGCGCAGCAGCTTGGCGTGCAGGGTCGCGCTGCGCTGCATCAACGTGCGGAACCGCTTGGGGTCCCGCTGGTACCAGGACGTGGACGTGCCGTCGGCGGTCGAGACCAGCGCGCTGTCGACGTTGGCGAGCGACCACCACTGCGCGTCCTGGTAGGGCAGCGCGAGCTGCGGGAAGCGGCGCGACATCGCGTCGATCGGGCGGGTCTGGCGCACCGCTCCGAGGCCGGCGCGCAGCACGAGCGAGACCGGGCTCTTCGGCGACGTGGGCCCGGAGCCGCGCTTGGGCGGCTTGCGGCGTCGCACCGGGGGGAACTGCTCGATGTCGGTGCGGGCCTGCGCGTCGGGATGCTGCGCGCGCAGTGCTTTCAGCTCGTCCTGCTTGGTGAGCAGCGCGGGATGCAAATGATCCGGGCCGCACAGGATGTCCTCGATCGCGAGCAGGCGCAGCTCGGCGGTCGAGTACTGCATCGACAGCAGGTGCTGGATCTGGCGCTCCATGCTGTCGGCGACCATCTGCCCGCCGCGGTCGTAGGGGGAGTGCAGCAGCGCCGCCAGCAGACGGTTGCGCAGGTGGTAGTAGGCCTGCCAGTCCAGCGCGTCGTTCTTGTCCATCCACGGGACGTGCCACACCGCGACGCCCGGCATCGACACCGTCGGGATGCCGGCCTTGGCGGCGCGCAGCCCGTACTCGGCGTCGTCCCACTTGATGAACACCGGCAGCGCGAGACCGAGGGTGCGGACGGCCTCGGTGGGGATGAGGCACATCCACCAGCCGTTGTAGTCGACGTCGACGCGGCGGTGCAGCCACGGGGTGTGCCGCAGGTTGCGGCGACCGAAGTCGTGGCCCTGCCGGGTGTGCGGCGCGGCACCCCACCACCACGAGTACTTGGCCACGGTCTCGCCGAACGCGTGCAGCACCGAGCGGTCGTACAGGCTGAACATGTGCCCGCCGACGATCGTCGGGCGGCGAGCCAGGTCGGCGAAGGTGACCGCGCGCAGGATGCCCTCGGGCTCCAGCACCACGTCGTCGTCGAGCAGCAGCACGTAGTCGCTGGCGCCCGCCTGGACGGTCTCGTCCATCGCGCGCGAGAAGCCGCCGGAACCACCCAGGTTGGGTTGGCTGATCATCCGCAGCCGCGACGCGACCGGCTTGGTCGCGTCGGCGAAGTCGGGCTGGTCCTCGACGCGGTCGGTGCCCTGGTCGATGACGTAGATCGTGTCGACGATTTCGAGCAGGTCGGTGTTCCGGCCGAGCGCGCGCAGCGAGTCGAGCAGGAACTCAGGGCGGTTGTAGGTCGTGATGCCGATGCTGACCCGACCCGGCGTGATCCGCTCCGTCGTGGTGACCCAGTCCGCCTCGACCAGCGTGACGTCGCTGTTGCCGGCGGCGATGTCGAACCAGTACCAGCCACCGTCCATGAACTGCGCCAGCGGCAGGGTGACCTCGAAATGCTCCGGCGTGGACGAGTCGATCGTCAGCGAACGCACCGGGTGGCTATGCCCGCGCGCGGTCGAGCGGTAGAGGATCACGGTGCCGTCGCCCGACACGGTCAGGCGAAGCGTGACCGCCTCGATCGTCGTCCAGCGCCGCCAGTAGCTGGCCGGGAAGGCGCTGAAGTACGTGCCGAACGAGACGCGCTGCCCCGCGAGCACGACGGCGCTGCGGCGCGACGACGCGTCCTGGCCCGGGTCGGTGGCGCCGGGGACGATCTCGCCCCCGCCGAACCGGATCGCCGCCTGTACCGAGCCCAGCGCCGCGTTGCTCACGGCGTTCGGCTGGTCGGGTCCGTCGGCCTGCTCGCCGAGCGCGGCGCCGCGGTCGGGATCGGTCTCGACATAGAGCGGCACCACGTCGAGGTCGTCGTCAGCGGGGAAGACCACGCGCTGCAGCACCCGGATGGCGTCGGTCGGGGCGGTGCCGGCGATCGCCGGGTCGAGGGCCGGTTCGGCGGCGTGCGCGGTCATCGGCTGACCCCGCCGGCGACGACGGTGCGGTCGAACAGCGGGCGCAGCTCGTTGTCGACCATGTTCAGCGCGGACGCGATCGCCATGTGCATGTCCAGGTACTGGTAGGTGCCCAGGCGCCCGCCGAAGTAGACGTCCCGCTCCTTGTCGGCGAGCTCCCGGTAGGCCAGCAGCGCCGCGCGGTCCGCGGACGTGTTGATCGGGTAGTACGGCTCGTCGGTGCGCTCGGCGAAGCGTGAGAACTCGCGCATGATCACCGTCTTGTCGGACGGGTAGTTCTTGCGCTCGGGGTGGAAGTGCCGGAACTCGTGGATGCGCGTGAAGGGGACGTCCTCGTCGGCGTAGTTCATGACCGGCGTGCCCTGGAAGTCCCCGACCGGCAGCACCTCGACGTCGAAGTCCAGCGTGCGCCAACCCAGTTCACCGGCCTGGTGGCCGAAGTAGGCATCGAGCGGGCCGGTGTAGACGACCGGCACGTTGCCGACGACGTCGGCACGCAGCGACTCGAAGTCGGTCTGCGTACGCACCTCGATATTCCGGTGGTCCAGCATCTTTTGCAGCCACGCTGTATACCCGTCGACCGGCAGACCCTCGTACGTGTCGTTGAAGTAGCGGTTGTCGAACGTGTAGCGGACGGGCAGCCGCGAGATCACATCGGCGGGCAGCTCACGCGGGTCGGTCTGCCACTGCTTGGCCGTGTAGCCACGGATGAACGCCTCGTAGAGCGGACGCCCGATCAGCGAGATCGCCTTGTCCTCGAGGTTCTTCGCCTCGGCCGTGTCGATCTCGCCCGCCTGCTCGGCGACCAGCGCACGTGCCTCCGCCGGCGACATCGCCCTGCCGAAGTACTCGCAAATGGTGGCGAGGTTGATCGGCAGCGGGTACACGCGGCCCTGGTAGGTCGAGAAGACCCGGTGCTGATAGCTCGTGAACGCGGTGAAGCGGTTGACGTACTCCCACACGCGGGCGTTCGAGGTGTGGAACAGGTGTGCGCCGTACCGGTGGATCTCGATGCCCGTCTCGGGCTCGGGCTCGCTGTAGGCGTTGCCGCCGATGTGGTTGCGGCGCTCGACGACGAGGACACGCAGGCCCAGCTCGGCGGCACATCGCTCGGCCACGGTGAGGCCGAACAGGCCGGAGCCAACGACAACGAGGTCCACGTTCACAGGGCGGACAACTCCTGACTGGTCGGGTCGGCGGCATCCGCACGACCACTGCGACGGACGGTGTAGGGCAGGACGATCGTGCGGTAGGCGGCCCGGCGCACCCACCAGGGCACGAGCCGGTACCCGCCGCGCACGGTGACGTTGCGCAGGTACTGGGTACGGGTGACGAAGCCCTGCGCGAGGAACTCCCGCTGCAGCCGCAGCTCCGAGCGCAGCAGCTCCCGTCCGCCGCGACGCTTGTAGGCGACCTCGCCGACGCGGTAGTACACCAGCGGCTCGGCGACGTTCCGGGCCCGCGCACCGTTGGCGAGCATCCGCGCGAACAGCCCGTAGTCCTCCATCAGCGGCAGGTCGCCGTACCCGCCAGCGGCCTGCACCGCGCTACGGCGATAGATCACCGTCGGATGATTGAACGGGTCGTGCAGCCGCGCGTACGCCGCGATCGTGGCCGGATCGACCGGCGGCACCCGCCGCCCGACCACGGTGTCGATGTCCCCGCTGAACTCCACCAGCCCCGCACCGACGATGTCGGCGCCGGCCATCAGCGGCACCTGGGTCGCGAACCGGGTCGGCATCGCCACGTCATCGGCATCCATGCGCGCGACGATGTCGAACCAGCACGCCGCGAGTCCCTGGTCCAGGGCCGGCCCGAGCCCGCCGTTGCGCGGGATGTCGACGCGCGTCACCGGCACCGGGCTCGTCCGGGTCAGCTCGTCCAACGCCGCACCCAGCGCCGCAGGCACCGGGCCGTCCCGCACGATCACCACCTGGTCCGGGCGCAACGACTGCTCGACCACCGTGCTCGCGAACGCACGCCGCAGCCACTCCGCGCGGTCACCGCCCCACACCGGCAAGAGCACCGAGAACCGCTCCCGATGCTGGGCGGACCGCGTTTCGACGGGAGGCTCGCCAAGGGCGGAGCCGGCGGTCGAGCGGTCCGAGACCCGGGTCATGGCTCCTTCGACGGTCGACTACGAACGTTGTCATTGGACGCCCACGACGGTGAGAGAACCGTGTGTGGCTCAGCCCAACGTCATGCACTTTCGCGGCCGGGATGCAGCGTCCGGGGTGGTTTCGCCTTAAGACGAAGTGACGCCTTCATGAACACGTCCGAGCCCTGAGACATGTGCGCGTTCGAGCGTCACGCGCCGTTAGCATCGCTGCGTGGTGACTGACGACGCGGCGGCCGTGCACGCACATCGTTCGATCGCGGCGGGCACGCGTCCGGTCGTGTTCCTGCACGTCGGCGAACCGAAGAGCGGCACGACGTTCCTGCAGGAGGTCGTGTGGGGCAACCGTGACGCGCTCGCCGGGCAGGGACTGCTGTTGCCGGGCCTGCGCCAGCAGGACCACTTCCGCGCGAACCAGGACCTGCGCGGCATCGAGCAGCCCGCCGACGACCCGGCCGGTTCGTGGCAGGGGGAGTGGGACGTCCTGGCCCGCCAGGCCCGCCAGGCACCCGAGCGGGCGCTGATCTCGCACGAGTTGCTCGTCGGAGCGAGCGCCGACCAGGCACGCCGCGCGATCCGCTCGCTGCAGCCGGCCGAGGTGCACATCGTCGTCACGGTGCGCGACGTCGCGACGCTGATGCCGGCCGAGTGGCAGGAGACCGTCAAACACCGCAACACGCAGGGCTGGCAGGAGTACCTCGCCGCCGTGATCGACGGGACCGCCACGCGCGAGGCACGTCGCGGTCGGTGGTTCTGGACGGCGCACGACACCGTCGAGCTGCTCGAGCGCTGGGCCGCCGACCTGCCGCCCGAGCACGTCCACGTCATCACGATGCCGCCGCGCGGTTCGGACCCGACTCTGCTCTGGACGCGCTTCGCCCACGTGCTCGGTGTCGACCCCACGTCGGTCGATCTGACCCGAGCGCGCGCGAACGCCTCGCTCGGCCTGCCCGAGACCGAACTGCTGCGGCGGATGAACGCCCGCCTGCCGCGCGAGGTGCCGGGCTGGTACTACACCGTGAACGTGAAGGAGCAGCTCGCCCACCAGGCGCTCGCACGACGCGCGACGAAGGGGCGGCTCGAGCTGCCGGTCGATCGCGCCGAGTGGGCCGCCGACCACGCGGCGAAGACGATCGAGGGACTGACCGCGGCGGGCTACGACATCGTCGGCGACATGGACGAGCTGCGGCCGCGCCCCACGGCGGGCACCGGCACGGAGGCGGACGAGGTGCCGGCCGAGGACGTCCTCGACGCGGCGCTGGATGCGATCGTCGCGCTGCTGCGCAACGACTACGGACGCCGCAGCGCGCCTGCCGCACGGCGCTCGAGCCGCAGGGCTGCGCCGTCGCCAGCCGGTGTTCCGCTGCCGGACTGGATGAAGCGGCGCGTCCGCGAGCTCAGCGCCACCCATCCGAGCGTGCGCCGCGCGCGCGTCGCGGTGTGGCACCTGACCGAGCGGGTCCGGGCGCGACGCGCGCGGTGACTCACTGCGTGGTGGCCGTCGTCGTCACGTGGAACCGGCGCGACCTGCTGCTCGAGTCGCTTGCCGCACTGGCTGCGCAGACGCGCCCGCCCGACCGCGTCGTCGTCGTCGACAACGCCTCGACCGACGGGACGTCCGCTGCGGTTGCCGAGGCGTTCCCGGCGGTCGAACTGACCACCACGGCGGCGAACCTCGGCGGCGCGGGTGGCTTCGCGCTCGGGCTCACCCGCGCGCTGGACGGGCCGGCGGATGCCGTCTGGTTGATGGACGACGACACCGTGCCGACGCCGACGGCACTGGCCGAACTGCTCGCCGCAAGGGACGGGTACCCGGGCGAGCGTCCGGCACTCGTCGCCAGCCGGGTCGTGTGGACCGATGGCCGCGACCATCCGATGAACACGCCGCGTCCACGCCCGCTCGCGTCGCGCGCGGCGCGTGCGGCTGCTGCGCAGGTCGGCGGGCTGCCGGTGCGCTCGGCGTCGTTCGTGTCCGTCCTGCTCGACGCGGCGGCCTGCCGGGCGACGGCACTGCCGGTGGCCGACTACTTCCTGTGGAACGACGACTTCGAGTACACGACACGGCTACTGCGCCACGGCGTCGGGCTGTACGTGCCGGCCAGCGTGGTCGTGCACAAGACGCGCACGTTCGGCTCGACCGACGCCGACCCCGGCCCGCGGTTCTTCTACGAGGTCCGCAACAAGATCTGGCTGATCACCCGCAGCCCGGCACTCGCGCCCTGGGAGCGCGTGCTCTACATCGGGGCGTCGCTGCGCCGCTGGATCCGCACGTTCGCGCGTTCGCGCTCGCGGGGCGTGCTCGCGGCCGCGTTCGGCCGCGGCGTGCTCGCCGGCGCGCGCAGCGGGCCCCGGCCGACCGCGGACGTCCTCGCCGCGGCGTCCGATCGGTAGAACGTGTTCGCCGGGCGGGACGGCACCTGATCGATTACGGTGTTCCGGTCATGTCGGGACGATGTGGCACCGGGGGTACGGAGGAGAACACCATGAGTCTTTCGCTTCGCGCGACCGGTCTCGTCGCGGCGGCCGTCGCGATCGCCACGCTCGTCCCCACCGTGTCCGCCGACGCCGCCGGTGCCGCGGCTCCCAGGACCACCAAGGCCGCGGCCGCGATGGCGAAGCGGTACGTCACCGACATCGGCACCCGCAACTACGGCGACATGTGGACGATCCTGGCGCCGGCGCAGAAGCACAAGGTCACCGAGATCCAGCTCATCGAGTGCGAGTCGACCGTGCTCGCGCCGATCGTCCAGACCTACACGTGGACCAAGCTCGCCGGCACCGCCCGGTCGAGCGCCGCGATCCCGCTCGTCGGCAGGAAGCCGATCGTCAAGGTCACCGGCTACGTGACGCTCAAGACCACGACGTCCAAGGTCACGTACCGCAACGTGAAGACCAACCCGCCGATCAACGCGGTGTACCTGAGCGGTGCCTGGCACTGGTATCTCGACTCGGCCGGTCTCGCCGCCTGCGAATCGGAGTGACCGACCCGGGTCCGTGCCTGCGGGTGCGGTCCCGGACAATTCCCGCATGAGTTCGATCGGCTCCGTCCCGGTGAGCGGTGACTTCGTGCTGACGCTGGCGTGCCCGGACGTCCCCGGCGTCGTGTACGCGGTGTCGGGATTCCTGTACGAGTCCGGCGGCAACATCACCGAGAGCCAGCAGTTCGAGGACCGCGACAGCGGGACGTTCTTCATGCGCGTGCAGTTCACGCCGGGTGCCGGTTCGACGGTGGACGGGCTGCGCGCGGGGTTCGCGCCGGTGGCGTCACGGTTCGGCATGACGTGGCGGATGACGTCGGTCGACGTGCGTCAGCGCGTGCTGATCATGGTGAGCCGCGTCGGGCACTGCCTCAACGACCTGCTGTTCCGGCAGAGCGTCGGCGGGCTGAACATCGACGTCGTCGCGGTTGTGTCGAACCACCGCGACTTCGAGCGCCTCGCCGGCAACTATCACGTCCCGTTCCACCACATCCCGGTCACGCCGTCGACGAAGCCCGAGGCGGAGGCGCAGCTGCTGTCGCTCGTCCGCTCGCTCGACGTCGACCTCGTCGTGCTCGCCCGGTACATGCAGGTGCTCTCGGACGAGCTGTGCAAGGAGCTCGAGGGGCGCGCGATCAACATCCACCACTCGATGCTGCCGAGCTTCAAGGGCGCCCGCCCGTACCACCAGGCCTACGAGCGCGGCGTGAAGTTGATCGGCGCAACCGCGCACTACGTGACCGCCGACCTCGACGAGGGGCCGATCATCGAGCAGGAGGTCGCGCGTGTCGACCACGCGATGACCGCCGAGCAGGTGACCGCGCTCGGGCGCGACACCGAGTGCCAGGCGCTCGCGCGGGCCGTGCGCTGGCACGCCGAGAACCGGGTGCTGCTGAACGGTCACCGCACGGTCGTGCTGCGGTAGGGCCGGTGGCCGGCTCGCTGCTCGTCGCCGGGACGTCCTCCGACGCCGGCAAGTCGCTGCTCACCGCAGGGCTGTGCCGGTGGCTCGCGCGCCGGGGGGTGCGCGTCGCACCGTTCAAGGCGCAGAACATGTCCAACAACTCGGTCGCGCTCGTCGACGGCGGCGAGATCGGCCGGGCCCAGGGGTTCCAGGCCTACGCGTGCGGCGTCGAGCCCGAGGTCGCGATGAACCCGGTGCTGCTGAAGCCCGGTAGCGACCGCACGTCCCACGTCGTGCTGATGGGCCGGCCGTACACGACGACGACGGCCCGCTCGTACGGAGCGCTCAAGCAGGTGATCCGGTCGACGGTGCTGTCCGCGTTCGACGATCTCGCGTCGCGCTTCGACGTGGTGATCTGCGAGGGCGCGGGCTCACCCGCAGAGATCAACCTGCGCGCGACCGACATCGCGAACATGGGGCTCGCGGTCGCGCGATCGATCCCGACGGTGGTCGTGGGGGACATCGACCGCGGTGGGGTGTTCGCCTCGTTCTTCGGCACTCTCGCGCTGCTCTCGGCCGAGGACCAGGCGCTGATCAGCGGGTTCGTCGTGAACAAGTTCCGCGGTGATCCGTCCCTTCTACAGCCCGGGCTGGAGATGCTGACGTCGCTCACGGGTCGTCCGACGTTGGGTGTCGTGCCGTGGTTGCCGTCGATCGCCTTCGAGGCGGAGGACTCGCTGGGCCTGCGCTCGGATCCACCCTCGGCCGGGCCGCCGGTCGGGCGGGACGTCCTGCACGTCGCGGCGGTGGCGTTGCCGCGGGTGTCGAACTCGACCGACCTCGACGCGCTGGCGCAGGAGCCTGGCGTCGTGGTGCGGTGGACGTCCTCGCCTGCGGAGGTGCTGGCGGCGGATCTGGCCGTCGTGCCGGGCAGCCGGGCGACCGTGGCCGATCTCGCGTGGCTGCGCTCGATGGGCTTGGATTCGGCGCTCGTGGCGCGCGCCCGGTCGGGGCGTCCGGTGCTGGGGCTGTGCGGCGGGTACCAGATGCTCGGGCGGCGCATCGCCGATCCCGACGGCGTCGAGGGACCGCCCGACGCGGCGGCGGGGCTGGGCCTGCTCGACGTCGAGACCGTGCTGACCGGCGACAAAAGTCTGGAGCGCGTTGCCGGCGAGGCGTTCGGCGGGCG
>Ga0164242_10006667_pt1 | contig 12695 bp, 11 predicted proteins | sample OricomgcompostMG_FD_108783 | JGI IMG/M metagenome (GOLD analysis project Ga0164242, IMG submission 108783) | Miracle-Growth compost microbial communities from Emeryville, California, USA - Original compost - Miracle growth compost (MG) ... | reverse complement strand
GCGCCGCGGACACTGAGCTTTCCGGAGGGATGGCCGGAGCTGGAGACGGGGACGATGGGCACCGCTCAAGTCTAGGTGGGGGCTCCGACACTCAGCCGTGAAGCGTGTTCGCCCTCAGCGACGAGCAGACGATAGCCCCGCTCTGCCGCATCGTCAAGGCGCTCGGGTTCCGCCTCGGTCCGGCTTAGCGTGCCGTCATCGCCGACCGATGAGGAGTTCCATCATGACCGACGACATCCGGGTGCCCGGAGCCCCTGCCTCGCGCCCCGCTCCCCTGGACGAGCCGACGACCCCCGATGGGCCGCTGTCGCCCAAACCCGACCAGTCCGGGCCCGAGCCGCGCACCCCGACCGGCTCGCGGTCCGCGGACGCACCGCCCGACGTGGCGCAGCAAGGCGAGTACCTCACGACGGCGCAGGGTGCACGGCTGAGCCAGACCGACCGGTCGCTCAAGGCGGGGCCGCGCGGTCCGGTGCTGCTGCAGGACCATCACCTTCGCGAGAAGATCACCCACTTCGACCACGAGCGCATTCCCGAGCGCGCGGTGCACGCACGCGGCGCGGCCGCGCACGGCACCTTCACTGCCAACGGAGCCGCCGAGGCGGTCTCCCGGGCGGCGTTCCTGCGCGCCGGGGCCACCACCCCGGTCTTCGTACGATTCTCCACAGTGCTCGGCTCACGCGGGTCGGCCGACACCGTTCGAGACACCCGCGGCTTCGCGACGAAGTTCTACACCGAGGAAGGGGTGTACGACCTCGTCGGCAACAACATCCCGGTCTTCTTCATCCAGGACGCGATCAAATTCCCCGACGTCGTCCACGCCGCCAAACCGCACCCGGACCGCGAGATCCCCCAGGCCCAGTCCGCGCACGACACGTTCTGGGACTTCGTCTCGCTGCACACCGAGGCGCAGGCGCACACGATGTGGAACATGTCGGATCGCGGCATCCCCCGCTCGTTCCGGATGATGCAGGGCTTCGGCGTGCACACCTTCCGGCTGATCAATGCGCAGGACGAGACCGTGCTCGTGAAGTTCCATTGGCGGCCCAAAGTCGGCACGCACGGCCAGCTGTGGGAGGAAGCCCAGCTCAGCGCCGGCAAGGACCCCGACTACCATCGCCGAGACCTCGCCGATGCCATCGAATCGGGTGCCTACCCGCAATGGGACCTGGCCCTGCAGGTGATGCCGGACCTGCCCGACGAGACCTTCGCCGGGATCGACCTGCTCGATCCCACGAAGTTCGTGCCCGAAGAGCTGGCGCCGCTCCAGGTCATCGGCACGATGACCCTCGATCGCAACCCGGTGAACTACTTCGCCGAGACCGAGCAGGTGGCGTTCCACCCCGGTCACCTGGTGCCGGGCATCGACGTGACGAACGACCCGCTGCTGCAGGGCCGGCTCTTCTCGTACATCGACACCCAGATCACCCGGCTGGGCGGGCCGAATTTCGCGCAGCTGCCGATCAACCGCCCGCACGCGGACGTGAACGACATGCTGCGCGATGGCATGCACCAGTCCGCCGTGCACGGCGGCGTGGCTCCATACCATCCCAACTCGCTGGACGGCGGATGCCCGTTCCCAGCCGGCGCGGATGCGGGCGCCTTCATCGATGTGCCCGCGGCGGTCGCCGAATCGGTCAAGGAGCGCGCGCAGTCCGCGAGCTTCGACGACCATTTCTCGCAGGTGCGCTTGTTCTACGGGTCGCTGACGACGATCGAGCAGCAGCACGTCGCCGCCGCGTACGCGTTCGAGCTCGGCAAATGCTATGAGCAGGCCGTCAAGGAGCGCCAGCTTCAGGCACTGGCCAACGTGGACACCGGGTTATGCGCCACCGTTGCCGCCTCGCTCGGTCTTCAGGCCCCGGCGCCGACGATCGAGCTGACCGATGTCGAGCCGAGCCCCGCTCTGCGCATGGTCGGCGAGACCTGGCCCATCGACGGCCGGACGGTCGGCATCGTCGCGGACGACTCCGCCGATGCGGCCGAGCTCGGCGCGGTTCGTGACGTGATCCATGCGGCCGGAGCGCTGCCTCTGGTGATCGCCCCGCACGGCGGCATGCTCGCCGGCATTCCCGTGCAGCGCACGACCCACACGGCCGCCAGTATCGAGTTCGACGCGCTGCTCGCCCTCGCCGACGATCCGTCCGCGGAGACGACGCGCCTGTTCGAAGAGGCGTTCCGGCACGGCAAGGGGCTCGGCGCGGTCCCCGCGGGCGCAGGCGTGCTGGACCGCGCCCGCATCGCGCGCGATGCTCCGGGCGTGGTGGTCGACGCCGCGGGCGCCGCCGTCGACGCGCTGCTCGAACTCCTCGGCACACACCGTGTGTGGGAGCGCCTCCTGGCGGGGTAGCCGCCCTCAGCGACGTGCGGCCAGCACACGCACCAGAACGAGCATCACCACGATACCCACCGCGGTCGCCACCGCGACGGCACCCGCCGGCAGCAGGCCGTTCACCGGCAGACCGCGCGCGAGCAGCGCCAGCACGAGCAGCACCTGCGAGGGCACCTGCAGCATCAGCCACCGTCGGGCCGGCGACGCCAGTGCGCGCAGCTGCAGCCGCCCGTTCCACGGCAGAGCGAGCTGCAGCCCGCCGATCACATGCAGAAGATGCGCGATCACGAGGAAGAGGCACGCCCACGCGTCGAGCGTCTGCCCGAGCTGGGCGAGTGCCAGCACGGCGATCGCCGCCCAGGTGGTGAAGGTGGCCGGCACGACCGCGCCGATCGCCGCGAGGACGACCACGATGATCGCGTACGGCACCGGGACGAGGAAGAAGGATGCCCCGGCCACCACCACGCCCGCGGCACGCAGGGTCCACAGCGGCACCGTGCGCCCCACGGCGATCTGCACGTCCTCTTCCCGGGTCATCCGCGCCTCCGCTGCCGGGTCATCGCACGCAGCGCCGCTGCGCGGGCGCCGGGCTCGGCATCCCACACCAGCACGTCCGCGCCCATCGCCCGCACGTCCGCCAGGCGGTCGGCGCGCGCGCCCAGGACGATGCGGGACGCCGCCATCTCCTCGCGGCGCAGCCGCTCGGTGCGCAGCTGCGGCAGCACGTCGACGGCGATCACACGGTGCCCGCCCGCACGCCAGAGGCCTGCCAGGCGCACCGGCTCATCGTCGAGGAAGGTCGACAGCAGCACCACCAGGGCCGACGCGGGCACGATCGGGGTCCGGCTGCGCACCATCCGCTGCTGCGCCGTCACGACCGCGATCGCCGAGCGGAGCCGCTCGCGGTGGCGCGCACCCGAGCCGCGCGGAACCGCGCTCGAGAGCCGCGACAGCACCTGGAACGACACCTGGTCGGCACGATCCAGGTAGGCGGTGGCGAGGCTCCACGCCGCCTCGCGCGCGACGTCCATCGAGGTCGGCAGACCGGACCCGGGATCTCCCCTCACCCAGTCACCGAGCACGCCGGTCAGATCGTCGCCGTCGTCGAGCACCAGCGCGACGTCGATGTCGCTCGTGGCGAGGGTGCGCCGCACGTACAGGTCACCGGGCCGGCGACCGAGACGAGCCGTCGCCTTCCAGTCGATGCGCTGCAGACGGTCACCGGGAGCGAAGGGGTGGATGTCGCGAAACTCGCCGCCGTCGCCGGGCCGGGGCGCATCGTGTGCGCCGGTCAGCCCGGCCGGCACCCGCGGCAGCGGCAGGTCACGCAGCGCCCGGGCGTGTGGATCGATGCGCGCACGCACCGTCTGTGCGGGTCCGAGACCCAGCGTCCAAGCCCCGTCGCCGCCCACGGCGAGCGCGTCGACGGTCAGCAGATCCTGGTCCCCCGAGTGCACGGTGCGCACCCGCACGGGCACCTCGGTGATCGGCCCCGCCACCACGGTGCGCCGGGTGCGGCGGCCCGGCGCGGTGGTGCTGAGCACGAGCGCCTCCGCCTCGGGCGCAGACATGCCGATGCGCGCGGGAACCTCGAGCCTCCGCTTTTCGCCGTCGCGACGCACCGGCTCGCGCTCGATGCGCAGCTGCGCGCCCGATCCCCGGCGCGACGACATCACCGAGGCCGCACCGACGATCAGGAGGATGCCGGTGACCGCCAGATCGACGCGGCCGAACCCGAGCGCTGCGGCCAGCAGGATCACGCCGGTGCTGATGCCGGCCACTGTGGCAGGGGTGGGGATGCCGCGCATCAGGACGTGCGGCCGGCCCGTGCGACGGCGGGCGGACCGGCGACGGCCGAGACGACGGCTTCGACGACGCGGGCGGGGTCGGTACCGTTCGCCCACGCCGCGGGCGTCAGGGTGAGACGGTGGGCGAGCACGGGGACCGCCACGCGCTTCACGTCGTCGGGCGTGATGTAGTCACGGCCGTCGATCACCGCTATCGCGCGCGCCACGAGCATGAGCGCCTGCGAGCCGCGCGGTGACGCTCCCACCTCGACGGAGAGGTCGCTGCGGGTGGCCGCGGCGAGATCGACGCAGTAGCGGATCACGTCGGGGTCGACATGCACGGCCTCGACGCCGGCCTGCATCGCCCGCAGCTCGTCGGCGTCGACGACCTGCGCGACCGTGGCGACCTCGGTGCGCCGCGTCACGCGGTTCTGCAGGATCTGCGCCTCCCCCACCCGATCGGGGTAGCCGACACTGAGGCGCACGAGGAACCGGTCGAGCTGTGCCTCAGGGAGCGCATAGGTCCCCTCGTACTCGATCGGGTTCGCCGTCGCTATCAGGTGGAACGGCCGCGGCAGCGGAAAGCTGTTCCCCTCGACGGTGACCTGGCCCTCGGCCATCGCCTCGAGCAGTGCCGACTGCGTCTTCGGCGCGGTGCGGTTCAATTCGTCGGCCAGAAGCAGCCCGGTGAAGACGGGCCCTGGGCGGAACTCGAAAGTGCCGGCGTCGGGGGCGTACACGTAGGAGCCGGTGATGTCGCTGGGCAGCAGGTCGGGCGTGCACTGCAGGCGGCGGAAGCCGAGTCCCGACGCCTGCGCGAGCGAGCGGGCGGCCAGGGTCTTGCCGAGGCCGGGCACGTCTTCGAAGAGCACATGTCCGCCGGCGAGGATCGCCGCCAGCGCCAGCCGCAGCGGCTCTTCCTGCCCGATGACGACGGTGCCGACCGCGTCGAGGATGCGACGCGCGATCGCTCCGGCGCGTTCCGGCGTATAGGGCTCGATCTCTTCGTCGATGGGGGATGTCACGAGAGGCGGTCTCCTGTCTTGTCGAAGGATTCGAGCACATCCAGGCAGTGCTCGACGTCGCTGAGCCGTGTCGAAGCGGCGCCTGAGAGCACCGCCCATGCGCGGTCACCCACCGCGTCGCGGATGGCAGGGACGGCCGCTGGGTCGTCCAGATCCCAGCCGTGACGCGCCAGACGCCGGCGCGCGAACGCGCGCACCCGCTTGACGCCGGCGTCGCCGACCTCGCCATGCCGGGGCCGCAGCGCCCACGCCGTCTGCACGACGTCCGACCGCGTCCCGGGTCGCGGCTCTGTGCGCACCACCGGGTACACGGGTGGCTCCGCGCCGGCGTGTACGGACCACGCGATGACGCCGGCGATGACCAGCACGCCCGCCGCGACGGCGAACGGCAGCGCCAGCCCGAAGAACCACAGCGCGAGACCGACCGCCGCCGCGGCGACGAGGGCACCGACGGCTGGACGGATGAGATCGCGTGCGGTCGTCATCCGACGCTCTCCCGGGTCTCGTGCCAGGACGACTGGAGGCGCAGCAGGCAGTCACGGGCGGCGGCGACGGAAGCCGCGTCCGCCGCGCGTCCGCCGAACCGCACATCCTGGTACAGCCGCAGGAGCGCCTGTGCGGCGGTGTTGTCGGTGTCGAAGCGCTGCACGATCCGCGCGGTGTACTCGGCCGGGGTCTCGGCGGGGTCACGGCCGGCTCCCGCGTCGGCCGCGGTCTCCTCCAGGCCCAGCCACGCCTCCACGACGGCGTCCGACGGCTCACGTTGCTCGTCGAGGATCTGCAGGGCACGCGCGATGCCGCGTCGCATGACCGGCGCCGGCACCGCGCCGTCGGAAGACGACACGATTCCTCCGCCGACCTCGCCGTTGACCGAACCTCGGCGCAGCAGACGTCGCCGCTCGCGGATGCGGCGGACGATGTAGACGACGACGGCGGTGATCAGTGCGGCGATTGCGATGGCGGCGAGCACCGCGAGCACGATGCCGATGATGCGTGTCAGGAGCGGATCCGCCTCGACCGTCTGCGGGAGCCTGCTGCCCGGCGAGGCGCCTGGCAGCTCGATGGGCGTGGGGGTCACCGCCGGCGGGCTCCATCGCGGCCCCTCGACCTGCACCGGGCCCGCGGTGAGCACGCCCAGGACGATCAGCACGCCCACGCCGACGACCGATCCGATCAGAAGACCGCGGCCGTTCGGGGTGCTCACACGATCACGCTACCGGATGCCGACCGCCCGGCTACGCGTGGCCTGCCCGCTCCATCGCCCGCAGCTGCTTCTTCAGATCCTGCACCTCGTCGCGCAGCCGCGCCGCGAGCTCGAACTTCAACTCGCCGGCGGCGGCGAGCATCTGCGCGGTGAGGTCGCCGATCGTGTCCTCCAGCTGTTGCGCCCCCTCGGCGGCCAGTCCTTCGCGCCGCAGCTGGGGTGTCGGGCTCTTGCCCTTGCCGCTCTTGGACTTCGCGGCATCGCGCTTCGACATCATCGCCGCGGTGTCGGCGCCCTCACGCGCGAGCACCTCGGTGATGTCGGCGATGCGCTTGCGCAACGGCTGCGGGTCGATGCCGTGCTCGGTGTTGTAGGCGATCTGCTTCTCGCGGCGGCGCTCGGTCTCTTCGATCGCGGTGCGCATCGAGTCGGTCATGTTGTCGGCGTACATGTGCACCTGCCCCGACACGTTGCGCGCGGCGCGGCCGATCGTCTGGATCAGTGAGGTGCCCGATCGCAGGAACCCCTCCTTGTCGGCATCCAGGATCGCCACCAGCGACACCTCGGGCAGGTCGAGCCCCTCGCGAAGGAGGTTGATGCCCACGAGCACGTCGTACACGCCGGCCCGCAGCTCGGTGAGCAGCTCGACGCGCCGCAGCGTGTCCACATCGGAGTGCAGGTAGCGCACCCGCACGCCGTGCTCGCCGAGGAAGTCGGTGAGCTCTTCGGCCATCTTCTTCGTCAGCGTCGTCACGAGCACGCGCTCGTCGCGCTGCGCACGCTGCCGGATCTCTTCGAGCAGGTCGTCGATCTGCCCCTTCGAGGGCTTCACGACGATCTCGGGGTCGACCAGGCCCGTCGGGCGGATGATCTGCTCGACGATGCCGTCGGCGACGCCCATCTCGTAGCGGCCCGGGGTCGCCGACAGGTACACGGTCTGCCCGATGCGCTCTTTGAACTCGTCCCACCGGAGCGGCCGGTTGTCCATGGCAGAGGGCAGCCGGAAGCCGTGCTCCACGAGAGTGCGCTTGCGCGAGGCATCCCCTTCGTACATCGCGCCGATCTGCGGCACGGTGACGTGCGACTCGTCGATGACCAGCAGGAAGTCGTCGGGGAAGAAGTCGAGCAGCGTGTGCGGCGGCTCGCCCGGCTCACGCCCGTCGAGATGGCGCGAGTAGTTCTCGATGCCCGAGCAGAAGCCGAGCTGCTGCAGCATCTCGAGGTCGAACGTCGTGCGCATGCGCAGCCGCTGGGCCTCGAGCAGCTTGCCCTGCCGTTCGAACTCGGCGAGGCGCTCGGCGAGCTCGGCCTCGATGGTGCCGATCGCACGGTGGATCACGTCGGTGCCGGCGACGTAGTGCGACGCGGGGAAGATCGGCACCGAATCGAGCGTGCGGATGACCTCGCCGGTGAGCGGATGCAGCATGTACAGTGCTTCGATCTCATCGCCGAACAGCTCGATGCGGATCGCGTACTCCTCGTACACCGGGATGATCTCGATCGTGTCGCCGCGCACCCGGAAGTTGCCGCGCGAGAAGTCGATGTCGTTGCGGTTGTACTGCATCGCGATGAACTGGCGGATGAGTGCGTCGCGGTCGTAGCGCTCGCCCACCTGCAGCGCCACCATCGCCCGCAGATACTCCTCGGGCGCGCCCAGGCCGTAGATGCACGACACCGTCGAGACCACGACCACGTCGCGTCGGCTCAGCAGCGAGTTGGTCGTCGAGTGACGCAACCGCTCGACCTCGGCGTTGATCGACGAGTCCTTCTCGATGAAGGTGTCGGTCTGCGGCACATACGCCTCGGGCTGGTAGTAGTCGTAGTAGCTGACGAAGTACTCGACGGCATTGTGCGGCATCAGATCGCGGAACTCGTTGGCCAGCTGCGCGGCGAGGGTCTTGTTGTGCGCAAGCACGAGGGTCGGCCGCTGCACCTTCTCGATCAGCCAGGCCGTCGTGGCCGACTTGCCCGTACCCGTCGCACCCAGCAGCACGACATCGGTCTCGCCGGCGTTGATGCGTGCGGCGAGCTGCTCGATCGCCTGCGGCTGATCGCCGCTGGGCACGTATTCGCTGACGACCTCGAACGGCCGCACGGAACGAGTGGTCTGCATCACTCCAGGCTACGTCGGGGTTCCGACACTCGCTCCCAGAGCGCGTCGGTCTGCGCGATGGTGTGCTCCAGCGAACCCGCGGTGTCGATCACGACGTCTGCCAGCGTCAGCCGTTCGTCGTCGCCGGCCTGCGACGCGATGCGGGCCCGCGCGTCGGCCCCCGTCATCCCTCGCAGCTCGACCATCCGCTGCTCGCGCACCGAGGCCGGCGCGTGCGCGACGACCACGAGATCCCAGGCGTCGTCGGCGCGTGCCTCGGCCAGCAGCGGCACGTCATACACCACCACGGCCTCGGGATCGGCGGCGAACGCCTCCGCGAAGCGTCGTCTCGACTCCTCACCCACCGCCGGATGGACGAGCGCGTTCAACCGGGCGACCCGGTCGGGATGGCCGAACACATGCCTGCCCAGGGCGGCACGGTCGAGCGAGCCGTCGGACCGCAGCATCCCGTCGCCGAAGGCGTCCGCGATGTCGGCCAGCACCGGCGAGCCCGGCTGCTGCACCTCGCGCACGATGGCGTCGGCGTCGACGATCACCGCGCCGTACTCGGCGAGGCGGCGGGCGACGGTGGACTTGCCCGAGGCGATCCCCCCGGTCAGCGCGATCAACGGCATGTCCACCAGGATGCCACGGGGCACGGGCGCGTCCCCACTCGGCGCTATCCTGACCACCGGGGAGGACACCGTGTCTCAGCTGCGCTGCGCCGTCGTGATCGAGGATGAGCACGACATCCGCCACCTGCTGGCGACCGTGCTCGCCCAGGCGGGGTTCCATGTGCGCACCGCCGCCGACGGGGCGACCGGCCTCGCCCTCGTCCGCGAGCACGACCCCCTCGTGACCACGCTCGACCTGAACATGCCGGGCATGGACGGCTTCGAAGCCGCGCGGCGCATCCGCGCGGCGAGCTCGACGTACCTCGTCATCCTCACGGCGCGCACCGAAGAGGCCGATGCCCTGCAGGGGCTCGACGCGGGAGCCGACGACTACATCGCCAAGCCGTTCCGCCCTCGCGAGCTGCGTGCCCGTATCGACGCGATGCTCCGCAGGCCGCGCGCACACGTGCTCGCACCCGCCGCGGCCGCCGAGCCCGCCTGGCTCGAGCACCGAGGGCTGCGCCTGCACCGGCAGATGCACCTCGTCGAGGCCGACGGCACGCAGCTCGAACTCACCCGCAGCGAGTTCGACATCCTCGCCGAGCTGCTGGCCTCACGCCGCCTGGTCCGCAGCAAGACCGAGCTCGCACTGGCCCTGCGCGGTGTGGCGGAGGGCTACGTCAGCGATGCCGACACGCGGGCGATCGAGGTCCACATGGCGAATCTGCGCCGCAAGCTCGGCGAATCGCCGCCACGGCCGCGCTGGATCGAAACCGTCCGCGGGGCCGGCTATCGCCTCACCGCCGAGTGATGCTGCCCGCGCACGGTCGACCAGAGCCGCGACATCCCACCCCTGATCGTCGGTGAGCGCGACGCCCACGCCGACCGTCGGCAACACCGCTCCCGGAACATTCCGCAGGTCTTCGAACGCACCACTCGAGATCCGCTCGGCGGCGCGGCGCGCGTCCGCGGCCGACACCACGACGGTCGACACGAGCAGCGCGGACGGTCCGTCCTCGCCGACCCGCGCGGCCGCCGGCACATGGTGCCGCACGCTCCGGCGCCAGGCCTGCGCGATCTCCGCCGCGGCATCCGCACCGAACGCCGTCGCGATCCGCTGCAGGTCGTCCACGCGCACCGCGAAGACCGCGACGAGCTCGTTGTGCCAGCTGGCGCGCGTGAGCAGTCCTTGCAGAGCGATCCAGAACTGCTCGGCGACGAGCACGCCGCTGTCAGCACCGGTCGCACGAGCCATCTCGGCGGCCGTGCGGCCACGCGGCCCGGTGAGGAAGCGCAGCCCGCGCACCGGAACGCGACCGGCACGGAGAATGGATGCCGTCACCAGGGCGACGATCGTGAGCGTGACGGTGACGAAGCTCGTGGGGATCGTCGACAGCCATGTCGAGAAGAACGGGCTGTCGGGGCCGGCGGCGATGAAGACTCCGAGACGGAGCAGGCAGAAGAGGCTGTGCAGGCCCAGCACGACCGCGAGCGCCCACGCCACCCGGGTCGCGCGCAGCGCCCCGCGCAGGCACTCGACGCATCCGAGCACGCCGAAGAGGGCCAGCAGCGCGAACATCGTGCGGGCGCCGGCCCAGTCTCCGCCGTCGGGGCCCGCGGCCAGGACCATGGCGGCCGCCAGAACGGCCGCGAGCGCCACACCGGCCGCCGCCACCCCGATCCGCCGCTCGTTGTAGCGTCGGCAACCCAGCCACATCATCGAGATCGTGGACACGAAGGCCGCATTGCCGATAGCCACCGCCCACCAGGCGGTCCGGTCCTGAGCCCAGACGAGGAACGACAGCAGGGCGAGCGGGCCCGCGAGGAACGCCCCGGCCCAGATGCGGCCCACCGCATCGTCACGGCGCACGACCGTGTCGGCGATGAACACGGCGCCGCTGACCGAGACGGCCAGGGCCGTCATCACCAGCACGGAGGCGAGATCAAGATGCATCGGTGTCCTCCCGAGACGTCGAACCCGTACGGGGCAGCCGTACGATGAAGGTCGCACCCTGCCCCGGCGCGCTGTCGACGAGGATGTCGCCGCCGTGCGCACGCACGATGTCGCGGCTGATCGCGAGCCCCAGCCCGGTGCCCGCGACGTTGCCCTCGCGCGCGGCGCGACCGCGGTAGAAGCGCTGGAAGAGCTGCGGCACGTCGTCGGCGGCGATACCCGGGCCACCGTCGCGCACCACGATCTCCAGACCCGCATCGGCCACACGCGTGGCGAGCACGAGCACACCACCGTCGTTGTTGTAGATGATCGCGTTGGCGATGAGGTTGTCGAGCACCTGGCGGAGGCGGGGGGCGTCGATGTGGGCGCGCAGGGGACGCACGGCATCCGTGTCGACGGTGATCCGGCGCTCGGCCGCGCGGGGCGCGAGGGACTCGGCCGCGCGGAGCACGATATCGGCCACATCGGCGTCGGCCGTGTTCAGCTCGAGACGGGTGTGCGCGTCATGGGTGCGCTGCGACGCGGCGAGGACGTCGCGCGTGATGCCCAGAAGCCGCTCGGCGTTGCGCCCGGCGACCTCGACGTTGTGGCGCGCCGGGGGCGGGACGCTCGGGTCCTCCAGGACGAGGTCGAGGTAGCCCATGATCGAGGTCAGCGGTGTGCGCAGCTCGTGGGAGACCGATGCGACGAGCTCGTCGCGCGCCTCCAGCGCCGTCAGGAGTTCACGCTCCTGCCTGCGGGTGCGCTCCAGAGCACGCCCCAGCACCCGTGCCTGGGCGTCGAGCAGCATCCGCTGGGCGCTCGCCCGACGCGCATTCACGAAGGTCACGATGCTCACGGCCAGGATCGTCAGCGGCAGCAGCACGGTCGCCAGCCCGATCACAGGTGCGGGATCGTGCGCCAATGCGACACCGAAGAGAGCCATGCTCGCGACCAAGCCGCCGACGATGCCGACGACGCCGAAGTCGGCGGACAGCCACATCGCGGGGAACACCCAGAGGAGACCGATGCCCGTGGAGCCCTCGGCGAACCGCATCATCCCGATCGCGAGGATGTCGCCGGCCGGGATCACGAGCAGCCACGCCTGCGGAATCCGCCGCCACGGCACGAGCAGCACGACGCCGGTGAGCAGGAAGACGCCCATGGCGCCGGCGAACAGCAGCGCGAGGTCACCGGCGAAGCCCGGCGTGAAGGCCAGGAACGTCAGCACCAGGACGACGCCCGCCAGCATGAGCTGGTTCAGGAGCGCGGCACGATCGCGTGTGCGGTCGGCCATGGGCGGCCCGGGCGCCGGCTCGTGCATACTGCGACGGTAGCGCGTGAGAGGACCGTTTCCCCGCAAGACGACGGAAGGGCCGGAGCCCGAGGCTCCGCCCCTTCCTACGATGCAGACCGAATCAGCGGCCCGACAGCTTCTCCCGCAGAGCGGCCAGCGCCTCGTCGTCGGCGAGGGTGCCGACCGGGCTGGACTCACTGGAGAACGTCGACGACGGCTCGTTGCCGCCGAAGCCGGCGGCCTCGGCCTCGAGGGCCTTGGCGACCTGCGCCTTGTGGGCCTCCCAGCGCGCCTGGGCCGCAGCGTACTCCTGCTCCCACTTCTCGCGCTGCTCGTCGAAGCCTTCCTTCCACTGGTTGGTCTCCGAGTCGAAGCCCTCGGGGAACTTGTACTCCCCGTTCTCGTCGTACT
>Ga0164242_10006666_pt1 | contig 12696 bp, 9 predicted proteins | sample OricomgcompostMG_FD_108783 | JGI IMG/M metagenome (GOLD analysis project Ga0164242, IMG submission 108783) | Miracle-Growth compost microbial communities from Emeryville, California, USA - Original compost - Miracle growth compost (MG) ... | reverse complement strand
CCGGGGAGGGCCCTGTTCGGCCCGCCGGAGCACCGCTTCGAAGCGCTGGAAGTCCCCGCCGGTCTGCGGCATCCGTTCGTCCCACCAGGTGGCACCCGCCTCGATCAACGGCCCGACGATCTCCGCCGCCCGGGAAGGATCGGATGGTGTTGCCCCGCCGACCACGACCTCGTACCCGGTCATGCTCTGCCGCTGGTCGGCGATGAAGGCGACCAGGTCGCGTACCTCGCCCGGATCGGGGGCGACACCATGCCGGGCGCTCCGGAACAGCGGTACCGCGCCGTCCCACCGGGCGGCGCGGCGCATCGGCGCCTTGGTCGGCCAGTAGCCGCCGATCCAGACCGGTGGACGTGGCTGCTGCACCGGTGTCGGGAGCAACTCGACGCCGTGCACCTGGTAGTGCCGGCCCTCGTGGTCGATCCTTCGGCCCGACCAGTAGCGGTTGATCAACTCCAGTCCTTCGTCGAGGCGGCCGGCCAACTCCTTGGCGTCGGCACGGTCGCCGAAGCTGCCGAACTCGTCGGGGATCGGAGCACCCAACCCGGCCGCGAAGATCACCCGACCGCCGCTGAGCCCGTCCAGGGTGGCGACCTGGCGGGCCAGTTGTTCCGGCCGGCGCCGCGCGACCGGGGTGAGCAGCGAACCGAACCGCAACCGCTGCGTGGACAGGGCGACCGCGGTGAGGGCGATCCACGGGTCGGCGAACGGCACACCCCGGCGTCGGGCCTTGTCGTGCACCACGTGATCCCAGATGAACAAGCCGTCCCAACCGGCCTGTTCGGCGGCCCGGGCCAACGCGATGATCTTGTGCACGTCGGCGAAGTCGCCGAAGTTCGGGATGTTGATCGAATACTTCACCGGTCCATCGTGCACTGCCAAGGCGTACGGCGCCCCGCACCATTCGCTTGGTTCCGCACCTTTTGCTCGGTCCCGCACCCTTTGGTCGTACGCGCACCCTTTGGTCGTACGCGCACCAGGTGCAGGCGGTGCGCCGACGATGAACTGGTGCGCGGCCGATGAACTGGTGCGCGGCCGACGAAGTGGTGCGCGGCCGACCCGCCCCCGTGCTTGGTCCCGCACCCTTTGCTCGGTTCCGCACCCTTTGGTCGTACGCGCACCAGTTGCAGGCGGTGCGCCGACGACGAACTGGTGCGCCGACGATGAACTGGTGCGAGGCCGGCGAACTGGTGCGCGACCGACGAACTGGTGCGGCACCGAGCAATCGGTGCGGGAACGCCCGCAGGGGCCGGGAACAATTAGTCGGCGACGGCGCGCAACAGGCGGTGGCCGATCTTCTCCGTCGCCGCGGCGAGTTCGGGGGAATCGACGATGTGGTAGTCGACCGGGAGCATCGTCAGTTGGGCGGCGTACCAATCGGGCTCGTCGGTCGTCGCGGTCAGCCGGGTGTGATCTGCGTCGATCGGTTCGCAACGACCGAACCCGCCGGGGATCCACATCCGGGCGACGTCGACGGGGGTGTCGATGATCACCTCCACCCGGAAACTCCAGCCCTGGTGCAGATGATCCTCCAGCGTCCGGACCGGATCGAGATCCTCGGGTGGGCTGAACGTCTCCGGGAGCTCCTCGACCCCGATCACCCGGTCGACGCGCAACGTGCGGACCGCGTCGGCGTCGTGGGACCAGCAGAGCAGATACCAGCGGCCGTGTCGTACGACGACCGCCCACGGGTCGACCCGGGTCTTCCAGGTCCGCGACGGATCGCCGTACTCCAGGAGGATCCGGTGCCTGGCCTCGCAGGCCCGGACCATCGCCGCGGTGGTGTCCAGATCGGGCCGTACCGCGGCACGATCGGGTGCCGTGTGGATCAACCGTCGTACGGTGTCGGCGGGCGCGGCGACCGGTTGGGGCAGCGCGCGGATGATCTTGCGAACCGCGCTGCCGACCGGATTGTCGGTCTCGTTGATCGGGTGGTGGCCGTCCAGGACCGCCATCACCAGGCCGAGCGCCTCGGTCGCGGAGAACATCAGAGGCGGCAGCCGCAGGCCACGTCCGACACGGTAGCCGCCGTACGGGCCGCGCACCGATTCGATCGGTACGCCGGCCTCCCGAAGCACGGCGACGTATCGTCGCGCGGCGCGTTCGGACACCCGGAGCCGCTCGCCCAACTGTTCGGCGGTGATGCCCGGGTTGTTCTGCACCAATTCCAGCAGTAGCAGTGCCCGGGACAGCGGGCTGTCGTCGCGACGGTCAGCCATCGGTGCCCCCTTCGATCCGGCCAGCTGATCAGCAATCCGGAAGTCATGCGTCCGGAACCGACCCTAACCTGCGGCTATGACTACCGACAGCTCAACGACATCGCGACCGTCCAGCGCGTTGACCGCGGAGCAGATCGCTGCGCTGACCTACCCGCCACCTGCCGGCAACGACGTCGAGATCCTGCTCGGATCCCTGGAACGGATGCGCCGGACGTTCATCTGGAAGGCGTCCGGAGTGCCCGACGAAGAGTCCCGCACGGCGACCGTCGGGACGTCGACGCTCACCCTCAGCGGGCTGATGAAGCACCTGACCTATTGCGAGTACCAGTGCTTCATGGGCCGCTTCCTCTTCGTCCAACCGCCCGGGCCGCCGGACAGTGCGGCACACGAGGACTGGTACTTCACGCCGGCCCCGGACGAGACGCCGGAGGTGCTCCTGGAAGGGTGGCAGCGGGCGATCCGGAAATCACGGGAGATCGTCGCGGAGGCGCTTGCCGGCGAGTCGGGACTGGACACGATGGGCAAGATGGTCTGGGCCGACGGACGGAGCCAGACCCTTCGGGCGATCATCACCGACCTGATCGAGGAGTACGGCCGGCACACCGGACACGCGGATCTGATCAGGGAGTCGATCGACGGCCTGGTCGGTGAGGATCCGCCGGACTGAGTCCACGCCGAGCCGTGTGGAGGGTCGGCGGCGGTCACCGGCCACCGGAGACCCGCAGGGTGGTCGCCGTCACGTAGGAGGCTGCGGGGCTGACCAGCCAGGCCACCGCCTCGGCGATCTCCGCCGGCTCCCCGGCACGTTGCATCGGCACGCTCGGCGCGATCCGGTCCAGCCGGCCGGCATCGCCGGCCTCGGCGTGGATCCCGGTGCGGATCAGGCCGGGCGCCACGCCGACCACCCGGATGCCCTCGGCGGCGACCTCCTTGCCCAGACCCAGGGTGAGCGTGTCCAGACCCGCCTTCGCCGCCGCGTAGTGGACGTATTCACCCGGCGAGCCGAGGGTGGCAGCACCCGAGGAGATGTTGACGATCACCCCGCCGTCGCCGCCGTAGGACCTGCCCATTGCGCGGACCGCCGCCCGGGCGACCAGGATCGCCCCGGTGAGGTTGACCTCGACGCTGTCGGTGATCACGTCGACCGGGGTCTCGGCCAGGGGCCCCAAGAAGCGAGTGGCGCCGGCGTTGTTGATCACCGCGGTCAGCCGGCCGACGGCCGCGGCCGCGGCGAACAACCGGTCGATCCCCGACGGGTCACCGACCTCACACGCCACGACCGTGCAGGCCGCACCGCGATCACGCACCGCCTGCGCCGTCCGTTCGGCCGACGCGCAGTCCGCCCGGTAGGCCAACACGAGATCGTGACCGTCAGCGGCCAGCTTCTCCGCGATCGCGGCGCCGATACCCCGCGTACCACCGGTGATCAACGTCAGAGGCCGCACCATGATCGGGAGTCAACCACAACGATCGCGGTTAGAGCTCCTTTTCGAACCAGCATCGGGCGTACGGGTTGTCGTTGTAGCGCTCGATGTCCCGGTAGCCCCGTTTGCGGTACATCGCGATGGCCTCGGTCAGGGTGTCGTTGGTGTCCAGCCTGATCATCCGGTGACCGCGAGCCGCCGACAGCGACTCCAGATGGCGGAGCAGGCGGGACCCCAAGCCCAGCCCGCGGGTGTCGGGATCCACCCACATCCGTTTCACCTCGCCGATCTCCGGAGCCAGCGACCGTAACCCTGCGCAGCCGACCACGACACCGTCGCGCAGCGCAACGACGAAGGCGCCACCGGGTGGACGGAGGGATGCTTCGTCGGCCGCTGAATCCGTCGCCTCGAAGCCGTCGGGAAACCGCTCGGCCAGTTCGGCGAAATACCGGTCGACTGCCGCCCGTGCCATGGGCGACTCCGGATCGACGATCTCCAGCGTGATGTCCTCCGGCGGACCGGACCGGGGCCGGGGCGAACGCACTGCCACGGTCCGACGGTATTCCATGATCGCCGGCGTCGCAGACAGGGCGCGCGACTGCGGACCGACGTGCAGTTTCGTGGCGTTCGCGCGCCAGTTCCGCCCCAGCACTTGCCCGAGCCATTACCTAGCAATTGATCAAATTTGCCTCGGTGTCAGCGCAGCGAACTGTTTTGCCCTCTATCGCGCGACCCTTCCGGACCCGTAAGTTACGCACCAGTATCGGCGCACCAATGAAGGGACTCCCCGTCTGATGCGAATCTCTCCCCATTCGACCGGGCGGGCAAGAGCCCGCCTTGTGATCGCCGGCGCCTCGGCGCTGAGCCTGGCAATCGTCGGACTCGGAACCGCCACGGCCACCGCCGGCCCGACCGCCCGAACCACCTTTCCCGGGTCGGTTCCCAAGTTCGTCGCAGCGGCCGACGACGCCGGAACGACCTCCGATTCAACGGTCGAAGGCATGGTCTACCTCGACCTCCAGGACGAACTCGGCGCCCAGCAGTTCGCCACCGCCGTGTCGACCCCCGGGTCCAAGCAGTACGGCAAGTACCTCAGCCCGCAGGACTGGATCTCCCGGTTCGCCCCGACCCAGCAGGAATTCGACACCGTCAAGCAGTACCTGGTGAGCAGCGGACTGTCGATCACCGGAGCACCGGACAGCCGGGAGTACATCGTCTTCCGCGGACCGGCCGACGAGATGAACGCGGCCTTCGACACGAAGCTGCGGGACTACAAGGTCCACGGCACCACCGTGTCCGCGCCGAGCAAGGCGCCGTCGCTGCCCCGATCCGTCGCGGCGCATGTCCTCGGCGTCAACCTCGGCAACGCGGCGGCCAAGCTCAATCGTCCGACGATCCGCCGTCCGGGACAGGGCATCCACGGTGCGAAACCGGTGCAGACCGGCAAACGGACGACCAAGAACGTCAGCACCACCGGTGTGGTGAAGAACTCCAACCAGTCGACCACCAGTGACCAGTGCTCCTCCTACGCCGGCGAGTACGAGACGACGATGCCGGAGGCGTACGGGAAGACCACCTTCCCGACCTATATCTGCGGCTATCTGCCCAGCCAGTTGCGTTCTGCCGGGAATCTCAACCGGGTGATCAACTCCGGCTACGACGGCAGCGGTGTCACGATCGGCATCGTCGACGCGTACGCCTCCCCGACGGTCCTGCAGGACACCAACGACTACATGCGTGCGGTCGGTGCGCCACTGCTGACCAAGTTCAACGACATCAGCTACCCGGCGAGCTCCTTCTCCGATGAGGCCGACTGCCAGTTCCCGTCGGGATGGCAGACCGAGCAGACCCTCGACATCGAGTCGGCGCACTCCATCGCTCCGGGCGCCAACATCGTCTATTCCGGCGGGTTCAACTGCGGCGGCGGGATCACCCTGGCCGTCTCCAAGATCCTTGACAAGGGCTTGGCCGACATCGTCAGCAACAGCTACGGCTACCTGGGCGAGGATCTCCCCGATGACCTGATCCGCGGGGAGCTGAACATGCACCTGCAGGCCGCCGGCGAGGGCATCGGCCTGTACTTCTCCAGCGGTGACTACGGCGACAACTCGGTGGTCACCGGACAGGTCGAGGCCAATTGGCCGGCCACCTCGCCGTTCGTCACCACGGTCGGCGGCACCAGCGAAGCGATCGGTGCACGGGGCGACTACCTCTTCGAGACAGGATGGGGAACCATTCTCGACAAGGTCGTCAACGGCGCCTACGAGGCACCGCTGCCGGGTCAGTACTACGGAGGCCAGGCAGGCGGCGGGATCAGTTCGGTGATCGCGCAACCGGACTACCAGAAGGGTGTCGTCCCGACTTCCCTTTCCGGTAAGGGATCCCAGGCATCCCGGGTCGAGCCTGACGTTGCCGATCTTGCGGACCCGTACACCGGCTTCCTGATCGCGCTGCGGCCGATCATCGACGACGACACCCTGGAAACCGGTCCGCTGCAGTTCGGGACCGTCGGCGGCACCAGCCTGGCCAGCCCGCTCACCGCAGCCAAGATGGCACTGGTGCAGCAGATCACCGGTCACCGGATCGGATTCGCCAACCCGCTGCTCTACCAGCAGTACAAGAAGAACCGGGACGCGTTCCATGACGTCACGCCACCGGCCACCCCGTGGGCGCTGGGTTATGTGAGCGCGGCCGGGAACCGCTACCTGGCGACCACCAATGTGGGATTCAGCCTGTTCACCGCCAAGGGCTATGACGATCTGACCGGTATCGGCACCCTGAAGGTGCCGGAGCTGGCACAGGGCGTCAGCCGTTCGGCGCCGAGCGGGCACGGCGCCGCCGGCCATGCGCCCGGTCATGGAACCGGTCATGGAACCGGTCATGGGCACGGACATGGTCACAGCAGTAAGGCAGGACACGGAAAGCGACACTGATCGCACCGATCGAGCCTGTTGACCATGGGCGGCATCACCGAGCGCGGTGGTGTCGCCCATGATCGTTTCCGGGTTCATGCAAAGATCAAGTATGAAGATCACTGATGTCCGCTGCGCCGTGATCGGCACCAATCCGGTGGTCCGCGTCGTCACCGACGAGGGTGTGGACGGGTACGGTCCGGTCGAGTCGTACAAGCCGTACCTGAAGTGGCATGTGCTGCACTACCGCGACTTCCTGATCGGTGAGGATCCGACGCTGGTCGAACGGACGATGCTCAAGATCAGACACCGCGGATCGTTCAAACCGTGGGGCGCTGCGGTGAGCGCGATCGAGATCGCGCTGTGGGACCTGGCCGGCAAGGCCGCCGGCCTGCCGGTGCACCGGTTGCTGGGCGGCAAGGTGCGGGACCGGGTGCGGGTCTACAACGGCGCCGTACGCTTCCCCCGCCGCCACGACTCACCGGAGGCGTACGCCGAATCCATGCGTGCCATGAAGGCCTCACCCGAGGGCTTCACGATCATCAAGGACTCGGTCTCCTTCCACAGCTCGATGGCCCGGACGGTGCCGAACTTCTTCTACGGCGACCCGGTCGCCCAGGGACATGGCAACCGTGACCGCGGCCTGCTCACCGAGCGCGGTCTGCGCCACGCCGTGGCCTGCATCGAGGCGATGAAGGAGGTGCTCGGCGACGAGGTCGGGCTGGCGGTGGACTGCGGTCCCGGCTGGACGGTCCCCGATGCGATCCGCTTCGGCCGCGCGGTCGAGCCGCTGAACCTGATGTGGCTGGAGGACCTGCTGACCGGCGACTACACGCCCTATGTCGACGCCGCCGCCTATCGGGATGTCACCACTGCGACCACCACGCCGACCCACACCGGCGAGCAGATCTACCTCCGGCAGAACTTCGTCGATCTGATCGAGCGCCAGGCGGTCAGGGTCCTCGGTCCTGATCCGGCCGACGTCGGCGGGCTGGCCGAACTGAAGTGGATCGCCGAGTACGCCGACCTGCACGGGATCGGCATGGCCCCGCACGGCACCGGCGACGGACTGCTCGGCCTTGCCGCGCTGATCCAGGTCAGTGCGACCCTGCCGGCCAACTACATCGCCTTCGAATACCCGGTCGGCAATCCGGCGTGGTGGTACGACATCCTCGACGGCCTGCCCGATCCGATCGTCACCGACGGACACATCACCGTCGGCGACGCGCCCGGCCTCGGCGTGACGTTCCGGACCGACGAGGCCCGTCGGCACCTTGCCGAGGAGGACGCCGGCTTCTTCGACTGATCGGCTGCGGACTGCCCGATCGGGCATCCGTGATGTCTCCGACGGCTGTCCGTCCGGTCGGTCGGTCCGCCCGGGGCCGGTGGCACGCTGTGCTGGGCACAGGGGATATGAGGTGCGGCGGTGCGAGCTCGGGAAACGAAACCGGTGACGACATCGGCGGCGAAGAGGCCGCGGACGGGAGCCGACGACACCGATCCGACGTCGCCGGAGGTCCAGCGGCTGCTCCAGCTGCAACGCAGCGCCGGTAACCGGGCGGTCGCCGGCGCGCTGGTGGTGCAACGGGACCCGGTCGCCTACGAGCCGGGTGAGAGCGAGGCAGCAACCGCACGGGGCGTGATCTCCCCCGATGTGCGGCTGCTCGCCGGGACCGGTTCGCGCTTCAACGCGGCGGCCAATTCGGTGCTGGTCGCCGACTTCCGGCCGAATTCCGCCGTCGTCCGGACATCGGCCCGCGAAGAGCTCACCGGATCCTGGATCCGGATCCTCGAGGGCCAGCGCACCAAGCACTATGCGCTGCTGGGCTTCACCGACGCCACCGGTGACGAGGGCCCGAACCAGGGTCTCCGGCTCAATCGGGCCCGCGCGGTTGCGGCGCTGCTGCCGGGCACCGCCGGCCGCGGGGTGGTCGGGGCGGCTCCTGCCGGGGCGTTCATCACCGGCAACGCGACCCGCGAGGACCGTGCCCTGAACCGTGCTGTGCTGATCAGGTTGCCGCCCGAGGAACTGCGCGAGGTCGGGCAGATCGAGCACTACAGCTCCGCGGCGGTGGCGTTCTGGCGGAACCATCCCACCGCCACGGTGACCGATCTGGTCAACACGGTCAGCACCGAGGTCGTCGGCATGTTGGTCAACAACGGGGTGCCGGCACCGGACGTCGTGCCGGGAACCGTCGCCAAGGCCAGTTCCACCTTGGCGTTCTTCAGCGCCGAGGACTGGCAGATCACCCTCGATCTCAGCGCGCTGGCGGGCGCCTCGGGGCAGGCCGGAGTCACCCCGGCGACGACCATGGCGACCCTGGGGATCGGCGCGGTCGCGGAGCTGTCACAGTCCTGCTACCACGAGGCCCGGCACGCCGAGCAGGCCTTCCTGGCCGCCCGGGCGGCGGCCGAGGACCGGGCCGGATCCATCGACGCGGGCACCCTGGCCCGGTCCCTCGGCATCCGTGGCGACGTCGCGGATGCGGCGATCTCGGCCTCGGCCGTCGTGCTCCCCGATGTGCTGCGGGCCAAGGCCGACGCCTGGCGCAGCTTCATGCGCGGCGGCCGGTATGTGGCGTACCGGACCTGGAACGAGGAACTCAAACGCCAGATCGAGATCTTCAACTTCGTCTTCGGCCCGAAGCTCATGGAGTGGGCCGGTCCGGGTCCGGACCAGCAGGGCGCGGCCGCGATCCGGGCGATCTGGGAGAGGGGGCTTCACCCGACACTGGACAAGACGTTCCGCCGGGACCTCTCCTTCCGGTCCGATGCGTTGATCCGCGATCTGCAGACCGATCCGAAACCCGATGCCATCCGCGCAGACGTCCTGCGCGCCCTGACCAACACCGCCGGCAAGCTGTTCATCCTGCTGGCCAAGGAGCGATCGGGCAAGGACCTGCCGGACGACTCCGCGGTAGCCGCCCTCGACGCCGATGCCAGGGCGATGGAGGACAACAAGGCACAGCAATTCCTGTTGGAGTTGTACCTGGCCTTGCTCGACGTCTCCAAGGCCGCCGACGAGGCCTATCGCAACTATCCGGGCGAGGCGGACTCCTACGCCACCGGTGCGGCGGTCAAGGCCGAGGCGATCAGCCAGGGCGGTCCGTAAGACCCGTCGAGGCCGCGCCGCGGGTCCGCACCCCCTGGGCCGTCACCCCTGCTGTCGGCGAAGATCAACTCCAGAGCCGGTCGTTGCCGTACTCGCCGTCCCAGCTGCTGGTGTCCTCGAACAGGATCGGTGCCCGCGGGTCCAGATGTTCGGCGAACAGCTCGAGATTGATGTTCTCGAAGCCCAGCCCGGGAGTCTCGGGAACCTGGATGTAGCCGTCGGCGATGATCGGGTTCGGCAGCCCGGTGACCAGGTCGTTCCAGAAGGGCACATCGGCCGCATGGTGTTCCAGGGCAAGGAAGTTGTGGGTTGCCGCCGCGAGGTGCACGCTGGCCATGGTGGCGATCGGTGACGCCGCCAGGTGGAGCGCCATCGCGATGCCCTTCTCCTCGGCATAGTTCCCGAGCCGTTTGGTTTCGGCGATCCCGCCCGAGGTTGCCGGATCGGGGTGCACGACGCGGATCGCGCCGGCATCCAGCAGCGGCTTGAAGTTCTCGGTCAGGTAGATGTCCTCACCGGTGCAGGTCGGCACCGCCACCGCCTCGGTGAGCTGCCGCCATTGATCGGTGAACTGCCACGGGATCAGGTCCTCGATCCAGGCAAGCGTGTACGGCTCCAGCGCGCGCCCGATGCGGATGCAGGAGTCCAGCGCGATGTGGCCGAAATGATCAGCGGCCAGGGCGACGTCGTAGCCGACGATGGAACGGACCTGTTCGACGTAGGCAGCCAGTTCCTCCACACCCCGCTGGGTGACCTGGATGCCGGTGAACGGGTGCATGGTGTCGTAGTCGACGAGGGCACCGTCCGGTGCGATCAGCGTGCCCGGCTTGTCCTTGAGCAGGTTGATGCCGATGTCCATCTTCAGCATCGTGTAGCCGAGTGAGCGTCTGCCCAGCAGACGTTGGCCCATCTGCTGCGGATCGGTTTCGGACGGGGTGTCGGCGTAGCAGCGGATCCTGTCCCGGAACTGGCCGCCGACCAGGGCATAGGCGGGCACGCCGTACGCCTTGCCGGCCAGATCCATCAGCGCCATCTCGATGCCGCACACGCCGCCGCCCTGCCGGGCGTGGAATCCGAACTGTTTGATCTTGCGGAAGATCTTGTCCAGGTTGCAGGGGTTCTCGCCGATGATCCGGCTCTTCAGCATCAACGCGTAGGTGGCGCTCGCGCCGTCGCGCACCTCGCCGTAGCCGACCAGACCCTGGTTGGTCTCCAATCTGATGATCGAGGACCGGAACGGTACGCCGACCAGGTTGGCGATCTTCAGATCGGTGATCCGCAACTGGCTCGGTCGGGAAGCGGTGTTGACGTTCTCCTCCGACAACACGGGGGCGTCGGTGGCGCTCATGATCATCTCCTCGGTGCTCACCGGGCTGCTCCGGACGGCTGGGGGACGCGGACCGGATTCGACCGTGTCCATTCCTGGTAGTCGGCCTCGATATGCGGTGCCCAGGTCGGGGTGTCGATCTCCGTGGTGGTGTAGACCCGCTCGGCCAACCGCTGTTTGCCGAACAGGTCACGGTGCGCGGTGCGCAGACTGACCTGGGCGACCTCGGACACCAGGTGGGGCGGGATGAAGGTGACACCGAGTTCGGTGCCCAGCACCACATCGCCGGGCAGCACCGTCGTCCCGCCGATCATGATCGGTCCGTTCATCGAGCTCAGCACGACATCGCGGATCGGTGTCGGATCGGTGTCCCGGAAGTAGAAGTTCGCGTCGAGCTCCCGCAGCCCGGAGAGGTCGCGTACGCCGCCGTCGATCACCGCACCCACACCGGTGCGGGAAACGACGGCGGTGCCGAGGTTGTCACCGACGACGGTCCCGTTGACCACCTTGCCGAAGATGTCGGCGACCAGACAGTCGCCCGGACCCAGAGCCTCGATCACCCAGGTGTTCTGCCGATCCCCGACGGTCTGCCCGATGGCCAACCCCTCGCGGACGACGGACTCGTTGAAGTCCGCGCGGAAGGGCATGAACCCACAGGTCAGGGCACGTCCCACGAACGGCCGACCCGGGTTGGACTGGGTCCAGCCGCCGACGTACTGGGCGCGGTAGCCCGCCTTGTCCAGCACCGACCAGGCATGCTCGGCGGTCGCGACGGCGAGCGCATCGAGATCGGCCTGATCGGGCAGCGGGCGCCCGTCGTCTGATCGCGGGCCGTCCCAGAGCGGGGTGAGGTCGATGACGTGTTCGCGGCTCAGGAGCATCGGCGGTCCTTGTGAACGGGGATCGTGACGAGACTGAAGGCGTCACGGTGTTGCGCAGAATGCAACAGCGTTGACTATGTTTGTGACGTCCGAGGCGACTTGTCAACCACCCTCTTGCCAGGTGGGAGCGAATGTGGATGGGATCGATGGCTGATCTGCCGGCCCGCGCGGCCGGGGAGCGCGCTGCCCGCCCCGAACCGGCGACCAGCCCGGCGCCGGGCGCGACCAGGCAGACGTCGTCCCTGAAGCGCGGGTTGGCCGTTCTGGAACTGGTCGCCCAGGCGGGCAAGGACGGCATCGGGGTCACCGAGGTGGCGGCGCGGGTCGGCCTGGACAAATCGTCGGCGTCGAGGATCCTGGCAACGCTGGGCGAGCTCGGCTACGTCCGGCAGGACATCAACCGGCGCTACTTCACCACGCCGAGACTGGGCAAGCTGGCCCATCGCCGGCCGGGCGTCCAGGACCTCGCGGCGCTGGCCCGGGAGCGGCTGGAGGAACTGCACGCCACCCATGACGAGGCGGTACATCTGGCTGTGGTCAACGGCGGCGAGATGCTGTTCCTGGACTACCTGCAGACGACCAAGGCGGTGCGTACCGAGATCCCGATGGTTCCCCGGCCGATCCATGAGGTCGCGGTCGGGATCGCCGTACTGGCCGCGGTCGGCCACGCGGAACGGACCCAGCTGATGCGGGAGTCGATGGCTGCCGCCGGACAGCGGCTGGACCGCGGCCGGCGGCTGGAACTGTCTGCCCAGGTGGAACGGGCCCAGCAGCGCGGCTGGGCGACCATCGAGAACCATGACGACATCACCCGGGTGGCGGTG
>Ga0164242_10006665_pt1 | contig 12697 bp, 18 predicted proteins | sample OricomgcompostMG_FD_108783 | JGI IMG/M metagenome (GOLD analysis project Ga0164242, IMG submission 108783) | Miracle-Growth compost microbial communities from Emeryville, California, USA - Original compost - Miracle growth compost (MG) ... | reverse complement strand
GTCGCCGAACGCGGGGACCGGCGCGTTCCACCAGTCGGGGAACTCCCGCCGCAGGTCGTCGCGCAGGTTCGCGAGACGCGGGCAGCACGGGCAGTCGCGCGGCGGCTCGGCGGCGGGAATCGGACTTGGCGAGAGCATGTGCCGCGATTAGGCACTCGACCGTGTCCGCGACAACCCCGCCTTACCGCTATGCCATCGCGATCGGATCGAACCGGCGCGGCCGGCACGGCGGCCCGCGCGACGAGGTGCGCGCGGCGATCGCGGCGCTGGGACCGGCGGCCGCGGTCTCGCCGCTGATCGAGACGCCGCCGCTCGGCCCCTCGACGCGGCGCTTCGCCAATGCCGCGGTGCTGATCGACAGCGACGAGGCGCCGCCTGCGCTGCTTGCCCGGCTCAAGCGGATCGAGCGCGATTTCGGCCGGCGGCGCGGCCGGCGCTGGAGCACGCGGGTGATCGACCTCGACATCATCCTGTGGTCGGGCGGCTGCTGGTCGAGCGCTGGGCTGACCATCCCGCACATCAGCTTCCGCCGGCGCGATTTCGTGCTGCGCCCGCTCGTCGCCATCGCGCCCGGCTGGCGCGACCCCGTCACCGGGCGGACCGTGCGCCAGCTCGCGCGGAGTTGACCGGCGCGGCCGAGGCTCATAGGGCACGCGGGCGTCTGGCGCGGGTCCGTAGCTCAGTCGGTAGAGCAAGCGACTTTTAATCGAGAGGTCCCGGGTTCGAATCCCGGCGGACCCACCAGACGCCCCTTGCGCGGTGCGGTGAAGACTGTCGTCGGGCGCACGGGCCGGAGCGCCGCTCTCGCCTGGGCGAGCCAAAACGGGCATAGCGGAAAGATGTCGCCGATCACCGCCCCGATGCGCGTCGCGCTCGATGCCGCCCGCGAGGCGGCGGCCGAGGGCGAAGTGCCGGTCGGCGCCGTCGTCGTTTGCGACGGCCGCATCGTCGCGGTCGCCGCCAATGCGCCGCGCCGGCTCGCCGATCCCACCGCGCACGCCGAAATCCGGGCGATCCGTGCCGCGGCCGAGGCGCTGGGCCGCGACCGACTGGAGGATTGCGACTTGTGGGTGACGCTGGAGCCGTGCGCGATGTGCGCCGGCGCGATCGCGCATGCCCGCATCGCGCGGCTCTATTACGGCGCCAGCGATCCCAAGGGCGGCGCGGTCGAGCATGGGCCGCGCTTTTTCGCGCAGCCGACCTGCCATCATCGGCCGGACGTCTATGCCGGCATCGGCGAGGCCGAATCGGCCGCTCTGCTGCGCGATTTCTTCGCCGCGCGGCGATAGGCCGCCGCGGCTCCGCCCGCCTACAGCAGCCGCAGCGCGCTCAGCCCGGCGACCGCGCCGGCGACGAGGAACAGCGCGGCGATCGCGAACCGGATCGGCGCCTCGGGCAGGACGGCGCGGCCGCGTTCGCCGGCGAGCACCGCCGGCACCAGCACCGCAAGTCCGCCGATCACCGCCCCCGTCGCGGCGAGCGCAGGAATCGGCGTGCGTGCGGCGAGCGCGAAGGTGATGAACTGGGCACGATCGCCGAGGCCGAGCGCGAGCGCGCCGGCAAGCGCGGCGATCACCGCGCCGCCGCGCGCCTCGCCCTTGGGCGGCCGAGGCGGGAACAGTGCCGATCCGCCCGCCGAGAGCAGCGCAAGGGCGAGCAGCAACGCCTTGGCGTTGGGCGTCAGGATCGGCGCGACCAGCGCCGCGCCTGCCGCTGCGATGGCATTGACTGCGATGAGGGCGATCACCAGCCCGGCGATCACGCCGCCGCGTCGCTCGAAGCGGTCGCCGAGCCGCGCGGCGAGCACCGCGCTGCGGTCGGTCGCCTGGGCGAGGGCCGCCGCGACCAGCGCCGCCATCAGCGCGTCCATGCCGGGGTCGGACTCAGCTCGACAGCCGCACCGAGCAGGCCGCGACATAGGCGTCGCATGCCGGCCCGTCGGCGCGGTCGCAGCCGACCGCATCGCTCAACATGCCCAGCCAGCCGTGGATCAGCGCGCCGCGCTCGCCGCGCGCCAGCGCCGTCTCGAGCACATGGGCGACCGACACCGCCGGCTGCAGGCCAGCCGCCTGGGCGATGCGGCGGATCGCGTCGAGATCCTCGGCGAGATCGCCCGCAGGGGCCCCGGCGACGCGGAGATCGAGCGCCGCGATCCGCTGCGCGAGCTCGGCCCGGACGTTGCCGTCATGTACCGGGTCACAGTCGAAACTCTCCCCCATCGCGCCACTCCCACCCAATCGTCGGCACAGCCTGCGCCCGAATGGTGAATGGCCGGTTAAACCGATCCGGCCCTTGACTTTCGCGCGCGCCTGTCGCATCCGCCCGCGCTCAAGGAGCGGCGGACGCGCGTTCGCCGCTTTTGCATTTCCAGTTTCGCAGGATTGAAGGTCATGGCCAAGCCGACCACCGTCAAGATCAAGCTCGTCAGCTCGGCGGATACCGGATTCTTCTACGTCACCAAGAAGAATCCCCGCACTCAGACCGAGAAGCTTGCGTTCCGCAAATACGACCCCGTCGCGCGCAAGCACGTCGAGTTCAAGGAAGCCAAGATCAAGTAATCCGCGTCGCGGCGCGGGTTACGCAGTCCCCGCGCGCGCGAAGGACCAGAACGGTGGAGCCGCAAGCGGAAACGCCTGCGGCTTTTTCCGTTCCGCTCGCCCTTCGCCACCCTGATGAAGGGTGGCAACGCAGACGGACACGGATGCCAGCCTTCCGCTGGCGTGACGTCAGTTGAATGCTGTTCGCCGCCCGGCCCTAGTTCACCGTCTCGGGGAGCAGCGCCGAGACCTCCTGCACGAATCGCGCGAGGCTGATCGGTTTCGACACATAGGCGTCGGCGCCCGCCGCGCGGATGCGGTCCTCGTCCTCGCGGCCGGCATAGGCGGTCACGGCCATGATCGGGATGCGGCGCAGCACCTCGTCGGCTTTCAGCTCCTCGATCAACTCGAAACCGCTGACGTGCGGCATCTGGATGTCCATGATGATCAGCTCAGGATCGAAGTCTCGTGCGCGCGCCATCGCGTCGCGGCCGTCGCGCACCGGTTCGGCCGTGAACTCGTGCGCGCGCAACAGGTCACAGAAGAGTTTCAGATTGAGTTCGTTGTCCTCGACAACGAGCACCCTTTTTGTCACCTGCCTGACCGTCCTTCATCACTGCTGTCGATCTTTACCGCATGTGCCCAATCGAGACAATCGAGCCCGATGATGCCGCGCTGGCGCTGCGCGCGCTGGCCTGGACATTGGGCGCGCCCGATCGCGCCGCCCGGCTGCTCGCGCTGACCGGGCTCAGCCCGGCCGATCTTCGCGCCCGTGCCGGCTCCCCCGAGGTGCTCGTCGCAAGTCTTTGTTTTCTCGAAAATCATGAACCCGATCTGATCGCCTGCGCCGAAGCGCTGACCACCACGCCCGCGGCTTTGGTGGCAGCGCGGCGCCGTCTGGAGGTCGAATGAAGCCGCTGCTCATCTGCGATTGCGACGAAGTGCTGCTCCACATGGTGCGCCATTTCGGGACATGGCTGCGCGAGACGCACGACATCGCCTTCGCGCCCGACGGCGGCGATTTCGCCGACAGCATGACCCGCGCCGACGGCACGCGCCCGACCCGCGAGGAGATGTGGGGGCTGCTCGGCGAGTTCTTTCCGGCGGAGATGGAGCGCCAGACCCTGGTGCCGCACGCCCGCGAGGCGCTCGCCGCGCTCGCCGAAACCGCCGACATTGTCATCCTCACGAACCTTTCAGACGCCTGCCGCACCGCGCGGATCGAGCAGCTTGCCGCGTTCGGCATCGCGCACCGCGTCGAATGCAACCAGGGCGGCAAGGGCGATCCCGTAGCGCGCCTTGTCGCCGAGCATCGCGCGAGCGTAACGATATTCGTGGACGATCTGGCTGTCCATCACGAATCGGTCGCCCGCCACGCGCCCCAGGTGCATCGTCTGCACATGATCTGCGAACCGAGCCTTGCGCCGCATGTGCCCCCGGCGCCCGCCGCGCACGCGCGGATCGACGACTGGCGCGAGGCGAAGGCGTGGATCGCGGCGCGCTTCGCGGCGGGGCTGCCCGCCGGGGCTTGACCGCGCCGGCCCGGCTGGGCCACCTCGCGTCGCATGACCGATCGAATCGACCGCAAGCTCGCCGAGCTGGGGCTGACGCTGCCCGAGCCAGCCGCCCCCGTCGCCGCCTATGTCCCCGCCGTCGCGGCGGGCGGGCTGCTCCACATCTCGGGCCAGCTCCCGTTCGAGGACGGCGCGCTGATGACCGGCCGGATCGGCGACGACCGTGATCTCGCCTATGGCCAGCGCGCCGCGCGCGCCTGCGGGCTGATGCTGGTCGCGCAGATGAAGGCGGCGCTGGGCGGGCTGCATCGCGTCGGCCGCATCGTCAAGCTCGGCGTGTTCGTCAGCTCGACCGCCGATTTCACCGACCAGCCCAAGGTCGCCAACGGCGCGTCGGAGCTGATGGTCGAGCTGTTCGGCGACATCGGCCGCCACGCCCGCTCGGCAGTCGCGGTGCCGGTGCTGCCGCTGGGCGCCGCGGTCGAGATCGACGCGATCGTCGAGATCGCGCCGGGCGAAGGGGCGGTCTGACGCCGGCGGAGCCGGGGCCGAGGATCGGGCGTTAGGCCGCCATGCGCGCCTTCGCCCAGCTTCTCGACCGGCTGATCTACACGCGCTCGCGCAACGGCAAGCTCCGGCTGATCGGCGACTACCTCAAGGCCACGCCCGATCCCGATCGCGGCTGGGCGATGGCGGCGCTGACCGGGGAACTCGACCTGCCGGCGATCAAGCCCGCGCTGATCCGCGGGCTGGTCGAGGAGCGCGTCGATCCGGTGCTCTATCACATGAGCCGCGACTATGTCGGCGATTCGGCCGAGACGGTGGCGCTGCTGTGGCCCGGCGACATCGAGGGGCGGGGCGAGGACCTGCGGCTCTCCGCGGTGGTCGAGCGGCTGGCGACGCTGTCGCGGTCGGAGGCGCCCGCGGTGCTCGCGGCGATGCTCGACCGGCTCGACGTCGCCGAGCGGTTCGCGCTGATCAAGATGGCGACCGGCGCGCTGCGCATCGGCGTATCGGCGCGGCTCGCCAAGACCGCGCTGGCGCAGGCGTTCGCGCTCGACGTCGATCTGGTCGAGGAGGTCTGGCACGGCATCGCGCCCCCTTATGATGCGCTGTTCGCCTGGGCCGAAGGGCGCGCCCCGCAGCCGCGCCCGGCCGACCTGCCGGTATTCCGTCCGTTCATGCTCGCGCACCCGCTCGAAGGTCCGCTCGAAAAGCTTTCCGATTTCGCCGCCGAGTGGAAATGGGACGGGATCCGCGTCCAGCTGGTCCATGTCGGCGGCGCGACGCGCCTCTACAGCCGCGCCGGCGACGACGTCACCGCGAGCTTCCCCGAGGTCGCCGAGGCATTCCGGACGCCGGGCGTCCTCGACGGCGAACTGCTGGTGAAAGGCGGGGAGCAGGGCGGCGCGCTGGGCGAGGGGGCCGGCGCGGCGAGCTTCAACGCGCTCCAGCAAAGGCTGGGCCGCAAGAAGGTCTCGGCGAGGATGCTGGCGGATTATCCCGCCTTCGTCCGGCTCTACGACATCCTGTTCGACGGCGCCGAGGATCTGCGCGACCTCGCCTGGACCGAGCGGCGGCGGCGGCTGGAAGCGTTCGTCGCCCGGCTCGATCCCGAGCGGTTCGACCTGTCGCAGGTGATCGAGGCGGCCGATTTCGAGGTGCTGACGCAAATCCGCGCCGGCGCGCGCGATGCGTCCATCGAGGGCGTGATGCTCAAGCGGCGCGATTCGCCCTATGTCGCCGGCCGCCGCGTCGGGCTGTGGTACAAATGGAAACGCGACCCGCTCGTCGCCGATTGCGTGATGATGTACGCGCAGCGCGGCAACGGCCGGCGCTCGTCCTTCTATTCGGATTATACCTTCGGCTGCTAGACCGAGACGGGCGAGCTGCTGCCGGTCGGCAAGGCCTATTCGGGGATCACCGACGAGGAGCTGCGGTTCCTCGACCGCTGGGTGCGCACGCATACGGTGGACCGCTTCGGCCCGGTGCGCGAGGTCGAGAAGAGCCTGGTGCTGGAGATCGCGTTCGATTCGGTCCATGCGTCGAAGCGGCACAAATCGGGCGTCGCGATGCGCTTCCCCCGCATCAACCGCATCCGCACCGACAAGCCGGCCGCCGAGGCCGACCGCGTCCAGACGCTGCGGCGGATGATAAGCTGACCCGCCCGGCGGCCGGCGTGCGCCCCGGCGGAAGGTCACAAAGGTCATTCCCCTATACGCGCGAGGACGCGCCGGGGCCCCTGTGTCGGCTTCGCTATCGTCTTCGATTGTCAAAGAGCGGGACGGAACGTTAGCAGAACATTGCGTTGTAGGAAAGCGGGCGGCGTCAGGTCCATGGCGCCGGCCGGAAGGGCGGCGTGTCCGCCGGCCCGCGAGCCGGCGGTCGGACAGGGATTCACGCGCCGCGCCCGATCGGCTAGCTCCCGGCGATGCCGTCGTTCGGGTTCGCCGCGCTGCTGATGATCGCCTCGGGCTCGATCCACGCGGTGGTCAACGCGATCGTCAAGGGCGGGCGCGACAAGATGGCCGGCCGCGCGCTGACCGACGGGTCGAGCGCGATCATCCTGCTGCCCGCGACGCTGTTCGTCCCGGCGCCGGCGGGCGCGTGGGGCTGGCTCGCGGCGAGCGGGCTGCTCCATGCTTTCTACCTGTGGGCGCTGATCCGCGCCTATCAGCTCGGCGATCTGTCGGCGGTCTATCCGGTGCTGCGCGGCACCGCGCCGCTCGTCACGGCGGTCGTCACGCTGGGCGTGCTCGGCGAACCCGCCGATGCGCAGGAGATCGCCGGGATCGCCCTGGTCGGCGCGGCGATATTCGCGATGATCGCCGGACGCCACCTTGGCCGCGCGGCGTTCGGCTGGGCGCTGGCGACCGGGCTGTTCATCGCGAGCTATACCGTGATCGACGCGCACGGCGTGCGCGCGGCGCCGTCGCCCGCCAGCTATATCGTCTGGCTGTTCGTCGTCATGGGCGCGGTGGTGGTCGCGATGTTCGCGGCGGCGACGCGCGGCGCGGTGTTCGCGGCCGCGGTCCGGCAGTGGAAGCCGGGGGTGATCGCCGGCGCGCTGTCGATCGTCACCTACGGGATGGCGTTATGGGCGTTCGCGCTGGGGCCGACCGCCCCGCTCGCCGCGTTGCGCGAGACCGGGATGGTGACGGCGCTCGTCATCTCGATCGTGTTCCTGAAGGAGCGCGCGACGATCGGGCGCGCGATCGGGGTGTTCGGCATCCTCGGCGGCGCGGCGCTGATCCTGACGGCGTGAGCGGATCGCGGCGGCCCCGCCGTCAGGTCCATTGCGCCAGCCAGTCGGCGAGGGCCTGCGGGGTCATGTGCCGGGCATCAGCCAGCGCCTCAGCCCGGCCGGCGTTCTTCAGCCGGTCGGTGCGCGGATCGACGATCAGGATCGCGGGGACGCCGCGCAGCCTGGTGATGCCGTAATGCGCCGGAATGGCGAGGTTCCTGTCGAATCGGCCGACGTCGACCATCACCTCGACATAATGTTTGTCGAGAAACGGCTTGAGCCGCGGCAGCTTCATCGTGCCGGCGAGGATGCGGCAGTCGAGGCACCAGTTGCCGCCGAGGTCGATCAGCAGCAGCTTGCGCTCGGCGCGCGCCTTCGCCTTCGCGGCGGCGACCGCCTTCACCGCATCGGCCTCGGCGTCATAGGGAAGCGGGAGCGGCTGGGGGAGCTGGTCGAAGCTCGCGACCGCAACCTTGGGGGCGGGGGCGTGGCCCGGCGCGGCGATGGCAGCGCCGGCGGCAGCGAGTGCGAGGAGGGGGGCGGCGAAGAGGCGCATCTGGCGGGTCCTTGGTGTGGCGATCCTGATGCGAATGTCGGGCGACCGGCGGCGAAAATCCAGCAAGCGTTGCTTGGCACGGGCAAAGCCGCTCCCCGCGATCCTCCCCTGCAAGGGGAGGTGGCAGTCGCGCAGCGACTGACGGAGGGGTGTCACCCTCCATTTTGAGTGGGGACACCCCTCCACCAGCCTGCGGCTGGTCCCCCTCCCCTTGCAGGGGAGGATCGAGTCAGCCGTAATCCCTGGCGCGCAAACAAAAACGGCCCGCCCGGATCGCTCCGGACGGGCCTTTTCGAATCACCCTCGAACCGGCGATCAGCCTTCGGGCTGAAGGTTCACGGCGGCGTATTTGCCGCGGCGGTCGACCTCGAGCTCGAACGACAGCCGGTCGCCCTCGTTGAGGGTGGGCATGCCGGCGCGCTCGACCGCGGAGATGTGGACGAACGCATCGGGCTGGCCGTCGTCGCGCTGGATGAAGCCGAAGCCCTTCATCGCGTTGAAGAACTTGACCGTGCCGGTCGCCTTCTCCCCGGTCAGCTGGCGCTGCGGCCCGCCGCCGCCGCCGCCGAAGCCGCCCTCGCGGGGCGGCCGGGGGCCACGCTCCTGCACCGGCAGCGGCTCGCCGTCGATCTTGAGCTCGGTCGCCGAGACGCGGCCGCCGCGATCGACCAGCGTGAAGCTGAGCGGCTGGCCTTCGGCAAGGCCGGTGAGGCCCGCCTGCTCGACCGCCGAAATGTGGACGAACACGTCCTCGCCGCCGTCGTCGCGGACGATGAAGCCGAAGCCCTTCTGGCTGTTGAAGAACTTGACCGTGCCCGAGCCTTCGCCGACGACCTGGGGCGGCATGCCGCGCCCGCCGCCGCCGCCGAAACCGCCGCCACCGCTGCGGAATCCGCCACCGCCGCCGAAGCCGCCGCCGAACCGGTCGCCGCCGCCGAAGCGATCGCCGCCACCGAAGCCGCGATCGTCGAAGCCACCGAAATCATCGCCGCCGAAACCGTCGCGCTTGTCCCTGCCACGCCCGCCGCGATCGCCGCGGCGTCCTTTATCGAAACTCATGCCCTGTTCGTCTTCCCGGTTCGCCCAAATCGTGTACAAAAAGCCCAAGCGCCGGACGACAAACGCAGGTCTTCGGGCGCTCCGCCTAATGCGCCACGGACTCGTCATAACCCAAAAGCCGGCGAGCCGCGAACAAAATCGTGTTTTCCCGGCGACAAGCGCATCAATAGTTGCACAAGCGTTGCCGTAACGGCACAGCATCACCGATGACGATCATGGAATTGCTCGCCGATCCCGCCGTCTGGGCGGCCTTCGTCACGCTGGTGGTGATGGAGGTCGTGCTGGGCATCGACAACCTGGTGTTCGTCTCGATCGTGTCGAACAAGGTGCCCGAGGCGCAGCAGACCAGGGTGCGGCGACTCGGCATCGGACTGGCGCTGATCCTGCGGCTCGCGCTGCTGTCGATGATCGCCTGGATCGTCGGGCTGACCCAGCCGGTGTTCGACCTCGGCCTGGTCGGCCCGCCGGGCGCGCACGGCGTGCCGAGCTTCGAGACCGCCTTTTCGGCGCGCGACCTGATCCTCGCCGCGGGCGGGCTGTTCCTGATCTGGAAGGCGACGAGCGAGATCCACCAGACGATGAGCGGCGACGATCATGGCGCCGAGGCGGTCGCGGGCAAGGCGGCGATGGGCTTCGCCTCGGCGATCGTGCAGATCCTGCTGCTCGACATGGTGTTCTCGATCGATTCGATCCTGACCGCGGTGGGCATGACCGACGAGCTGCCGGTGATGATCGCCGCGGTGGTGGTCGCGGTCGGGCTGATGCTGGTCGCCGCCGATCCGCTCGCCCATTTCATCGCGCGCAACCCGACGGTGGTGATGCTGGCGCTGGGATTCCTGCTGATGATCGGCGTGGTGCTGATCGCCGAGGGATTCGGGGCGCATATTCCCAAGGGCTATATCTATACCGCGATGGCCTTTTCGGCCGGGGTCGAGGGCCTCAATATCGCCGCGCGGCGCCGGCGCGAGCGCGCCAAGCATTGAGCGGGGCGCCGAACGGCGCTAGGCGCGGCGGATGGCAGTCCATACGCATGAAGAAGACATTCCCGAGGGCGTGTTCGCCCCGGGCGCGATCGCCGTCGATACCGAGACGATGGGCCTCGTCACCGCGCGCGACCGGCTGTGCGTCGTGCAGCTTTCCGACGGCAAGGGCGACGAGCATCTCGTCCGCTTCGCGCCGGGCAGCGATTACGCGGCGCCCAACCTCAAGCGGCTGCTCGCCGATCCGGCGCGGCTCAAGCTCTATCATTTCGCGCGGTTCGACCTTGCCGCGATCCGGCATTACCTGGGCGTCGTCGCGGCGCCGGTCTATTGCACCAAGACCGCCTCGCGGCTGGTCAGGACCTATACCGACCGGCACGGCCTCAAGGAGCTGGTCCGCGAGCTGCTCGGCCAGGAGATCTCGAAGCAGCAGCAGTCGTCGGACTGGGGCGCGCCGGCGCTGAGCGACGCGCAGAAGGACTATGCCGCGTCCGACGTGCGCTATCTCCACGCGCTGAAGGAGGAACTCGACCGCCGGCTCGAGCGCGAGGGCCGCGCGGCGCTGGCGCAGGCGTGCTTCGACTTCCTGCCGACCCGCGCCGCGCTCGACCTCGCCGGCTGGCCCGAGGTCGACATCTTCGCGCATGTTTGACCTTGTCGCCCGATTCCCCTTCGTCATTCCCGCGAAAGCGGGAACCCATCTCCTTCGGGTCGAGCTTGGGATTGCCGTCGGGAGATGGGTCCCCGCTTTCGCGGGGATGACGGGAAGGAAATGCAAGCGCGACATGGTGCCGCTCCAGCCAGCATCGGGTGAACATCGCCCCGCGCTGTTCAGAACATGCCGGGGGCATGGCCGACCCGATGCTCCCCCACCCGGCCACCCAACGGCAGTATCTTATGGGTGGCCGGGTGGGGGAGCGGGCTGGTGCGGAACCGCCGAAGGCAACGAAAATGTCTGACATCGCGCGGCGGATGCATTCGGCGCGGCAGGCGTGGGCGGCGCCGGGGGGCAGCCACGACCGGCTGATCGGCTTCCTGCGCATCGTCCTGCCGATCGCGATCGGGGTGCTCGCCGCGTTCCTAGTGATGGCGCCGCTGACGCGCAACGGCGACGCCAGCTTCCTGCTCGCCAAGAACAATGTCGCGGTGGCGCAGGAGCGGCTGAAGATCGAGCGCGCCAGCTATCGCGGGCAGGACAGCCGGGGGCGGCCGTTCGAGCTCACCGCCCAGTCGGCGATCCAGAAGAGCTCGGCCGAGCCGATCGTGCGGATGAATGGGCTGGCCGCCGAGATCGGGCTGGCCGACGGGCCGGCGCGGATCGTCGCCAATCACGGCCGCTACAATATGGATACCGAGAAGGTGATGCTCGACGGGCCGATCCGCTTCCGCTCGGCGGGCGGCTATCGGCTCGACACCGCGGACGCGACGGTCGACCTCAGGACGCGGACGATGGACAGCGCGGGCGCGGTGACGGGCTCGGCGCCGCAGGGGACGTTCAGCGCCGACCGCATGTCCGCCGACCTGGAAAACCGCAGCGTGTCGCTCGATGGCCATGCCCGCTTGCGGATCGTGCCCGGAAAGACGAAATAGCCCGCCATGCCGCTCTCCGTCCGCGTCCTTCCGGCCCTCGCCCTGATCGCCGCCGCGCCCGGTCTCGCGGCCGTGCAGCACAATTCGCGCGCGCCGATCGATTTCAGCGCCGCGCATATCGAGCTGCAGGACAAGGCCAATCGCGCGGTGCTGTCGGGCGGGGTGACGCTGCGCCAGGCGGAGATGACGCTGCAGGCCGACCGCGTGACGGTGAGCTACACCGGGCAGGTGCTGAGCGGCTCGCCGCAGGTGTCGCGGCTCGACGCGGCGGGGGGCGTCACGGTGACTCGGCCCGACCAGACCGCGCGCAGCCAATATGCGGTCTATGACCTCAACCGCCACGTCGTCACGATGCTCGGCGCGGTGACGCTGACGCAGGGCGGCAACACGGTGAGCGGCGGGCGGCTGACGCTCAACCTCGACACGGGCCGCGCGGTGATCGACGGCTCCTCGGTGGCGGGCACGGCGGGGCCGAGCGGCGCGCCGGGCACGGTGACGAACGGCGCCGGGCGAGTCACCGGCCGCTTCTCCGTCCCCGACCGCGGCAACGACCAGGGCAGCCAGTCGAACAGCCAGTGAGCGCAAAATCGGCATGACGCGCCGGGCGGGCTTTGAACCCTCGGCCGCGATCGCTTACATGGACGCAACCGCCATGCATGGAGCCTGCCGATCGCGGGCGTCTCGAGCAAGCCCGTGAGTACGAGGACCGCGATGGACGATATCACCAGCCTCGCCGAGGTCGAACCGATCGTCGAGACGCCGGCCGCCGACGGGCTGGCGGTGATCTCGATCGCCAAGGCCTATGACAAGAGGTCGGTGCTGACCGACGTGTCGGTGTCGGTCGGGCGCGGCGAGGTGGTCGGGCTGCTCGGCCCCAACGGCGCGGGCAAGACGACCTGCTTCTATTCGGTGATGGGGCTGGTGAAGCCCGATTCGGGCCGCGTGATGCTGGACGGCAACGACATCACCGGGCTGCCGATGTACCGCCGCGCGATCCTGGGGCTGGGATACCTGCCGCAGGAGACCTCGATCTTCCGCGGCCTGACGATCGAGAAGAACATCCTGACCGTCCTGGAGCTTGCCGAGCCCGATGCGGCCGCGCGGGCCGAGAAGCTCGACCGGCTGCTCGACGAATTCGGGCTGACGCGGCTGCGCGACGCGCCGGCGATGGCGCTGTCGGGCGGCGAGCGCCGCCGCGCCGAGATCGCCCGCGCGCT
>Ga0164242_10006664_pt1 | contig 12697 bp, 13 predicted proteins | sample OricomgcompostMG_FD_108783 | JGI IMG/M metagenome (GOLD analysis project Ga0164242, IMG submission 108783) | Miracle-Growth compost microbial communities from Emeryville, California, USA - Original compost - Miracle growth compost (MG) ... | reverse complement strand
ATGCCCGAGACCCAGGTCGACGAGGACACCGTGGCCCGGCACTGGATGACCGACGTGTTCGAGCCGGTGATCGAGGCCATCCCACCGGAACTGTCCGAGAAGCTGGAGCCGGCCGAGGTGTTCCACGAGGTGCTCGAGCATCGCTGGTTCCTGTCCGAGGCCGCCGGACGCGAGGTGAGCCTGGACGAGGCGACCCGCTCCTACATGGCCACCGTGCTGCCGTTCCGGCCGGACGAGAAGGCCGTGCTGGAGCCGGATCTGCTGGGCTTGGGCATGCTCGAGGAGGTCGACGACCAGTAGGCGGTGACGGAGCCGCCCGGCGTCCCCGATCAGCGGCTCGCGGGTTTCCCCGACGGGAGCGCCAACGCAGGCAGGATCGCCACCGCCGTCATGCCCACCGCCCACCAGAACGCGCCGTGGAACGCGCCGACCGCGCCGTCGGCGAGCAGCGCCTGCAGCACCACCGCCACGATGGCGGTACCGAACGAGGCGCCCACCTGCTGCACGATCCGGGTGTTCATGCTGGCGTGCTGGACGTCCGCCGGCTGGATGTCTTGGTAGGCCACCGACATCGGTGGGATCAGGACGGCTCCCACGCCCAGCCCGCGCACCAGCAACACGACCGCCAGCCACCCCGTGCTGGTGTCCGGCCCGGCGAGCGCGAACGGGATCGTCGCCAGCGCCGTCAGCAGGAAGCTACCGATCGTCACCGATCGCACCGAGAATCTCTCGACCAGCTTGCCCACCACCAGCCGCGCGGCCAGCGCGCCGACACCCTGTGGGATCAGCAGCAATCCGGCGTCCAGCACGCTCTCGCCCCGCAACTGCTGGTAGTACAGCGGCAACAGGAACATCGCCGCGTACAGCACCGCGCCCGCGACGAAGAGCACCGACGACGCGCTACCCAGCGACCGCAGCCGCAACAGCCGGACGTCGACGATGGGGGCGCGTCCGGCGGGCCGGGCGGATCGCAGCACGAAGGCGACCAGCAGCGCGACTCCGGCCAGCAGCGGCACCAGCACGCCGACGTGATCGAGCCCACCCTCCTCGGACAGCTGCGAGAGACCGAGCAGGATCCCGGCCAGCGCGGGCGCCAGCAACAGCAAGCCGACCACGTCGAGCCGGGGTCGGCGCGATTCGCCTCGCGGCCGGTCGTCGGGCAGAAACCGCCAGGCCAGCACCAAGCCGGCGACGATCAGCGGCACATTCACCCCGAACATCCAGCGCCAGTTCAGCCAGTTCAGGATCACGCCGCCGATCACCGGCCCGAGGATGGGGCCCAGCGCGATCGGCACCGTCACCGCCGCCATCAACCGGGTGCTGGGCCGACCGCCGGCGGCGCGCACGGCCAGCGTCTGCATCAGCGGGAAGATCAGCCCACCGCCCAGACCCTGCACCACGCGGAACGCGATCAGGCTGCCGATGTTCCAGGCCGCCGCGCACAGCAACGAGCCCGCGACGAACAGCACCAGTGCCGCAATCCACGACCGCCTGCCGCCCCATCGACCGTCCAGCCATCCGGTGACGGGGATCGCCACCGCCATGGCCAGCAGGTACCCGGTGGTGACCCACTGGACGGTGTCGGCGGTCGAGTCCATCTCGACCACCAGGGTGTGGATGGCCAAGGTCACCATGGTCGAGTCGAGGATGGCGGCGATCCCGCCGACCACCAGGGCCAGCAATGCGACCCGTACCTGCGGCGACAGTGCGTCCCGAGCGGTCTGCGGCGACGCGGGTGCAGTCGTCATCGGGCATCTCCAGATCGTAAGAGAGGAATAACTCTCTTACGAAGAGTAGGCGGAGCGTCTAAGAAACGCAAGCCTCTCTTATAGGCTGGAGCGGTGACGGAACGCGATACCAATACCCCGCGCCGACGGCGCCGCGGCGCCGAACTGGAGGCCGCGCTGCTCCAGGCGACGTGGGAGGAACTGGTGCAGACCGGCTTCGCCAAGCTGACCATGGAGTCGATCGCCACCCGGGCCAACACCGGTATCGCCGTGCTGTACCGGCGCTGGGCCAACAAGGACGAGATCGTGCTCGCGGCACTGGAGCACCAGCGGATCACCCACCCGCTGGATATCCCCGACACGGGCAGCCTCCGAGAGGATCTGCTGGGGACGCTGACCGCGATGGCACGGGCCCGCACCGCCTTCTGGGCGGTGGCCGCGGCCACCGCCTTCTCCGGACTGCTGGCCGACACCGGCATGACTCCGGCCCAGGCACGCAATCACATCCTGGGTACGACCAAGGTCTCCCGGGTGCAGGTCGTCTATCGCCGCGCTCACGACCGTGGCGAGATCGACCTGGATCGCATGCCGCCGTCCGTGCTGGCGATGCCGTTCGACCTCGTGCGCCACGACATGATGATGGATCTCAAGCCGCCCAAGCCGGCCCGCATCCGCTCGATCGTGGACGAACTGTTCCTGCCGCTCGTGCAGAACCGCGCGACCGTCCAGGACCGGTGAGCTACACCTCGCCCACGTCCAGGAAGTCGGAAAGCCAGGTACGAACACGACGCAGGCATCGGTCGTCGACGGCGCCGCCGATCCGGGTGATCCGCGATCGCAAGATCGCGCGAACCTGCTCCGTCATCGCGAAACTCGCGTGCGCCAGGCCGTGCGGTCCGGTCAGCGGCACGTGGTTCGGCCAGCCTCGATCGGCGGTGCTCACGGGAACCACCAGCGCGAGCGTGTCGACCACCGCCAGATAGCCAGGGCTGGCGACGACGAGCGCGGGGCGGCGACCGGCCTGCTCTCGACCGGTCGTATCGAGAAACGCGACCCACACGATGTCGCCCGGCGCCACGGGCAAGCGCTCGTTCACTGGTCTACGGTCGCCGTGCCAGTCCTGCACGCACGGACCTGTTGGGGACGGTGTCCCTCCACCCGGCGCCCGTTGCGTCCGGTCCGACCCGGCACCGAGTGGTGCGGCCAGACGGTGTCGTCACTTCGTGGCGCCGGACGCTGGCGCGGGCGGGTCGACCAGATTCGCCTGCGCCCATTCGGCCGCCTCCGCGCGGTACGCGGCCAGCTCGGCCTCGCCGGTCGAGTCGATGGCTCGGCGCATGGCTGCCAGCCGGTCACGACGATCGGCCAAATCGGCCAGCCGGGTGAGGTATTCCCCGAGGGGAACCTGTGCGGCAGCCGCCTGCGCCTTGAGGCGATCCCTCGTCTCATTGCTCACCTTGATCGTCGTGGTCATACCAAAAGTATACCGACGGCCAAAGGTCATGCACCGGAGTCCAACCAGCCTCGGGCGATGGTGGCCCGGTCGGCCGCCTCCCGTCCCGCATGCCACCCGCGCGCGTCCACCCGGCTGGTGCGCATCGTGCGCGACCTGGGGAACAGCCGGTCGAACTCGTCGTCAACCTCCCGGGAACGGCGCGCCAGGACGAGCTCCGTTCCGGCGACCCGCCGTGCGGCGTCGTCGGCCTCGTGCGCGCTCGCCTGCGACAGGCGCTCTCCGACGCGATGGGCGTAGGAGAGCAGAAACGCCCGGCGGAACGACCTCGACCGATCCGCGGACGACACCCGGCCGGCGTCCGTCATCGCACGCGTCGCCTGTACCAGGAGGGAGGTGTAGAGCATCTCCACCAGGTCGAGATCCAGCGGGAATCCAACCACCGTCGCCATGTCCAGGTCGCCGTGCCAGATCGCCCGGACCCGGTTCGCCGCCCCGACCGCGCCCAGCAACCGCACCTTGGCGGAGGCGTACGAGCTGTCGACGTGCACCCGGCGGGCCCGGGCCTTGGAGCGCCGGGATCGACCGTCCGAGCCGCCGTCCACGGTGGCGCCGTCGATGGAGTAGCGCGACATCAGCGCCTGCGCCTTCTGGGAGAGCGCCTCGGCCTCCTCGGGGAACTCGGTGGACTCGGCCTTGGCCAGCAGTGCCCGGATCCTGGCCAACTCCTTTGGATCGTGCCCGGTGCCGAGGGGGCCTGCGGCACGGTCCGTCTGCGCGCGATCCCAAGGCCCAGAACCGCTGTCGGACGCGCGGTGCGATCCCGCGTAGCGGTGACGATCCCTCGGCGAGTGCTCGGCCTGAGATTCTTCGTCACCGTCTTTCGCCCACTTCGATGGTGGGTCCATCAGGTTCTGCAGCACCGGCAACTGTGCCAGCACGATGAGGGTACCGATCAGCTCGCGCCACGCGCCGGCCAGCCCGAGGCCCACACCCAGCGGCCAGTCGATGGCCGTGGTCTGCCCATCCGGTGGTGGGCCAAGTTCCTCGTCGATGGCACGGAGCTGATCGACCCATCCCTGCGGCGCATGTCTGTCGGCATGCCGCGCCGAATGACGTTGGACGGCACGAAAAGTCAGCAGCTGGCCGGCGGTGCCGGCCTTCTTGGTGGCAACGTGCGCGAGGTCGGCCGGCTGCCACCCGTTCTCGTACAGCCGGTCCAGGACGCCCACCAGCACCGTCGTGGCATCGCGCCACACCGGCGGCGCGTCCCGGGCTGACACCAGGGTTGCCAGAGCGCGTGCCGCCGCCGACGTGCCCGGCGAGGCCACGGCGGTACCCAGCAGCGCGGACACGTCGACGGTCTCGTCGCGCTTCCACTCGTGGCCGAGCGATGCCTCATGGCGCAGTCCGTCGTCCCAGTTGGACTCGTCGTCGGTGCCCGCCCCGTCGTCGGGGAGCCCATCGGGGCGTGCGCCGGCCAGGTCTGGGTCACCGAACGACCCGTCCGGCCCCCACGGCGCGTCGTCGAACGGTTCCCCCGATCCGAACGGCGCGTCATCGGTCCGGTCGCGGCCGCGGTCACGACGGGGCGGCGCGCTGGCTTTGCGTCGACGGTCCCGTTCACGCTTCTTCGCGGCCCTGCGTTGTTGGTTTTTGCGTCCCATCGGCGCATCCTGCCGGGTCGCGCCGGCCCTCCCGACCGGCCATCCACAGGACCCGCACCCCGCATCGGGTTGTGCACAACTGTCCGTCAAGGCGCGCCACATCCATGCTACATTTGTGGCATGGGTCGCGTCAGGTTGAGCACCACGGTCGACGGGGATCTGCTGCAAGCGGCCCGCGGTGCACGCGAGTGGCCGACCGACGCATCGATGGTCGAAGAAGCGCTACGCGCGTTGGTCGCTCGTCACCGTGCGGCCGAGATCGACGCCGGCTACGCCGCCTACGACGAGCATCCGCTCGACGAGCCGGACGAGTGGGGCGATCTCGCCTCGTTCCGGGAAGCCGCGGGTCGATCGTGAGCCCGCTGCCCGCCCGGGGCGAGGTCTGGTGGTGCGAACTGTCCGAGATTGGTCGGCGCCCGGTGGTGATCCTGTCGAGGGATGCCGTGATCCCGCGCCACGGTCGGGCGCTCATCGCGCCGTGCACGACCACCATTCGGGGTCTGGTCAGCGAGGTACTTCTCGAACCGGGCGACGATCCCGTCCCGTTGCGCTCGGCGGTCAATCTGGATTCGGTCGAGAGCGTCTCGCTGGGAACCCTGACCGGTCGCATCGGGCGGCTGTCGGGTCCGCGGATGCGCGCGGTGTGCGCAGCACTGGCCGTCGCCGTGGACTGCAGCGACTGATGCCCGGACCCAGCGTCGGAAGTACGGGATCCAGCGGGGCGTTGGGGCTGGCGGTGACGGAGATTGGCCTCTGCGGCGTCGCTGCCGGGCGGGGCAGACGTCTCAGCCCCGGATCCGGCAGCGACGCGGAACGCGATCCGCGCCGGGCGGCATACCCGTCGCCGCAGACGTCAGGAAGGAGCACGCCCGCGCGCTGCTGATACCGACGTCGGCGAATCGCACCGCGACCAGTCGCGCCACGTCATGGATGGTTCCACGACATCCGACGCGAACGATCGCGCCGTCGCGTGGGCGGCCCTACCTCACCGGGCGGCGCAGCGGATCACTCGACGTCGGCCAGCGCGACGGAGGACTCGTAGTCGCCGGATCCCGCTCGCACCGAGAAATGGATGCCACATTCCTTGGGGGCGCCGGTCTCCCACCACCAACGGCCCGCCCGGACGTCCTCGCCGGGTGCGCTCGGCCGCGTGCACGGAGCACAGCCGAAACTGGTGTACCCACGCCCGTACAGCGGGTGGTGCGGGACATCGTGCTCGCGCACGTACTGCTCGACCCGTTGGTAGTCCCAATGTGCCAGCGGGCTGATCTTCGCGATGCCGCCGTGGTCGTGGTCGATCGCGACCTTCCTTGTGGCGGCTCGGGAGTCGCTCTGATCGCGTCGCAGTCCGGTGAACCAGGCGTCCACATCACGAAGTGCACGAGCGAGCGGGCGGACCTTGCGTACGTCGCAGCACAGCATCCGTTCGGCCACCGACCGGCGAAACAGGTTGGCACCGCGCCGCGCCACCATGTCCTGCACCTCGTCGGCATCCGGCGAGAGGACCTCCCACTGGGATCGCGGGTAGTGCGCACGAACCTCGTCGATGAACTCGTGCGTCTGCTCGGGCAGCCGGCCGGTGTCCACGGTGATCACCCGGACGTCGGGCCGGACCCGGGTCGCCATGTCCAGGATCGCCATGCCACCGGCCTGCATGGCCGTGACGATCGCCGCGCGGTCGCCGAACGTGTCCAGCCCCCAGGCGATCACGTCCTGTGGCTCCCGATCATCAAGATCCACAGCGACGCCGGCGACTTGCAGGTCATCGAGCACGTAGGCCTCCGTTACGGGCAGCGCCGGGGCAGGCGGGACGGGTGACGATCGGCCCGACGGGACGATGCGGGCGACCGGAAGATCGCGGACCAGTTCGCCGTGCAGACCGAGCACGACCGGGGCGCGGGGTCAGTCAGGCCACGGCGTGCCGGCAACACTCGCAGAGCATGGGAATCGTTGCTCCCACCCTCCCGGCACAGCGCGTGCTAATCATGCCGGACAGGGTAGCAGCGAATTCGCGACCCCGTGGCCTGCGCAAACCATGCCCACCAGCGCTTTCAGGCCGGGACCTGCACGTGCCGTCGGGCCCACGCCGCGGCCAAGCACGCGGCCGCCAGCGCCAGCAAGAGCGCCGACGAGCCCACCGCCAGCACCCCTGCGCCCCATCGGACCCAGGCCGGCACGGCGGGATTGGCGGCCAGCATCTCGCCGAGCGCGCCGACGACCATCACGACCGACAACGGCACCATCAGCACTGTCGAGAATAATCGCAGCCGCGGACCCGCCTGCAGTCCCATGCAGAGCAGCGCCAGCAGCACGATCGCGATCAGCGGCGGTGCCAGTGCGGTGCCGGCGGTGACGAAGTCGCCCATCACGTGCTGCGGGTTTCCGATTCCTCCGAACCGATGGGGCCATCGCTGCGCGAGCGAGACCACCGCCTCGACGATCACCACGACCAGAACGATCGGTGCGGCCACCCGCAGCGCCCGTGCACTTCTCATTGCAACCTCCTGGACGACCTCGGCGCGCCGCCGACCGGTGCGTCAATTCACTACATAATATGTGCAGTGAAATGACGGCGGGCAAGAATCCCGAAACGCGGGCGTACTCCTCGGCGATCCGCGCACAGCAGGCTGCGGCCACCCGCGCCGCGATCGTGGACGCGGCGCGCACCCTGTTCACCTCGCGGGGTTACGCGGCCACCTCGATCGACGACGTGGCCGCTGCCGCCGGCGTTGCGCGCCGCACGGTCTACCTGTCCGTGGGCAGCAAGCGCGACCTGTTGCTGGCGCTGCTCGAGCGCATGGCGCCGCTCTCGGCAGATCGCTTTGCAACAGACCTGGCTGCCGCGGCCGGTGACGGCCCGGCGCAGGTCGCACTGGCCGTCGGGTTCGTGTGCGACCTGTACGAGCAGGGCGCCGACGTCATCGAACTGGCCAGGGGGGCGGGTGCGGCGGACGCCGACCTGCAGGAGCTGAACGAGGTCGGCGAGGCCAGCAGGCTGCGCTCGCAGCGCAGCACGGTCGAAGACTGGTCCGCGCGCGGTTTGCTGCGACCCGGGCTGAGCGTGCGGCAGGCGGCGGACGTCCTCTGGGCGATGACGTCACCGTCCGTCTATCGGCTGTTCGTCATCGACCGTCGGTGGTCACGCCGCCGGTTCGCCGCCTACCTCACCGAGCAGCTGTGCCGCGAGCTGTTCGGCTGAGCGCGCACCCGCTCGAACGGGCCCGCCTACAACGCGATCCCGACGTACTTGGTCTCCAGGTACTCCTCGATGCCCTCGGGCCCGCCCTCCCGGCCGAGGCCGGAGGACTTGATCCCGCCGAACGGGGCCGCCGGGTTGGACACGATGCCCTGGTTGATCCCCACCATGCCCGATTCCAGCCGCTCGGCCACCGTCACCGCCCTGGTCAGGTCCCGGGTGAACGCGTAGGACACCAACCCGAACTCGGTGTCGTTGGCCAGCGCGATCGCCTCGTCGTCGGTGGCGAACGTGGTGATCGGCGCGACCGGGCCGAAGATCTCCTCGGCGAACATCCGCGCCGTGGGCGGCACGTCACCGAGCACCATCGGCGAGTAGAAGTGACCCGGCCCGGACAGCGCCCCGGTCCCGGTCAGCACCCGCCCGCCCGACGACACCGCGTCCTCGACCAGCTCCGTCACCTTGGCCACCGCCGCCGCGTCCACCAACGGACCCACCTGCACCCCGTCGTCGACGCCCCGGCCGATCCGCAACGCGCCCATCCGCTCGGCCAGCCGCGCCCCGAACTCGGCCGCCACGCTCTGGTGCACGATGAACCGGTTCGCCGCCGTGCACGCCTCCCCGATGTTGCGCATCTTGGCCAGCATCGCCCCGTCCACCGCCCGGTCCAGATCTGCGTCGGCGAACACCAGGAACGGGGCGTTGCCGCCCAGCTCCATCGACACCTTGAGCACCCGCTTGGCCGACTGCTCGATCAGCGTCCGGCCCACCTCCGTCGACCCGGTGAACGTCAGCTTGCGCAACCTCGGGTCGGAGATGATCGGCCCCGACACGCCGCCCGCGCTCGAGCTAGTGATCACGTTGACCACCCCGTCCGGCACGCCCGCCTCGACGAGCACCTGCGCGAGGGCCAGCGTGGTCAGCGGCGTCTGCTTGGCCGGCTTGACCACGATCGTGCAGCCCGCCGCCAGCGCCGGGCCTATCTTGCGAGTGCCCATGGCCAGCGGGAAGTTCCACGGCGTGATCGCATACACCGGCCCCACCGGCTGCTTCATGGTCAACAGCCTCGTCCCGCCGGACGGCGCCACCGAGTACCGGCCGGATATCCGCACCGCCTCCTCGGAGAACCACCGGAAGAACTCCGCACCGTAGGCCACTTCGCCGCGGGACTCGGCCAGCGGCTTGCCCATCTCCAGCGTCATCAACAGCGCGAAGTCGTCTGCTCGGGCGTGCAGCAGCTCGAACGCCCGGCGCAGGATCTCGCCCCGCTCGCGCGGATCGGTCGCCGCCCACGCCGGTCCGGCCGCCACCGCGGCGTCCAACGCCCGGGTCGCGTCGGCCGGCGATGCGTCCGCCACGGCGGCCAGCACCTCCCCGGTCGAGGGGTCCTCCACCTTCACCGTCGAGTCGGTGTCCACCCACCGGCCGCCGATGAAAAGCCCCGTCGGCACGCCCGAGAGCACCGACGCGATCTGCTCGCTCGTCACCGCCATGTCCACCAACCTCCTGTGAGCCGTCTACCCACATGCTCCCACCGCCCCGCGATACGGCCACGACCACCATCCCCGACGCGGGGAATATGTGGCTGCAACACATGCTCGGCCTCGCGGAGGTCGCGTAGCGTCCCTCGCAACCCGACGTGCCGGGAGCCATCCGCCGGTCGGATCCCGATCACGGTGGCCAGCACCCAGCCAGTCCAGGAGGACAACCGCCATGAGTCGACGCCGACCACTTCTCGCTCTGACTGCGGCCGCGTGCGCCGCGGTGCTCGCCCTGGGCGCCTGCAGTGCGCCGGGGTCCAGCGGATCCAGCAGCAACACCTCGAACGGGTCGGCGGCGTCTGCCGGTTCCGGCGGCGGCCCGTCGTCCGGCCCGGCCGCGTCGAGTGCGGGCTCAGCAGCATACGGCTCCGACGCCTCGGGGTCCGCTACCTCCGGATCGGCGGCATCCGGCTCCGGCTCCGGCAGTGCGCCGGCCACCGGCGACCCGGTGAACGTCGGCGTCGTCACCTCCATCTCCGGACCATTGCAGTCCTACGGCGACGAGTACGTCTCCGCGCTGAAGGCCGGCATCGACTACGCCACCCAGGGTTCCAACGCGGTGAACGGTCACCCGATCAACCTGGACATCGTCGACGACGCCGCCGACCCGGCCAAGGCCACCGCCGCGGCCACCGACATGATCGGCAAGGGCTACCGGGTGCTCGCCGGCTCGGTGTCCTCCGGTGTGGCGCTGCAGATGGCACCGCTGGCCGCGGAGAACAAGGTGCTGTTCATCTCCGGTCCGGCCGCGACCGACGGCATTACCGGGGTGAACAAGTACACCTTCCGCTCCGGCCGCCAGACCTACCAGGACATCATGACCGCGGCCTCCTACCTGGGCGATCTGAAGGGCAAGAAGGTCACGGTCTTCGCGCAGGACAACGCCTTCGGCCAGGGCAACTTCGCCGCGGTGAAGGCGGTGTTCGGATCCCAGGGCGCCACGGTGGACTCACTGCTGGTGCCCGAGACGGCCACCGACCTCACCCCGTACGGCAAGAAGGCCGCCGACGCCAAGGCCGACCTGCTGTTCGTCGCCTGGGCGGGCACCAACGCCACCCAGATGTGGACGGCACTGGACCAGCAGGGCGCCTTCGACTCCTCCACCGTCGTCACCGGTCTGGACATCAAGGCGACCTGGCCGGCGTTCGCGCCGGTGGCGTCCAAGGTGTCGTTCCTGGCGCACTACTTCGACGGCGCCAGCGACAACGACGTCGAGCAGGCCATGGTCAAGGCGCTGGACGCGGAAGGCAAGTCGCAGGACCTGTTCTCGCCGGACGGCTTCAACGCCGGCCTGATGATCGTGCACGCGCTGCAGGCCTCGACCGACAACGTGGACGACATGATCTCCGCGCTGGAGGGCTGGTCGTTCGAGGGCCCGAAGGGTCAGATGACCATCCGGGCCAGCGATCACGCGATGTTGCAGCCGATGTACCAGGCGAAGCTGGTCGACGATGGTGGGAACCTGAAGGCCGAATTGGTCAAGGCGCTCGCGCCGGAGGCCACCGCCCCGCCGGAGACGCCCTTCAAGTGACGGTCCTGCCAGGATGGCGACGGGTCCGGGGTGGAGTGGATGCGCCACCCCGGACCTCCGGGTGTCGGTGACGGAGCCGCCGGTGACGAGGCCGGCGGTGACGACAGCGGCGACGATGGTGACGGCGACGGGAGGCCGGCAGTGACGACGGCGACGGCGGCCCCGCCCCGGATCGCGGTGCGGGATCTGGGCTGGACCATCGGCGGAGCCGTGATCCTGCAGAACATCTCGCTCGAGGTGGCCGCCGGCGAGCTGCTCGCCGTCATCGGACCCAACGGCGCCGGCAAGTCGACCCTGGTCAACATGATCTCCGGGGTGGCCAAGCCCAGCACCGGCAGCGTGCTGCTGTCCGGCACGGACGTCACCACCGCGCCGGCCCGGGCCCGGGCGCGGGCCGGGATGGGGCGCACCTTCCAGACCTCCAGCCTGTTCGGCGGGCTGTCCACGGTGGACAACGTGTGCTTCGCGGTCCAGTCCAGGGCTTCGTCACCGCTGAACCCGTTCCGCCGGGCCAGGTCCGCCACCGAGCTGGCCGAGGCCCACGCCCTGCTGGACCGGGTGGGGCTGGCACACCGGGCCGAGTGGGCCACCGCCTCCCTGTCGCACGGAGACAAGCGCAAGCTCGAACTGGCCGTGGCGCTGGCCCGGCACCCGGACGTGCTGCTGCTGGACGAGCCGATGGCCGGGGTGTCGATGGAGGACGTGCCCGAGCTGGTGAAGCTGATCAAGCGGCTCAACTCCGACGGCATGACGGTCTGCATGGTGGAGCACCACATGAACGTGGTCCTCGGCTTGGCGCACCGGATCGCGGTGCTGCACCACGGCCGGCTGCTGGCCATCGGCACCCCGGCCGAGGTCACCGCCGACCCCGAGGTCAAGCGCGCCTACCTCGGAGAAGAGCTGTGACCGAAACGAGCAGCAGGGAACGCGGAACCCGTGGCGGCGACGGTGGTTCCGACCCGACCCCGATCCTGGAACTTGCCGGCGTGCACGTCACCATCGGCGGATCGCACATCCTGCAGGGCGTCGACGCAACCGTCCGCCGGGGCGGGGTCACCGCGCTGCTCGGCCGGAACGGTGTCGGCAAGACCACCACGGTCAAGGCCGTGCTGGGCCTGGTGCCGTCCACCGGATCGATCGTCTTCGACGGCGAGCGCATCGACGGCCGGCCCACCCACGCGGTGGTGCGCCGCGGCGTCGGCTACGTGCCGGAGGACCGGGAGGTGTTCTCCTCGCTGACCGTGGAGGAGAACCTTAAGCTCGCCGAGCCCCGGGCCGGGCAACCGGACTACGACCGGGCGTTCACGTTGTTCCCCGACCTGTACCAGCGCCGCAAGCAACGCGCCGGCACGCTGTCCGGCGGGCAGCAGCAGATGCTGGCGCTGGCCCGGGTCTTGCTGGGGCCTACCGAACTGCTGCTGGTTGACGAGCCCACCAAGGGCCTGGCGCCACTGATCGTCGCCCAGGTGGGCGACGCGCTGGCCACCGTCGCCGAGCACACCACCGTGCTGTTGGTCGAGCAGAACCTGCCGCTGGTGCGCCGGATCGCCGACGACGCCATCGTCGTCGACACCGGCCGGGT
>Ga0164242_10006663_pt1 | contig 12697 bp, 19 predicted proteins | sample OricomgcompostMG_FD_108783 | JGI IMG/M metagenome (GOLD analysis project Ga0164242, IMG submission 108783) | Miracle-Growth compost microbial communities from Emeryville, California, USA - Original compost - Miracle growth compost (MG) ... | reverse complement strand
GTCGGTGAGTCCGGCTGCGGCAAGTCGGTGACGTCCCTGGCGATCATGGGGCTGCTGCCCAAGCGTGGCAACAAGGTCGCCGGTTCCGCCATGTATGACGGCACCGACCTGCTGACCCTGGACGACCGCGAGATGCGCGACCGCCGCGGCAGGGATGTCGCGATGATCTTCCAGGACCCCCTGTCGTCGCTGAACCCGGTGGTCTCCATCGGTGTCCAGGTCGCGGAGGTCCTGCAACGGCATCGGGGCATGAAGAAGGCGGCCGCTCTCGCGGAGTCGCGTGAGCTGCTCGACCGGGTCGGCATACCCGATCCGGCCCGGCGGCTGAAGGAATACCCGCACCAGCTGTCCGGCGGCATGCGTCAGCGCGCGTTGATCGCGATGGCGCTGGCCTGCAAGCCACGGTTGCTGATCGCCGACGAGCCGACGACCGCGCTCGACGTGACGATCCAGGCGCAGATCCTCAACCTGCTCAAGGAGCTGGTGATCGACTCGGGCACCGCGCTGATCATGATCACGCACGACCTGGGTGTGGTGGCGGGCCTGTGTGACGAGGTCAACGTGCTGTATGGCGGGCGCATCGTGGAGACCGCTTCGCGGCACGAGATCTTCGCGACGCCCCGGCACCCGTACACCAACGGCCTCCTCGGCTCGATCCCGCGACTGGACGGCTCACGCAGTGAGAAGCTCGCGGCGATCCCGGGATCGGTCGCCGACAACATCCCCTGGACGACGGGTTGCGCGTTCGCGCCACGGTGCCCGCGCGCAATCGACGTGTGCCGCACCGAGCCGCCCGTGCTCGAGCAGGATCCGGCGGCGACGGAGGAGCACCGACTGCGGTGTCACAACCCCTGGCCGATCGACGAAGGAGCGTCATGAGCGAGCGGAGCGAGCGACCACGGCTCAGGGCGAATGCCGAACCCCGACGAACGAGGGGATCGGCATGAGCGAAAAGACGTTCACCCTGGACAAGGCTTCATCGAGCGGGCAGCAGGACGTGCTGCTGGATGCGCGTGACGTGGAGGTGCACTTCCCCATCAAGCGGGGGGTGATCTTCGACAAGACGGTGGGCTACGTCTACGCCGTCGACGGGATGACGCTGCAGATCCACCGCGGTGAGACCTATGGACTGGTGGGCGAATCCGGTTGCGGCAAATCGACGTTCGGACGCGCCCTGCTGCGTCTGGAGGAACCGACGAACGGGACCGTCACCTTCGACGGCACCGATCTGTCGACGTTGCGCGGTGAGACACTGCGGCGGAAGCGACAGGACCTGCAGATGGTCTTCCAGGACCCGCTGTCCAGCCTCGACCCGCGGCAGACGGTCGAGTCACTGCTTCTGGAGGGCATGCACGCGCACGGCCTCACCCAGGACAAGGAGGCGGCAGGTGCGCGACTGCGCGAGCTGCTGACCGCGGTCGGCCTGCCGGCTGCTGCGCTGCGCAAGTATCCGCACGAGTTCTCCGGTGGCCAGCGGCAGCGGATCGGCATCGCGCGGGCCCTGTCGGTCGATCCGCAGCTGATCGTCGCGGACGAGCCGGTGAGCGCGCTCGACGTGTCGGTGCAGGCCCAGGTGATCAACCTGTTGGAGGACGTGCAGGAGCAGTTCGGGCTGACCTACCTGGTGATCGCGCACGACCTCGCAGTGGTGCGCCACATCAGCGACCGCGTCGGCGTGATGTATCTCGGCGCCCTTGTCGAGGAAGCGGATTCGGACGAGCTCTACCGGACACCGTTGCATCCCTACACACGCGCCCTGATGTCGGCGGTGCCGATCCCGGACCCGCTGGTCGAGGACCGGCGGGAGCAGATCATCCTCGCCGGGGACCTGCCCTCACCGGCCAATCCGCCCACCGGTTGCCGCTTCCACACGCGCTGCCCGTGGCGCCAGGAGGAGCGGTGCGACACCGAGCGACCGCAACTGCGCGTCGTGGAGATCGACGGCGTCCCCTCCTCACACCGCGTGGCGTGCCACTACGCCGAGCAGATCCAGGCCGGGGAGATCCAGCGTCACGAGGTCAGCCCGACGGCGATCGATCCAGCGGCCGTCGAGGACGTGCCGGACGTCAACCTGCAAGAGGGCGGCCAGCCGTTCTCGACCCAGTGATCGGCACTCCTGGCACGGCAACGGTCGGTGAGCTCGGACTCGACCGGGGACGAGCTGGTGCTGGCAGGATGGAGGTACGCGGCGATCGCGCAGGTGAACGCCCGCCCCGACGACGTAGGAGGCAAGCCGATGAGACTCCTGACCGATGAGGAGATCGACCGACAGCTGGAGGCGTTGGCGGGTTGGTCGCGTGCCGGAGACGCCGTTCGAGCGACCTACCACGCACCGACGTTCGCCAAGGGCATCGAGCTGGTGCGCCTGGTCGCGGAGGACGCCGACCAGATGAACCACCACCCGGACATCGAGATCTCCTACACCACGATCCGGTGGACCCTGTCGACCCACAGCGAGGGCGGCATCACCCAGCTCGACATCGAGCTGGCGCACCGGATCAGCGAAGCGGCCCAGCAGACCGGCGCGCAGGTCGATCGGTGACATCGTCGATCCAGCCACACCAGGGCGAGCAACAGGACGAAGCGGTCTCCGCCCGGCTGAACTGGCTTCGCGCCGGGGTGCTCGGGGCCAATGACGGCATCGTCAGTGTCGCGGGCATCGTGGCCGGTGTGGCCGGCGCGACCACCGGCCGCACGGAGATCCTCATCGCCGGGATCGCCGGTCTTGTCGCCGGCGCATTGTCCATGGCCGCAGGTGAGTACGTCTCGGTCAGCACCCAGCGTGACAGCGAACGCGCGATGATCCGCAAGGAGCAGCACGAGCTGCACGAGCTGCCCGAGGAGGAGCTCGAAGAACTCACGCAGATCTACCAGTCGAAGGGGCTGAGCCGCGAGCTCGCAGCCCAGGTCGCGCAGGAGCTGACCGCGCACGACGCGCTCGCGGCGCATGCGGAGGCCGAACTCGGCATCGACCCGAACGAGCTGACCAACCCGTGGGAGGCCGCCGGTGCATCGTTCCTGTCCTTCACGGTCGGCGCCCTGATCCCGCTCGTCGCGATCCTGGTGCCCACACCCGGCCTGCGGGTGCCGATCTGTTTCGTCGCGGTGGCGATCGCGCTGATCATCACCGGTGCCGTCAGCGCCCGGCTCGGCGAGGCGCCCCCGCGCCCTGCCGTCATCCGTAACGTGCTCGGCGGCATGCTCGCCATGGCGATCACGTATGGCGTCGGCACGCTCGTCGGCACCGCGGTCTGACCCGCGCGGTCTTCCCGCGAGCCCTGGATCGCGACACGTCCGGGCGTCATACATTGGCTGTATGACGACACACAGTTCTGCTCCGCTGCGCTCCTCCGATCGTCCGCGGGGATCCCGATGAGCATCCTCGAGGAAGACATCGCCCGCCTGGACGGCACCCGCGGCACACTGGCCGACATCACGCAGGGTCGACCCGCACTGCTGGTGAACGTCGCCAGCAAGTGCGGTCTGACCCCGCAGTACACCGCGCTGGAAGCGCTCCAGAAGGACTATGCGTCCAAGGGGTTCACGGTGATCGGCTTCCCGTGCAACCAGTTCGGCGGCCAGGAGCCGGGAAGCGCCGAGGAGATCCAGGAGTTCTGCAGCGCGACCTACGGGGTGAGCTTTCCGCTGACGGAGAAGATCGAGGTCAACGGCGACGGGCGGCACCCGGTCTACCAGGAGCTCACCACAGCAGCGGACCAGGACGGCAACGACGGCGACATCCAGTGGAACTTCGAGAAGTTCGTGGTCGCCGCCGATGGGTCAGTGGTGCAACGCTTCAGCCCGCAGGTGACTCCTGACGACCCGCGGGTGGTCGCGGCGATCGAGTCCGCACTGCGTTGACCAGTGCGGCAGCCACCTGCATCTCACCGGCGGTGAGCGTCAGCCGGCAGCCTCCAGCTCGGCAACATCGCTGTCGGACAACGTGATCGAGCCGGCCGCAGTGTTCTCCTCGAGGTGTTGGACCGAGGAGGTGCCCGGGATCAGCAGGACGTTGTCCGAGTGGCGCAACAGCCACGCCAGCCCGACCTGTGCCGGGGTGGCGTCCAGCCGCTGCGCGACGCGCTGCACGACCGGTGAGTCGGTGACCTTCGGCATCTCGGGAAAGGCCGATCCCAGCGGGAAGAACGGCACGTAGGCGACGCCACGGTCCGCACACAGTTGCAGGGTCGCCTCGTCGTCACGGTGCAGCAGGTTGTATGCGTTCTGCACACAGACCGCCCCGGCCGCCAGCGCGGTTCGCGCCTGCTGCGTCGACACGTTGCTGACACCGAACGCCTCGATCTGCCCGGCGGAGACCAGCTCGTGCATCGCCGCCAGCTGGTCCTCCAGCGGGCAGTAGGCCGCATCCCCTATCTCCTCGCGGGGCATCACGCGCAGATTGACGACCGGCAGCCGGTCGACGCCCAGCGTCCGGAGGTTCTGCGCGACCTGCTCCTTGAGGTGCCCGGGCTGCTGCGCCGGCACCCATCCACCGTCGGCGTCCCGTGCCGCGCCCACCTTGGACACGAGGACCAGGTCCCCGGAGTAGGGATGGAGAGCCTCGTGGATGAGTTCGTTGGCTACGTCGGGCCCGTAGAACTGGGCGGTGTCAATGTGATTGATCCCCAGCTCGACGGCACGGCGCAGCACCGAGAGGGCCTCGTCACGATCCCGCGGAGGGCCCATCACCCCGGCTCCCGGAAGTTGCATCGCACCGTAGCCGGTGCGCCGCACGGAATGACCTGCCCACGAGAAGCTGTCTGTCGTCATACCTTCACCTCAGCACATCGCCCGCACGGACAGCCGACCGGAGCCGCTAACCTGAGCGCCACCAACCACTGATGAGCGAACGGGCAACGCGCGCATGACCTCCTCCGAGCAATCCGTCCCGGGCGTTGATGGCCTGCTCGTCGTCGGTTCTATCAACCTCGACCGCTCGTTGGTGGTCGACCGCTTCCCCCGGCCCGGTGAGACGCTCTCCGCCAGTGCGCTGACCTCGTCCATCGGCGGCAAGGGCGCCAACCAGGCAGTCGCGGCAGCGTGCGCGGGCGCGCGGGTGCAGATGACCGCGATGGTGGGAGCCGACGACGAGGGGGAAGCCGCACGCCGCGCACTGCGCGGTGCTGGTGTCGACACAACGGGGGTGCACCGCACATCTGACGCGCCGACGGGGACGGCCTGGATCACGGTCGCGTCCGGCGACAACACGATCATCGTCGTCCCCGGCGCCAATCATGAGTGGACGCAGCCTCTTTCCGGACTTCCTCCCACGAAGGTCGTGCTGTGCCAGCTGGAGATACCGGTGACCGTCGTGCAGGCGACAGCAGCCGCCACCGACGGCGTCTTCGTGCTGAACGCGGCACCTGCTCAACCGCTCGAGGACGATCTGTTGCGGCAGTGCGATGTGCTCATCGTCAACGAGCACGAGTTGGCCGAGGTCAGTGGCGCCGAGCGGCTGGACACCGAGGACGTGCGCTCACTGATCTCCGCTGCGCGCACCGTCACCGCGCGCGGGGTCGGGACGGTGGTCACCACACTGGGTGCCCGCGGCGCACTCCTGTGCACCGCGCAGACGGTGCTGCAGGCCGGCGCGCCGCCGAGGACGCCCGTGGTCGACACGACAGGAGCGGGTGACGCGTTCTGTGGCGTCTTCGCCGCGCGATTGGTGACGGGCGACTCCGTGGCGGATGCGCTGCGGTATGCCGTCACGGCCGGCTCGTGGGCAGTGCGGCACGCGACCGCCCAGGGTGGGTACGACGACTTCACCGACCTGCGCCGGTTCATCGATGAAAGTCCTTGTGTCACCACGATTTCTGACGATCAGGTGATGTGAGAGCACGCGACGCCGGCAGCGTCATACAGTGAGAGTCCCGATGTCGAGGAGCCTGAGATGTCCTGCGTGACCTTCCTGAATGCGGCACAGCGCGCTGCACTGCGTGAGTGCGCCGAAGAACGCCTGACGCCGGAAGAGATCAGGGCGAGTCATCCCAGCCCGCCGGCAACGGAGGGCAAGCTTCGACGGTTGCGTGCTCTCGCGCGCAGCACGGACCCGTCGATCCGGCAGAGCGCGGCGCTCAATCAGCACTGTCCTGTCGACGTCCTCGAGCTTCTCGCCGCGGATGACGACCCGGGCGTCCGGCAGTGCGTCGCGCGGCAGCCGCTGGCTCCCGACAGCCTGTTGCGCGAGCTGGCCAGGGACCCGGTGCGGGACGTGCGTGGCTGGGTTGCCGCGAATCCGTCCGCGACCTCGGAGCTGCTCGCGCTGCTCGCGGGCGACGATGACGCAACGGTGCGTGGCGTGGTCCGATGGGCTCGCAACTGGGGTTGACGATCCGTCGCGCCAGCCGACGATCCGATAATTTTCACAATGCTTTATGGTGAAAACCATGTCGAGCTTCGGTCATGGGCTGCTGGTGACGATCCTGGTGCTGAGCACCTCGGTGTGGGTCGGTGGCTACGTCGCGATCGGTGTCGTGGCACGCAGCGCCACCACGAGCATGGAGCCCGCCGCACGGGTGGCGTTCTTCCGGTCCCTCGGGCGCTCCTACGTGCGCATCGGCACACCTGCGCTGATCGTCGCGCTCATCAGCGGCGCGATCCTGGCTCGCTCGCACATGTGGGACGGCGCGGGCATCGCCGGCCTTGTCATCGCTGTCGCGCTGGTCCTGCTGTTGGCCTACGCAGTCCAACAGGCACGCCGGATGACTCGGCTTCGGCGCGCCGCCCTCGACAACGATCAGAATCCCACGAGCATCGACGCGATCCAGCGGGGCCAACGATCGGCGTCGATCCTGCGCGCGGCGTTGGGCGCCCTCAGCCTGATCCTCCTCGTCCTCGGCTGCTTCATGGCCGGGTGACCACCGGACACCCCCGCACGACACCCAAGGAGACCTCATGACCAACGATCCGTCGAACGCTTCGACAGCAGAGACGCTGGAGGCAGCGCTGACGCGCGAGCACCGCGAAATCGATGCCGGCATCGAGGAATTCATGGCTGGTGCGGAGGGTGGCGCCATACGCCCACAGCCCCTCACCCGGGCGATGGACGCACTTCGACGCCACATCTACCTGGAGGAGACGATTCTCTTCCCACCGCTGCGAGCCGCCGGTCTGATGATGCCCGTCATGGTGATGTTGCGCGAGCACGGAGCGCTGTGGGATGCCATGACAGCGATCGACGCCGCCCTCGCCGACACCTCCGGCGACGCCTCCACCGCGTCGGTTCTCGAGCAGTGCCGGCAGTTGCTCGCGCTGCTCGAGGAGCACAACACCAAGGAGGAACCGATCCTGTACACGCGGGCGGACCTCGACCTGGACGAGGCCTCGCACGACGATCTCGCGGACTTCCTGCACTCAGGGACCACCCCTGCAGGCTGGACCTGTGAGAGGGCCACTGCCTGACGTCGACCGAACACCCCTCGTGCTCCAGGTAGCCTGCGCACATGGCGGGGAGACTGACGTGGTGGGCATTCGTGCCGATGACCCTGTGCATCTGCGGATGGATCTCGTGGGGTCGCATGTTCTTCGGAGTCGGCGGCTGGGGCGTGATCCTCTATCCACTGCTTGCGGTCCCGGCCGTGCTGATCCTCACCGTTCCCGTCGTGATCACCGTCCTGTGCAGCCCGAACCGGCCCTGGAGATTCACCGGCCCGGAAGCAACAGCTGTGGCCTCCGCGGGGGCCGCCGGCGTCGTCGTCGGGCTGGCGGTGCCGGATGCGGGCGATGCGCCCAACAGCACGCAGAGCATCTTGACGCACCTGACACAGATGACTGTCGGCACGTCCGGAACGCTCGCGTGGTGGTCCGCCGTCGCGGCCGCCGGTCTCATGCTCGTCGCCTTCATCCTGACGGTCGTGCGAGTCGCCGGCGAACGTCGGGTTGCTGCCGCGCACCGGCCGCCGTTCGCGCCATGTCCGCAACAGAACCCCATGTACCCACCGCCCGGCACGCCGTGGCCACCCGGGCACCAGGAACGTCGCTGATCTGCCGCTCCTTACACTCGAGCCATGCCGATCCCCGAGTATGTCGCCGGTCTTCGCGAGAAGATCGGCACGGATCTGCTGTGGATGCCGGGAGCATCGGCGTACATCCTGCGCGAGACACCGTCGGGGCGACAGCTCTTGCTGGTGCGCCGCTCCGACAACGGCCGGTGGACCCCGGTGACGGGCATCTGCGACCCCGGCGAGGAGCCGGACGTCACCGCACAGCGCGAAGCGCGCGAAGAAGCACGCGTCGAGATCGCGGTCGAGCGGCTGCTCGCCGTCACCGCCCTGCGCCCCATCGCCTACGACAACGGCGACCGCTGTCAATACCTGGATCACGCGTTCCGCTGCCGGTGGGTGTCCGGCGAGGCAACCGTCGGCGACGAGGAGTCGACGGACGTCCAGTGGTTCGGCCTCGACGAGTTGCCTGCGTTGCTACCACGATTCGAGAGGCAGCTCGCCCTGGCGATCGCCGACGACGGACCCGTCCGCTTCGGTGCGGCGGCGCGCGCACGCTGACGATCAGCCCAGTGTCTTCTCCAGCAATGTGAACTCGAGGTCCTCACGCTGCGGTATGCCAAAGCGCTCATCGCCGTAGGGGAAGGGCGATCGCTTGCCGGTGTCGCGGTAACCACGGCGTTCGTAGAACGCGATGAGGTCCGTGCGCTGCCACAGGACGGTCATCTCCATGGTGCGACTACCCCATCGCTGCCCGGCATACCTCTCGGCGTACGCGATGACCTGTTTGCCGATGCCGGATCCCTGAGCGGACGGCGAGACGGCGAACATGCCGAAATACGCTCGCGTGCCACGTCTTTCAAGCTGACAACAAGCCACAGGACGACCCTCGCGCACAGCGAGCAACAACGATCCCGGCCCGGAGACCAGCGCGGCAACCTGCGCCGCATCGGTCCGTTGGCCGTGCAGCAGGTCCGCCTCGGTCGTCCAGCCGGCCCTGCTCGAGTCGCCGCGGTACGCCGACTCGACGAGTGCGACCACCTGCGACACGTCGTCTCGCGTCGCGGTGCGAAAGTGCAACTCGCCGTGCGCTGCCACCCCGCGCTGCGGGGCGGGTGGGGTCACGACGGTTCCGAGGGTTCGTCGCGACGGGCGATCGAGATTCTCACCTGCCCGAGTGTGCACATCGGGCCGGGTCCGGGCAATGGCGCCCGCTGACAACCACAGGCCGAAGACGCCATGATCGTGGTATGACGCAACAGATGGGGTCCCCCTCCGACTGGTATTTCGAGGACTTCGCGGCCGGACAGATCTTCCGGACGCAGGGCCGCACCATCACCGAGACGGACATCGTGACCTTCGCCGGCTGGAGCTGGGACACCAACCCGGTGCACACGGACGCCGCACTCAGCGCCACCGGACGCTTCGGTCAGCCGATCGCCCACGGGGCACTCGGGCTCTCGGTCGCGCTCGGGTTGGCTTCGCGACTGGGCATCTTCGAGAAGTGCTCGATCGCGCTGCTCGGCATCGACCACTGGAGGTTCGAGCGCCCGCTCGTCGTCGGGGACACGGTGCGATGCACCATCCACATCGCGGGGACCCGGGCCACCAGCAACGGCGAAGCAGGGATCCTCGAGCGGGCGTTCGTGCTGACCGGCCAGGACGGAACAGTGCTGCAGCGTGGCGACATCGGGCTCATGGTGTCCCGACGGCCGTCGGAGGTCGGCGGCTCGGCCTGAGACCGTCAGCGTTTGGCCGCGTAGGCGAGCAGCGCCCCGACCAGTCCGACGTTCTTCAGGAAGTGGATGCGCTGCTGACCGCGCACCACCGGGTCCGTCTCGCGCCAGTAGGGATGGCCGGCGTGGGTGGTCGGCGCGAGCGACAGCGCGAGGCCGGCAGCCGCCACGCGCGGCAGCACACCGGTTGCGAGCGCAGCACCACCGGCAACCATCGCAGCACCGTTTGCACGCACCACCAACTCCGGCTGCGGGATGCCCAGCGCCTCAACTGCTTTCACGCGACCGCCCGGTTCCTTCGCTGCATCGAGTCCGAGCACGATGAACGGTGCTCCGAAGGCGATGCGGCCGAGTACGTGGACGATTCTCATGGGGAACGCTCCTTCGTCGGGTCGGACAACTTGTTCTTCGCTCGCCGAGCGTAACTTCCGCCACCCCGAGGTGGCAGGCCACCGGAAGCTCACGCGCCGTGTGAAACTGGCAACGTGGATGTCCGGGGAGTCTCACCACGCGCCTGGGGCGGGCGGTTGACCGACGCAATGCACCGTCTCAACAACCGGCATCCGTGGAGCCACAACGACGCATTCCATCCATGGATTGCGACGCAGCTGCCCGCGCAACGTGGTGAAGCAGTGGACGTCGGATGTGGTCGCGGCGAGCTGTTGGCCCTTCTCGCCGAACACTTCAGCCACGTCCGGGGCATCGATGCCGATGCCGAAATGCGAAGCGCGAGCAGGTCACGCACCGCCGGACTGCCGAACGTCACCGTCGAGCGAACGGCCCTCGAAGACCTGGCCCCGGGCTTCGACCTCGTCACCATGATCGCCGTGCTGCATCACCTGGATCTCGAACCCGCGCTGCAACACGTCCGCCGACTGCTGAACCCTGGTGGCCGGTTCCTGTGCGTGGGCCTCGCCCGACCACAATCCCTGGCAGACCATGCCTGGGACGTGGCCTCCATGGTCACCAACCCGATCATCGGTTACGTCCGGCATCCCTGGGCGGCCGAGCAGGCGCCGGACCCGGCGCCGTTCCCGATCCGGGATCCGGTGCTGACCTTCGATCAGCTCCGAGCGGGCCTCGACCACGTCATGCCGGGCGCGACGCTGCAGCGACACCTCGGTTTCCGGCACACCATCGCATGGACGGCGCCGCACCCGGTCCCCGGTGCCCCGTCCGCAACGGCGTCGAGCGGGCCGTCGCGGGCGTGGAAGACTTGACCGCATAAAGATCGACGACCGCTTCGAGCTCGTCCCGCACCCACCGACGCTCGAGACATATCTCTCCCTGCGCGCGTGCACCGGCCTGTCGCCGAAGACCCCGGAGCAGGGCGTCGCCGCCGTTCGCGGGGCGTGGTTCTTCTGCCACGTTCGCGAGCGGGCCTCCGGGCGGACCGTCGCGATGGGCCGAGTCGTCGGCGACGGCGGTTGGTACTTCCAGATCGCGGACATGGCGACCCACCCGGACTTCCAGGGCAACGGCCTGGGGCGCCTGGTCCTCGACACTCTGCTGGATCACATCCGCACGCATGCGCCCGCCGATCCCTTCATCACCCTGATCGCCGATCCGCCGGGTCGGCGGTTGTACGCGAAAGCCGGGTTCGTCGAGACCTCACCAGCGGTCGCGATGCGCTTCGCCGGCACCGACTGACCGGGCGCTCCCCCGCCGGAAGCGTCGCGGCGAACCCCTACTGCGCTCGGTGCCCGTGGAACCGAACGACCTGATCACCCGACCTGGACGTGACGGGATGCGTCCATGACGCTAGACGTTGAACCGGAACTCGACCACGTCGCCGTCGGCCATCACGGAGAAGTCGGGGTCAGACCAGCGCGAGCGTCTCCACGCACTGGCCGGTGATCTCGGCGATGAGGTCGAAGCCCTCGTCAACGGACAGGATGGTCAGCCCAGCCTGCTCCGCGGTCGCTGCGATGAGCAGATCAGGGATGGACGGACCGCGGTGCCGGCCACGGCCGGTCACGCGACACTCAGCGGCGTGATCGCCGCGATCTGCTCACCTGCGGCATCCTCTGCGCGATCGAGCTCGTAATGGCTCTGCAGGTTGATCCAAAACTCGGCCGACGTACCGAAGTACTTCGCGAGACGCAACGCGGTATCCGCCGTGATGCCTCGCTTACCGTGCACGATCTCGTTGATCCGCCGCGGCGGCACACCGATGGACACGGCGAGCTTGTTCTGCGTGATGCCGAAGCCCTCGATGAAGTCCTCCATGAGCACCTCACCCGGATGAATCGGCTCGATCTTGTCAGTGGTAATCAACGATCTCCACCTCCTCGGGTCCGGCGTCGGTCCACACGAAGCAGATCCGCCACTGGTCGTTGATCCTGATGCTGTGTTGTCCCGCTCGATCGCCCTTCAGAGCCTCGAGCCTGTTGCCCGGCGGAACGCGGAGATCATCGAGCATCTCCGCGGAGCCCACCTGACGCAGCTTGCGTAGGGCGACTCGATGGATCCGAGGATCGATCGAGCGCACACGCTGACGACTCCACAGCCGTTCGGTCGCCTTGTCGCCGAACGATCTGATCACGCGACAAGTATATAACGGGATGCGTCAATAACGCTAGACGTTAAAGCGGAACTCCACCACGTCGCCGTCGGCCATCACGTAGTCCTTGCCCTCCATGCGCGCCTTGCCGTGCGCGCGGGCCTCGGTGACGGAGCCGAGCTCGATGAGGTCGTCATACGAAATGACCTCAGCCTTGATGAAGCCCTTCTGAAAGTCGGTGTGTATGACGCCGGCAGCCTGTGGCGCCGTCCACCCTCGCCGGATGGTCCACGCCCGCGACTCCTTCGGGCCCGCCGTGAGGTAGGTCTGCAACCCGAGAGTTCGAAAACCCTTGTGCGCCAGCTGATTCAGCCCTGACTCACTGGCACCGAAGCCCTGCAACATCTCCAGCGCCTCCTCGTCCGACATCTCGGTGAGGTCCATCTCCAGCTTCGCATTGAGGAAGATCGCCTCGGCCGGCTCGACGAGCTGCTGCAGCGACGCCTGCAACTCGGTGT